>RCNJ01000215.1_pt1 | contig 39570 bp, 42 predicted proteins | sample 2041171 | NCBI WGS metagenome assembly RCNJ01 (sample SAMN09708213, study PRJNA481090) | feces metagenome | biome: feces | host: Pygoscelis adeliae | place: Antarctica: Rookery Lake | collected 2010-03-01 | reverse complement strand
GGGAGGGGAGGGAGGGGAGGGAGGGGTGAAAGCGCTGGAGATAATTCTGATGGCCGAGAGATTTACGGACAGCTCGAGAATTCTTCTCCTCTGGACACCTCTGGACACCTATTAAAGCGAGCATCATGGACAAGAGTCAATCGAGGATATTGAAGAATTGATATATGTACATGTCTCTCATTCTCGTTGACCGCGAGACAATGCACAGACATCCCGTTGTTGTTCCTCAGTGACGCGGTGCTTTGGTGTCTGGGCTGGGTCGTGGGCTGCCTCGAGCGGGATGTGGGTGCCATCTCCGGATCGCCACTAACCAGACGCCGCGATGATCTGTGGTTGCCAAGGGCAGTGCAGGGTGGGCGCAATCTGCACAAAGCTCAACCTAGGCGCACCATGACAGTGCACATCAGGCCCCGGCCGACGCAACTCCCTGACTGCATCGACGAAAACAAGACGCGAGGGTTTGAAACATCAAGGTGTGCTGCTGCCCGTATGGACGACGCAAGGACAGCGCTATTACGAAACAAACCTAGCAGGTGCTCAATGGTTTGTCAGATCCTGCACAACATCCATAGCATACATGGCTGGATGGAAGTCGATGCCAAGACGTGACTCGCGTTTTGAGGAAAGGGACGCATGCGCTTATCAATAGGCGCGGTTCTCAATAAGCGATGTTCCGTCCGTCCGCTTGTTCGTTGCCGACGGAGGGAGGGTGAGGATGATTGATGTGTAGCGGAAGTGTGGCACGGCTGGGTGACAACCGGTTGGCTGAGATCGAGAGGGGCCTGTACGGAACACCGTACAGGCTCAAGGTAGCCGGATGCTTCTTCCACTACTTTCGAGACTGGGAATCGATATGTGATAGCTTTGCCATGTCAAAGGAGGGTATAAGACGCGATATGTGGTAGCTTTGCCATGTCTACGGAGAGTATAAGAGGTGATACGATATATTGATATATTGATATATTGATATAATCCACGCTGTTAGGAACGCTAGATCTAGTAACTCCAAGCCACTGCATAGTCCGCTCGGATGGGAACTTGCACTCTGGCAGTTGGGTTGGTCTTTCTTGCGGCCTGTCGAAATAAACAACACTCCAGGAGCCGGATATGTGGATTCTTTGGATACTCCTCTTGTCAACATTGTAACTGGTTAGGTGGGCATGTTTAGAAATGGCAAGACTCGCCTTCAGGTCGTCCCTAGTAAGCGAATGCAGAAGGTTTTGATGAGGCGCCGACGGTGGGGTTGCTTCAGTTGGAAGGTGGGAGGAGGGTGCTTTCACGTAGAGGTGTCGGAAGAAGGCTTCTAGTGCGGCACAGTCTGCCATGATATTATGCTCATGGCTGTAAAGATCTAGAGCTAGAGATATCATAGACTAAATCCGTCGCATCCAAGTCACAGAGAAGCAGAACAGTTGGCGGAAGTCTATGGATCCGAATGATATGGTGCCGTCTGTGCCCCTTACCTTCTCCATGACCGGGGTCTCGGGATCCTTTCCAGGCTGCAGCTTCGTTGCGAAGCTGGAGATGTGTTTGCGACGATAATATAAGAGTGGTGGGTATTCGAGAGCTAAGGGAGCGCTGTGGCATCTAACATAATCTACACAAAATCGATCCTTTTATACACGCAACGCCTTCCCTTTCCAGCGCCAGGCGCAATGCATTTCTACCACTCTCCTCTGGCGTGCCGCACGGGCTCAGACACCTATCATCAGACACCGATCCTCAGACTCGGACGTTCTTCGCCTTCACCTATATCCTGGGACCAACAGTCCCTTTAATAATCGCCGGCGGCTGCGGCCTCGCATTCCCCATAGCATCCTTCAGTGTGTTTCCTTTCGGGTCCCTAAGACGGCTCGCCTTCTTCACCCTATCCAACAGCGCCGCACTCTCCTCGTCCGTCTCCCTCCAGCTGCCCCGACTCCCCTTCTTCCCACTCTCGCCCCACATGCTAACCCTCTGCACCTTTCTCAACTTCGTGAGTCCGTATGCGCACACCAGGCCTGCAAACATGAACGACCACCCGCTAACGCCCACGAACCCAAAGTCCGACTCCTCGACGAAGTTCTTCAAGTTCATGCCGTAGAGTGCTGCGATGAAGGCGCCTGAACCGATACCGAGGGTGCCGATAGAGAATTTGAGGTCGAGGAGCATGAGGGAGTTGCGGTTTGCATCGAGGATGGCTTTTACGCTGGTTCAATTAGCACATTATCCCTCCACACCCAGAGTCAGGGGCTGTTTGGTAGGGGGGACTCACATTTCCTCGGTGTTTCTAATAGAAGACACCAAATTCCCACTCGCCTGCACAATCTCATCACAAACCTTATGATAACTCTCCAGCAACATCTCCACCTCCGTATGATCATCCTCGCCCCTCACCAAATCATGACTCTTCTCCGTCAAATACATAGCCGCCAGATCATCATCCGCCTCCAAAAGCTCATCGATCGCATCCCGGACAAGCTTCGCCTTCTGCTCAAACGTGCCTAGCTTCTTAGAATAGATGAGCAGGTGTCTGAGTTTATCCCTGTCGATATCCTCCTCCAGGTCCCGCAGTACGCGTACCACGGGTGCTTGGACAGTTTCGAATTCGCTTTCCAGCCCAGATGTTACCGAGACGAGGACGGCTTCGAGGGCGCGGAATTCGTACGGTAGCCCGCCAGCTGCTGGGGAGGTTTGTTTCTGCCGTAACTTGCCCTCCAGGTCGTACATGAACACTGATTGTGTGTATGAATCCGTCGTCCCGTATGTGTCGAAGACCAGCACCCTGTTCGCTTTTATCAAACACCTCAGGTGTAGCAAGTTAATCAGAATCGAACTCGGTCTGACAAGGATGTGTGGCAATAACGACGAGTCGATTTTCCTCAGATCTCTGGGAAGCAACCCATACTTCGCAATCAACTCGCTCTTCTTGAACTCCCCATTCACCAACACCACATTCCCACTCTCGTCAAACTCGGTACACCGCAACTTTTGCTCGTTCGCAGCTTTGGCACTCATCACCCGGTTCAACGTATATGTGCTCAGATCGCTGCCTTCGTCGGACGGTGATATGCCCTTCAGAGGTCGTCTGCGAGACTGCTTGCGCCCGAACATGCGCCGGAGGAAGGAGGGCTCGCGGTCGTCTGAGGCGTGCCGTGTGGGGTAGGAAGCTTCGATGCGCCGCCGTGTTTCGCGGAGTTGTCGGCGTGGGCTTGCGGTAGATGGTGTTTTGGGAGAGGCGACGGAGGGAGTGAGGAAGCCGAGGTTCATTGGGCTTGCTAGGCAGGTTGCAGTTTGCGGTATTGGATACCAAAGATGCGCAAGCGGCGCTCTTATTGCGGTCGTCGAGCCGCAAGAGGACGCATTTTGTGAGTTTGCGCTCGCGCTGCCATGGCTGGAAGAGAAGGCAGACGGGTTCGCGCTGACGAAAAAGCGCTCGGATTGAGATTGTAGGTAGCGTAGTAAGCAGGTGGATGGTGCAGAGGCAGGCAGTTTAGCCCGCATGACAGCTGTGTGTTTTGTGTTGAGAAGGAGGCGTGAACGTGAATTGCGTTGCGCCGGATGTGTCAAAGTGGTACCTTGAAATCTGGCGGTTGGACAATTCGCGACAGGGCGGTGATGGCGAGGCGGCGTCGGTGGGGTGTGGATAGCGGTCACCTGATTGGTCACTTTCATTATGCCAGAAATGGATGAACTTTATGGTAGCGGTCTTCAATCTATTTTGTTTTAGATGTTGCTAATTTTCTTCCCATTCCCATGGAGCGAGAGGCGTAGGCCTTCTTGTCCACCAATCTAGACCTCCGCGCGAGTTCTCATATGCTTTTTCTCCCAGTTCGTGGACAACATCCTCAAAAAGCTCTCTACCATAGCCTTTTAGAAGACCGTTCCTCTCGCGCATATCGCAGATGTCAGCCACCCGAGATTGCCATTTGCCTCCCTTGGGACGTTCTTTCATCTCCAAAATGTCCAGTACCCTCACAATGATCATGGCAGTCTCTTCCTCTATCGCTGCTGTTGCTTCTCCGTTACCCCATTCGTCTTCGTCAATGTCTGCACTTGCGGCATAGACATCGTCCTTGGCTTTTGTTCTTCCAAGAGCCTCCAAGATGTCATCTTGGAGCACTTCTTGGACCCCGAGACAAGTAAGCAGATATATAGCTTGGAAGTTCCTTTCTAATATGGCATCCACTAAGCCGTGTTTTGCTACCTACAGAACGGTTAATGGACACCTTAACGGATGAACGCAATGATGGTCTTACCTCGCCTGATGTTGAGTTATGATAATCAATAGTTGCTCCAGCTCTCACTAGCCAGCAAAGATATCTAACCTTATCCTCAGTCCACGGGCCTTGAAGTGTGTGTTTCGGCACCCTACAATTGTCGGCCAAGCCCCAGACTGGAACACCACCGTCATTATCCGGGCCAGCCTCGAGAAAAGATGGCCGTACAAGCTGAGGAATCCGGCGGTCGGTCCTTCTGAATGGCTGTGAGATTTCAATCATTTTGTTGTAATCGTGCTCCCACCTATCATCCTCGACGCGCCCAAGCAGTTCTGGTTCTTCCGGCCAAACCTTGGTGTCCTTGTACTCCGGATACTTCTCTAAGAAGACGGCAGAATGTCGTAAGGTCTCCTCGAACCAAGGCGAACGAATTTTGGTCATGTTTTCTTTCAACCAAGTATTCACTGCTTTCTGTAGTAGCGGCACCGTCACCCACCTGCATGCTAGCAGTTTCATCTAAGAGCACCAGTTAGTCCCCCTGCGTACTCCCACGACAAAGGCACCTTACCTGCTGTGCTCCATCCCCACCTCCGTCTCCACATCCCCATGATGGGCCAAACGCCCTCTTTATAGCTTCAACATACATCCATTCATTCGAGAATATGTGTCGCAGAGTTCGGCTGGCTATCGGTAGATTGTAGTTGCCAGCCTCAAAGAATATCTCTTGCAGCAGCTCATTTGGTAAGGTCTCAAGTGAGGGTCCTTTCTGCTTCTTCGCCGCAAGCTCGTCGGATCGCTTTTGCTGTTTCTTCGCCTCGATGGCTGCTAATACTTTTTTCTCCGCGACTTCCGTTCGAGGCCTCCCAATCTTTCGACGTTTCTATAAACTCGTTAATCTAGAGGTAAGGCTGCAGGCGCAAGGTACTCGTGCCGTCACTCACATCAGGGTCACCGCTTCCTGCAGGCTTCCGGTGTCTCTTACCGGGTATCTTCATAAGCGTAAGCCCAGCAGTATTACTTTTTGAAGACATGGTGCCGTTGATAAAGAGATTGTGCAAATCGTGGAGGATGCCAATGCGAATACCAGTCCTCGTAAGGCTGCGGTAGCCTTGTGGTCGCCGAGGTGAAATGAAACTATTTTGGGACAAGTTTAGCTTGAAAGGTTACGCTGTGGCTAGAGTGTGGCTAGACGATCGCCGTCCTTGTGGCTGGAGCGCGATGCGGCAACGCGGCGTCTTGGTTGTGGAAGGTCGTGGCCGTGGTGGGGAAAGTCAAATGTTGGCGCTGCCTGACGGCCGCCCAACCAGCCAAGCTGTCTATCATAAGAGTATTCTTAAGAGCTTCCAACGCTGATCTCAATTCACTTTCCTAGATCAGCAGTTGTACCATCATCTGGAAAAATCACTTGTAAAAATCCATACACAGCATGAGGCTTTGAACTGGGGCTGACCTTAAAAGCTAGTTACAGCCTTGGGCGCAATCGTGTATGAACGACTCCATATCCCTGAACACCAACGCGGCCTAGATGACGCGCTGTCCATAAATCATCCTTCCACCACCAACGCGAACTTTACCAGGCTCTCAATCATGCCGGAGGGAATTACAGATGAAGAGAAACAGATAATCAAGCGGATTGTTCCCAGCGCCCAGAATAAGATTCTAGCGGCTGCTATGGTGCGGCTGTATGTGGCATACCCAAATCGTTCGAAATGGACATACACAGGCCTACAGGGAGCTATAGTGCTCGCCAATGATCTGATAGGGAACACCTTTTGGATAAAACTAGTTGACGTGTCGGTATGTAGACCATCTTATGAGGAAGACTAAGCTCATATGCTAACTGGTTTGTAGTCTTCATCGCGAGGGGTACTATGGGACCAAGAAATATACGAGCATTGGTCTTATAACCAGGACCGTGTCTTCTTTCACAGCTTCGAAATCGAAAGCTGTCTCGCCGGACTTTCCTTCTCAGACGAGAAGGAGGCAAAGAAGTTTCTGAAGAAGATGGCGGACAGGGAGAAATATGCCAGCAAGTCAACCAAGGCGCAGCCATTCGGCGGAGCTCCACCTGCTCACCACAAGCATGGAATATTTGGGACAGTCGGAGGACTTTTCGGGCATAGACATGCATCGCAACCTATCATGCCAACACCGCCGCCGCCACAAGTCGAGCCTGCACGAACATTTATCCCGCCATCCCTGGCTCAGAGCAGCAACTCGAGCCCGAACAATGGATTGGACAGCGGACATTCGTCAGAATATGCTAAGCTGGATGCACTGGACCCGAACTGGAGAGAGACATGGGGAGGCGATTTGCGGGAAATGGGCATCACGGATGATCAAATCAGAGATAATCAGGACTTCATTGCGGACTACATTCGTGAACAGCAACAGCAGGCAAGCGGCACTATCCCTCCGCCGCCTCCGCCGCCTCCGCCACCCGCCGCACACCCTGTGGCAGCACCAGAGCCATCGAGGCCTTCTCCACCGCCGCCACCACCACCGCCGGCTGCTCCTCCTCAACGAGCCTCTCCTCCACCATCACATAGCGCATCTCTCAGAGGAGCACCACCGGCACCTCCTGCACCACGCCAGGCACCGAAGGCAGAGCCGGCACCCCCCCCACCACGCCAGGCACCGAAGGCAGAGCCGGCACCCCCGGCACCACGCCAGGCACCGAAGGCAGAGCCAGCTCCTCAACCCCCAAGGGAGCCCACACCGCCAGCTCGCGAGCCCACTCCACCAACGAGGCAGCGATTTGCTGTCCCACCACCAATAGCCGATGCCGGCAAGTTGGCTCATATCGACCACAGACGGAACACACGTCCACACTCCTCTTCCGTCTCCAACCCTGGCCCACCACCGCCACCGCGGCCACCGAAGATTGCTAATGACGACTTTGAACCTGGAGAGCACGGCTCGAGACACGGCGTGCCTCCACCTTTCGAAGGCGGAAGGAGTCCAGCACCACCGCTGACTCCTTCTCGTGGCGCCGTGCCTCCTCCACCTCCACCACGAGGCACTGCGAAGTCTGCCGCCCCTTCTTACCCGGAGCGTGCTCATGCGGTGCCGCCTGCGCATATGATGCCACCACCTCTCCCACCAAAGACGCCAAATGCGCCAACAGCTGGTCCACCCTCACTTCCACCTATGTCCTCTCGGCCAACCCCATCTCTGCCAGCGAGAGACGTGCCATCTCCGCCTCAAATCCCACCTCCACCCGCCAGAGCTGCAGCGAGTGCGCCACCAATGCCACCACCAATGCCTCCACCATCTGGAGGTGCACCACCACCTCCTCCTATGCCACCCGGACCACCTCCACCACCAGCCGGCGGATTTGGTGGACCATCCGCGCCGCCGCCTCCTCCACCACCAGGCCCACCACCGCCGGGTGGCGGCGCCGCTCCTCCTTTGCCGCCTGTTACTGGCGACAGGTCGAATTTGCTTGTTGGCATTCAGTCAGCTGGTGGCATCAAAGCATTGAAGAAGGTAGATAGAGGTAAAGTTAAAGACAGATCGGCGGCTAAGGTGCCGGGGACGGAGAATAGCGCGCCTACGTCTGGAGAGGGGGGCACGCCGAGTGGTGGGGGGGGAGGAGGGGGGTTGCAGGATGCGTTGCAGGCTGCGCTTAATAAGAGGAAGCAGAAGGTTTCTGCTAGTGGTAAGTTCGACTTTGTTTCTGTCCTGAGGATGAGGGTTGTTGGGGATGAGTTTGTGATTTCGGATGATAAGGTTAAGGGCTAATTATTTTTAGATGATGAGAGGGATAAGAGTGATGATGATTGGTGAGTATTAGATGGAGTGGATGTCGCCGGGCGATGGGGGAAGGAGAGCTGGGGAGATAGACGAAGATGGAAGTCGAGAAAAAGGGGAGGCAACGGAGAGTTGACGGTAGAAATATGTTGTCAGACGTTTTTAAGAACGGATGACATGTTAGAATGAAGTGTATAGAGAACTATGGTTTTACATTCAGTATGGTTGCTTGTTTTATCACGCATATGTGGAAGTTTAGTCGACACTACTGTCTCGCTTCGAGAGTGGTATTCGCTTTATAGGCTGTCGTTGTGGCCCGCTTTGGCGGCTTGGTGATGATGTGAAAGTTGGGCTATAATCACACGCACATTGTGTGCGCTTCGAAAATAGTAAGGTCGATTTCATTACGAATACTCATCTGCCACACGGAAACTGGTGTTTCGCAAAACTGTCATTTTCGGGAATTTGGCTATCAAAATTGCCACGTGTCGACTCTGGTTGGGCACAAAGCAGCAAGACCTTTCGGAGTTATATCGTTATAATGCTAACCGGTTTGTACCATCAAAAGTCAATTTGGTAAACAACTTACGTTTGTACTTTTGTGGAGGACGAAAGCCCGAGCTTGATAGCGCCTGCGCCACCGTATCTTAGTTGTGAAAGTAAACAACATTTTTTGATATGCCAAGTAGTTGGCTATCTGATCTCTCAATATATATGTCAGTATCAAGTTCTCGTTGTCTCTCTCGAGTTGAGACTTCAGGTTGCGGCGGATAACTGGGTTGCCCTCCTTTTATCATGCGATGATGGTAGGTTTGGGGTTGAGCTTTTGATTCTGACTGACTCAAACCTCTTATCAAACCGAAAGAGTCCATGAATGCTACCACGTACGCATGTTAGCATTACGGAAAGTCAAGATCATGGAGTCCCTTCGTCGACGGCAAATTGGTATGCAAAAAACTAGCTAGTGTGTGATGTGTAGAGAGTTTTTGCTCCAACCACAAATTGTTCTGAAGCTGCATCTGCGAGCTGCAACATTCATCAATTCCTCTTGATTCCAGCTTTAGAATATCAATATTCTCAATTACGTCGTCTGGAATTTGGGGGCCGCAACCTTGCAGCGGCTATTTCCTGACTCCCAACGTCTGTTCCAAATAGGTAAATGTTTGTCGTGATCCTCACACGTCCTTCTTTGCCCTAATCGGTAAACTCAAAGCCGCACCCATCTGGTCCTCTCCCAATTCACACTCCCCAGGTGCACTCACGAAGTTATCTTCAAAATGCCCCTCCTCCCCCAACTCCCTCACAGTCGTCGTGGCCACCACGCTCCCAGTGACTTGGGCGCCAAGCTCTCTACGTGAAAACTCGGGAAGGCCCGTAATCCAGGAATCCCGAGGAATGTTGAAGAGAAGAAGTGGATGATGCCAAGGCGGTGTTATGCCCATGATTATGAGTGGGTTCTGGAAGGAATCGAGGTGGTGGGCTGGGCTGGGACGTCGACTTAAGGTTCTGAATCGGCAGGAGGCTTGCTTTTGGTGCACAGGAATTGGAATTGAGGTACCATTATTTGGCGAAGTTCGTTAGGATAGTCGGCTTGTTGCTTCAAGTCTTTTTAATGTTTGGCATCTGGTAGGTCTTGGATTTGGGCTGTGGTATTGGCGGTGATGTTCCCACACTCTCAGAACAACCTCAGTATCTGCGAGTACAATTCAAGTCAGTCTCACAAAATGATAGACTGTGGTTATTCTCGAAGGTGTGGAGGCTGTTGATGCCTAAGTCTGAGCTGCACGCAAGTATGCACCACGATGCTGGGGAACTGACGCCTCGAGAAGAGCCTATTGGTTGGTTCTCGTAGCAGTAGGCACCAGCTCGCAAACCGATTGGTGGCCTCTTGAGACCTGGCAACGTGCCAAGATAGGGCGTTTATGAGTTTGGCACTGTATTTTGGTCAAGTGTGAAGATGTTTTTTAAAATGATGAGTGTAAGAAGGAACTGTGTGGCTACTTATGTAGTTAGCAACCAACTAAATTGTTGTCACATCCGAAACCATTTTACAACCACTCGCTGAAGGTAACGCTCTCCTCGCAAGGTAGCCGTAAGTGAGGATGAACATACAGCTAGTTTTTAGAGCACCAAAAGTGTTGTGACGATATATGCACTTATAGAATGTACCCAACTATCTGATCTATAATAGCCTACATATCTTTCCCCCCCCCCCGGGCCCAGGGAAATTCCTCAAAGCGCCTAGCAACCACCTGCCTCATGTGGTCTAGAAATTCACCGGGAACTCCTTTCTACAAACCGGACAAGTATTGTTCTGTTGAATCCAATCATCCAGGCACTTCTCCCCCAGCACATGCCCACAAGACTTAATCCTGACCGCCGCTTCCGCGACTCCATCCGCCGGAGTGTAGTACGCATCATAGCAGACAGGACACTCCTTTCCATCCTCTGGCAGATTCCCCTTTGCAATCTTCTCTGGAGGATCACGAAGGGTCTTTTTCCCACCTCTGCGTGGTCCTCCTCCCCCATTGCCGTGGCCGTGTTGACCAGGGAAGCCTCTTTGTGGATAGCCTCCCTGGCCTCGTCCATAGCCACCAGGCCACATGTTCTCGGGATTGTATCCTCCACCATGTTGTTGCCCATAACCTCCACTATAGCCACCAACTGGCTGTCCAGTGACCGTTATTGTATTCCATTGACCGCCATGTCCGTACCCAGGGTTTCCATTAACGGTAACACTTCTGTAAGGTCCTCGATAACCTCCCATGCCTGGACCTGCATTCTGGATAACGTTTTGACCGGGCATCCCCATTCCTGGCATACCCATACCAGGCATTCCCATGCCCATGCCGCGCATGTTCATTCCAGGGGGGCCCCCATGTATCAGTGGTAGAATGGATGTCTGACCATTAGGAAAAAAGATCTGTGCCCGGCCATTGAGCAGGGGAATGACTCTGGTGCCTGGGGGAAGCGCTTGTAGGCCGTGAGTTGGCCGGTGTGGGTGGTTCATGGTTTGTCTCAGTTGAGTACTGCGTACTGAAGCTGTGTTATTTTAGGAACTCTGCAATAGTTCAGCGCTTCGAGTCGTTGTGAGGGTAGAACGTACCGAGTAACGGATAGTACTGGTGGACAGTGATGTTGTCTTCGATCGAGAGATTGATGGAGCAGTTGATGTTTCCGGTACGTGTGTGGCACCACTGAAGGCTGGGGAGATACTCTTGGATAGTGGGACCGTGTGTATGTGGACGGGCGACTAGCACTTCCATTGTGCAGGATAAAAGGCGAAGCTTAGTATATATCAGGAGTCCGAGCAGTGAATCAAGAAGAGGGCCTCAGTCAAGGCATAGTCAAACTAATCGCTCTTCGCAATCCATGCACCCACTATGCTGACTGCCGTGTTTTACGGAGGCAGATGTGGATGTTGCTGCATGTCGACGAGACGTGCTGGCTGTCTGAAGACAGGGCCGAGAAAGATTGCGGCCAAATGAGGATGATCTACGCTTCAGGTGCCCTGTAAAGGACCAGCAACTGAATAGCTGGTATGTAGTGACATCAAAATGCGCCGCGAGATGTCGAAATGTAAGTCGGTATGGCGGAGTGACGGGCGTAATCTGGTAGGACTAGGCAGATACGTGACTAGTCTTTCACTATGGGCATGCATGACAAACTCGAGGCCCGACGTGGTGCGCAGCGAGTAGAGCGACGGTGTGCAAGACGCAGATGGCTATCTTCTTCAAATCGAAACGCAAGGGATCGGGTCAATGAAAATAGTTCTCGGATGAGAAAGGCTATTCAGGTCTGGAAGACATCTAAGAAGGTTATTAGTAAACCATTCGTCAAGTTTGTAACTGATATTAAACGAGATGATGTTGTTTCCAGCTCAGTGATCTTGGTTGTGTATCGTCTTTACACCGGTTTGATGGGCCGGCTCAGGATTTTCAGTGCTAAGTTTTAATCATTGGAAACATGTGGACGTGGTAATAAAATGTAATGGCTTACCATTTACCTGGGGGTGACATCGACACAGAGCTAAATCATGTCGCCAGCTCCCGAAGGAGTGAAGTCGCAAATGGAATGTTGAAGGAGTGCTGAAGCTTCTGATTGAGGTCAGTAAAGTCCTCGAATGTTTGTAAACGTGAACGTTTCAAGCTTTCATCAGGATATGTAAGAAAGGTTTATCGTTCCACCGTGCCGTATAGTTCCCCGGCGAGGGTCCCACGAACACAAGGTCAATCGCAAATTATATCATCACCTGAAAGCTTGAAGGGCGATTTAAGTTGGGAAGTGTAACTTACAGCACGAGCAATTGTGGTGTAATGGGCCTGTCGTTGTTGTCGCCATCTCAAGATCGGGTATGAGGCATCATCAATTCAGTAGTATTGCTGTGTGTTGTGGCTCACATTGATGCCAATGCAGACGATGGAGGGAAAGATAATTCTCAGAAGTTGTCGAAACGAAAGAAGTGTAAAATAGTACGGCCCCCCCATTTTGCTTAGTCAGCCAACGCTAGCGCGGGTGTCGCTGTGCAGCCTTGCGGAATTGCCTAGGGCTCGCTTGAATCCCACAGGAACCATCGAAATTTCGAAATTGTCCCCAATCGCGAAGTCACGACGAACTCGACGACACGACACCCAACAAACCAGCACCCACGTACGACTCATCAACAAAATGGGAGACGCTGAGATCAAGGCCTCCAGCTGGAGATTAGTCGAGGTTGGCAGAGTTGTTCTGATCGATGGAGGATCCCAGAATGGAAAGCTCGCAACCATTGTCGAGATCATCGACCACAAGCGCGTACGTTCAACCCGGCAGCTATAAGCGCGCAAAAAATACATATCTACGACTTACGACGCATAATATGGAGGAAAAACTCGAGAAACCGAGTGAATACTAACAACACAATCAGGTCCTGATTGATGGCCCATCCACCGATTCCAATATCGCCGTCCCACGTCAGGCCATCGCCCTTGCCCGTGTTATCCTCACCCCACTCGTCCTCGAGAAGCTCCCACGTGGAGCCCGCTCCGGTGTCGTCAAGGCCGTCTGGGAGAAGGCCGGTATTGAGGCTAAGTGGCAGGAGTCCGCCTGGGCCAAGAAGCGTGCCCAGAAGGAGCGCCGCCGCGCACTCACAGACTTTGAGCGCTTCAAGGTTCTCCGTCTCCGCAAGCAGGCCCGTTTCGAGGTCCGCAAGTCTCTCGCCAAGGTCAAGGCCGCCGCCAACTAAATCGAAGGAAATACTGGGCAGGAATTGGGAGCGTCGAAACATGAATCGCATGGGGGTTTGCTGGGAAATGAGTCGGAGGCCCACTAGGCTTTTGTCCACGATGGCAGGCGCCGTCAAATGCACATGAACATCCAAGACACCCATATTACGGCTCTAAGCCAACCTCTTTTCCAGCATTCGCAGGTGATATGGTGAAGGTGACATGGTCGAAAGAACGAAGATCGCGCAGGCTGTAGGGAACCGCTTCATTGAGGGAATCTGCGGCTTTTACCAGTCAAAATCAAGCTACATATGGCTGCTTTGTGCGCCTCCAAATGTATCACAATTACAACTTAAATAATGACCCATTTATAATGCCAAAAGTGATCCCAAATCCTATGTTTACGTTTGATATCGCGGCTGTCGACTGGCGTGAACCGTTCCTGGAATTTATGTACCGCTTCCCGATTGGGTTTAGCACCACCACTTCCCGAGAACCCTAAGAAACCTCTGGACAACAACGAAGACGTTACAAACACCTGAACTTAGCTATAACGCATTCACGTACACAAGGTGCGTACACTTCTCATTCAAGCGTGCAATTGCGCCTTTGTCAATTTACGTGTTCGACCTCACGTCACCAGCAAAATGCGCCCCACAATCGCAAATTTCAAAATCCAACCGACCCTGGAAAAGCTCGGCGATTGAGCAACCACAGCTAACAATATACACAAACAGCCGCAAAAATGTCCAACCCACGCATCGAGGAGATCAACGAGGAGGAGACCCCAAAGCAGGTCCAGCAGGTCGAGGACCACTCTGACTCTGAGTCCGAGGCTGAGATCATGCCAGCCGGCCAGACCACCGTTGTCCACAACCGCAACGAGAAGAAGGCTCGCGCCCTCATCTCCAAGCTCGGCCTTGTCCGCGTTCCAGATATCACCCGTGTTACCTTGAGACGCCCAAAGAATGTATGTGCTGAGAACCCTATTGAATGAGAAGAGTAATGCGCGCGGACGGAGGCTAACTTTCTGGCAGATCCTCTTCGTTATCAACACCCCGGAGGTTTTCAAGTCCCCATCCTCCAACACCTACATGTATGACCAATCATCATAGCGCGCATTCTCGAACGAGTACTTACACATATATAGCGTATTCGGTGAGGCCAAGATTGAGGACCTCAACTCCCAGGCTCAGGCTTCCGCCGCTGCCCAGCTCGCTGCTACTGAGCACGACCACGCTGGTCACGACCACGCCGGCCACTCCCACTCCCACGAGGAGGAGAAGGGCAAGGCCGCTGAGGAGACCAAGGAGGAGGAGGATGATGAGGAGGTTGATGCCACCGGTCTTGAGGACAAGGACATCGAACTTGTCATGACCCAGGCCAACGTTTCCCGCAACAAGGCCGTCAAGGCATTGAAGGAGAACGATAACGACATCGTCAACTCCATCATGGCCCTCAGCATATAGGTTGATCCAGTTGGGAGAGGCATAAGATGATTGTGCCAGCTCCTTGCTATATGTCATACCTACCCTACATACCCAAGTAGAACTACAAAATGGATTTGATCTTGTTTTGCGAGCGTTCAATGCCCATCAATTCACTTGGTTCTATACGTCTTCACTGTAATCTGTGCTCTTATGCTGTGTTATGCGAAGGAGGGGAATATCTTCTCAATTGCTCCTGTGGCATCCGTTTTCTCCAATAGTTGAACCATAAAATTTTGAATTAACGATTTTCACTGCTTTTATTTTACAGCTAAGAATAGCAGAATTGTCAGGCCTGAACACGCAACTGAGGTCGTTGTGAGATGCGGCTCTATTGAGGAGGCATTCGTAGATATCCAATCCCGATCACGTGAGACACATAACCGAGCTTCATCGTTGCCGATTGAGTTCTGCAGCTCCGACATCCACCTATCAGCAACCACTCCCCTCCTCAATCGCATCACCACCGATACAATGTCTGTCGGAGTAAGTATAAATATTTGATAGACCCCGATTGAAGTCTTTTTCCCAGCCGCGCGACGCCCCGGAAGTGTGCCGGGCGCTCCAGCGTCATCCGCCTAGCCAATAATCCCACCTCGAAAGACACGACGGAAACTAACAGATAACAGCGTAGCGCAGCTCTCAAGCTTGACTGGGCAACAGTCACCACCAACCTCGGACTTCGTGGATCCACCGTCGTCTCCCTTAACGCCTTCAAGAAGCGCAACGAGGATGCGCGCCGCAAGCTCGCTGCCCTCCAGGAGCAGTCCACCACCGTCGACTTCGCTCACTACCGCTCCACCCTCAAGAACCAGGCTGTCGTTGATTCGATAGAGCAACACTTCAAGGCTTTCAAGCCAGTCACCTACGATGTCTCCCGCCAGATCAAGGCCATCGAGACCTTCGAGGCTCAGGCCATCAAGAACGCCGAGGAGACCAAGGGCCGTGTTGATATGGAGCTCAAGGATTTGGAGAAGACCTTGAAGAACATCGAGGAGGCCCGCTCCTTCGATGAGCTCACTGTCGTACGTAGCGTCGGATATTGGGAGAAGATGGACGAGGGGCTAATATGTTATAGGACGAGGTTGTTGCCGCTCGCCCAGATATCGACGAGCGTACCTCCCAGCTCGTTTCCAAGGGACGCTGGGGCGTTCCAGGTTACAAGGCAAGTTATTCCGAGTCGGCGCGATGCTATATGGGCAGCTTGCTAACTCAAAACAGGAGAAGTTCGGCGACTTGTCCGTTCTGTAAATGGCCTTCGCTACCTTCTTTTTGTCACCCCATCCACTGTACTATTGTAGATAGCAGAGTTTTTAGAAAAATGACGACGATGCTGGACACTACCGCGAATTTGCTGGATACTCAAAATATTATCGACTACTGGACGAAAAGCGCAAATGCCTCACCGATAATACTTGATATGCACGCCAAATCCTCACGAAGACGTACAACGAAATTCCGTGTTGCGCCTGTTGGAAATGCGCCGCTCGCAGTTGCACCATTTCAGAGAAATGGTGGTTCTTTTGACATCGAAGTTGGGCTTTGCTGTTTGTTAAAGAAGTCGCGTTAAGGACGATTATACTGCTCGTCGCGCCAGGAGTGAGCTTAGTGAATTGGGAGTGCATTGGCTGCAAGTCGCACTCTCATGAGCTCCAACTTTCCAGCATATGTGCATGATTACAACATCGACGAGCAGCAAACAAATCCGGAGTACAACTGATGTGCTTCTGCTTGAAACAGAAATACCACGCAATAGGTGACATGTAAAGACTCTAACCACCACGCTTCCCGTAAGATAGCATCATTATGTTCATTAGATCTTTACTGGTCCTGGACTGCATGGACCTCCACAACCTCTCCTAGCTTCGCTTTCATCCGATCCATACTCCTCCAATCGCATTTTAATCGCCCTTAGAGCTTATACCAGGAAACCGCCGATATACTTTTGGGTATCTCAATACCATGCTAGTGCTAAACTCGCATCCCATCTGCATCGCTTCATAAACACATACAAATCGACATGAGAGAAATACGCCGCCATCCTTCCGTATAGGCCGTGAGGTCAGTTCCGTCTTGTTTTTCTTATTGTTGTGCCGTGAGGCAAATCGTCTTTCTCATTTGAGTAGTGGACCTTGCAATCCTCTGTTGAATACAATCGTGGTTGATTTTGTGATTGGTTTGGCTTGGTGTAATTGCTGTATCTGCAAAGGCGGGGCTTGGGCCTCTGCAAACCAGTTGTTCACTCCATTTATCAAGCACATCGTTTATGGCTCTGGAGCCAGTCCCCTTCTCTCGGTAGAATATCCACCACTCTTCACCTCCTACAGCTCTTATGACTCGAATGGTGATGCTTCTTATGCTTCCCGTCGTCCCTCCTTGAGCTCGAACTACTCTCAGCCCTCCTCTCAATCTCCTCCATCCTAGTCCTGTACTGCTTCACAATGCCCTTCAGCTTCTCCATCCTTTCCCAGTCCGCATCCAGCTCATCCATCTCATCATTAATAGCATTTAACCTCGCAATCTCCGCATCCGCCATCTCAATCGCATTGCCCGCCCTATCATATTGCGCCTGCGACGCCATCTCAGCTTGCTGCTCGAGGTACGCTAATCGAGCTTGTATTCGTCCCATCAGGGTGTCGAAATGCCGTGATACGGATTCCAAGCTGGAGGAGTTCATGAGGAGAAGCCCTTGGCTGGACGCCCGCGAGGCTGCGCGAGAAGAGGAGGAGCCCGCCGCATTGGCGTCCATTTGCACCCGGCGCAGGATCTGAGTTTCCTCATTTGTGAGGCCGAGAGAGGTATCTGGAATTGAGCCAGAGGGCGAGGCCATTTCTGACGCGCACCTCTGCGTTGCAAAGTCAGGCTACGCTGCGTACTCTGCGCTTGCTGTAACCCAGCGCAGATATATATGATTGCGCTGCTCTAAGCCGCGCCGTTCTGGACTTTGCGCTCAGCGTTGGGCCGCAATATATATCGAATTCGCTATCCTATTCGCAGACGTCTACTATCTCGACTGGGGCGCAGTGCTTGCGGTGCGTGCGGTGCTTCCCTCACTGGGAGTGTGCCGTCATTCATGGATGTCATGGTAATCAATATATGCTTTGGATCATTGCTTCGTGCTGGCGCCTCGGCTCCCCTTTGTTTGCGTGTTTGGAGAAGGGTTCGTGAAAGAGAGTTGTGCGCAGGCCGAGGAGACGTAACCAGCACGGCTCAGAGGGGATCAGAAGCCCGCGATCTGGGGTAGATCCGTTTCATGCACGAAGGCGGCAAGCACTGCACCAAGCACTGTGAAAGCGCCGGGACGTCTGCACAGGTGTCCTAGCCGCTGGGACCGCCATTTTGGGATTTAAAGATCTTATGGAGCATGGTTTGTAGAAATATAAAATGGAGGTGAGAGAAGCATTCCTGACACTTTTTGAAACTAGTTCCTGTTCCTGCGCTTCTAGCTTTCTTGGCTCGCGATGATATTTTGGCTTCCATGCTTACTGGACTTAGCCGCCACAGAGTCTCACATTTATGTTGGAACAGCAGCCATAATTCAAATCTCAGTGCGCCGACATTCAATACATTTATGACCGCATTGGATACCTGATTCCTGTCTTGCAACGAGGAAGATAAGCGCTCGAACAATGAACCACTGTCAGTCTGTGATTCTCACGGTTTCATCGCCAGTAGCAAGCAACTCGGAAGAGCGTACAGATTATATGCTAAACTGAGAAAACAACAACTCCGCAGAATATTGCTGGTATCACTCATACAAGTAGGGCGATTCAAACTTGATTTCAAAAAGGGGCAGACAGTGGCGAAATTGAAGCTGCTGTCTCGCACGTCAACGACCACCCTCCCACGACTCCTCTCAAGCATCTCAAATGTTCACTGCTTGTTGAGGTGTTCGAGCGGTCCTCCTCGAAGGGGTCCAGAGTCAGGGCGATAGTCAAAATGATGAGCTACATCAGAAAAATGTATAGGTAAGCAGGCACAATCCGTTCGCTACAGTAGGTCTTGCTTCATAGTCATTTTCATTTCTCATAACTCCATACACTATAGGTATCCCAGATTCTGCCGCTTCTTAACCACTCTTGCTGTTGAATCATCCATTCAAGTCAATCTCCGTAACCTGAAACCCATCTAGTGCCTTCTTCAACGCCTCAGGGTTTCTAGGGACGAAGAAGGTCTTATATCTGTGCGGCATAGCGACCAATGACGTAGGGTCGCTATTGCCAAAAATAGGATGAGGATCAACGCCATCCGCCGGCTTAATCTCAAACGCATTCAGCATCCTCATGAAAGTAAGATACAGCTCCCTATTCGCCAACAAACTTCCAGCACACATTCTGTAGCCCATGCCGTAGGTAAACATTGGTGCATCAGGCTGCTCATACCACCTCTCTGGTCGGAACTCCATTGGGTCCGACCAGACGTCGGAATCCATGTTACAAGCCCAGGCGTTGAGAAAGTAAACGGTGTCCTTGGGGATGGTGATGCCGTTGTACGTTACGTCCTTGATAGAGACTCGTGGGAGGCAGAGACGGAGGACCGTGTAGTAGCGAAGACACTCGCGGACGAGGGCGACTACGTATTTACATTTCTGGTCGTCTTGTGCTGCGCAGAGTGGTTCGTTGACGGTGTAGAACTCTGCGATTTCTTGCCATGCCTTCTTCTGGATATCAGGACGCTGGGCAAGGAGAGCGATAGACCATTGAAGGAGGGTCGTGATCGTGTCCAAGCCACCCGAAAGCATAGTGAGAGAGATGGAGGTGAGTTCCTCGTCGTTGAGGGAGGCCTCCTTGTCGAGAATGACATTTGCTTGGATACATGGCTTGTGGGTGCCCTTCTCCATTCTGTCTTCGAGTCCCTTGTTCAATGCCTTGAGGTAGACATCTCTGCGGTTCCTCATCTCCTTTGCTTTCTTAGAGCCGAAGTTGAATGGGTTGAGGCGGAGGATCGGGATGTAGTCTTGGAGGTTGCCCGTGGTGGAACGAAACCTGGAAACTTCTTCTTCGACGTAAGTGATTTCGTGGAAGAGTTCGTCGTCTTGGGAGCCCATGCGGACACCCCAGTTGAGGGTGAGAGCGAGAGATAACGAGAGGCGCTGGATACATGGCATTGGATCGACACCCTCGGTGCCATTCTTGCCGTATTCGAGGAGCTCCTTGACGAAGTCCTTGGTCTCGGTGTCGAGATGTGGGATGTAAGTTTGAACAGATGGTCTGTTGAGAGCAGAAGCCGCACCCTTTCTCCTTCTCTTCAAGGAATCAGAGTATGGAGAAGTGCCGATAGTGGTACCAGCAGTATTCGAAAGGACCTTTACAGCCAAGTTAGTACTCTCTTCACTACTTCTCCATCAGGTCTTGCAGAGACATACCTTATGAAAAGTATAAAACTCTGGCCTCGAGCTCAACGCCTGTGCATTCTGTCCAAACAACACCTTCGCTGCAGCCGCAGAGTTAACGACCACCACCGGGATATTTCCAAGCTGGACTTGGTAAACGGCTCCCCATTTCCCAGCCCATTCTCTGTATTTCTCTGCTGCGTTGACACGGATTTGTCCAATGTTTCCGATTAGAGGCACGCCTGGCGGTCCTTTCATGCCTGGGATGCGTGCTTGGGCACGCACATATTCGTTTGCAACGAGGTAGACAACTGGAATGAGGATGGTGAGGAGGGCGAGGAATTTGATGGGATGCTCTAAGGCGGCGTCTGCGCCGAGCTGGAGGAAGCTGCCGATAGCCATAGTGATGGTTAAAGAAACCAGTTGAGGAAAGAAGTTCGTTTATCGGGTCTAAAATTATTCACAGGTGCTCAATTCTGAGACCTTAAACAACGATTGAAGAGAAGCAAGTGGTATGAGGACAAGAATGCAAGAGAGAACATGGGGAAGCCCCCAGTCTTGTATTATACGACCTTGAGAAAATATCCCGGCCCATCTTTGACCTTGGCCAATTGATGGTGTGCCGTGTCAAATCCAACCTTCAGTCTGAAGTTTGATGCTGCCTGGAGTGTAGATGCAGCTGTCATCCCGCACTTTCTTACCCCACACGACGCCTCGAGCGTAGGTCGGTGCAGAGTGACGGAGGTATTCCGCGTTCACATTCATGGGACTTTGAGCAATGCCATGAGATGTCGAAGACTGGTTAAGCTAACTAACCTTGCTGGAACGAAATCCGCTCTCTACAATAGTCATTGAGAAAGACACTTCCGCTGTGGCTACCTTAAAAAGGTGGATCGTGGAAACCCCGCATTTTCGTCGTCGAGGCGGCTCCGGCAATTTCGAACAGCGGCAAGCGTGCGACTCGTCTGTGAATTTTTACACCTGGTCGGAAAAGAGCACATAGATGGTAGCAGATTCTCGTGCGTGGAAGTTAATTACGAGTCTCTGCGCAAAATCATGGTAACAATACTAGCCGCATTTTAAACTTGGGTGTTTTGCTGTTACAAGGTGTTGCAGTTATCAACGCTACCGTTTGTGTCTGCTCTTAATGCTACTCACAAGACTAATAATTAACCTTGTCCCTAGAAACGGATCCTGACGAAGCCGCGTTGATCTTTCTCGCTCATCGAGATGGGTATAGCACCTCCAAACCGGCCGACCATGTTCTTTGATTTGGGATGCGTTTTTGTGCCTGATCTTCCTTCTTGTGGTGCTTTATCTCCCTTGTTTAAATACATGTGGCTACGGGGTCTTCACTTCGAATGTCAAGACTTCGAAGGTGAGACTTTGCCTATAGTCAACAGCTTAGACCAACACACAAACACAACTTCTGCATCTACTGGTTCTGTGAAAGGAATTCTCACCAATCAAGAAATTGCTACGAAACTCCGATTTATGATCGAGCTTCGGGTGCCATACTCCGTCTGCGAATAAAAATGTACTGCATTTGTGAACAACTTCTAGAGCAGTGAGGCTATTTATTGGTGCTTTTGTAAGAATAGCATTTCTCCTACCGAGAGCTAAAATTGCTATCAGCACACTCTATCAGCATACCTCTTTCACGCTGGACAGGTGAGCGGCTCCTCAGGACATGCTAGATGTGTAAATTTGGAAATTCATCGAAACTGGTCGGCTATGTTCTTTGAATTGAGATGTGTTTTTATCCCTATTTCTCCATTCTTACTTTCCGAATTTCTTATGCTTATGCACTCATGACGACCTGGTCTTCACCTCGGACATCCGTCTTCTTGGCAAAACCCGAGCATTTGACCTTCCATCAAGTGGCGAGACCAACACCCGAAGTTGACTTAAACATTTTCTAGTACTCACACTGATGGAATATAGATTGCCACAATGCAAGAAATTCCAGGTAATCTTCCGTTTGATGATGGCGATCCGTGATGCAATAATTCTGTCCCAGGATAGCCGAAGAGCGAAGACACAATTTGACGAAAATGGACGGTCATATTCTTTGAAATGAGATGCGTTTTTGTGTCTAGTGTTCCTTGTTGTTGTGTGCATGATGAGTTGTTTATATACCTGAGATTAAGGGGTCTTCATCGAATACTGCGTTTCGGGGTTGTTGGCCGATGAATAAGTAGTGAGACCAACACTGGGAACACACATACCCTATATTATAGTGCTCAGAAGGGAAAGAACGAGCTTTTCGATAAGCAAGAGATTTAGACCAGAGCCATTATCCCAGAACGAGCTCTAGCGGCGTAACATGTTTGACAAGGAAAAAGGTCCATTCGGCATTCTTGGACTATAAAACAGGCCTTAATAAGGTAAACACCCCGTTGCATAAACGATGACAGCAGGGACTATGAGCAACGGTTGAAAGGCGGCAACAGAAACTACACAGCCGCAACAATGTGGTATCCAATTCTGTTTCATTCATGTCCATCATATATACACATCTTCCAGGGTATCTAACTACTGCTTGCCCTCCTTCTCCGGGTTCTTAAAATTAACCTTCAACCCCTCCCAACTATGCGCATTATAATCCGGCTGCACCTTCTGACACTCCTTCAACGCCCACTCGGTAACACCCATCATCAAACAAGACTCAAACATGAAAGCCATTGATCCCTCTCCAACCTTCGCTGGCGCCAACGGAGCCGTAGAGGCCTTCTCATGTGTCGCAGCATCAGGTCCGTGCGCACTCATAACATTGTGCAGCGAAGCACCAGCTGGCTGAAAGCCACCGCCAACCTTGGCATCATAGTCACCCTGGATAAGACCCATGAACTCAGACATAGTGTTGCGGTGGTACCACGGCGGACGGAAAGTGCCCTCTGTAACCAACCAACGAGGAGGGAAGATGACGAAGTCTGCGACGGCGGTTCCCTCATGGCTCGATGGTCCAGTGAGGACTGTGAAGATCGATGGATCTGGGTGATCGTAGGAGATGGAACCAATAGTGTTGAAGCGTCCCAGATCGTATTTGTATGGGTAATAATTTCCATGCCAAGCCACCACATCAAACGGAGTATGGTCCTGATCAGCAGTGAACAGCGTGCCATCGAATTTTGTGAAGATTCTCCATGGCGTGTTTGTGTCCTCGTTGAAGGCTGCGACTGGTGCCTGGAAATCTCTGGCGTTGGCAAGGCCGTTGGAACCAATTGGGCCGAGACCTGGGAGCTGGAAGTGCCCCTCGTACAGCTCGAGGATGTACCCACGGACTGGGCCAGCTGGGAGAGTGACGCGGTAGCGGATACCGCGTGGGATAACACAGATCTCATTGGGACGGACGATGATGTGACCGAGCTCGGTTTGGATGTCCAAAATACCGTGTTGAAGGACGATCAGGAAGTCGCCGTCGGCAGAGTAGAAGGCTTCGTTGCCCATGTCCTTTCCAGCGGCGAAGATGAGGATACCGAGGCCGGACTTCATGGTTGGGGAGCCAGCCCCTCCGAGGTATTTGAGCGAGTGTGTCCAGTCCTTGGTCTCATCCATGTCGAATGGATTCCAGCGGAGCTGGTTTGGGATTTGGTTTAGTGGCTTGGTGATGGCTTCTTGCGAGGTCGGGTCAACCTTGCCCTCGTACATCTGAAAGTCGCTGTGTGATGCTGCTGGGAGAATGCGGTACAACCATGTTTGTTGGTTCTCATGGCGAGGAGCTGTGAATGCGGTGCCGGAGAGCTTCTCGGCGTAGAGACCGTATGGTGGTTGTTGTGGAGAGTTGGCACCTACTGGGAGAGCCCCTTTGATGGCTTCAGTCCTGGCAACCAGTTAGCAAGAACTTTATCTTATCGGTGATGAGTGCTTACTCGAAGGTGTTGCCAAAACCATTCTGGTAAGTATATTTCTCAGGCGTCTTGAACGCAGTGACAGGCATCTTGCAAGGTTACAGACAGCGTCTGTGTCTCGATCCTCAGTGTATGGGTATATAATTAACGCAAACGAAACTTGAGCAAGTCAATTTGAAGCTATAGGATAGTAAATACAGGATAAAATACGTCAGAAAGAAGGGGAATCGAGTGCCGAAGCATCTCATTATTATCACCTTCCATCTTCCACCCCGCGACTAAGCGAGCAGGGGTAGGCACCAGGATCGTGACGGCGCGGGGTAGGCGGGGATAGCTTGGAGACAGCCAATGAGTGCATGACCCTCTTGAGTTAACCTCGCGCCACGGATCTGACAGGCCAGGTGCGGAACGGGAGCGCGCTTTCTCCAAATTCCGCGGGTGATAACTTTGAGAATGCCATCGGAATTGTGTTCTCTCCCCGATCTTGAAGATTGATCTACAAAATTGTGGTTGAGCTTGGGAGAGCGGATTGCTTCCTGAAAATGAGATGAGAACGGTATTGAGCTGGCAGGCGTAGCTTTGTTGCATTTCATCTTGACAGGTTGATCAGAAAGCAAGATGCTTTCAGGTACTTGGACGCAGGCCAAGTAGCCACTCACGAAGAACAGATTTGGAGACAAAGAGACGCACAAAGTAGGCGACGGTTCCAATCAGAAAACAGCCAAAGTCAAGAGTTGTTCAAAATCGTTTCATTTTATTACCCCAAAGGGTCTTCCAGCAATGCATGGGAGCCCAATTCTATGAGCCCTCAACAGCCATAATCGGATCCTCCGTTGAGCTGATTTATTTCACAACATCATGAATACTCTCATAATAAACCATCATAGCGCCCTCATGCACACTAATCGCAACCTTCTTCAGTGCCGTATGCGCCTCGCACTCATTATCATAATATACCATATCCTCCTTGTTCTTAAACACGCTGACCACTGCAACGGTAAAGCCCTGTGCGCGTTGATCTGGGAAGGCCTTGCCAGCTTGGACGTCCAGGATGTATGGCTTGCCGTCCTGGGCGAATGTTAGTATGAAGTTTTAGTTAAGACTGCTGCTGGCTAGGCCGCAAGGTAAGAATGTGAGAAGAGAGTTGGGGGAACTGTGGTGTGAGTGAGGTAAAGATGAAGTAGAACGCACCTTCTTAGCATCCTGTGGCATAGTACGGTACTTTTCCAACAACTCCTCTTGTCCTTCCTCGGTTGGCACCTTGAAGAGGGTGATGCGGCGGATTGGCTTGGTAACGGTAGCGGAAGACATGTTGAATATGTGTATCTGAGATTGTGAGACGAGTTGGACGTCCTTTGATCGAGGATTGGGAGGATGTTATTTTTTTAGGGATATGGAAAGAGGAGATATATTTTATGAGAATACATGGCGGGGTACTATAGGAAGTGTACCGCTCTGCTTCGGCGATATGAGTGATCAAGTGGGCCTGGATGGCGGGGTGAGAGCTGCCACCTTTGCCACTTCCCCGCACTCAGCGAAGTGCCACGAAGTTGAGGTGTATTGAATTTTTTTTGATAATGGTTTACCTCTTAAGAAGCAGTATAGTTTAAATATGCTATAGCTCTTGTTGCTACTGACACTTATCTACATTTCGACTTTAGGTCTGTCGAATTGGTCGGCATAATCTTGAGATCTACTAGAAATCTTCTATACTTCAGCTTCATCTCCATCTCCATCTAACTAGTTAACATCATTCAGATGTATCATCCCGACTCCTTTCCTGGGTCTCCACCACTACCAACAACCTCTAAGCTAACCAGGTTCCTGACTCCTATCATCAGGAGCCCAAAATGCCTTGTTTCAACGCCTTCATAGCATTCTCGTATCTCCCCGGTGAATGGTCGCCCAGCAGACCTCCTTTGAAACGAAGTTCCGCAAACACAGACTCAACCTCTCTCACATACTTCAGCGTCACCCTGGTAGCAGGCCTACCTAAGCCTCTGCCTCCTTTTTCATGAGGCGTGAATGCGTCTCGCTGCAGCACCCTCGTCGTCTCAACCTGAAAGCACTCCCCCGGCGGCACAAGCTTCTCACTCTGCATACTCGCCCTCAACGTCTTCAGCGTCGCCCAGGCCCAAATATCCTCTTCTTCGGAAGTGCTCTGGTAACCGGCTGAACCGCTGTACCACTGCTCCCATAGTCCAGTTCGCATGCTGTCCCATACTCGAGCGCGCACGCGGGACGAGGCCCCGCTGTTATCGGTTTTGAAAGCCAGCGCTACGGCTTGTAAGTCATGTAGCGTGCCGAGAGAGAGGAATGGAACGATGTCTTGCCCGTTTATCACCGTTGTTATTAGCCCGCGCGTCGCGAGGCGGAGGGAGGAGGACATCGTTGCGGGCGGGCCGTATGTGTAGACGTGTATCCGTCTTCCTGAAGGCAGAGTTATCGGTGCCGCCGACTCTGAGCTCGGTCGCCCCCGCGAACCACTTAGTAGGAGAGGGCTAGAAGGGTAGCTCGAAGGCGGGGCGGTGACGAACGCTGTCGACTCGGGGTCTGAGCCTGGCGTGCTAAGCATAATTGCCAGCAAGGCGACGACGCCACCACCGAGACTATGACCACACAGCACTAACCCATAACTCGGAAACTCCCCCAGAGCAGCCGCCAGCGTGGCCACAACTCTCGACCCGGTTCCGGAAAGCAGTCGGCGCGCTGAAGCGTAAATACCTTTATGCACACGATAGCTTCGGCCATTATATATCATATCGTCAAACTCGCATGTCAGATCTGTTAACACATCTTGGAAGCCCAATGTGCCGCGACAGCTGAGCACTACGGCTTTGGAATCGTGGTCTAGGCTGACGAAGTGCACGAGTGGGACATTGGTACCTGTTTCCCCACTCGCGTCCGTTCCTCCCTGTGGGTCCACGAAGGAACTTAGCAGGATGGATGAGGATGGGAGCTGGGTGTGCCAGGAGAAGGAGTGGTGTTCGTAATGGTGATTTGGGTCGGGAATGGACTCGCCACCTGACGGCGTCGCGGATATGCCCATCAGCCTCATGAAATTGGAGCCGTAAGTCGCCGAGGCAAAGCGCACGAAGCAGGTGATGTTTCGGATGAAGTGATGGTGGGGAAATATGCCTGGGACAAATCCGTCTCGTTGAAGGCGGCGAAGAGATTCTTCTTCGTTGTAAGCACCTGCTTTGTGGCCAGCCAGGACTAGAGATGCCTGCGAACCGTTTGCCTTAAGAGTGAAGATACTGTGTGTTGGTCCGTGCGACGGACGACTTCTATATGTGTGGACCGGAGATGGCGGCTGTGTATAAATTTCTGGTGAATGAGGCCGGCTCAGGGCTGACAAGTGATTAACATTGCTGAAATTCTTTTCAGATCTCGATCGCATGAGAGAACTATGCGTTCTGACATGACCCCTGACTTCCGTAGGCGAAGCTGCCCGTGTCGATGGTCCGGAATGTACAGAGTAAGTGTCGATCTGTGAAGACACCGAGTTTCGTCGTTTTTCATGCACCGCATAGTAGCTTGCCTGGGATGGCGGCCTTGGTAAGTCCTTATTGTATCGTTCATCTGTGGTTCTTCTAAGGAGCGGTGTTGGTCGGACCTTACCAACTGGTTGGGGAGGGGACAGCCGAGAGCCTTGCTTAGTGCTCGCCTTGCTAGCGTGAACCGGTGAGTTCCACGCAGGTCGACTCCAAGAGGCGCTGGAAGCAGAAGGGTCTTTCGAACTGGTTGACAAAGAGTCCTTGCCTAGGATATTTGAAAACGTGGCTTGTTTCTTAAATGCTGCCATTAAGCTCGGTTTCTTCTCTTTACCACCACTCTTCGTACTCGTATTTGATGATTCCGATTGTTGCTTTTTGCTCAATGCTAACCGATTTGGGGAGGCTACATTGCGCGGATGTCCATCCACAGCATCGCCGGTAGAGAACGACGGTCGTCGTTTTGAGGACTGTCTTTGCCGCTTGGAATTGGCGAGATTGACGCTATCTGTCGGCTCGACAGCCGCTTGCGCGAGGTTGCGCCGAGGGTCCGCAGGTAGCTCTTCAAACCTCGAGAGACTGGATGACTCAAACAGGTCTTGTTGATTATTTTCTGGCGCTTCGTACTCTAATGCCTCGCTTGTCCGTGATGCGAAGTCTGTCGCATCGGTGTTATCTAGCACCGTCTCAGGCCCAATGGCAGCAACATCCGTTCCTCTGGTATCCGTGTGTCGTGTTCGATATACGACTTTATAGTACGGTGACGCTTGAGTGAAGCTACCGCCCGAATGAGCGTGCTCCTCTACAACCTCCGCGCCGTCTGGTACCGGTAAATCAGGTGGCTGTGCGCCAGTGATCTCTACTGTAATTGTCTTCGTCGTGGTTGTCTCAGCAGTAATCGAGACCTTCGCCTCTGCCGGTAACCCTGCCATTATCCTTCCCCTCAGTCCGTCCTCGTCCATCATATTTGACATAAGAGCGTGCCCTGTATTGCCAACTGTTTGAACATCGGCAGTGACCGTGCCGTCTCTCGGTGTATCTGATATCGATCTATCATTATCATCCACAACATCCGCCCGCATCCCATCATCCAATATCACCACATCCCACACAGTCTCTTTCCAACCCTCTTTCTGAGCTTGTTGCTCACTGGCAACCCTGCACCATCTCTGCAACAAGGCCAGTCCAGATATGCCAACCAAGAGCTCATTCACGCTCACTGTTTCACCCGGCTGCCCAGTCGCAGGGTTATCAAATTCTCGTCTGACAAGCGATATGATAGATGCTATCGCCCTCGAGGAATCCGTAGAGCCAAATATCGAATCGAGAGCGGTCAGTAGGCCCTGCGCGAGCTCTGATCCTGCCGCCAAACTCGTAGAGCCAACATAAAACCCTGTCGCAGCAGCAAAGCTTATAGAGGTGATTGTGCTATGCAAAGCGGTGATGCTTTTTTCCAGGAGAGATTCTGCTTCTTGCCGACCAATTTCGCCAGTGCTCCGTGAGGCTATGTCGTCGCCAGCGCGGAAAAATATCCTTTCGAGCACTGTTCGGCCCACTTCGAGGGAAGTTGTCGTCGCTATCCGGCCGCTGTCGAGTGCGAGTCGTCCGATGAGAGTCCCGAGCCGCAGATATGCTGATGAGGAGCGGGTCGTGAAGGATACGACGTTCGCTACCGGAGCTGGGAGGATTGTAGGCTCTGTCGCCATTTCGATTGGAGGTGGAGAGCTAGACATTCGTTGAAATGCTCAAATATCGTGCCATGGGACGATTGGCAAACTTGAGTTAGGTTCTTGTTTTCTCTGCTGAGATGTAGATATGATGACCAACCGTTAGGTTGTATAAGGACGAAAGTAAGAGATCGGCTAAGAAATAACCTAGAGTGTAAGTTCTATGTACGCATGTTGAACTATAAAGCGATAGTCTCAACACTTTTCAAAATACCACCTGTGTTTGGCTCATGATCATTGTTGAAGGTCGGACGTGCCTGACAGTGGCGTTCCGCGTGGTCAAGGCGTCTGAGCGCGGACATGTGAAAGTCGACAAGAGGTTACTACTCTCCGAGGCTTGGCAACAAAGGTCCAGACTCGAGGCTCACAATGGCAATCGAGATCTTGAACAACGAAATCAAACTTTGTGAGACTGTGTGATGCAGCAAGCCTCGAGGCAAACACTGGCTTCGTACCATGTACTCCGTACAGTATTATCGTACGAGCCAATGCGGAAATCCGGTATCTTCTTTTGAGCCACTCATTATGGAGAGTGGTTTCCTTCCTCCCTATTGATTACATTATCGAAATGAATGCATGAAAATAGCTATGAGTGGCACGAGGACACTTGACTGCATAAAAATAGTAATGTAGTTGTGTGATGATACTACACTCGCTCCGTTCCTTCTGCTAAAACATTGATACACTGATGGCCAGGCTGTAGCCAAAGTCGGGTATTGAAAAGAGAAACTCCTTCCCAAGTAAAGCACGCTCCTCCATATTCACTCCATTACAGTCCTGTCTATTCATCCTTCTTCTAATGGTGTCCCTCCTCCGCATAGTTTTTCGTGGAAGCTGTCTTAAACAAGTCGTGTGCAGGGTATTATCGACTAATGTCGTTCATGTTCTGGCTGGGCTTGTTGTCGACTTAGGGACGGCTTAGATACGACTCGTTGTGCCGTGCCCACCATGGCTATGCTTTGTGCGAGTCGTGTGTCCACCACCGCCGCGACGGCAGGTGATGCAGGAGATGATGACGCCGAAGAAGGAGGCGATGGCGTTGATTATGCCCTTAAGGATGGCAGCAATGCCGTTGATAACAGCCATGATGCCGTTCCCGATGGCGCGGAACATTCCCTTGATCTGAAGATTTTGTCAGTTGCCGAAGCCAACAAGGCTACAGAATAACTTACACAAGATACGACGGCTCCCATTTTGATGGATTTATTGGATTTATGTGATGGTTGTTATTGGTTTATTCGTGGTGAGGTATCGAAAGCTACTTTGTGTTTGATCGTTAGGATGAGGTTGTGGTTTGTGTTTGTTTGTGGTATGAAGAAGAAAGAGACTGCAAGGGATGAGGGACGTTCACCTTAAGTAGCACTTACCTCGCAAACAGCGTCACGATGAGAACTTTCAAGTTGTCACTCGTAACGCCCTCGTCGCATCACCGCTTACGATTTTTACACATTCCAACCAAGATTTGACCACTCTAATGTCGCTATCAAACCACCATCCCGGCCATTTCAAATTAAAGAATGCATCATGACGTCGCAATTCAGCACCCTAGAAAGCTGTCACATCCTTGATCTTACCCAATAGGGCTTGGCTCATAGCCTATCACGGGTGGAAAGTGCTCTTCCTGACCCTCTGATGCTCACGAGCCTGCGCAGCCCGCGTCACATAAACCTAAAATTTCCTTATTATGAGCGGCACAAAGTGACTTGGGACCTAAAAACGGGAATGTGACGTCGGGCCCGCATGGCACTTTGAACTGTGGTTCTCCTAGCGCGCGACTTGGGCGATTAACAACTGACTGGCCAGTAACAAACCTTGACAGATGACGCTTGGCAACCCACTTGGCTAGAGTCTCGTCCATCATGTGGCTGGTGACTTGTCTATCCGTGGCTGGTGACTGTGGATCTGTGGCTCGGGAACGCCTGTGATGTCATACTCGAACTTTTACTCGGTCTGATCTTCAGCGAGAACAGAAGCCAGATGGCCTTGGCACCTTTTTTTGGCGGAGATTCTTGTTCTGTCCCCCTTCAGAAATTTCTTAAAATACCACTCTGCTACCGGTGAGGGTGGCATCGGCATCCACTCCGCGGCCCGAGAAGACCCTGATTTGTTTCAAGCAGCCGTGTCAAAGAATGTAGAGCTTAATGGCGGTCAACCAAGTTGCCTTATGGAGTGGTTCTCTTGGGCCCGTCTCCCCGAGCAGAAGACTGTCTTTCGTAGACACGTAGACACATCACAGCTGGCGACCAAGCGGTATGTGAGTAATTGTTCCGCCGAAACTGCTGTTGTTGGGATATGAGAGGAAGATAGTAATGAGGTCATCTCACAATGAATTTTTTCAGAATCGATGCAGTCAACTTGTCTATTGTTAAGAAACGAGTATAATCGGTAGAAGCACAACGTTGGTCATGAGGTGCGCCTCGCTGAGCTCGGCTTAACCGATTTTCTAGTGTATGACTACTCAGACACATAGCGAGTTACGAATAACGACTCAATTCCTAACAGTTGTAAATTTCTGAAATATCACAAAGTTGAAACTCGGGCTATACCAGAGTGTACTTCGTACTCAGGATGGTTTCCGTGTTCTACCTTCTAATGTGTTTGTATGCTGCGATTATTCTGCATCCAATCGATACTTCGGATCTTCTACCTTACTAAGTTGCCTCGTGAGCCCTGAACGGGTTTAGTACTGTAATCCAATCCATCCGGGGATACATATATGTCTGGTTAGGCTTGGCATGCATACGAATTGATCTATCTCAACAAGCTCAACCAGGCTTCCAGGCACCCCTTAAAGCCCACCGCTCTTCTCATCAATTTCCCTCCACCTCACCCCATCACTCCTATCTCTAACCAACACAGCCGTCGCCATGCACACCAATACATCAACCCCTACAACCCCAAACACAGCCGTAAAAATAACATCCAACGAGCCATTTGCATACTCACTGAGTGGCCCAACGCATCCCCTCATCATCGCAGCCTGCAAATTACTTCGGCAAACCTCATCTCTAACAAATTTCGGCTGTGTAGGGTTGAGGTAGCCACAGCACTTGAAATTTTGTTGGATGAGAGACTGGGAGGAGGCGGAGAGGGAGGTGTAGGCTGGGAGGAGGGAGGAGCGGGTACTGAGGGTTGAGAACCACAGCGTGAGCCCGATGATGAGAGACAGGAAGGCGCTGATGATTACAAGGTAGGCTTTGAGTCGCAGCCATGCCCGGGTTGTGGGCATGAGTAGGGCGGGTATGGTGGTGAGGACGGCGACGAAGATTATTATTGCGTTTGCTATTCCTGCTGTTGCGTCGTTAGCTTGACGAAAGGACGAGGATTGAACAAGAGCGGTAGTAGTGTTGCATACCTGTCATGGGTGAGCGGCCAAGGATGAGATTTCGTGCTACGGTTTCGATAGTTGGCAAAGATTCTAGAGCAGCTGTTGCTATCATGGAGAATGTGAGGAGGAGGCCGCCGGTGAGGAGAAAGAGGAAGTCGGTGAGGAGGTAAACGATGAGGATTTTGTTTGCCATGATTGTGAACTTGCTATGACCCAAGTGCTGTGAGCTATCTCTTGGGCCGACTGTCAAAGTCCGCTTCGAATGCGCGAACGAGCTGCATCCAGTGACGACGAACGTAAAGCAAAGGAAGACCAACGACTATCTTAGAGAATGAAAACTGGTGGAGAGCAATCTGCCATAACCTTGCACAGCGAGCGAGAATTTCCCAGGCGTTGAGGAACGAAAACATAAGACAAAGCACTTATCTGTGTTGTTCCCACGTTGTTATAGTCGTCAAGCGCTCCCGCTATGACCCAAGTTCATTATGGTGAGGTAGGTTTGGCCTCAAAAGGTGTTTCAAGGGGATACCTGCGACAGATGTGTCGCGACAAGGATTACATGGTCTCGGCCATGACCTCCCCCTCTTTTCAGCAAACCACCAATACCTTGATCCATTCCTTCTTTATTTGTTAAACAATATATGAAAGTCGAGTATACCCCACGTGATATTTTTTATTGAATCTTGAATACAATGATCTGCAATCGCGAAGAATGATCGGCAACCTCTCGGCACTTTTCCGGTGCTCGAGAAGCGAGGTAGTCAGCACACGTACGATAAATATGGCAGTAGAGAAATCGACAACAAGTGCGACTGTGGTTACTCTGTATCATAATTTCATTGCTTCGTTAAGCTGTAAAAGGTATCTTGTGTGCATCCGCCTGCCCTTCCTTCAATGCTCCAATGGAACCCCAACTCAAATATTCGAGTCCCTGAACCTCATCATTACGCTGCCCTTTATCAAGCTCGCACCCATATTTACCTCACTTGTTGAGCTCGGCCGCCTTGGAATCTCTCTCCTCTCTTGTACCCTCCAGCTTTGGGTTGACCTCCTTAGCATCCATGACAACTGGGCCTGGGTTGGCGGTGTGGTCACGGAGCTGGACCTTGTCTCCGGCCTTTCTTTGGTCCTGTGGATTGTTCTCGTTCTTGTGTGCTTGATGAGAGGAAGCGGTGGAGTCGGTATTAGAGCTGTGCTCCTTAGCAACCTATCAAGTTTGATTTAGCAAGTTTCAACTAAAGTTGACCAAGTAATGGACAACTAACCATCTCGGTAAGCTGGCCTGAGGTGTGCTTGTCACTCTCGTCAGATGGTCCGGCTGGCATAATGGCGGTGGTTTATGTAGACGTCGGTATGTTGTTGAAAGGTAGTGTGGATTGTTTGTAGTGGTTGGATGTATAGATAGATTGTAGTATGCTCTTGAAGTAAGAAAGGAGAGAAAGGAACTGTTGTTTATAAGGAAAGAGCTTCGTCCTACCTGATGACGTGTGCGCTCCTTCCTCTTTGTGGTTGTCCAGCTGCATGGTCCTGAGGTGGGGGAGAGGTCGTCATTGGGGGGGTGCGTAATTAGTGATCTAGGCACTGCACCTTGCCATTATCGTTATCGGGATCGGAGCAGAAGCTATCCAGGTACAATTGTAGCTTGACAACATTGCTCTTTTGATGTGATGTCAATGGTGCTACCAAGACGATAAGAAGTGCCGTCGCTCAGTTCGACCGCATATGACGAGGAAGATGCCTTCAGAAAGCGATGAACAACAGCCGGTGAAGCTGTCACTTCCATTGGCAAGACCGACGCCGCCGCGCCTATTTGCATCCACTAACCGGTTGCGCAGGAGTATCAGCAAGAGATCTTTCAAGAATTGAGGACAGAAGATGAGCTCCTGGTGCTGGCTAGAGGATGTGGTCTGCTTCGTATAGTCACCAATCTACTACACTCCTACGATGCGGCCGGAAACAACCTGATAGTCATAGTCGGCGCAGACGACCGCGAAAATGGATGGATTGGCGAAGCGCTAGCTGAGCATGCTGCAATCAGCATGGCACCGAAATGTCGAGGCCTCAGCATGGTCAATACCGAGCTTATGGGTGTTGGCACCAGAGAGAAAATGTATGCGAACGGAGGGATATTCAGCATCACATCCCGGATCTTGGTGGTTGACCTGTTAACCGGTTTGCTGGATCCGGAGACAATCACAGGCATGATTGTGCTCCACGCAGACCATGTGGTTGCAACCTCCCTCGAGGCTTTCATCTTGCGCATATACAGACAAAAGAATAAGCCCGGATTTCTGAAAGCGTTCTCCGACAACCCCGAGGCGTTCACTGTCGGTTTCAATCCACTGGCAATGAGGATGAGGAACCTCTTCTTGCGGAAAGCCTCGTTCTGGCCACGCTATCAGACGACTATACAGAAATCATTACAAGGAAAGAAAAAGGCGGAAGTCATTGAACTTGAGGTACCTATGACGGACGCCATGCGGGATATCCAAAATGCGATCATGGAATGCGTGGAGGTCAGCATACAAGAGCTCAAGAAAGGCAATTCAGGCCTCGAAATGGAAGACTGGAATGTCGACAAAGCGATACACAAGAACTTTGATCAGATTGTGCGAAGACAGTTGGATCCCGTTTGGCATCGTACTAGCTGGAAGACGAAGTGCATAGTCAGCGACTTGACTGTACTGAGAAACTTGATGGATGCACTCTTGACATATGATGCTGTTTCATTCTTGAGGTATCTGGACACCATATTCGCGGCGCATTCACCGCCTCCTGGCTCTAGCAGGCAGAACACATCTCCATGGCTATTTCTGGATGCTGCACATATGATATTCGACACAGCTAAGCGGCGTGTTTATACCGGCAAGCTAAATGATAAGTCCACTGATGGTCTTCAATCTTTACATCCAGTACTGGAAGAGCAACCGAAATGGGCCCAACTGGCTGACACCTTGGCTGAGATTGACCGTGATCTATATTTCAATCCTGCTTTCCGGGACGACTCTAATGGTACAATTCTCATCATGTGTAACGATACAGCCACCTGCAAGCAATTGCGTGAGTACCTGCAGAGCATGTATGTACGCATCAAAGATGACGACGAAAAGGATGGCCAGGACGAGGACGAGGACGAGGACGAGGAGGACAATGAGCCATCTGCAGCTCACATGATGCGGCGAAGACTCAGAGACTATTTGTACTGGAAGAGGCAATTCGCGAAGGTCAGCTCCGCACTGTTTGAGGAGAACCAGAAGGCTTTGAGCGGAGACATCAATAATAGGCTCGGCAGCCGCAGCAGTAATCGTGGGAAAGCACCGCCTAATAAACGTCGAAGAGTAAGAGGAGGTGGAAGCGTCAACTCTGGCACGACTCATCGCACTGCTGAAGGATTTATTAAGCCAGAAGAGGATAAACCGATTGAGGTGGCATCATTGTTGTCAGTGATTCGTCCTACCGAAGGCGAAGCGAATCAGAAGGCGGAAATTGGCGTAGACAACCTCGACGACATGGAAGACTACTACGAGCTCTTTGATATGAATGAGCTTGTCGTTGTGCACGCTTACGATGGCGATATGGACGAGCATCTGCTGGAAGAGGTTAAGCCTCGGTATATCATTATGTATGAGCCAGAACCGACATTCATCCGTCGTGTCGAGGTCTATCGCAGTTCGCACAATGATCGGAATGTGCGCTCCTATTATATGTGCTATGGCGGCTCTATCGAAGAACAGCGCTTTTTGTCTGCAGTTCGCCGAGAAAAGGATGCTTTCACAAAGCTCATCAAGGAGAAGGCGAACATGTCTATTGTGATGACTACAGATGCACATGGCATCGAAGATCCGCAAGAGTCCTTCCTCCGCACCATCAACACGCGCATAGCAGGTGGAGGTCGGCTTGCAGCCACTGCTCAGCCGCCGAGGGTAGTAGTCGACGTTCGCGAGTTCCGCTCATCGTTACCATCTCTGCTTCACGGCCGAAACATTATTGTGGTTCCTTGCACATTGACAGTCGGCGACTACATTCTCAGTCCCGACATATGCATCGAGCGCAAGTCCATCAAAGATCTGATCTCCTCATTCAAAGATGGGCGTCTCTATACCCAGGCCGAGGCAATGCTGCAGCACTACAAATCCCCAATGCTACTCATAGAGTTCGACCAAAATAGAGCGTTCACGCTTGAGCCGTTTGCAGACTTGTCAGGCTCCATGGCCTCCGTCGCCGCTGCGAATGCGAGCACGTCGGACTTGCAAAGCAAGTTGGTGCTTCTGACTCTCGCATTCCCTCGTCTCAAGATTATTTGGTCGAGCAATCCATATCAAACTGCAGAGATCTTTGAGAGTCTGAAGACCCAGCAAGAAGAGCCGGATCCTATTGCGGCAGTGAGGGTTGGACTGGATAAGGATGAGAGTTCGGTGCGGGCGTTTAATCGTGAGCAGCAAGATATGCTCAGAGTTGTGCCGGGTGTGACGAGTAAGAATATTAAGAATATTGTGCTTGAAGCAGAGAATATTGTAGAGGTGGCGAATATAAAATTGACAGAGCTTGAGAAGATTGTGGGAGCGGAGGCAGGAAGACAAATTCATGGATTCTTTAATAGGAATTTGATGGAAGGCTAGCTATATATAAAGTAAATATAGAAATTCATTCAACGTGAAGATATTTTCAAGAAGAGCTTATTCTGTCTTATATTATAGAAATGATGAGCGTGTGTAAACCAGTTTGTGAATCGTGAAGGCAACATGGCATTTTGACGCGCTCAAGAACCCCATGACCGCGGTTGGATTAGATAGTCGCGTCTCCCCGATCTTTCAGCACCGCAGGTACGTTTCCCGGCTCCATACCTCTTGAGCTCCAAACCACCACCACCATTGCTTTTCGCTTCCTCTCTTAAACCACAACTTTGCTTTGCGAAAATCCACATCGCACGCCGCGCTATCTTCTTGCGGCACTCGCGACATCGCAAAAATGGAGGAAATCAACGAGAAGGGCGAAAAAATGTACTGCTACTGTCGCAAGCCCGAAGGCGACGACAAGATGTACGGCTGCGACGTCTGCGACGGCTGGTTCCACGAACCCTGCATCAAGAACGACGTGGCGATCGATGCCTACATCGATAACTTTGTCTGCAGAGAGTGCACGAATATCACCAAAGACCCGAAGGACCCAGCGAGGCGCGCAACGACGTACAAGAGGAGCTGTGGGTTGAAGACTTGCAAGAATGTCGCCGATCTGAGGAATAATAGGAAGTTCTGCACTGAGGAGTGTAGGGCGAAATGGGCACAGCAAATGACGAAGACTATTAGAAAACAGGAGAAAGAGAGGTTGACGGCGTTGCTAGAGCAGTGCCCGGATGGTATGGCGCATTTTGCGGGCTCGAAGCCGGGGGCGATACCGGGGATTGATATACCGTTAGAAGGCCAGGAGACTTTAGAGACATCGCCATATTACATACGGTTGAACCAGAGATGGGACAGCAATACTCTGGCCGAGAGGTTGAGGGAGGAGTTGTTGCAGACGTTCAAGGAGAATAATGGCGGTTACCAACATCTCCACGACAAAACTGTGGCTAGGCAGCATGCTATCATCGCGTCCGTGAAGAGCCAATACGACGAAGCAAAGTTCAGACTCGCATTCCTCGAAGCAGCAAAGGAGTTCTCGGCGCAATTCGTTCAGCAGCACAAGACGGAGCACGACCTCCACAAGCTGCCACCGATCAAAGGCAAGCCGCAAATGCACAATCCGCCCAACGACGTTTGTGGTTATGATTACAGGTTACATGCGAATCATCAGTGGTTCAATAGGTTTATCCGCTCCGCAGAAGGAACGGCTTTCGTCAAAGGCGAGCAAGAACTGGGCCCAGACAACTCAGGTGAAGTGTGGAGGGTTGGAGGAGTCGAAGACGTCGACCCATCAACCGTCGAAGGCACGGTCTGCGTCCGGATAAAATGCAGAGCACACTACGACTGGTACGCCGTAGCAGCCAGCCAGCACCGCACCACGATCGAGCTATGCGACGACGAGACCAAAGTCGCAGGAGTTCTCATTGTAAAGGTGGACGAGGTCATGAAGTTCAAGCAAGCAACCTCGCGACTTCGCCTAAACTGGATGAAGATGGAGCTCATGAAGCTGGGAATTGATCAACTCAAATTTCTGCAGACGTTCCGTGGTGAGCAGCGGAACGGAGACCTGGCGGCGGCGTTTAAGTTGGTACTTGCGAAGGTGAAGCGGACGATGCCGGCAGATATATTGACGGTTAATAGGCCGACGGAGCCGGAGAGACCGTCCACAGAGCAGTTTAAGAAGATGCAGGAGAAGGTGAAGCCAGAGTCTGAGAATGACGGCGAAGGCGCGGACGCAGACGAGGAAGGAGAAGATGAGCGGATGAAGGACGGTCCTGAGGGCAAGCCAAGTTCGGAAATGCAGTCTGGTCCTGAACAGGCGAGAAGAGAGGCGAAGAATGCTAGGAGGCGAGCACAGAGGAAGGCCGAGAAGGAGAGGAAGGATGTTGTTGCAGGGATCAAGAGGGAAGCTAGCCTAAAGCTTGAGGGTTCGAGGAGTAGCCGCAGTATGAGTCGGACTTCGACACCTAGGCCGGGTGGTATGCATTTGGATGGTCCGAGTTCCACGACTTATTCTTCAGATGTGGAGATGAAGGATTGAAAATTACTAGGATCAGACGGCTATAGGGGAGAAAGGCGTTATATACCCATTAGACCAAGCATTTAAGTGTTATCTGACCTGATCCCTTTGCAGGCGTGGTCTGTCAACTCGGTGTGCTAACCTGTTGCTTAAGAAGGAAGATCGACGTCGACAATAAATTAGACTTTGCCAGGTTTAAGTGTGGTGCAAGCATCATAAAGACCCTTGAGGAGTTGCATCTGGTTTTGGAGTCTTGCAAGGTAGATGCCAACCGGTTTTGGCGCAAGCACTGGGATGAGAATCTTAATTTACATACTAATTATCTGCTTCAGAAGTCTTAATGTTTCCAGGTAAGAGAGTTAGCAGCGCAAGGCCTCGACGTCACGGCGTCGCCTGTGAGATAAGAGGGGCTTTGGAATACCAAAGAGCAGAGCATCCATTGATGCTGCGCGGCAGCTCAAGAAGGTGGAGGCGAAGGGAGCGAATATTCTGAAACAGTTGAAAGCCTTCCACGAGCCAGAAGGACGGCCAGAATCGGGAGAGGATGAGGAAG
>RCNJ01000214.1_pt1 | contig 39643 bp, 34 predicted proteins | sample 2041171 | NCBI WGS metagenome assembly RCNJ01 (sample SAMN09708213, study PRJNA481090) | feces metagenome | biome: feces | host: Pygoscelis adeliae | place: Antarctica: Rookery Lake | collected 2010-03-01 | reverse complement strand
AGACACATGTTTTCAATTTTAAAGCGGCACTTGAGTGACATGGGCCATGACAAAGTGGGCCGTACGGAGACATGTTTCCACCCACTGTACGTCAAAGACGAAGTCGATCAAAGCTTATTCCGACGTGAACAAGCGAGAAAAAAAACTAGTATTGCTTTGGTACTATCGACAGTGGTTCTAGGGTAGAGAAAGCGGGTAATAAGAGGTTATCTGTACTCGATGGGGACAGCATTGCCTCGCTCCAAAGCAGGGCGGGGAAATGTCGGCAGCCAAGGAAATGTACAAGGTTGTTGGACCGACCATTTTGCTCAGCCATCATAAGGCACACCACGAAGAGAAGTTACAGCCCAACTTGGCGAGCCAATTGATGACGGCTTTGCGACTTCGGTGGCATGCATGGAGAACGATTGCCAGCAATCTATGGCGGCTATTCGGTGTAAGAGGTCGGCGATATCCCCCTCCCTCATCTATCTGTAACTCGGCAGCTCAGACCCAATCGCAGTATTCCTCGGCATTCCCTGAATCTCGGGCGCATATGTGCCATTCACGTGGGGGTTATACACTCTCAACGGCTGGCTCACCTCCTGCACTCCCACGGTCCCGGTCTTCTCAACTCCTCCATGTACGTTGTCCCCCGTTGTCACGCCTCCTTGCGGTGCAGGCTGGTCGCCGCCCAAAGGCAGCCCATTGAGCTCAGCGACCTGGCCGCCGCCCAATGGCAGCCCATGGAGCTCAGCGATCTGGCGCTCGAGCTCGGCGATCCGCGCCCGTTCAGCAAGCTTCTTTTGCTTCTTCTTCCTGTTGAGATAGAGTGAGAGGATGATAAGGATGATAAGGAGGATGAGGACGCCGACGCCGACGCCGATACCGATGTTGCGGGGGGTGTAGTCGTAGCTGTAATAGAAGTAGCGCTTTGCGAGCGTCTCAGGCACGGGGAGAGGTGCCATCGTGATGGTTTGGCGTTTGTTTAAATAAGGTAATGGGAGGTGCGCGAAGTGTTGCGTGGAAATCGGGGTGTGAAAGGTTGGTGCTGATGCGCGAGTTGGGTATTGGTGTGGCAGGCAGTGTATTTGTTTTTAGAACAGAAGTCTTGGATTAAAGTTCAGCTAGACAGTCGTATGTATAGCGACTGATATACGGAGTATTGCTTTTTATTTTCGTCGTTGTGCTCATTCATCCAAAAGAGGCGCACAAGAACTCCTTATATCGCGTCCCTTCCTCCATAATCATTCCACCCCATGCCACCTTTCTGCCTCTCGACTCACCAAACACAGCCACACAAGCAAACTTGACCAAGTTTAAAATAACTTTCGCAGTTCCCCCATCCCATTGGTTTACTAACCCAGTCAGCAGGCATCTGATATGCCCGCTTACCTACTTTGAGAGCCAGGGCGATGCCAAGCTCTCAAGCTCCGTGACCTCGCCGCCTTGGCACTTGTTTAGCACGGACCGCACTTTCAATATTTCTTCTCGGCGGTGCAAAAGACGTTGCACCTTCAGCGCTTTGGCTCTTTTTCTAGCTTAATGCGTTCGCCGACGACGCCACCAGTGGAGTTGGCGGCCAAGCTTAACGTTTTGCGGACGTCGTGTGTAAGGTTTAGGACGGCTTGTGGTGGGGTTTGAAGGACTTGGCTGGTTTAAGATTGCGCCAGCTGTCAGTTGTGTCAGCGCGGGTAAAAATGTGGCTGCCTTTGACTGAGCTGGCAAAGTGCAAATCTGCCGAAGCACAGGTCAAAGGATGGTGTGGTGAGGAAACTTGTGACCTGAAAGATAAAGTCAAAATTACAGAGCACGAAAATCATTTCTACTTTGCTTTAAACGTAAATGAAAGTATATGGCTAATATGTCCTCTCGTTCTTACTGAACTCTTCCACACTGAAACATCGCTGGACCTCGTAGGCACAGGCTCGCTCGTAAGAACTGGCGCGACCCAATCTGTAATGCTTGGGCGCTGCCGCAACTCAACACTATCAAAATCGCATTTGTCCCAAAAAGACGGCACCTTGTCAAATGATAAGCACGTGGCCGCTTTCAATTCTCCCTCCTTCCGCTCAAACCCTCAAACTCCGCCCCTCTCCCTGCTCTCACTCGTCTCCGGCAGCACCTCCTGACTCGTCGTCGTCGTAGCAAACTTCTGTTGCAGATACTCATACACGAACGGACTACTCTCCTTATACCCCTCCACCATCTTCTCTTTCCTCCTCCTTTCCTTCTCCTCTGGCGTCAGAAGCTGCTCCTCTAATTCATATTGCGTAGCTTGCGCTCCCTGAGGCCTCCGTAATCCTTTGAGTAGGGCCTTGCGGCGACTTTTGCGACGACAGCATATCCAGATCCAGGCGATGATGCCGATGCCGATGGCGGTTGGGACGACGATAACGATAATGACGAGGGTGAGGGGGCCGCCGCCGCTGTAGCGCTTGGCGAGTGTGGCCATCTTTCGCGACCTGAGAAGGGATTTGGAAGTTTAACGTGGATGAGTTGCGGCCGTGGCTTGTGACCTCCTGTATCGCTAGAAAACGACTCAATTCGTGGTACTCGTACTTATTTCACGCCGTGATGAGCCTGTTGATATTTATGCTGCTGCCTAGATGGTGGAAACGCGTGGTATTTCTGCCGCAGCTTTGCTTGAATGATGTCTAAAGTTCCGTTCGAGGCTTCCCGTGTGTCGACTGGGTTCTCGGACTTTATTCTGCTTAATCGGTGCTGATGTATGAAGCGACGAAAAGGCTGAAAGAAGCTTCCGTTGTGCGGTCGAGAACACAAACCCCGACGATGGCAAGCTAGACGCAGGTCGCGACGCTAGGCCGAAGGTGGCGGCACTGCCGCCTTTCGCAGGTCAACCACAACGCCGCGTCAACTTCAGCTGGCTCGTCCTCGATCGCATCTGCAGCATCAACAGTTCATCGCCTCATGCGGACCATCATAACGAGATGGTGATCGACGGCATATAGGTTTCTGAAGGTCACGCACTCTTCTCCCACCTGTCTCTTTCCGTTGTTCTAAATTCTCGAGCTACTTCTCGATCCAATTACGCCATTCGCATGAACGGGGTTCTGCCCAAACGAGACCGTTCGTATAAATGCCACCGCGGGTATTTTAGATCACCGTCGAGCTCTGTGGTGGAGATGTGTTCCATACGGATATTGCGCCTCCGCGTCTCCGCTCTTAGGGAGCGCCAGGTGAAAAAGCGCGAGTCAAATATGTCTAATGGTAGTTCTAGGAGGTGTTTAATGTATTGGGGGAATCCGTTGATGTAGAAGCATAAGGATAAGATGGCGATGAAGGGCACCAGCATAACGAAGATTCCGATGGTGATTTCGATCAGGCATTTTCAGACATCTGTCGGCTCATCGGTGCAATTGGCGTCCATCAAAGAGAGTGCCACATTCTCTCCTCACCATAGGTAGAAGCATGTTGAGTATGATGTCCACAATCCAGTGACTATTCGCAGGTTGGATCTGTACCAACGGTTGGGCGATGTAGCTGTATGTGCTTTGCCAGCACTGTCGTCGTCTGGAGTTACGAGTAGAGAAGGGTGGTCAGCCCTACCGACGCCACAGAGCCAAGCCATGTGTGGGCCTCCATTTAGACACATCTTCATCTTACAAACACCCAGTAGAAGAGTGTGGTTCAGCCTCATAAGGCGGTGATTCGTCTACCGACAAACCTCCTCTCTCAAACCGCTCGTCGTTCTCGTCGACGGAAACCCTGACTCGATACCGTTCCACGGTGGCTTGCGTCCCGAAGGCACTGGGAGTGAGGCCAACCGGTAACGCAGATGGTGGCACGATGTCGACATGAGACGCTTCACCATATCAATGATGTGGTGCTATCGCTTGTCTATGAGCGGGCAGCTGGTCCTCCGTCGTGAGCTCTCGTGCCACTTCTGGCCTTACATGCGCCGTCTCCATGAACCTTATCTCTGGCAGTGGTACGTCTCAGTTGGTTCGCATCCCATTGAAGCCACAGTTTATGGATGAAGGTCCTCTATTGGTAGAGCTAGGTCTGGTCGTAGTGAAGTCATAGATATTGCTTTCATGGACGTTCGCGAGTCTGAGAGTGTGAGATGTCGAGGTACCGCATTGGCAATGGTGTGGATGATGAAGAAGACGAGGACGGCGAAGAATGCGCTTGCACATTTTGCTCCACTACTGATCGTCGTTGATGAACTGCTAGTGTTAGAGTATCGTCAAGGCAGTATGGGGTTAATGGTGGTGCGGCGTGGCAATATCATGGTGACTTGTCCATTTTGATTTCGTGATAGCTTGTACACGATTCATCTCTATAGGCATTCTGCATGAAAGCCTGATGGTGACTCTTTTTCGACGCCTTGCCAATGTCACCTGAGGACTTCACTTCGCGTTTGGGAGTGCCTTAGCCTTAGCGGTAGAACAGTTTGATGTATCTCCGTGATCGCTGCACAGTCAGTCAGAAGTGCAGAACCCCGTTCCGTAGGGAGTCTTATACCATAAGTGGGTCTTGTAGCCAAGTAAGAACTTTGACACCGATTTCGCCACTCAATCATAACTTCTGCTCCTTGGATCTGTCTCGTAGTGTTTGACGCCTACATCTGTTAGCGTCAAAATCAACCAACCCTACTTCGTCTTGCGTCTCGTTTTCTGGCTCAGCCTGAGCGAGGCCAAACTCATCTCGCTTTTGGTGGTGCCGTTCGACCACTTCGCCAGCTTCAAACTCAGCCACGGAGTACTCCACTTGTTTCTGCCCCTGCCGGTACTTCCGTAGTGGGAGGAGTTAACGATGATGAAGTTATGCGTGTTTTTGCCGCTGCTCGCCTCCGCTTAGAGAATGTGACCCTTTCTCTTGTGATTGAGGATGATACCGAAGATGAAGGAGGAATCAAGCAACGCAAATCATGAACCCGCGAAGATAAGCTGCTTGCTATCAAATATGCTAACGACACTTGGGTATCTGCAACGCTTTATAAGCCAACTCAGGGGATCTCCAATTCTCTCGCCGCTCGGCACATCGGCATTACCACAACCCAGCTCAGACAGTCAGACAGTGGAAGAAGTCAAAGGTCAGAATTGAAAACCAGATGAAGCACATCCGCCGCCTTAGGGAGAAAGCCTATGTGGGCCGTGAGCTAGAGATGGAGGAGATGCTGCATCAAGCCGTCGTAGATGCTGGGGCTAAAGGGCGGAGATTAGGATTCAGATGGTTCCTAAGAAAAGCGAAACAGTTGTGCCGTGAGCTCTATCCTGAGCGCACTGTACCCAGAGATGATGAACGAACATACCTCGAGTTTCGATTTTCCAACCGCCGGTTTCAAGGCGTTCGTAAGCGCTATGGGACCCGCAATTTGCGCAAGACAAAGCAAGCACAAAGAGCACCAGAAGACTTCAGAGCTAAAGTTGAATGCTGGAAGAAGTTTAACCAGCGTCACACAGTAGTCCGCGCCGATTCTCTTCTTGGTAATACACCCGAAGGTGGTGCTCCTGCTGTCGGCCGGTTTAAGCCCTCAGAAATTACGAATATGGAACAGACGCCTATTACCTTCGAACTTCTAGACAACAGGACATACGACTTTAAGGGGCCCAAGACAGTTTGGCTTAAGGAAATACGCCCAGGCTGTGAACGGGATAAGCGCCAGGCATTGCCTGTTATGGTTCAGTTGACTCGCAGTCACCCTGCTATTGCCGCTAACTCAGCAGCATCTGACCGAGCATTCAGCATTGGTGGTGATATTGTCACAAAGAAGCGGGACAGACTGCATCCTTGTACACTTAAAATGCTGATATGTTTGAAGAACTGGGCCGTTACTCAAGAGCCGCCGGATGATGAATAAGAGCTTACAATGTCATTTCTCTCATTTAAAACAGTTCAGGCCTTTTCGATCTACGCAGTAAGTCTCCTAACGCCTTCTTTTCACTACTGACAGAGCCAGTGTCATCCAAGCTATCTTGCACATCATTCCATAGGGCTCTCTTCTAACGACATGGCTGCCATGGCACAATTCTTGAGAGCTACCATCGAATCTGGTCGACAGCCCTGCACCTCGAAACCAGATGCCTTAAAAGCAAGACATTCAAGACGATGGGCAAGATGGGTTAGACATAACCTTAACCGGAACAACCAAAACCATCTTCCTTCTCAGAAGTCTTTGAAGCTTGTTCTTAGATGGCCGACGAGAAGAATTGCCATTGCTTCAGGGACTCCGCTGTTTCTGAGCTTTGCAATCGGAATATGGCATATGGTCGAGTATAACGATCCATCTACGGCATGGACCAAGCACTTCCGGACACGTACTTCTTGATTCCAAACTACGTAAATACGTAAACCCAAAGACTCTTCTCTCTGAAGCTATTTCTTAGCTTGAAGTCAAACAGTGTCAATACGATTACACCACCAATTCTCGCCTAATTTTAGGAGATGTTGGCTGTTTGGGTGCTGCTTGTCGTCGCAGCCATGCAACGGCTCTGCCAGGACCATCTCCAAGCAGCGCTAGGCTCTTAAATTGAACTCTTTTTTGTCTGAGACTCAATGTCACTCAAAATATGGCTAATCAATACCTTGGCCGAAAAAATAGGCGCCGGAGTGGGTTCAACTACTCAATTTGAGGTGTGGGCGTCCCATTTAGACACAAAAGTACGTGTCAGAACTACGTCTCCCTAAATGCTTCGCGGCATGGACCATCGCTTCGTATGCCGTGACAGCGGGAGCCTGTAAGTGTGCATTTCAAACTGCTACCCAATCGACAGAACTAGTTTGTGCTCCGTTATAATTGCAATAATTGCAGTTCTTACCACCTTACACGATTCGTCATAATGAAGCTTGAAGCTCAAACGGGAATGAACCGAGGCAAAGCTTCCCCGCATTACCCCAACTCAGCCCAACAACCACAACCGACACCTTTGACGACCTCTTGACTCGACAAAACGGTGCATTTGCTGTTTTATCTGCAGGCAAAGTCTTACATCCTAGTTAACACAAAAGCTTCCATTGATCTGCTGCTCTATACATCTCCATTACCTGATTGACTTGCTTTGAACACCTGCGCTTCTCACTATTCTCACAAAATCCCCTTCCGTGACCTAGCTACGACGACCACGATGTCCGAAATTAAGAACTACGAGTCCCTCTTCCGCCTCGACGGTAAAATCGCCCTCGTAACTGGCGGCTCCCGCGGCATCGGTCTACACACCGCAACCGGCTTCCTCAAAGCCGGCGCATCAACAGTCATAATCTGTGCCCGTCGCCAGCCCGACATCGACACCGCCGTGAGGGCGCTCAACAACGTTCCGGGCATCACTGGCAAGGCCGTTGGAATTGCCGCAAACTGTGCGGACAAGACTGATATTGAGAGACTGGCAAAGTGGGTCAAGGATAAGTATGGGAAGTTGGATATTCTGGTTGCGAATGCGGGTGCGTCTTGGGGATCAACGTTTGAGGATGCGCCCGATGAGTCCAGCAAGAAGATTTTGGATTTGAATGTTAGGGGGGTGTTTTTGTTGGCTCAGAAGTACGTGCTCTCGCTCCTCACTCTCTTCAGGCCCTTCTACTTTGTGATCAGCTTCTTCATGTGAGCACTAGAGATTGACCTTATCCCAGGTTCTCACCCCTCCTCACCTCCGCCTCCAAAATTGGCGACCCATCCCGCATCATAATCGTCTCCTCCGTCGCCGGCATCACAGTCCCCGCGGCCGGCTCAAACGGCACAGTCATGTACTCCGTGTCCAAGGCCGCAGCCACACATCTCGGCCGCAACCTCGCAAACGTATTGGCGCCTAGGGGCGTCACTACCAACATTGTCGAGCCCGGTTTCTTTCCATCCAAGCTGGCGAATGGGCTGATTGAGGTCATGGGTGGTGTTGAGCAGCTCGAGAAGCATAACCCGTTGGGAAGATTGGGCGAGCCGGAGGATATTGCTAGTGTGATGATTTATATCTGTTCAAAGGCTGGGAGTTACTTGGTAAATCAACTGCCGTTGAAGATGGGTAATGGAATGAATGCTAACGCAGTGGTAGAATGGTGCGAGTATCCCCCTCGACGGCGGAGCGCGCTTTGTCAGCGGAAAGGCTGCGCCTCAAGCCAAGATTTAGGTTAGAGATCGAACCGAGTCAGGGGGTAGAGATGCTCAAGTTGGTGGATCAAAGCGCATATGTATATCGCACCTTGGAAAGTTGTGGATGTCGCAAAGTCGATTCCTGTTACTTCACTGGCTCTACTCGATGTTCCCCCCAAAGTGACTCCCAGAACTCCATGCTAATAACGATGTACATTAAAGACGAAAATGTCCCAACCCACCGTAAATCTTGTAAGTTACCGAGTACTCAATTACACCTGGAGAGATGCAGACGAGAGAGACCGGCGCCACGTCCTCTAGCACCGCTTACTTGCGAACCAACCCACTGCGGGTTCTGGGAATGGTGTATCTGCCCTTGCCGCCACTCATCAAGATCTGGGCGCTGTGAACCTCCTGTTTTATATGTCAGCTGATATCCTTCGACATTATCATTGTGGTATGCTCACGGAGTTCAAATGCTCAATCACCGCGTTCTTGCCCTTAAAGACCTTGTCGTAGCCATGAACCGGGCACAACAGCTTCCGACCGGAAGCCTTATATTGGGATGGTAATGAGATCGTGCCCTTGCACCTGAATCCCGAGTCGGTGAAACCTCCAACGGCTTTGCTCTTGGCACTAGCCTTACCATCGCTTCTGGTGTTGTCATCTTTCTCCTCGGCGGCGCCGTAATCATCGTCGCTGTCGGTGCCCTCGGTCCCATCGACGTCCGTGTTGTCATCGTCGTCAGCTCCGCCACCAGACTTGGTGTAAACGATCTTCATCTTGCTACTAGCTGTGGTGTGCTTAGCTGCAGACGGTTTCTCATCATCGTGCTGTTGTATAGTGTCGTCGCATAGAGTCCAGCTTTGCGGAGAACAGATGTCAAGTGAGCCTGTTGATCGTGGGCGGTAGGACGAGAGGGTGGAGGAGCAATCTTCTTGCTCTTGTTGACGCGTGGAGTAGGCGAGCCGGTGCAACGAAGGTCTTTTTCTTAGGCTCGCGCTTTGGCCTGTATCCTCTGAGCGCTGAAACGGGTGGACTGCATCTGGATACAATATGTGTACATACTTCTCTGAGCCCTTGGCGTTTGGCCACTTCACCGCACCCTTGTACTTCCCATGTGGCCAGAAAGGCATCTTGGCGTTGTGCTGATCAAGTAGCCTCCGAGGTGTAATGTTGTGATAAATTGTGGTAGAGGGACGTGGAGCTGACACGACAATTTGGGCAGAGGCGTGTTCACAGCGTTGCAACGTTTTGCGCCAAAGTGGGTGGCGGGACCGCGACGTACGTGACGGAACGTTGTCCATTCCATCGAGCTGTCTCGGTGTTTCCGGTTCCCGGCCTTATTGTGTACGAGTATCCCAGCGGAGCGAGAGACGATTAACATCTTAGCAGTACGACAGCGCGACAATGGCGCTCGACGGCGAACGGCGAGAAGGCAGAGAAAAAGAATATTCTATAAACGCTACACTACCATCCCTAGCCAGAGAATTGAAAGAAGCCTCAAATGAGGAAAATGGCAAATATATGCTGAAAATTGAACAAACCGCCGCATAAACCTCCGTCAAATCACCACATCGATGATATTCTGGTAGCTCCGTCATAGAGCCTTATATCTTCCTCTTCAGATGTGCTCTTCGTCCAAGATCATCCGCAAACTGTCGCCCGCAAGTTAACACACCTCCCTTCCACATGCCTCTTCCTTAGCGCTCTGCTCACCGGTTCTCGCCCAGCAGCTTTCAGCAATCATGCTCCTCATCGACATGGCCTCCAATTTTCCACCTCTCTCTCACCCACGACTTGGCTCGGTCTCGCGTTATCGTTTACATCCAGCTACCACCACCGCGAGTTTGCTCAAGGAGTATAATCCCCATACTCAACAAAAACCATCATCTTTTCACTCTGCGCCAACGCATCATCCAGATCCTGGTCGCCCGCCAGGGCCACCTTCTCCCCGCACCTCGAATCATCCTTCCACGCCATAACAATATCCTCCCCCGGCGGAATCTTCAGCCTCTCCCGAATCTTATCATACAGCTGCTGAAAGGTAATCTCCCTCGGAACTCTGATAGCAAAGAGGTCGTCGCCGAAGGAAATCTTGACCTTGAGCGTGGTGTTTGCGCCGCTAACTGTGGACTGCGTGGCGGTCGAAACGCAGGAGGCTTGAGATTGGAGAGGTGGTGGGTCGCCAGAAGAGGGTTGGCGGGCGCCGGCCATCTGTTCTGGGTAGCCTTGGCGGGATTGTTGTTGGCGAGGTGGCGCGGCGGAGAGGCCTCCGTACTGATTGTTGTCTGATATTCTGTTTCCACCGTCCATGTCTTCTGACTGCTGGCTTCCGCTGTATCTGCCGTCACCGCCGAGCTCAGGATCCTGGTTCTCTGGATCGTTGGGGTCGACCTCTAGGTCACCTTCCCTAGGCGCGAAGAAGCCCTTGACCAAGTTACCCCTTGAGATCATTTCCGGCATACTAAGCAGCGACTTCACGTAGCCGTCGAGGTTGTCCCTCCTCCCCTCGGTAATCGAGTCCGTAACATAATTGACTGGCCCAGGCATATATGGTAGCGTCCTCTTCTGCTTTCCGGTGTTTCCTGCCTCGTCAGGAAACTCGGTAAGAAGCTGTATCTGGAAGTCATAAAAGTCTTCGTAATAACGGCTGAGTTGGTACATGTGGCCACTTGAGAAGGTGCAGAGAATGATAAACCAGTACTTTTCGTCGGCGTACAAGTACCTAGGGATGTGTGCTGCTACAGGGGTAAGGTGATTTGAGGCACCCTGGGTTTGTGATAGCGATGCTTGGTGATGTGATGCAACCTGCTGAGAGTATTTCTGTTGTGACATCGTGCGCTGAAGTTGTTGCTGTGGTTGTTGGGATTGGCGCATTGACTGTTGCTGCTTGGATGTTAGCCACGCTTATTGCACACCTCTGTGCTCGAATTGACTTACATATGACTGGCCTTGCTGGCCCATCTGGCTCTGTCTCTGTGCTTGTTGCAAGCTCATTCTTGCCATCTGACCCTCAACTCCACTTCCACCCTCACCGTTTCCAAGCTTGCCAAGCTCAATAGAGCTATTCTTGTAATCCGCTGCCATCTTCTTCCACTCCTCAACCTTTGGCACACCTGCTCTCTGCACTGCAGCTGTCGCATCAGGCACCGCTTGTCCTGTGACCATATCTCTAATCTCGATAAAAGACACCGGAATCAATCCAGGTCCTCCGAGCCTGCCAATCGGCTTAGCCACAAACCACTCAGGATTCGACTGCGCAATAACAATGATAGCCTCTCCGGCCTTAGCTTCCAGCTCATCTGGCCTCTCAGCAGCAAAGTCATAGATGACGATGCCATAAACCATGACACCACTGCCCTTCCCACCAAGCTTTGACATCCTGAATCCCGCTGGGCTTGCGCCTTGTTGAGTTGCAGAGCTTGGAGTAGGCCGGTGGCCTTGAAATCCTCCTTGGTATTCCGGCGGACTTCCAACACTGCCTCCAAGTGTGCTTCCTTCACTGTATCCAGAGTCGTGGTCGAGACCCTGGGCCCTGGATCCTGGTGGTCCTCCTGGCTTCGTCCCCGAGTCTTTTTCGGTTTTTCCGAGTGCTTGGAAGAAGTTTACTGGAACTAGTCCGCGCGCGTCTGGAAGTGCTGGATTGCAAGCTTCGTACCACTCTGTGTCGTTTTCGCGGGCGATGACGTGAAAGAAGTCGCCTTTCTGAAAGGAGAGTTCCTGGGAAGTTTGGGCGTTGTAATCGTAGAGGGCTTTAATGACCTGAGTAAGAGACGGGAGTCAGCACGAGTTCGAGTATTCAATAAGTTCGAATTAGGTAAGACTGGGAATCGCCACGAGGAAATGAGATGAAAGGAGTTCTAGTGGGTAGCTATTGAATAGGGGGCGGGGGAGTGCGGAGATATCTATCGACTGATAGGGATATGAGCCCAAGACAAGTGAAGCTTGGATCTGGCCAAACCCGGGAACCCTCGGACTTGAAGCAAACAGACGTACCTTCTTGGGTGGCACAATGGCCACTGCGCTCTTTGGTGTTATGGAGACGTGATGATGGGCGAGGTCTTTCTTGTCGCCTTTGATCGAGCGGCGGAGGGCCTGTCGTGTTTCAGATGCGATGTTAGTGCTTGCGTTTGTCGCTTGATATGACTGATTACTTCGCTTTCTCGGCGCTTGTAGGAGAAGCATCGATGCCCAATATTCGAGGCTGATAACATGCGATCATGCAATTGGAGAGGGGTAAAACTACGTACCTTCATTTTGGCTATGGAGCTGTTGCGCCGCTAAGCCTTATGCTAGACGTACTTCGCTGATGGTCGCTTCGTCGCTGATTTATAAGTCTATAGCTAGTATATGCGCTTTCGAAGTCGGGTTGAAGTGACGTCGAAGTCTTTTGTTTGGATTGTTCTTTGTTTAACCGGTGGGTGTTGATTGCGACGTCGCGATAACCCGGCCGGTTCTGCCCTGTCTGCCCTGGGATTCGCCTCTGCCCGTGCTGTCCGACGGTGTCGCAAGTGTCGCTGTCAAATGTGTCAGATCGCCGCTATCGCTGTCGCTCGATCGAAGGTCTTGTGGTGGTCGTGGAAGTCGTAACTAATATGCGCGATAGATGTCAGAAAAAGATGAAGAAATGCAGGAGGAATCGAAAGAGGATGGGTGTGGGAGCGTGGCGGGGTGGTCTTTGCAATGGTGGGATGTTAGCATGGCCGCGCACTAGGCACTGCATTAAAGCGCAACTGAAACCATGCGCCCTTGCCTCCCTCCGTCAGGGAACCGAAAGAACATCCGCCAACATGTCACATCACTTAGCTTCTTTCCCAGCGCCACTTATATTAACCTCGATCTGAGAGTTATATACTGATAATTGCCACTTCCGGATATCAGATTTCACCGCCAGCCGACACAGCACAGCTGCTGAAGGCCAACATAGCGATTCTTGAAGCGATGAGGGCACGTGGAAGACACATTTCCGTCTCGTTTTGAGATCCAGGAACTTCAGCTTCAGTCTCCTGCATGAAGCTCATGACGGCATTACGTCGCCTGCGGATCAATCGGTTTAAATGGAAGCTCTTATGGCAGCTTTCTATTCCACAGCGTAGCTCTCCTCAGCCTAGCTGCTACCCACCAGTTCTCTTTCGGTCTTTCTCAAGCTCCACTGTTTGGGCACTGATTCGACGAGAGAACAATAGCGCTGACCCTCTTCACCAGCCTCTCACCAAAATACTTCGAGGTGGAGCTTAGCTTGCCCGCCAGGACGACATAACCAGCCTCTTTCCATCGAACCAATTCCATCATCCATTACGAGTACCATTAGCGTCGCTCGACAACCTGTCGCGGCCACTCCCCCTTCACCACGTCCATCACCCCACAACCTCTCGCCATCGCCGTCCTACCCATCACACTTCTGTACTTCAACACCCGCACTCACACGACGCTCACCCGTCGTCACACATTGCTTCCGCCACAGTATTCGTGATATACATCACTCTGGTGCCCCTCTAAGTGGCCAATCGCCCTGCCACCGACATCCTGAATGTTGCATCCATCACGTCGTGCCACGCAAACCCTGCTCCGAACGTTGCACCGCTGCGCCTCTGCTGTGCCAGCTGAAATTTACTGCCTCACTCGACTGTCGCTGCCAGCATCGAAGTCGTAAACCTCAAAGTGAGCACGTGAGTCGTGCGAGACGAATTAGGCTGTCGATAACGAGGTCTCGCAGTCACGACTGGCTGATCAAGACCTTCATGAGCACTTGAAGAAAGTCGCACATTCAGAAGTAGCACCTTAATGTCAAGGGCATATGAACTAAGTCTGAAGTATGACGAGTGTTCACAGTTTCAATCTTGAAGGCTCAAGTAGACTTTTTATAACGTATTTGCAATTACTTTACTGTTTGGTCGTGCGTTTTCGTTCATAACAAACGAGGTCTCTTTATGGTCAGCTGTGAACGAGTCTTGATCAAAATTGTTCTTAAGCCATTCCACCGACACCGTTTTTGCTCGTACTTCTCTTGATGTAGGCTCCTGATTCCTTCTTCCGAAGCAATGTCATATGGGAGCAAGTGACGTGTTCGATGTCTCTATCCAAGCACGCGCCGGCTGAATAGCGATGCGCAAACTATCAGGGCGGGGATATGTGAATAGCTTGTATATAGCTCCCGAGAACCTGTTGTTTGGGATGGCAGCAGAGGTAGGGATCTCTGTTTGTCATTAATCGTGTCGTTGACGGCAGAACTCGATCTACTTGTACGCGGAGAGATAAAGAAAAGATAGTGCATGATGAGGGCCATTTTACGGCAATACACTGCGTGGTCTACTATGTGATTTCTTGTCTCAACACCAATTAAACTCGTCTTAAAGAACCTCTCTCCAGATTGTGTCTTGAAGAGGTTCACCAGTTTGACACTGTGAAGTCTGTACCACTGTGGCAAGACTGCTGCCAATAGCCGCGCCAAAGATTGAGAGAATGTAAAGTCTCAATTGTGTACAAGTATACGTTTCCAGCTACCTCGCTTGCTAATCGGTTTTGAAAACCAGGCATCAAATTAGGCGATAAAGATACGACCCATAAACTTTCTTGCTTATACCAACTCGGAAGTCGGTTGGCGGCAATTTTCACAAGGAGTTCATAGAATCCGGGCCTCATTACAAGCTTTACAACCGCGAACCACTATTCAACATTGTATCTTGGAAGCAAGACACGGAAAACATCGTTTGGATTCTAGGTTAGGATGTGCTTCAAGGCGTTGAGCGCTCTGTTGTTGCCACGCTTTGGCTTACGTGTTCTCAGGGATTTGATGAGGTCGTTTTGGAATGCCGTGAGTAGTCGGAATATAAGTGGGTTGCCATCCTGGTCAGCGTAATCTTTGCTGGGCCCAGATGTAGCGGGCGCTGGTGGACCGTGAACTCCCAACCTAGGTCCGTCCTCATCTTCCTCCTTGATTATTGTCTTGCATGAGATCTTCTTCCGCCTCCGGTCCTTCTCTCCCTTCCTCAACCTCAGTCTCATCGTCCGAACAATCCAGTTCTATGACTTCGATATGCCTTCTCTCAGCATCTGTCCCATTTTCCTCCTTTCCTGGGTTCAGCGTAGTTATGTCTTTCAAGCGCTTAGGCGCAGCATCATCCGTCGATGAACCAGAGCCCGAGGTGTTTACCGCATTCTCTTGGTAGTAGAGCGAGGTGTTGCCTTTGTTTTGGGCTTCGAGCTGGGACGAAAACGCGGCCACAGGACCATGGCACCGCCCGGCATTGTAAAGGTGATAATTCACGCCGAGATTGGGGTCGGCGAGCTGATAGTTGATGGTGATTGAATGGGAGACATGCAACCTACATCAGAGCCTCCCATTTTCAATTCCACATTGTGGGTGGGTGTGTGGTCCTGATGAGAAGTTGTGCCAATGAGAAGGACAGACATCACCGCCGAAATGGCCTCATAAATACCAACCTATAGGCGCAGCAATTAAGATGATGTTTTGTTATGCTGATTTCCATTCGGGTGCTATTCTACGTACAGAGCAACGATATCCAGATACAGACGTATCTAGCGAAGTCATTGCAAAAGGTTATGTTCGAGTTTGCAAGATGTTAAACATTACCGCCCTTTACCTTAAGTCTCCAAACGCCCAGCTTTTTTCCGACCACAACGCTCCAAGTCCTTGCTGTCCAGGTGTCCCCATGCGCCGTCGAAACAGATAAACAATGGAGTGTGGTGTGATGAATAGAAGTATAGGGCAAGTGAAGTGGAGGGGAATTTGCCGATGCTCAGGGCGGGAACTGTGGACGCCTCGGGCATGGGGGCGCCGAAGTGTGGTTGGGGTTCTGGAGAAGGTAGTGGAATGGTAGTGAAACAGTTGCCCTGCGCAAGTGTCTGAAGGCATATGGAAGTCGGCGCGCATGAATCCTGAGAAATCATTGAAGTCTGTGCACTGTGCAGAAACTAAAGTGTTCTTTGCGGAATTGTGCAGTAGCGAGGAGTGGTCGGTGAAGCCAAGATTTCGAGCTGGGTTCCCATCCGAGTCGGAAAGAGTTCAATCATATCTGGCCCTTGATGTCGATCTTGTGGAAGGCTGCCGCCCTGGCGGTCTCAAAGAGCCCTCCGGATTTAGCCGACAGGAAGACGGCCTCGTCATCGCGCTCAATCAGAAGTGCCTCGCCGCCTTCGTATTCACAGATGAAGGACACAGCTTCGGCATCGGACTCAAACGCAAGCTCCTCGGTGATGAAGCGTAACTTCACATCTTGCTTGTAACTGGAAAGTTGTCAGCTCGAGTACTCCACGATGAATAGGTTGAAGTTTACGCTTTGCAAATGTTAGCCAGCGCAGCCAGGCGCTCTCTGGCAACGAACATATCCATGAGATATCCGCCCATGTTTGGAGTGTCGAGGTACAGCCTGAAGAACTTGTGATAGTTGCCCAGAGCTAACGCGGACCTCACATCCAACGCATGTTTGACCGCCTCCTCCTTCTTATCTGCCGGGGTTAATTCCGCCAAAACGTCGTTCAGCGCCGTGCGATTGCAAGTATGAATGAAATAAAGAATACGATACGCCTTGAATTCAACAGGGTGTCCACAACCTCCGCCAATGTTCCTGGAATACAACGCACGCAACTGTGTTTGGCACTGGTTATACTCACCCAGATCCCCCTTCTCCAATGCGATGCGTGCATGTACCTCGTAGACTTCTACGGTAAACTCGTTGGTGATGTGCTGAACGGTCAGGTCCTGACGTAACGACTTGAATTGGTCGCAGATGTAGGAATAGTTGCTCTCCTTCTTCCACTTCTTCTTCAAAAGCTCAAATGTCTTGCGTAAAACAGGCACGGGACGGACATGATCAGGGTTTGGAGCGGAGGTGAGGCGAAAATACTTCTTTTCGAGGGTCTGGCAACGGCCGACTACTGGTCCGCTGTCCTGCTCTGAAGTTGGGGTGTTATGGTATGTCGACTTGTATCCTCCGTCAAAGCGCTTTTGGCGTTTCTCCAAAGCGTGTTGCTTCTTGGCTGCCTTGTTGGAGAGACCTTCCGGTAGCTTCTTGGTAATGGTATCGGTCGACACATACGTCACACGGTTTTCAAAGCCATTGTTCTCATTAGTGCCGCGCCATGGAAGTGAAACGTTAGTATGGCTGTTTATGGTGTCCTCTGCCAGTTTGCGCTTCTTCCCAGATGATGGGTTTGAGATGAAGCGCCCGTCGACCCACGTTCCGGAAGCCTGACGTTGGCTGGCACGCTCTGCTCTAATCATCTCTTGTGGTAACGGTAAGTGTTCCCAGTCGATGGAAAGGAGCGTATCGCTCTCAGTTGCGTTGTGGATCTCCTGCTTTAATCTCGCTTGCATCTCTGCGGTTGAAACGTCGTGGTAGGCGTTCTCTGGCTCGAAGCATCTCTGAACATAGTTCTTGACGGGTTGTGGCCACTCGATCTTCTTCTTCTGCGGTGGCGCTTGCTGTGGGACGACAATTGGGGCGGCTAGCATTGGTGGAGGCTGGTAGTATTGGACGGGTGAGTTCACGTATTGAGACTGTTGTACGGGTGGAGGGTAACCGAAAGACTGGCGGACTTGCACTGGAGTATATGCTGGGTGTGCTGGGTGAGCTGCGATGTGGTCAGGATGCTTGTTCCTCGTTTGTAGTGGAAGGTGAGACTCACCAGCAGCCATTGCTGCGTAGGTCGGTTGGGTGCCGGGCGGAGGCGGCGTCGGAAAGACGGCCCAAGGATTTGGGTACATCGACATTGCGGCTTCCGAGGTCGAAAATCGGAGGTTTTGCTTGTTATGTTAGTAGTGAAGGATGCGCTTCAATTTGTAGACGAATATAGACGCTTTAACGGAGTTTTGATTGTGTTGTAAATGACGGGAAGCGTGAATAATCAGGAACGGGATGCGACGGGGTGAGGTTGTGCGCTTTGGCGACAGCGACGCCTTGGACTGGCTCGCTAATTGCTGCCTGATAGGTGTGGGGCCAGCCTGGTGTGCACGCACCATCACTGTGGCTGATGACGGCGGCTGTGATATGGGGGATTAAGGCCACGACGACGACGGCTAATTGCGGGGATCACGACTGACATCCCTTATATTCAGGATCATGTTGTAGATTCCATGTAGACTTCATTTTGATTCCACTTCCTCATGAGATGACCGGATGTCACTCAAGCAGATTGACCTCACTACCGCGCTGAGGCCATCTCTGTACCCAGATGAGGTTCTTCTCTTTGTTCAGGACAACGTTGGGCTCTACGAGGGGTACGTCACGCTCTTGGTTAAATAGATCATTTTGAGCTCATCAAGTCAAATAGGAAATACAAAATCCCCGGACATCAAAATGGCCACGCCTACTTGACATCACATCGTATCTGTTATGTAGACAACGAAGACCCTCGAAAGAACTCGGTCGGCATAGACTTGAAAGATGTGGAGAGCTTTGAGTATTACGTGATTAGCCTCTTTCTTTATTCTTAAAACCTCTTTATCTAATGCATCTCCCAGGGTGGCTTTCTCAAGTCCTCGCCAAAGATAACACTCGTCCCCAAAATCACTAGAGCTCGCCATTTCCAGTCGCGCACAGCAGCACTCAGCTCTCTGTCACCATCGCGGAGCGCTACTGCGTCACCGGCCATTCGTTCTGACCCAACCTTCCACCTCCCTCCTCCTGAACCAGCACCCATCAGCAGTGCGACCTGGATATGTCCCATCTGCACCTTCTCCAACCCGTTGCAGGCGAACTTTGATCCCACGGCAGCCACTGTGCATACGCCTCTCCCACCATGTCTCGCCTGTGGCATCAAGCCTCCTCTGCAACTCGTGCTGAAAGCTGCTATCTCTAGTGCCGCAAACAGGCCTGTGGCATCACCTATTCCTCAGAGGCTGCAGAATGGTCGTCCACTGTCCGAAGCACGCCTACCCGATCAGAACCGTCTTCCGAATTCATCAACAGCCGGGCAAGCATCCTTCCAGTGCCCACGGTGCACATTTCTTAATCATCCTTCACTGATGTCTTGTGAACTCTGTGGAGCCCCACTTCTGTCACAGGATGCGCCTCAAAGTCTGCCATCAAGGATCGACTCTCCCGGACCAATGCTACAGAGCTACAAACCTCACGTCACGCCCGAAAACACAAAACTCTCCTTCCGATCCCGCGGTTCCCAAATCTTCCACGAGCGTCTCAAATCCGCCATGACTCAACGAAAGTGGCTCGTAACCAACGCACCTCCCGTCCCAAAACCAAACTCCGACGGCAGCTCCTCAGTCATCGCCCAACAATCAGAAAGGACGAAGACAGCAGGTATCGCCGGCCTTGAGCAGCGCCGCAGAGAGGTCACCAAGAACAACGAAGTGGTGATAGGCTCAGCCTTTGAGGACCTGGAGGCATTGATGGCGAGTGCTAAGGAGATCGTTGCGCTGGCCGAGAGCTTTGCGAGGCAGACGGGCGCGAGTACTACCGAGGACAACCAGCTACTTGCGCAATCAGCGAATGCGTTGGGGTTGACGACTACGAAGGATATGCTCTCGCCCTCTTCGTCATCTCAGACGCTGTATCTTACAGAACTGAGTAGGAACCTCGCCGAGTTCCTTACAGATGATCGTACGAGCATATTAAGAAAGAACGGTGGAGTGATGACGCTCGTTGATCTATGGGCTGTATTCAATCGTGCACGCAACGGCATCGAGCTCGTCTCACCTACCGACTTTCGCAGTGCTGTCGAGATGTGGGAGAAGCTCCGCCTGCCCGTCCGTCTCCGTCGCTTCAGATCAGGCGTCTTGGTCGTCCAGGGCTCAGACCGCACCGACGAGAAGACTGTGGAGGCACTGTTGAAGTGGCTTGGGAGCTTACACTTAACGGGAGAGGATACGAGTGGCTGGGATAGAGTTTCCTTTGGTGAGGGCGTTACAGCAAGAGACGTGTCTCAGTACTTTGGGTGGAGCATCGGTGTGGCGGAGGAGGAACTCGAGATGGCAGAGGCGAGAGGAGCGGTTTGTCGAGATGAGGCAGTGGATGGATGCCGATTCTGGGAGAACTTCTTGTCTGGTGTGGTGGATGAGATTGGGATTCTTGATGAGGCGTTGCCGGTGATAGGTGGAAGGCCGCTGATGGGTCTGTAGGTCGTATTGGATGGACCGAACATCGCGTATGAGGCAGGTCGGGAGTCTAGTTGTATGTACACCCAATTTACAACTCATGGCTCCGGCACAATGTGCCGGTATCTTTCACGGTGGTTGTACAGGACTAGTAGGGTATGAGACGGAGGTATCGATCCATTACATTCTCACGGGTGTTGATTTTGACTGCTTGGTTGCCTTGCCTGTTATTACTGCGTACTTCTATTTTGCTGCAGGCTCTTTAACGCGCATGCCTTTTGCCTCTTTTTTGCGGAGTCATCGTTTACGCCTCGTCCGGTCTAAGTCGTGGATTAAGGTCTTCGGTCACAGTGTGCTCGTAACTCTTCGCAAGCACTGTATGGGAGCGAGGACATGCTAGGTGGTCATCAATCGGTTTTGTTCTTGCGCGCATTAATTTGACTGCTTGACTGCTCTTTGTTTTTATGTGCGTGCTTGGTGTTCGTGTCCTTTCATCTTGCGCATGCTAATACTTCCCCCTGCTCACGAAGTCACCGTTCACGCTCCTGGGTCAGCTTATGGTTGTGCGCTGGCTGCGTACTCGTGTTATATCACGGCATCGAAATATTTCTCAGCGCATGCTTCTTACTCCCTGCTTCTCGCGGAGTAACCAATCGCAGCTCTGATCCAGCTGATACTTGTGCTCTGCGTCCTTGCTTGCTCTCTCTTCTGGAGCTGATAAAGAGTACGAAGCTAGGCTTCAAGCCTCTGTGTGTCGTTGATCGAAGTGGTGCATCTCTCTCTCATTTACTGTGGCTCACTGCACTAGCTACTGTCAGTAAAACCCGGACACGCATCACCAGCGTTATAGACCAGATCGTAAAGTCATGCCCTTAGTTCGGAGTCGTGCGTTGGGCTGGACAGATGTTTCTCACCCCTTGAAGTGCGTCGTAGTATATGGCATGCTTTGCTTCGGGCCGGAATGTAGGGTAATCCAAGAAGTTGCCGTCGTCGTGGATGTAGCAGTATTGTTATAACATAACTTTCTGTTACAGCCAGCGAGCGGAATAATTTTCTGGAAACCGATTGGTGTTAGCTGATTGCGCGGTTGTTGGGGTTTGGCGCAAGTGAAATCGAGCAAGGCGCGTCACCCTTCACTTCGAGGTCGAGCCTGAACCGCGAACATTATTCAACCTCAACACACTACAATTCCAATAACACAACCACTCATTTTTCAGACTATCATTCTGATTATCCATGAAACCTTCAATCACATCGGCATACCGGCAAAATGCCACCTCCCAAAACATTGTCCGAAGCGGCTCGCCAAAGCCTGTACGCATCTGCAGACATCGCGGATTCGATGGACGATAACACAAGGTTCCTCGCATTGCAGCCTTTATTGCTCATTCTGCTCGCCTCCGCCGGTACCAATTGCATGATCCAGACCGGGAGGGTGAGCTCGAGACTGAGGGCAGTGTAGTTGGTGTTGACGCCGAGTCTGACATCGAGGAGACGCTCAAGGAGATCGACTGTGAGAAGCAATCTGGACAGAGCGCACCTCGTCTGAGAGAGCGTATTGCTGACTGGGACGATGAGGTTAGTTCATCGTCGTTACAGGGGCCAGTGTGTTGATACAGAAGCTAACTTGGTGATAGACGACTAAAGATCTGCGCCAGCAGTACCTGCACCCCGACCCGCGTTTCCACCATTCTCTCCAGGAGGTCTGGTGTTACTACTGATGAACTCCTTAAAAATACGATCGAAGGGGATGAAATCTACAGCGGCGAGTGGTCTGGCGGCTGAGTTCGTTGACGGCATTCCGGGCAGCGAAGACAGCGACGTCGACCAAGGCGATGAGCACGACTCCAAGAACAATGACGATGACGATGAACTTGCCAATGTTTGTCGCGTCGTCCAGAAGATTGTAACTCGCGAATCTGAGGTTGAGAACAACATTCCCTTCCGGTGCTGAGCAAGGAGCAGGTCAACAAGCTGAACAAGTGGGCGGTCCAGAGCTTCCACCGCTGTCTAGGTCCAAAGCCGATGCTTAAGCCATTCGAGATTGACGAATGGACTATCGACGAGCAGCGCTTTCTTAGGCATGGTGTCCGCATTTGCCTCGACACCTGCGATGACAGGGCTCATAACGACTGCGATCTTTCTGAGCCTGACTCTATTCCGTGGGATCTTCTTTGACAACACCGTCGCCCGCTTCGGTGGCGTTGCTCAGCCAAAGAACTGCATCATTGACAACACTCGCCCGAGCTCAATTATGGGAAAGGGCCTTCGCCGCAAGACCTTGAACGTGCGCATCGGATTTGTGCACGACCTTGAGGATCTTAAGAAGGGCGCCATGGAGACCCACGGAGATATCGGCGACGGTGTCCGTGCGAATGAGGCAACCCTCGAGGTTGTTATCGCTAAGGAGGCGGCAGCACAGAAGTACCGCGAGCGTATTAAGAAGCTCAAGGAGATGAACAAGGAGGATAAAGATTTTTTCCTCAAGAATGAGAAGGAAAGGGAGAGGAGGCGAAGGATAATGCCCGGAAGGGAAAGACCAATGGCAAAGATCTTCTGCCGCTGGGTGCGATCACTCTGACTTGGAGGCCAAAGACCACAAGGGGAGCGATGAGCCACCCCAGGAAGCCAGGTCCGACCTGGATATGGCTTAAGTCTGTCTTCAGGTCCTTCTCTCATTCAGTCTTGCGATTCAACGTTTCCGGTTCAGCATTGCTATTCGGTTATACCCACGGCGTCATCCGGTTTATTCTTCTGACTTACTCTTCTCGGCTTCATCCCTGCAGTAGCACACTCTATTGGCGTTGCTTAGCTGCAGTACGCCCTCGCTCCCTCGCTCCCAGGTACTACGTATCTGTTCAAAGGCACCAGTAACAACGCCCCTCATACCTTCATTGCTCAGTTCTCGACAGACCATCTCGACTTGTTAATGTCCAAATAGCCACTACTACCCAAAACCTAACGGCAAATACACACCGTCCCCTAATCAGTTGCTTTGATCAAATGCCTGAAGGTCACAGGTTGTCAGCTAGATCGTTTAGGTGATATGGTTTGTCTTAAACTCATGGTGTACTGCGGGCAACCGCGAACAAGCTAGCCAGCCCTTACCGGTAGCATATGGTCTCGATTTCAAAACAAAGACACAAGAACCTAAAAATTGACAATATCATCGAAACTTTAATCAGCTACCACGTTAGCATCTATCAAAAGAATACATTGGACAGCTATACACGATTTAGGAATTGAGGGCGACGATGTGGCTAAACCAACTTTCCGTCCCCTCGAATGGCCACAGCAACAAGTGGTCGTCTGCATTGACCCATGGTGATGATAACTTTTTACCACGTTGGAGGATGTAAACCGGGGATGATTTCGTTGTTCGCTGAGGCGACGAGAAGTGAGGGGTGGCAGTTTGTTATCTTGATCCCCCAATGTGGCAGTTTTACAAAGCAATAGTGGTGGAATGGCGGATGGGTACTTCACATTAGCTTAATGCGGACTCACTTGAAATCGAGACATGAACTTTAGCGTAGGCCTGAGAATCGATACAGACTTACAGGCTATCGATGACGATAACCATTTTCGTATCAGAGCAACTCAGGTTTAGCAGTAACTTCTGGGCCAAATTTCAACTTGTCAAGACTCCCGACAGCAATACCTGGTTATGAACGCACTTACCTTCACTACATCGTGATTCTGCGAGCTCGATCTCGGCATCGCTACCCCCACAAGCTCGAAAGCCGTCGACGCTGTGGTCAGCAATCGCCGGCGACCTGTTCCGTAGACGCTTACCTCGCACTACCCAACAAGCACCATCCTTGATACCAGGCGCCAACCAACGAGCCTGACCCGAGGCCGCAAGACATTAAAATGTTCATTCGACGGCTTCGTTCTTCCACTGAAACGATGCTACAGACAAACATACGGACTACTGGCCATCAACATCTTCGCTAAAATACTCGACGCAGAATCGAAAAAAAAATTAAAAGGAGTAAATGTCAAATCGTTTTTATTGCTGGTATGTACTAAACATTCGTCTCAACGTCGTGTGCTCGTCTCAGATCTGTAGAAGATCCGAACCTACGCATCATCTCATGCTGTGTCGTCGCGTTGAAGCGGTACGCCCTCGTTTTGAACGCCAAACCCAATTGAAACATCTCGTATCCTAAATTACAAACACTCTTTCTCGACCACCATTACAATCTCAACCCCCAAAATTCGTTGTCGATCTTCACTATCCAGCTCAGTTCAACTCTCCGCCTCTAGACTTGATCTCAAGCATGCGCAAAGGCACATAGAGAACAGCCGTCAACACAATAGCGACCTCGAAACCCAAATCTCCAGTAACCTTAGCAATCGGCCCCGTATACCAAGTCTGATCCATACATGGCACAACGAGCGCCCAAGGCAGAAGACACGCCAGCGACGCCGCCCATCCCGGGGGAAGCTTGCGGGCATTATCCCAAATCGCATGATCGTAGGAGTCGCCATTGCGCTTGCGGAACCACATCCACTCAATAACCACAACACTGGTGTACGAACCGGCCCAGTAACCGATGATGTAGATAAAATTCGTCATCGCGGCGTAGAAGGAGTTGATAGCTCCGATAGCTACACCGATAATCGCCCCACCGGCGACCAAGACCCAGACTACGCGGGGGATCTTATGCGCGTTTGGGATGAGGACGTGGAAGTCGACGGAGATACTATAGATATCTCTCGACGTAGTTGCGATAACTGAGAAGGTTAGGAGGACCAGGACGAACTTCCCAAATCCCCCTCCACGCTCAAGGATCGCGCCCAGGACACCACCGATGTTGTACTTCTCATACCCATCCAGCCATTCAGGGTTTGCGGAAATGGCGCCTCCTATTGCGGCGCCGAGGGTAAGCATCAAAGAGATGGGGAGACAGAGGCCAAAAAGGCAGTACATGCTGATCCGCCATTTTGGGGCTGAGGGAGGCATATAGATGGCGTAGTCACCCACGACATTGGCCCAGGTTATCATGTACCCCGCCATCAGGGAGATCATCTGGAAGACTTGTGGTTCGCTTGGCTCTGGAGGTGTGGCTTGTTGGCGGAAGGAGGGCGTGCCGTAGCCGATGATGCAGAAGACGGCGAAGAGGGTGGGTATCCAGCCGTAGCGGAGGTAGCGGGATATGACAGAGAAGCCGAAGAAAGCGATGAGCATCGCGGGCACGATAATCAGGACCAAGCCGAGCTCCTGGGGGACTTTGCCGTCGGAGACGGAGAGGAGGCATTGAGAGCCAATGCTGGCTGCGATGACTGAAAAGCCGCCTACGGTTAAGATGGTGAGGAGGGTGGCGACGACGTTGGGCCAGTAGCCGAAGGAGTATCGTGACTGGAGCATTTGGCGCATGCCGGTTTGGGGCGCGATGGTGATTAGGTAGGCGGCGGGGAAGGTGAAGAGGAAGGCGAAGAAGAAGATTAGGAGGAAGGCGTTGCGGAGACTGAGGCCGTAGAAGTAGGTTGTCACTATGCCGGTGCCGATGCTAGAAGAGGTGTATTAGAAGCCGAAACTCGCCAAAAAGCAACTCGTGGAAAGTGAGGACTGGAAACAGCATTGGGAACACAGAAGTGCTGGAACGGGAAACGAGAAAAGAAATGGGCCGTCTCCTCAGGGTTGGCCAAACACTCACGGCAAAATACTCAGCATCGGCGTACACATTGTCGTAAATATATCAAAATATCGAGTATCCGTCCTCATCTCGACGGGCACGGGTTTGCTACCACGGTGCTCGACGCCGGCGGCGGAGAGGTGCTGCCACACTGATAACTTGGCATCCTCGTCTGGGAGCTCTCCTGGGAGAGGAGCGGCGATAGAGTGTCTGATGTTGTTTTTCTCAATGTCTCTGTTAGAGTCAGCAATCGCCAAATCTTTGACAGATGACGCCATGCTGGCGTTAGATACTGCCCGCTTGATCGCTAGCAAAACTGAAGGGAGCGATAGCTGACAATATTCCGTGATGGCGAAAGGCTACGTCAATCGCGAGCAAAATTGAAGGGCGCGATGAGTAGCTGCCGTGGCGAAGATGAATAAGGTGAAGAATGACGCTCAAGTCGCGAGCAAAACTGAAGGGCGCGACGGCGTTCAATCAAGATCCAGGCTACTTCGTTCGCAAAACTGAAGGGTCACTGGGTAGCTGGATAATTGATTATAGTCTAAAGTGAGAGCTAGCAAAACTGAAGGGAGCTCAATGTGGTGGTGATGGAGTGAAGTTTGAAGGTTGACTCGAGAAGATATGTCGAAATGTGGTATGACTCGAAGCGAAAACAAATCGGGGTGGCGTCCCCGCAAAACACCAAGTGACCTCTGTTCTGGCCAGGGCTTCTTCACCGGCACAAAGAACATAAATTGAGAGAAATACGACTCTTGTTCATTGGCTAGGTTTATCCTCAAAAACGTTGATAAAACTGTGTGTCATAACAGCACGATAAGTGGTGGCCCAGAATTCCAATTTTTCCCCACGTCGCCGTCCTTAAGCGCTCCACTAAGTGCAGACGCGTCTCCACTGTCAGCAACCGCAACAATATCTACTCCGGCATCACTTACTCGGACGTCCTCTGAGAGGTCAACAGGCATGATCTTGCCACTAAATGTCCGAGATCTCAGAGATCTTGCAGCTGAAACAAAGCCGCTGTCAGAACTGCAACTCGAGATTGTGCCCGACACTGCAGAAGCCGATCGGCCGCCTGAGATGCGGCATTGAAGAGCACGGCCATCGGCAAGTGAGGGAAAGTTGCGATGCCTCGGATGAGAGAGGACGCTGACTACTTTTATTTCGACAATTGAGCACAGAAATATTTGAGGTCCAACCGAGTCTTCTAGCACTGGTCTCGCGAAAAGCCCGCGAGTAGAGATGAAGCTTTGAAGCCGCGGTGCTTGTTGATTGCAAAAATGCCGAATCTGGCGGCGTCGCAACAACACGGCGTTGGGCAAAGAGTCTTTCTGACATTCTGGCGATATTTGCTTCTTATAGTGGATCATTTTAATTGTAAGGTAGGGGAGGCCAGCGGTAGGAAAGTCCAGGCTTTATCATGTCATCTGTCAAATGTCAGCTACGATGATTTGATTATTCGGGCCGTTAATTATTTCCTTCGCACGTTTCATCCTCACCATACTTCGTTTAGGTCCCTTGGATCCTTCATTTTCCCTATCATGCTCAAGCGAGAGACACGCAGCAGATGTAGATGGCAGACAGCAGCTGACGAGGAACGAACACCCCGACTTCGTGGTAAAGGAAATCGAGACGCAAGACCACAAGCTGGCACTTCAGCAAGATGGAGGACTGCCCGATGAGAGAGTAACAAATCGGTTGTGACCTCTGGACAAACACCTCAGGCGAGAACTATCGAGGTAAGACGAAGGGAATGGAAATGCGTAGCACGAAGAAGTGATGATCTGCACATGCGAACTCTGCATATGACGACTGCTAAACGCCTCGCGGCAGCGATATTATGAGCGCCAGCAGAACCATGTCGGCTTTCCGACACCGGCAAGAAAGCAAAGAGCTGCTCATGTTGAGCCTTCCGAACGGATAGGTTGATGGGAAGCCACATGATGCGAACCAGTCTCAAGGTCTCAGGTCTGGCCATCGGCTCTTTCCAAGTCCCCAAACAAACGCCTTACCGGGAGGCTGCCGTTGAGTAGAGGTCGTTAGTTCCCAACGGGATGTCAACCAAGAACGAGGCCATGTCTGCAGAGTTCATGCCGCTTGCGGGATTGTTTTTCAGCCTCTGCGGAAAGGCGAAACACCGATCGGCGTATGCGAACCATGCATTTGACAGCTGCGATTAACCTCGACAGGAAAGACGAACGGCGTTAACCAGGACCAGGTCACCGAGCAAGGCGTATCACTTCATGGGAATCATTTGTGGCTGCAGTTCTTGTCGAACCCAAGGTTTCTCTGGACGTCTATCGAAGCTCATGGCATCAGTGTGTTTTGTTGAGCACCCAACCGCGGATGTGGACCATACTTGCAACGGCCAACGAAGAGCGTCTGTATAGTGGAGTGTGCCGTTGCAAGGCACTGGCGACGATCCAGGGTCAGCGAAATCAAATGGACGCTCTTTTTGATCATCTCAATCATGTTACGAGGTCAAGGAACTAGTGGGTAGGGCTAGAAGCAGCAATGTGACGATGGAGGCAATCGGGCTCGACCTGGTCATTCAGCTGCTTTGTGGAGCGGAGCAGCTTCCATGTCGGATCGCTCAATATCCATCTGAGCGACACTGGGAATGTGCAAACTTGGAGCACGAGCGGCCAACCTGTTCGCCCTCCCCAGGAAGGGAGAGCTAGGGCCAAGCACACGGGAGTCTGCAATGGCGTGCAGTTACTGGCGTTCAAACAGTTGTGGGACGTTCCATCTATTTGGCGGGATTCCGCACGAACTCTTGCAGGAACAGTTGCAAACTCGCAGCTCATGAACCATCATAGATTCTCCGGCGGTGTGATTCTTGACTACGCAAGGATGGTTCGTCGGTGGCTAGCGGCGTGGCCATTTTCTTCATCACCCCAAAACTGCTGCAAGCGCGAGATGACGAAGTGTTTGAAAACTTAGGCTGTTAGTGGTTGAGATGACTGGACTCATGGTCAGCGCCATCCTGGACGTTGTCTTGAGAGTAAGACGATGGTAGAAACAGTCTCTGCGAGCGATGAACTGGTTCGTGATCGAGGCGAAACAGTTCCAAGTGACGAAATGGTTCGTCGTTCTCTGAGAAACAAGTTCGTCTCGGATGCTGGTGCTGGCTGAGATTGAGTGGGAGCGTTAGGGCGAGCTGGTTCGCCAGCGACAATGAGAGGTTTGAAACAGCGAGGCGCTATCTCGAAGGATCATCCTCGAGGCCATCGAAAGCCCTCCACAATAGCTAACCAATGTCCAGCGAACGACAAGGAATACGAGCAAAGAGGCGAGGCCCACACCGCCGGCTAACGGCAAAGGCAGAGACTCTGCTGCATTCTGTTCTCGTCACGTTGCCTCAGCAAACGCCTTGTGTTCAGATAACTCTGCATCCAGACCAGCCCCAGCCTAGCATCTCTTGCTTGAGTAACTCCCATGTCCTCGTGCTTCTCCAAAAACCTACGGTTCCTGCCTCTTCTCTCGTGCGCTCATCCTGAGGGCGGTGTAACGTTCTGTTCCCAAAGAAGGATGGTTGCATGATCATCTCTAGCCTTGCCGTTGGGTGCTACAAACGCAGAGGTCGAGCGGCCACGGAAAAAGCGAGATCCAGAGATACGAGAGCCTCATATGCTCGCTGGTGAGCTCGACGGCTGGAGGGATAAGCTCAATCCTGGCCGTTGGTATATGTTGTGCCTTGAGGAGGTGGAAAGTTGTTTGAGACAGAGGGCGGCCTCGGTAACCAAGCATTTTTCAGAAACTCGCTTGAACGGTGATGAGTGGTAACAATAACCAACGGCGCCGCTCTGGCAGAATGAGGCCCAGATATAATGGGCCCGATAGTAACTGCGCCAACGGGAAAAAACGGTGGGAAGCACAAATAGGACAATTTTATTAGGATTTAACTGCTTCGGAAATGGACTCTGTAAAATTGGCAAGAAATCCAATGCTTGCAAAAGATAAAATGAGCTAGGAAAGAACTAAATAACAGGCGATTTCATATTTATTACATTTATGGCCAAAGATCAAAGAGCAAGAGACCTTGCGAAACTATCCATCGTGATTACGTGGAGGACAGGAGATTTTTACAGTATTGAAATGCTTCGGAAATGAAATCCGTAATAGTGACAGGAAATTCTTGATGAACGCCTTAGTGGGAAGGGCAACAGCCAATAAAACCCATTTCAACGCGAGTAATTGTTTTCGTCTTTTTTTGTATGGGCAAGAGATAACGACTGTAGGGCAGTTCATTGTAGTAGTTCCCTTATTATTCGGATCAATTTCTACCCGGACTCTTTTCTCTGATTTTCAATGTCTATGTTTGTGCTACACTTTAGAATGTGAATCCGTTGCCACAACACTTTAAGAGGTTAACCGGAAAATTGTATATCAATAGAAAAAGAAAGAAAAGCAAAGCAAGATCTGACCGTTGAAATCATGATTTACGACGATTTGCCTCCAAGTTTCCAACCTGGAAGTTGTATTTTGTCACCAGAGCGCAATCACGTTTCTTCGTGGTCTCGCCTTGATTCCATATTCTAAACGGATTGCTTCGGAGAATATCTTCTCTGGCTCCTGCAGTGGTATGAGAAAGTATGCGGCAACCATGCATGAAGTCACTCGACCATCCCTCCTCAATCACCCTTTACTCCCTTGAGATCTTCGAGTCTCCAGAGGTGCGGACGAAGACACTGAGTCTATGTCTCATAAATGCAGATATACAAAGGACCTTTGTTGGTCGTGAAACCACTAGATGGTCGCAGATACACAAAGGACCTTTTTGATCATGAAACCACTACATGGGCGCAGATACACAAAGGACCTTGTTGATCATGAAACCACTAGATAGGCGCAGATATACAAAGGACCTTGTTGATCATGAAACCACTACATGGGCGCAATTGAATAGCAGGCAAAGTCATCGACTCGTGAGCTGCAAATCATCCACCCTGATCTGGCATTCCCGCAGAGTCGCGAAGGCCTGTTCGGGCCTCGGCCGAGACCCACGTGAGCTCGTACGAGAATGCAAAGACAATGCGACGTGGCGCCTGGGCTAACGACTGGCTAACAGCGCAAGGTCAGATTCAAAGGCTGTGGAAAGGGTTGTCAGGCGCATTGTCGCGAACTCAATCCGGCAACGAATGAGGAGAACTTCCACCTTCGCCGAGTACTTGGTCAGGAATTTGACAAATACTGCGTCCTTAGTGTTGAGTATCGCAACTTAAAGCAGCAGGTGACTTTCAACCAACCCACAGCGAGAGGAAAGTAGGACTATGAGCTTGAGTGGTGAGGTAGCCATACTTTTTACCAGCAGTGTTGCAGTGCATTAACTCGTATTGTGCGGTGAGTGGGAGTTCGGAATGTTGAAGCGCAGCTGGTCAAGTCGTACGTAGCCTTGGAGACTCGCTTCATGACGCCGACAATCATGGGTGCTGCGGAGGCACTCCGCACCTGCGCTCGTCAATCGTCGCCACCGCTATCCGTGCTCTTGCATGATCGTGAATCGCACGGGAATCGCCTTTCTAGGCACCCACACACCCTGTTATCTGATCCAGCGACAATTATTGCGCGATTGCGCAGCTTCGGAGTTGCGCTTTAGGCGACGTGTAACGCTTTCGTCCTGACGTGCAGCAGAGGAGTCACGGATTGAGCAGGATGTGAGCTTGTGAGGTGGAGGTAGCCAACGCCCAAAAGAGTGCAGATTCTGCTCCATTGCTTTGCCGCGAGAATGACAGCTCACGTTGTGCAACTAACTCCTGGAGACCCCGAGATGTCGAGTTGAGGTCGGAAAATGCAATCAATCAATTAATTGCTTTGATGGCCAAAGGAGGAACTCGAGCACGATGTTGCAATCCTCACTGGTATGCAAGCATTCAGCGCGAAGGTCCAGCGCACAGCCTGCCTAGTGGCCTAGTGGCCTAGTGGCCTTGTGGCCTCGCGGCCGATTCTGGCCTCCAACACACCAACCAACACTAAATCCAAGATAAGCGCAGAGTGAATCCCAATTTGGACACAGTGCTCTTAATGGCCTCCCCAAAATGCAACAGCACCGCCGAAATGGGTGCACAGCAGGTTCCGGTGGCGATCAATGCCGAAGCTGTTGGTCGGAGATCCCAGTCTTGAGTGGGCGACTATTGACATTACGATCCAATGGTCGATGCGCAGGGCGTCCCAAGTCAGGAGGTTGGTTGCACTAGTATGCTGCATGCATTCAAGCTTCATGTACACTCGACGCAGTGTTTCGTGGCTGCTTGGGATGGGATGACGGGTTAGAGTTAACAGCATGTTTGTGATTTTTCTTGCTTGATAGTTCATGAGCGGTGCAACTCGGAGTGCTCACTTACTGTGTTAGATTGTTGTGGAAGGCTCAGACACAAACGGCCACAGGGCAGGGACTGGAGGACGCCGTATGGGCGGATAATGTCCGAGCCGTGGCAGCAGCCGCAGCTGTATAAACAATCACCGCAGCGAGATGAGAGCGCGGTAAGCATTGCGCGAAACCGGGTCGTCCGTTGAGCCGTCCATCAGCAGTAAGAGTTGGTGTGAAGGTACAACGTTAAAGGTTGAGAATCTCTCGATCTCTCGCTGTTAGCAGTGAAGGCTGTGTAGGCGAAGTCGTGACGTGACGGTCCTATCTATGCATGAATACCGAGACAGAGTTAGCATTGATTTGCGGACTCAATGGCGCTGTCGATGGCCCTGTGGTCTGCGGATCAAGGCACGGTCTTCTTGGCATAATGTTCAGAGACAAAGTCCTCGAGATGAGCATGGAGACAGTGGAGGCAGTGGAGGACCATGAGATGAGCCCGCTGAGATCGAAACAGAGTGGACGCATTTACATGGATTTTTAGTTAGTGCAAATTTGAGAGATGAAGCTTGACATGAGCGACAGCGGCTTTGCCGCATCAGACATCACTAAATTCCAGACGCTACCAAATAAAGCCCGGTGGTGGGAACTCTATTCGAGGGTCATTGAGCCACTGCGCTGCACCGTTAGGAGGAATGAGCAGATTACGGACTTGCTGCCCGGCAGAGTAGACGAAGCGGGGAACAGCAGGTATCGAGTTTGAGGCTATTCGCAAAATGAAGCCGGCAACATCGCGATACCTCGTTGTCGGATATGCATGATTAGGAGCGGTTTGAGATCTCGAACGATGTTTGGAATGGTTGAGCCCGGGTTAAAGCCGCGCTGTGGACGGCCGAATTTCCTTCGCTTACTGGTTGACGCCAGACCGCCTGCGACCTGGGCGCCTGAGGCCACCTTGATGATTCCCATTCGCATTTCCCGCATGCATGATGAAGCCAACATGCATATCTCCATCTTTCATGTCAACCACCATCATTGGTGGATGGATACTTGACATTATTCGGGCTCGTCGGAATCAATAGGGAGGAACCACCAAGTCAATGGTGTATAGACGCCTCGGGCGGTTCAGTGGCCGTCGTGGCAACGTTGATGTGACAGACGCCAGTTCGGCAGCGGCACGAAGCAGTAAGCGCAAGTGCCCAGCTCGTCAAGGGTGGGGATGATGCGAGGTGCGAGGTGCGATGCGCTACTGGGATAGGGATTGGATCTCAGTAGCAAGGGTTATGATTCATCACTTTGCGGCGTTGCCGATGTGGACAGGAGCGGCAACCAGGGTGTTTTCAGTGAAAATCCCTGGCGCCGCACATCGAGGTTGCAGAAGAGCTGAATGCAGATGGTGCTGTAAGGGCCGGTGGTACTCGAGACTCTGCAATCTTCACAACATCTATCAAACTCCTTCAATGCCAGCTTTCTCAACTGAACTGTTACTCACCAGGCAATTCCAGTGATGCGCTCCGTAGCTCGACAAACGGAAGTCGGTGACTTATTGCGGCACAAGTGGTCGACGATCACAACTATAACCAGCGATTTGGTGGAGATGTTCGCGTTGGTTCTGTGAGCCTAAAACGCTCTGTTTACTGAGCATTGGCGGCACGGGGACTTTTTCGAGGAATGCTCATCTTCCCTTTCGGACTGAAAAAAGAGGCGCTTTCGTGGAATGAATGTGAAATTTCTGGCCATACCTCACCTCAGCACTGAAGGCTCATCATGGTGTGGTGCGGTGGTAGTGCCAAATGTTTGTGCAAGGCTGCCCAGCGCCTTACCTTAGTGGTCCAAGCTGTCCAAGCTCAGCTCCTGTGGTGACATTCAAAGCCCGCTGTCAGATCAAAATAACAAGAAACCTTCATTTCGTTGAACGGCCTCTTTCTTACAAGCCAAAATTGGGCAAAACGAGGAAATTCGCGGCAATATCGATCTTATGGCGCTCTCCGAGGTACGCGGTCCAACCCGATCCCTCGCGGTCCGTTGTTGTTGTTGGGCAGTGGACTGCGCTCAGCTCATGTGCTAAGGGCAGCAATGACAATATCGACCAAGCCGCTCAAACCATGTCACATGGATCCAAATCAATGCTAGTGGCTACATAAATTGAGCAAGCCAAGCGTGACCGGCGCGTCTGTGGCCCTCCGATCGATGGAGGGTTTTAAGCCGTGCCCCATATTGGGCACTGTCCTTGGCATGGTCCACGGGGCTGGATAAGTTGGTCCAAATGGGGCACCTCTCCGCCATTGAATTGGGTCATTGGTTGATTTGCGGGTTCATGAATTTGGAACCCTTGGACTTGGCTAGATACTATTAACGAAACACATCACGGACGAACTGATTAGCCATACTATGGGTGAAAGATGGTCACAACCTTAAAAGTCGGCAGCAAAGTCAACGGGCTGACGCGAATCATAGGATCGAGGTGGAGACGACCAAGATACGCGGAATGAGAGGCAGATCTTGGAGCTACGAACGGAGCCACACCATTGGCGTCTGGGCGGGGTGACCAGGGGGACTCGTAAATCCTGGCATCCATTTCCATACGAGGATAGAAGTCACTGTAAGTGGTTGACGTTCGGCATTTAATCCTTCATACCAAACCCCGAAGGAAACACAGCAGACACCTCTAAGGTCTCTTGTCCTGCTTTGGCTTCTTTCTATGTGCTTCTGGCTAGAGTGCCTCCTTAGCGTTGCTATCCTGCTACTTGCGGTCCTTGCGTCTTTTGCATGCCCCATTGACACATTTCTAGTCGTTATGGGGTGATGCCGCCCGTCCAGGCCGTCCGGCCCCATACCAACCAGTTATCCCTTGCTCCTTGTAAAGTATCCCTGCTCGCAACCTAGTACTACAGATCAGCGATTACATCCCACTTGGAGATAGCGATGCCTTTCTGGAGCTCTTGTGCTGGTCTCTACTTGAAGCTCTGCTTCATCTCTTGACATCATCACTGTCTCGCTCACCAAAAATTCGTCCATCACCTTTGTTTGTTCAGCTCAGTGTTGTTAACCACATTACACACGGACTCTGCTCCAGCAAATGCGACTTTCCTGCACAGGACCGATATGTGGATTCGTGACTACCGGTACTCTGACTTGCTGCGAACAGGTTCGTTGCGCTGAAAGGGTGGCTGCAGAATTTAAGAACAGGTCTCGGAACAACCTAAGGACTTTTGGACAAGCACCATTGGTAAAGCCAAAGTCGTATTCTTGGATATAGCTTCTGCTCCTCTGAAGAAGGTACGTAAAAGTCGTTACATCTTACAGTCCTATGATGCCTCTACTTGCAATCGCCGCAACTTGGTTCGAATTGAGCACCTCAACATTCCTCGCTACTCAACTGAATACTGCCATGAGCTGACCACTTCGCCATCACAGACCATCGCTAGTCTTTACTATCCCAGACATTGCGTTGCATTGCTCTGCTTCAACCTTCCGAGACATCCTCACTCTGACAGACGGCAGCTTAACTCGTTTTGTTTACGCCAAAGTCGCCTTCTAACACCTACCAAACCTCAGCAAAGAAACTGAGATAGGTTCAGAAATCATCCTTGCGCAGTAGAAGTCCGTGGGTTCTGCCCTGAAGACCTTATAAGAACCAACACTCGTTTGCAACCTTCCCTCTTCCTCGACGTGGTTCAGACTCCTCGTAAACTGTTTCAACCCATCTCCGGGTCCCCCAGAACAGTACCATATACTTGCCTTTCTCCCTAGCGGCTCACTAGTAACCCTCGACATACTCAGCTGTGTACAACATCTGGATTTCCATCTTTCAAACTCAATCGAACATAAGCAACCGGCAAGCTGGAGGTCCCCAAGTATCCTTATTTTGAGGTGAGATAGCCTGTTTCATATGCTTCAAAACATGCATTTGCACGCAGAACACTAGCTAAGTGATATGCAGCAGTCGAATTACCCTGCGCCTCCAGAATTTGTAGACGAAGCATACGAGTCGCCAGAAACTGTAGACTTAAAATACGAAGAAAGCATCGAGGGAGGTCCTCTGCGAACGTCGGATTCTCCCTCAAGGTCCACACCCATGCCTGACTATCCCAGGGTCCCACTGCTACACCCTCAAGGTTTGTACGCCTTTTCTCAGTTAAGCACATGACAAGTACATGTGAGGTTCACGTGGACGTGGGGTGATTAAAGTTTATCATACTAAGCACGAAAAAAGCAGGCTTTGAAGCAAACCGTGCCTACAATGAACCCACCTTCGCATACCAAGCGCCACCCCATGCCTCGCAGCCATCAGGCACGCTACTAGGGTACTCGACGCAGATGACGCCCGTCAACAATTACAGTCACACGTCGCGTGCATATGAAGGTCAACCAGATGCATATCCACTGGAATACAATGCTCCGCCATCGCCCGCTCTTAGAATTGTTTCATTCGCTCCAAATCGTGGAAGACCGGGAGCTCATTTTACTGTTTCTATATCAGCTTCATTCGACGTGATGGCGGATACAGCATCATTTCAGTTTGGGAGTTCCAGAAAATGCCAGGCAAACATTCAGAGGGATAGCTTGCCCGGCAATGATAGATATCACTTCCTGCTCTCGTCGCAGGTGCCCGACATCAGAGAATGGGTATCGGAAGTGCCGGTTATGCTAGTTATCGACAGCCCGAACGGCGAAGAGTACACCGAAGTGGGGAGCTTCACTTATGACGAAGGGATTGTCGATAGAAGTCCGTTGAGGATGGGACCGGAGGATGTTCGCCATGGACGCATACCTGGAATGGATATGAGGAACGATATATACCAGCAGTCTTATCAACCTTATCAAGTCATCAACAACAATTGTAGACCTTCGTATTCGATGGCAGCGCCCTACGAGAGTGTGCCTGCTCATCCCATACACGACAACTCGTCACAGCATCAAAGCTCGCACTCTCAACAAGTTATCTCGCCATGGAACTCCCAAAGTCGCAACAACAGTATTGTAGGAGGACGGCACCTATCGGCACCTAATCCACGTCTCGTCCGCACTTCCACCCTCGAAGCCAACCGCACACCGCTAGGGAATTCCTTTGCAGGCACCAGTGGATACTACCACCAAGCAATGAAGCCGCCCGCGGTTACTCTCAGGTTCGAAAGTGATCTGGGAGCGATGGGAAGATCTGATCGCTGGCCAGAAGAGCATCTTCGCTCCAGCCGGAGAGTCGTCTACTTCTACCGCAAACAGAGGAACGCTGAAATCAACCTTGGCTTCAGAGTTGCCGCTCCAGACGACATTGGGGGAGGAGGAAACCAAAAGCCACCAAACATGATTGCAGTCAGCTGTATTTTGTGGCCCAGAAAGCGCTTGTGCTATGTAACGTCGGTGGACACGATCGCATTGCTGGAGTTTATCATGGCGCAGAAGTTTCCGACGGAGGAAAAGAATAGGATCAGAAGGAACCTGGAGCACTTTAAGCCGGTGACAGTCAAGAAGCCGATACCAGGCAGCGGACCCGGGAATGGAACTTCGGATGACACAACCGAGCTCTTCTCCACGATTATGAGCTTCAGTGCACCAAAGCCGAGGAACATCGAGAAGGATATCAAAGTCTTTAAGTGGTCTGATCTCTCAAATGCTTTGAGGAAGATAACCGGCAAATACGTAAGTTCGTCCTTCTTTACAGTTTTTCTCGAGCGTCCTTATGCATCACAAAGTAAAGGCAATCCGCTTACAATCTCCAGTCTATCAAACCAACGGCATCGCTGCCACCGCCAGCGCAAGCACTACCGACGCCAGCTTCCTCGACTGGAGGTAGCTCGGGTGGATACAGCATGGACAACTCGGGACTCTACCAGCAAAGTCATGATCGCACATCCAACGGCATGTTCTCACCACGAGGATCAATATCAATTACACGCTCGATATCTGGGCACTCCATGCACAACAATTACGCACCAAGCAGCTTTGCAGGCACGTCCGGCAACCAACGCCTAAATTCGCCGCCTCACGCCCTCAATCCGATAAGAGGATATCTTGGTGACATGAACCAACAGGGAATGTCGAGTCAGATGGCCACCTTTGAGCAACACCCGGCGAACGTCAACCAGTGGCCGACCACACCGACACATCACATGCCTGCTCCCCACGCGCCCAGCCATTATGGGACGCCTCGTCCTAGCTGGGATTTAGGTATGGGGGCTGGGATGGGAGGATCAATGCCAGGATATGCCGAACAAAGCAGCGGCAATGGCGGAGCGGCAGGAGTAGGGGTACCGGACATCCAACATCCAGGCTTGCAGAACCAGGCACACTCCAGCTTGCCGCGTACGGCGATGCCGCACGACATCCTTCATGGCGGACTCAAACAAGAAATGGGTGTCGGTCAAAATCCGACGAGTCAGCAGCGGAGGCGTCAGGTGGGACAATAATCGGAGGCTGGAAGGTGGAGAATCAGACGATGTGGAGGTCTTGCTGCAGCCATCAGCAACCTGCATCAGTCGCGATGCGAGATCTTGGCCGCTGCAGGCCGCCTGTAAATCCGCAGAAGTTCGGAGCATTTTCCAGCGCACGTCCACTCGGGCGTCTCAAGAGGGTTGCGCAAATTCGGCGCCCCCTCCTTTCGGTAGTCCTCGAAATCCAGTTTTGGAACGATGTTTGGGGGGGTGGTGGGCAGCAGGATGGTGTGTAGATGATTTAGCCAAGATTGCGGGGGCCGGCGCATGACCAGTCGGCGCGGACCCCGCGACCTGCTTATTGGCCAATCACTACCGCTGCCGCCACACCACATTCGGAGAGAGGCCGCCTCGTGCGAAAACAAGCTCGATGTCTGATGATAAGTGGAAATCGGTATGCGGGCTTCGGGCAGTGTTTCGAGGGCGCTGAAAGAGTTGTAAGAGGCTAATTAATGCACTGCCCGGGGTTTCAGTGTGGGGTCTTGGCGTGAACGACGACACCTCTACTCGAGGTCCACTGCTCTTATACGACATATACAATTCTACAAGTACTTGAATGGACCACACCACTTCAACCTGAATTACCGGCACGCGCTAGTGCAAGCCACGAGAGGTGAATGTACTATTCTTGTCGAATGATCAACGATGACCTTGGCGTGGGAGGATGAAGACGTCAGCTCATTCTGCAGAAATGTACACCACCCTGAATCGTGGCGTTGCATTGAGCTGCACCGACTTGCGTTGACACCATCATGGCCACAGCTCTTCTGTCTATCAGGTCGACGTTCATCGTCGACCTCAGCTCGTCGTCGCCACACAGATGAGCAAAATGCTTCCCGCATCGCAATCGGAAACGACTTATCCAAGAACCGCAGAAGAGAGCATCGCATTGGATGAAGAGAAGAATATCGAAGCACTTGAGTATCATTGGCGGGAATTAATACGGCAAATACACTACGGCGGCACATCATCATGGCGATCTCCATATTGGTTAGAAGGAGTCATGGTGCAAGAGTGGCCGGCGATGCCCACCAAGAGGAGGAAAATCAAGGCGCACTTTGGCATATCAAATCGGTATCTGCAAAGAGGAGGATTGGGAACGGGGTACAAGGCAACATCATAAATTTCTTATTTCCTTGAGTTTGAAGCGGCTTGCTTTGGGGG
>RCNJ01000285.1_pt1 | contig 39890 bp, 44 predicted proteins | sample 2041171 | NCBI WGS metagenome assembly RCNJ01 (sample SAMN09708213, study PRJNA481090) | feces metagenome | biome: feces | host: Pygoscelis adeliae | place: Antarctica: Rookery Lake | collected 2010-03-01 | reverse complement strand
GAACAGGGCGTCGTAGTATCACAGTGTATAGCACGGCATATATCAATGGAATCAATTATTTAACTAATACTATCTATGGGGGCTACGTACTATTTGTAGGCCAATTCCTGGGAACTTGCTTGACACTTTGAATACCTGTCAAGCTTCCGGCTGAGGTCTCGTGCACGAGACTCAAACCGGATTCACTTTCCTCCGGCTCACGTGCGGCATCCAACAATCGCAACCTTGGTGGCTTATCGTGCAACGATCGCCGCCGGGCAAAGTTAGTGCCGATGTCAGCTGGGGTCACCTAACTGACAGCTACCCGGGTGTCTCATCCTCGACGATGCTTGGGCACGTCTTTGTTGACCTGGGCAACCAAACTGTGGACAATCTTTAGTTCTAATTGATTCAACCACAAATTCTCTTGTCGACCACTTCAGTCACACCGGCGCGCATTCACTGTTTCTGGTTGACGAGCAAGTACAAGGGCCGCGCCAGCACCCGCCGTGCTGTGCGTGACCTGAATCAATACAACAGCGACTCGAGCACAAAACACCAACGCACAAGATACAGAACACCGAAAAGTATTGCGACGTTGGTTGTGAATAGTAGAGATAAGCTATTGCGACGCGCTATTAACAAGGCTACGCGCCACAGCCTTGACGCCCATCTCTCCTGCCACGGCAACATGGAGAGGGACGCATCCCAATCACGGAGTGCAGCGATCAACTACTACAACCTTCAGCCCAGCCAAACGTCACCAGTAACCCCTTCACGATCTGGATACAACAATTCTCCTGCACCAGCGTATTCGTCATTCGTCAATCAGGAAGCTTTCGACATGTATTCCCCTTACGGCCACGGCCAGCAGCAGCCACAACATGCGCGAGTCAGCAGCAATGGCAGTGGCCCCCCTGCACGCAACCAGCAGATGTACAATTACCAGTACCAAATGAACCATCACACACAACAGATGGCACAACAAGCACAGGCTCAGGCACAAGCCCACGCTCAAGCGCAGGGTCAAGCTCACGCTCACACGCCAGGCTATGGACATACGGCGCGCTACCAAGAAAGCCCGTTCCAGCAATACTCGCACAATGCGCTTCCAAGCAGCGGCGTCACGTCGCATGCCACTCCAAACTTCAGCCCAGCATTGCAGCACGCACATGTGGCACAGGCCACCAACGATAAGCATCACCCAGACTGGCTGGAGCAGATGAAACTGTACGCGGAGGCTGTCAGGATGAACCATGACACCCAGAACCACCAGACCACAAACCATTGGGCGAGGCAGAAGGGCAGGAAGGCGACAGATGAACCGGTGTCAAAGCCAGGAACGGAGGACGAGTGCGAAGTCATGGACCGGCCAGCAAACCCAGCCAAGCTTGTCAGACAGGATTGGAAAGGCTTATATTTTTCAGGACACGGGTTGATTGCGCTCAGCGCAGCATTGTTCAACTACAAGTTCCTCAACGAAATATACCTCAATTCAAACCGCCTCTCCGTTATACCTGCGGCGATTGGCACCTTGCGTCAGTTGCGTTTTCTGGACCTTTCGCATAACAAATTGACTGCTATCCCTAAGGAGATCGGTATGTGTGTTTTCCTGGAGACTTTGATACTGTTTGATAATGACGTCAAAACTCTTCCATATGAGCTCGGTTCGTTGTATAAGCTTGAGATGCTTGGAATTGAGGGCAATCCGCTAGATCAAAGTATGAAGCAGGATCTGATGGAGAAGGGGACCAGAGAGTTTATCCTGCAACTTCGCGAACGTGCGCCAGGTAGGCATCAATCACGCTTTCAAAGGCTGCGTTCCTCCAGTTAACCATGACAGTTCCGCTTCCACCTCCAGCCCGCCACATGATCGACCTCACCGGCGCAGACCCAGACTGTGTCAAGCTGCCCGACTCCGACACCATCAAAATAATGACCTACAACATCCTCTGTAAGCGCTACGCCTGGGAAGAGTACTACGGCTACGTGTCCTCCGGGGCGCTAGCATGGTCCCACCGCAAAGTGCTTCTCCTGCAAGAGATCCAAGCCGCCGACGCCGACATCGTGTGTCTCCAAGAAGTCGACATGGAGAACTACAACGAGTACTTTTCCATGGAGCTCGTGCACCAAGGCTACAAGGGCGTCTTTTTCCCCAAGACTCGTGCAGATACTATGCGGGAGGAGAGGGCGAAGGAAGTCGATGGCTGTGCGACTTATTATAAGAGGGAGAAATTTGTGTTGCTGGATACGCAGCGCATTGCGTTTGCGCAGCTGGTGGTTAATCGCAGTGATATGAAGGGGCAGGAGGATGTGCATAATCGCCTTGGCATCCGCGACCATATTGCTACGATCTGCTTCTTTGAGAATAGGGCGACAGGCGCTCGCTTTATTGTCGTGAATACGCACACAGTCGCTGATCCGAATTATGCCGACGTAAAAACTATCCAAACAGCCATCATGATGGAAAATGTTACTAAGCAGGCGGAGAAGTACGCCCGTTGGCCGCCAAGCACAAGCAAAGACAGCAAACACTACACGCTGTTTGAAGACGTTACCGAGTCGCCAGCTGAGACGCCTGGGTTGGACACAGACGGACAAAACGAGTTTGTGCCCTCGGTCACATACTCGTCTAATACCTCTATCCCCCTCTTCATCGTCGGCGACTTCAACTCCACCCGCGACTCCGCCGTGCATGATCTCTTCTCCTCTGGCTCCGTGCCAGCCACCCACCCAGAAATCGCAGGACGCTCCTACGGCAACTTCACAACGCAGGGCATCTTCCATCCCTTCTCACTCAAGAGCGCGTACGAGGATTTGGTTGGCACGCCGCAAGAGCTGAAGTGGACGAATTATACGCCTGTGTTTACGGGGGTGTTGGATTATATCTGGTGCAGCAGTAATACGTGGGAGGTGGAGAGAGTGTTGGGACCGGTGGATGAGGAGTGGATGAGGGGGTGTGCGGGGTTTCCGGATTGGCATTGGCCGAGTGATCATTTGTGTCTTGTTGCGGAGTTTAGGTTGAAGGGTTTGAGGAAGGAGGTTGTTAATCCGAGGGGTGGGAGACTGAGGAAGGGGGCCGAGGGGCAGAGGAAGAGTGTGTTCCGTGATTTGTAGGTGGTGACGTGGATGAGACATGAATACTTGCTTGGTGGCGTCTCATGGAGCTTTGAGCCAGACTTGCTTTGCTTTTTTCAATACCTTGCGTGTTGAGAGACAAGCGAGTATCGAGATAGACATATGGTCTGACGGATACCTCAATATGGGAAAGGAGTTAGATAGCGATTTGCAGCATGGAGTTGGTCTTGACCGGCATTACTTTGGGAGTACGGTGCTCGGTTGCTTTGCTTAGCTTAGGCCATTTTGAGTCCAGGGTACGATGTCGAAGGAGGAAGAATGGAGGACAGTAGCACTTTCCTGTTGGGATCTTTTAGATGCTGAGTGATGTTACCCGTGGCTTTTGTTTCCGTGGGCAGAGGTGGGTAGGAGCGCTCAAGAACAAAAAGAGGAAGGATATACCCAATTGACGAGGTAGGATGGAGTACGTGAAAAGTCCTTTCCTTCATGAAGGTTGGCATGATGGCGGAGAAGGAAGAATGGAAGACGGATGTGCCTTCGTTCTTAGGATATGGTGATGTCGAGTAATGTTGTGAATGGTCAAATTCACGTGGTGGGCTACTAATGACGTGGCCACGGGGTTGGAGAAGGAAGAGCGTGTGGCCGGGTAAGATGAATGGCTGGTAAGTTCTTTCCATCGTAGTTTGGTTTCTGGATGTCCAGTGATGGCTGAGGTTTGTTGACGTGGTCTAGATGCTATGAGTTGGCAGGAAAGTATGATGGTCCGGAGGTATTATGAGGCAAGTGGTTCTTTCCCTCAAGAAGACTGCCTCCGTGGTGGAGAAGGAGGCATTGCGCTTGTCATGAAGCTTGCGAGGCCTTTGTCGTTGCCATTTTCACTTCCATCGACCGCGAAACATTACTAGGCGTCTCAGTACATACTTGTTACCCTCACTATGAGGAGGGGATTGCATTAATACTCGATATCTGTGGGATAGCTTTAGCGACGGTTGTCTCTTCCGTGCCGACCGGGCCTCCAGCATGCTCATACGAAACGGAATGTTGATGGTATGCAAAGCCTGTTATAGAGCACGCATTTCAACGAATTTAGTCCACGCGACCGAATGTCAGCACGAGGTTGGATTGTTCACTTTGGGCTGGCTCCACCAAACTCAAGGCGGCCAGGAACCCACCAGAAGATCACAACCACCGCCTATAACCCTGGTAATGCCCTACCTCCCAGGCCAGCAGAGGCACAGAGCGTTCTATGATGAGGTTTACTGCGTCTTTGCTCCCTGCCTGAGATCAGCTGGAAAGGGCTTGCCGTATCCTACTAAACTCGCTGCGAGATTCCATATGCGCATAGACCATGGGGAGGGGACTATGGAGCCGATTAAGGTTGACCGCGGATATTATTTGGTTGAGGGCGTTGTCGAAGACGGTGGAGCGCCAGAGTCAGAATCACACACTGAGGGCAGCCAGGTGGTTACCAGGGACGAGGCCGCTGTTTCCGGAGGAGCTGTCGTTCGACGCTTCATAGAGTCTGCCGGAGAAGAGCCAGTACGGACGCAGCCAGTCCCGCCCACAGAGCCCAACGACGTAGACCCTGCGAGGTACAGAGCGACAGCTGATGGTTTCTATTGCGCCTTTGCTTGCTGCTGGAGACCACCGGAAGGTGACAAGCCGTTCGATATAAAACGCAGGGCGAAAGTTCACATGAGCAGAGTCCATGGGAGGACGACTGAGCCGATTGAGGCTGACCGCGGAAATTATTTGGTTGAAGGCGTTGTCGAAGATGAAGGAGATTCGAAGCCAGAATCACAGAATGAGGACAGGCAGGTGGTTACCGGTAACGAGACCGTTGTGTCGCCAAACACTCTCGTTCGGCGGCACTTGGATTCTGTCCTCAGAGATGAGGCAGTACATACTGAGCCGGCCCCGTTCCCAAAGCCCGACAAAGGAAACCCGTGGTGGTACAGAGCGATAGTTGATGAGTTCTATTGTGCCTTTGCTCTCTGTGAGAGGTCATTGGCGAAGGACATGCCGTTTTCTACAAGACTCAGTGCGGAAGACCATATGGCCAGCGCCCATGCAAACGCGACGGGGACACCTGTGGGGATTGACCGCGCAGCCTCGTGGCGTTCCGAACGCCCCCAAGATGGAGGAGTGCCAGAGTTGCAACCACACACTGAAGACATGCAGATGGTTTCCCCGAGCGAGTTCCCTGTGTCGCGAGATACTCTCGCTCGGCACCATATGAACAACGTCCTCGGAGAAGGAACTGTAGAAATCGAGGGCGGTGTTCTGCGAAGCACTGTTCTTCGGGGTTACATGGATTTTGTTCTCTCAGACGAGATAGTACAAAGTCGGCCAGCCCTATCTACAATGCCCGACGACCTAATTGAGGCATTGGAAAAAGTTGCTATGGTGGCGGAGGGTTATGATATGGAGATGATGGATACGACTGCTTCCCAGAAGTCTGCTGATTATACTACTGATGAGGCTAGGGAGTTTGGGCTACCAGAGACAGTAGAGAGTTCGGGGGCTACCTTCTCAGATGGCGAAGATGAACTTATGACTTCAGAAGGCATGCATGAACGGAACCCCAACCTCTTTGGGAAGACAGAGCACGAAAGGGCGTTCCCTAAGGAAATTTCCGCCGTGCATTCCAATCAGCTTATGAGAGAATGCGAGGATTTACATTTCAATATTGCACACATGGCTTCTTTAGTGCAATTAGCAGGACCTAATCTGGGCTCAATGCCGATTTCCCAGTCTACAACCCCATGCCCAGCTCCTCGCGAAGCAGAGGACCTAATGACGCAGTTCCTTGATAGTATGCCAGAATCCCGCGCCAACCAGCTTAAGAGAGAAGCCAATGAAATAGATCTCAATGGTGGGTTCTCGACCGCTTTGGGGCCACCAGTCGGACTCGATTCTGGCCCGACGCTGTCCTTTCAGATAACTCCGAGTCCAGAACCTCCTTGTACTCATATTGCTCAAGCTTATATGACGCTTTTGCAGTCCGTAACTCCAAGCTCAGCTCCTCGTACGCCTACTGCTCCGACTCAGATAATTCCACCTTCTAGAAGGCGAAGGCACAATGCGTTCGGCGCTTATCTGGAGCCACCACCTACGATTCATCGGGCCTTAACTTCGCTCTTTCAGTCTGTAACTCCAAGTCCAGCGTCTCCCACTCCGATCGCTTCAACACGCAGGATGCCACCTCCTAGTAAGGAGCGGCTAGAATATGTCAGGGAATCCACACCAGAATTGCCACGAGGAGAAAAACCAGGGGAGGCACTCATGGAAAGAGATTCCTGGCGGCCACGCCATTCAGAACATGTCCTTCAGACGTCCTCAAACGTGCAAGTCCATCTTTTACAGCCGTTTGGTCATGCGCTTGCGCAAACAATGTCAAATTCTCGAGCGGCCTCTATAGAAATTCTGCGGTTTGTTTACGGTCCTACAAGTCAGCTGCCTTCTTTGACAGACGCGGAGAGGCTGCCATTTGAATTTCCTGCTGCAGGCCAACAGCCGCTTTCCATAGGTGAAGGTTACCAAGCAACGCCGTCGTTGACTACCACGCCCTTGAAAGGTCAAAACATTATCGACCTAAATGACTCCAACGACTCAGGCACATCCATACCAGACGAAAACTATAGGACTAACATCCGCGATAGAATCGATCCTACAGACACAGTTTGTTCACTTTGTGAGCTTGTTGTTGCGCGGAGGGAGCTGGAGGAACATATGGACCAGTGTCACAGAGACACGATTCGCCCACTCTGTGATCTCGTTTTTAAGTGGACAGAACTGCGAGAGCATCTCTACTACAGTTGTGGAGATGAGAAACATGGCAGTGATAAGGTTAATATGGTTCGTGACGCTCTGAGATATGAGAGCATTAGCTCAAAATGGTACCCAACACGAATCGCGATGGATGACATAGAGGCCACCGCAGAGGTTATAATGCGCGGAGGACAACAAGATGAGACAGAAGGGGAATTCTCTGATGTACTTCAACAAACAGGCACTGGCCTCGAAGTATCCGCAGCGAACCCCCAGTGTTTGGATGCCGAAGTTGAGACATATTCCACCGGCCAGGACATTGAAGGTAGCTCCGCGTCAGCTTTCACCTCCTCTCAGTCGGCTTCTTCTCGAGTTGCTCGCCGTCGAAAGCATCGGGGACCGCCCCGTTATCCAACAAGCCTCCCTGACTGGTCAAACCGATTGCGCCGACGCACAGCGGGAACCCTGGTCCCAAAGGATATGGGAAGCCAAGATACTCCTCTTCGTCGTAATTATCATGCAGGCGTCCCATGTTTATTGATATCAGAAGAGACGGAGAAGCTGAATAACGACTTGAAGGCAACAGATGCCAAGTATGCAAAACTGATCGAGGACCTGCCAGATTACTTACATGGCGAAGCTCGGGCGAGGGAGAACAAGCACGTAAAAGATGAAATGTCCAAAAAGAAATCCGTTCTTCGCCGCAAGTACGGCATCTTTCCCCGCGGACCGTATAAAACGGACGCCCGCCTTGTTTCCAACGAGGATAGCGGTATGGAGATTGCCCCTCACAGCACAGCAGTGTCTGCTCGATGCGCGCCTGCACCTGTAAAACCTGCTGCGACTCAGGCCAGGGAGACTGAGTTATCTCTCCAAGCTCCAACAATACCACAAGCTTCTGTGACGCCTCAGGCTACGATTATGCCTGACGCAGTAACGATACCTCAAGCTCCAACGTCGGCTGGAATTCTAATGATGCCCAGGGCTCCATTGGTTTCCGAATCAATGATGCTGCTTCGAGCTCCAATGAAGCCCCAGCTAATGATGCCTCAAGCCCCGACGATGCTTCAAGGTTCAATGATGCCGCAAGCTTCAATAATGTCTCCAGCTCCAATGATGCCCGAAGCTGTAGTGAAACAATTCATTTCAGCCACGCCGGAACCCGAGGTGGAGGTTTTGAAAGCCAGTCGAGCTATGCGCGGTGATACCATCAAAAATGGTAAGGGATTCCCTGCATCCACAACGGACAGTATTAAGCAGGACGACCAGGCATGTGCAACCCCGCCGCACAGTCTTGGCCAAAAGAGGAAGACAACTACCCTGGTTCAATCTAAAGAATCAAGACCATCTGGATGCCAGTGCAACGGCAGATTTAACCCGAGACTGGGAAGATGCGTAAAACCTCATGAGATAGTAGCCAGAGTTAACCCAAGAAGGAGTAGCTTCGAGACGCCACAAGAGACAATAGCAAGAATTGCCATTGCTCTAGAAACTCCCGCTGCAGCAGCAAATATCGTCCGTCAGCTTATCCACCTACCGGTCAAATTACAACCGGGTGCAGTTGAGCCTCAGCACATGCAAACCCCTTTTCGTAGATCGTTGGGAGCTGTAAAGGGTCCAAATTGCTCAAGTGATTGTTTGGAAGGTTGTTATTGTTTGCCAATGGGTATGGTGGTGGACAATACAAGTCGGTATGGACGAGACGGCCTGATTTGAAAAGAGAAGGGGATGGAGATGGTTGAGGATGTGGAGGACGAGGTGGAAGATGTTGATTTTGATGAGTGGTGTACTTTTGATTAATGGATGGCGTGCCGGAGCTGAAAGAATTGATACGATGGGGTTCAAAAATTCACATGGCGTTTGGCGTGGACTGTCTGCTGGCTGGCTTAATACCCTCAAGGATAAAACGTTGAAGGAAGATTGGAAAGCGACATAGCGTTGATGTTTAGTAGACGTTTGTTCTCTGCCGCATAAAGAGTCATTAACCTGCCATTGATCCGCGAAAACACTAATTAATCCGTGCTCCTAAAATCCCTGGTATACCAACCACAATTACAGAAGAAACACGACAGGCCTGCAGCCCGCTAAATCCACACCAAACTCCAAACATCCCTCACTGGCGATGTTGCCTCCTCAGTCTGTCCATCATTCACACCACAATCCCAGCCTTCGCCGCCGCCCTCCTCGCGCTCCACATCGCAGTAACACTCACCACCCTCTGGTGGCTCGGTAGTCATGCCGTCGTCGGTACTGGCGTACCTGCTGGCGCAGGCACACCATTCACCCCATTTTTTGCCTCGATGTGGCCGTTTTTCTCTCCACCATTCGTCTCGACACCATTTGAGTTGACCCCATTCGTCTGAACGCCATTCGTCTGAACACCGTTCGTGAACTGACCATTTAAGGCCGTGTTCAAGGCCGTCTCCTTATCCAAGGGATTCGTCCGCCGAAGCATAAACATAGGCTTTATCCCGGCCCTGTCTAAATCCTTGAAGATAATCAGGGCCTTCTCATCTCTCTCCAATAATCGCTCCTTGTTTACACCTGCTTCGGTGTAGGCCAGGTAGAGGTTGTACTCCTCTGCCGGGTGACTGATGTTGTACTTTTTGAGGGCCGCGGGGAGGACTTCATGTGTTGGTGCGTCCATGCTGACTTTGAAGGACTTGAAGATTTCTATACTGGGCGGAGTTTCACTTTTTGGCCCATCTGCAATCTCGGAGGCTCCGTCATGGTTTAGACCAAACTGAGTGAGGCTATCAGGCGCAGGGACGGGACTGCTGATAGTGGTGTAGCCGCCGTTGATATTGTACCCCTTCCTCTCACGCCTCTTCTTCGTCTCCTCAACTCCATTGTCAGTACCATAGGCATTCATAAGCCCGTGGTTGTTCCCATTCATCATTGGACTACCGACGCTCGGAACACCGACGCCATTACTAGCAGGTATCCCCTCACCAACAGGCACCTTCCCACCCGCAAACCTCCACAGCCTACTCAGCTGCCTCACCGTCCTCCCCTCAGCCTCGCGCGCACACTGCCTTGCCTTCCCTACTCCATCAAGACCTAGAGTGGCTGTTGTGCCCCAGGAGTTGCGCTTCTCCTTCCTAGAACGCGGAGGGAAGTCAAAGGATGAGAGACTGGGTGAGAGGGTAGCAGATGTGTGGGCTGAGAAGGGGTTAGATGAGATATGGTTGGTGGTATGGTTGTTGGAGGGGCGATGGGAGAAGTAATTGGAAGTGTTGTTAGAAGGGTAGTTGGGGATGTGAAGACTGAGACCGAGGGACATGCTGCGGGTTGCTTTGATGGGTGCGATGGTGGATTGGGCGATGAATTCACGACGCTCAGCTGTTGAGGTGTCGATGATTGGGATGGTGTCGAGGCAGGAGGGTGTGGTGGGGGTTTGGTGGAAGAGGGCATCCATGTACTCGTTGAATGTGCCGCAGGTTGGTAAGATGGTTGTTGTGGCAGGTTGTGTTGGGATGCCACCTTTTAAGTTGTCGAAAACAGATCTAATCTTGCCGAGGAATGTGGCCAAGATGTAGTCGCGTTTCACCTCCCTGGCCACCACTGGAACTGTCTCGTCGCCCTCATTTAGCACAAATAAACGTCCAGCAAACTTCGATGTCCCACCCCTGACAGCATCCAACACGCCACACCTCGCCAGCATGTCCCCTGCAAAAGCATAATGCTCAATATGGGGAATTACCCTCTCCATATCCTCTACCCTGTGGCCCAGGCTCTTGAGCGTCGCCTTCACAGGACTAGCAATACTGCCATCCGGCCTGGTGTAGTGTGGCATTGGGCTGCGACTCCGGCTCCTTTCCCCCTGCTGAGGGACCGGCAGCGCAACGTCGCGACGCGAGAGCTCATCGAGCATGAAGAGCGGATTCTGCATGTAGCGGCTGGCGGCGCCGAAGGTGTAAATCTCTAGCTGTGCCATGCAGACCATTGGGAGGTCGGCGTGAAGGGTGTCGAGGGCGGTGTTGAGGGCGAGCGAGCCGGTGCCGTAGGTTACGATGATGACTTTCTTGATTTCTGGAGATCGAAGCGCGGCTCGAATTTGGTTGGTGAGGGGAATGGTGGTTGTGGACGGTAGAAGAGGATGGATCAGGGTGTGCAGAACGTCGGCAATAGGCCCGTAGGTGCGGTTATGAACTCCTGTAACGGGGCGACGAAATGTTGAAGCAAGGCGTTGGATATGAGCCAGATGGGCATGATGGCTAAGCAAAGTTAGTGAAGGATTTTGGACACAAGTACAGAGAATGTTACTTACCTCGTCATCATGCTGTTGACGTAAATCCAGCATTCGGCAGCCGCCTCGGCGTCCCTCATACCCAACCCATCTGGCCGGACTTTCGAGACTTGCGAACCTTCGTTCAAAGGATAAGCCATCGCAGCCATCATCGCTAGCCAAACGGACAGCATGCAGATAGTGACGATGCCCGGCATGATGAGCAGCATCGACGGCATGATAAGAAGCATACCCATCTGCGTTGCACCCAGACAGAGCTGAAGCAACAGATCTCGGCAGGCGAGCGCATCAGCCATGTACTCGCGCATCGTCGCCTTGGTGCAAAACGCCGTGGCCATGTCCGGAAGGCATGACATGTTGCTGAGGAAAACCAATGCTTGTTTGCGCATCAAAACCAGCGGCGGCTGAGCCATATGTGGTGCCGTGGTGCTGCACATACCGTCGATTTGCGCTGGGACGAACGTGACTGGAATCAAAGTCTCGGTCGTTCTGGGCGATTGTGTTGCCTCTGGAGGAGAGGAGATGGTAGCTGTGTAGCTGTTTTGGCGCGATGGAGGCGCAGATAGCCACGGCATTTTGTATGCGGTGGAAATGAATGACAGTAGTTGGTAGAGATGGTGAAACGAAGGAGATTTACATTGAGAGAGAAGCCAGAGGGGGGGAGAGAAGAATGGTAACTTGCCATGTCTACTTATACTCACCTCATCGCGAAACGCGAGGCCGCGTCGAGCATTCCCCAACATTGCCAAGCACAAATATGGCAAAGTCTTTGAGGCTGGCGAGCATTTACGCCTCATCCGGAGCAAAAGACGTGGTCTTCGATAGGGGTTGAGTCTTTGGAACTTTATCGCTCCAGCAGCTCCCCGGCTTCTTGAATGATCGAAGTGCTGCACGTTATCTGCACTTGTATCATTACACTGCAACTCTCACGATGACCTACGTTGCACTTATTGTCAAGCTAAAATAATCAGATCGTCTACGTGGAGAAGCGCCCGATGTTGTCTAGCAAGGGAGCATCAACATTCTTGGCATGGCTTATAGGAATGGCTCCAATTTCGGAATCGGGCGAGGACTACCAGCAGCGCTCCAGTGTTTCTTTAAGTTGAGTAGCACAATGTCTTCCTAAATTTGGACCTCTGTGCAAACTAAGAATCAATCGAGGAAAACTGTGGTCGACAGTTCTTGATGGATGTTGCGACATATTCTGCCGTGTTACCATGTATCATATAGCAGTATCGATGGCTGACTCGGGTTAACCGATTTTTAAAATAATAATTGACAAGACTGAAGAGAAGTTTGTAATCGAAGATTCTTTTTCTGACCGATTAGTAGTTCCATACAATTATTTAAAAAATCTGGTGCCGGGGAGATGGCAATCAAGTTTGGACGGCCATGGTATGGTCAGCCACAGTTCCCTGCCACAGCACAGCAATCATGCCTGAATATCCAGGCTCCAAGCACAAACTAAGGGTCATTCCGACGGCACAGAGTCGCTTAGCATCCCACTAGCGCGATTTTGGATTTCTCATCAATGATATAGGAAAATCCCTCCCCCAGAAAGGTTCTTTTTTTCTTCATGTCGATTTTACTTCGTATGTCTACCCCCCAACCAGTGTCTTGAGCTCGGCTCTCGAGCTGTATATATCCAGGTTGGAATCAGAGATGGAATCATTTTCTTTAGTAAACATCCCCATACTGTGTTTCTCACACGAGCCACAGATTCCAACCTGGTGGATGACGTATCTCCTCGGTGCCCGAGAGTGATACCTTATGCTCCTCGCTCCAGACTGGCAGTTGTCATCTGGCGGTCAAGCGCAAGCGAATAGAGAGTGGTGATGATCTTGTCCCGAGATTGCGGTCTGCCTTCGGGCGCGTGTCGAGGGTGGGTGTTGATGGATGTCTGACAGGCGAAAACTTTTTTCATTGTGGGTCAGCCTTGTGCTGGGTTACGAGGAAGATATTTGCAAACTTTGACACGATACTTGAACCTTCGGAGTTACGTTCAAGCACACCGTGACGTAACATTAGCCCTCCTACTACGAATCCTTTAATAGCAATGCTACCTGATTAGGCACAAAAGTTTTCAGTCGAGTAATTAATCCTTCACAAGCACAAATGGCAGATGGAAGTAATTAATCATGTATTCAACCATCGTCTGCGTGTGCCACGAGAACTTCAAGTTATGTTTCTAGCCCTCACGCAATGATGAGGACCCAGGGTGTCATTTACAATCTAACCATGGCATCATTACCGCTTCCTACCATACAATCATCGTCCCGATCACGGCTCATAAGAAGCCATCTCCTTGCACTCCATCTGCGGGTACTTCTCAATATCATCCCACCACTCCCAACTCTTCGGCGTCGCCATCGCATTCCCTCTGTTTATCTTGGCCTCAAACTCCTCTTTACTCTTGCTCGCGTAGTGGTGTATCGAGATACGGGCCCTAGTCGTAGGGATTCTCCAGCTCCCTCTAGTGATTACGTCTCCGTGCTCCCCAACCACAACCGCTCCATCAACAACCTCAACCTCATGCGGCGTCCTAATCGCCTTATATTTCGACGTCCGCACAATACTCTTAATATGCTGATTCTTCAGGCCCTGTTCCGGATATGGCTTCGTCTCAATATCCTGGATGCAAGTCGTGAAGGTCTTCCTCGCGCTCTCCGGCCTCTTCAATAAACCGCCCGAGGTATGAATTTGCCAATTTATCCCCAACCCGCCAACCTTATCATCCTTCTCAAAATCCTTCAATATCCCATGTATCGTCTCCCCGTTCTTGACCTCAATAAACTCATCCGTGTCAATGAACGCCATCCATTTATGTTTCGTCCCAAATAACCGCATACACTCATCATAATACACCTGCTGCTGGACATCCACCCTCGGTAGCTCAGGAGCATAGTAGCGATGTGTGATGGCCGCTGGGTCGATGAAGGAGCTGTAGTTGTAAGTTGCGAGGATGGGGGAAGAGCCGTCGTCCATGATGTAGAAGCGCCGGATGGCGTGGTGGTGGTAGTGGTGGACTAGCCATTCTGTGAGGTCGGGGTATTGGTTCTTGGTCACAAGGCAGATGGCGAGGTATTCTTCGGTGTCGCCTTCGGAGAAGGGTGATATGGCGGACGGTGTTGGCAGGTATGGAAGGGAAGAGGTTGAGCTGGATGCGACGACGGCACCTGTCGATGTTGTGGTTGTAGACGCAAAGTCTTGCGACAGCGATGCCTCCAGTTCTGAGTTGGCTTGAGGCGCATGCTTGTCGTCAACTGTCGGCGCCAAAGCATCTGCTGGCTTCACGGCTGTGTCGCTTCCCGTTCCTGCGGCCGGCTGTGGAACCTCAATTTCGACTGCCACCTCGTCGTCGAACTGATCGTGATATGCATTCCGTAGGGTGTCATTTATAAACAGTAAGTGTAGCAGAACCAATGCAACTATCGTGGAGACTGCGATTTTTGATATTCTGCTGCTGTTGAGAGCGCTCATGAGAGGTGGCATGATGAAGGCTTCATTCGCAGGACTGACGACTGGGCGCTTGGGACGCAACGAGCGACAACAAGACCAAAACAACAACAACGGCAAAAGCAAGCAACCAAAAGAGCCTATGTATAGTTCGTTGTTTAAACAAAAGGATCAAGCATGGCGGACGTCTCCTTTTTGGCATACACAAAAGATAAGCCCGATAACGATCGTACCTGCAGGGTCCCAAAGCTTATCCGACAGGGATCTGGCTGATGTCAATCTTGGCTGACAGATTGACGGCGACAACACCACGACTGGAAATCTGCTGAAGATACTCGGTTTCAATCTTAATCATTGTGCACGTGGCATACGCTCTAAGCGATTACGAATATGTTTTCATCTTAGAGCAGCAAGACCTAATTGGCCAATTCTGAACGTGCAACGCTTCGATTACCACCACGTTTGCGCTCAAATAGCAAACTGGGTAGTTAAGTGTCCATGAGAATCCACGATCCATATGTGCGTAAAACAATCAAGGCAATCAGGCTTCTTTTCTTGTTTTGAAGATGGTGGATTGGACTTGCCGCTTCTAGTAACAACGACGAGGCGCTTCCATCTTCAGTCGATGCCATGTCAAAGGAACCCCATGAAACGTAGTCCACGGAGAATACACCTGTACCGAGAATAGCCTGCCATGGCTACCCAAATATCTAGTCAGCACGATGTAATAAAAGCTCGTCTCTCCTAAGCCATAATCGTAAAAAAGCCGACGAGTGTCATTGCCACCGAAGAGCAGGGTTTGTGATGTGCCCGTGTGTGTTCAAAGCAGTTGGCCGAGGAGTGCGTCCTTCACATCAACACGAAGCAAACTGCCGATGGGCCGGCAAGGCGATACTTTCCGTCGGAAGGAGGCTTTTACGAACATGTTGACTTGAGCCCTAGGCAGACACGATTGAGCTGGCTCAGTTGCTGGATTGGATTGGCCGTGCTGCCGCACATGGATTCAACTTGGTTGAGAAGATTAATGCGACGCGGAGTCTAATGAATCGTCGCGACCCGAAAGCACTGAGAAGGAGAAGGAGACTTTGTCCAAAGAACCTACGGCGGACATGAACTCAGCTTCAGAGGTTGCCCGTGGTCCCATCAATAGCGATGAGGAGAACACCGTCGATACGGTACAGAACGAGTTTCGCAATTTGACGCCGCAGGATGGCTCAAAGATTTTTATCGCTGTTGCGCCGTCTGGATCAAGTAAGACGAAGGGGAGGATGGTGAAGGCGGCTAGGGGAGGCAGGGAAGATTGTCTGAAGCTGAGCTCAGAGTTGTGAGGGAAGTTGGTGGGGACGTGAATGCTTTGGGTGGTCTTGTCGGTGTAGACCCTCGCACGGATTATGGATTGCCGGGAAGGAATGAGAGTGAAGGCTCCATGATATTTCCAGTGGAAAGCAGGGCGCCCACCTGTAATATTGGATCTCGACGGGACTGGACAGCATGGAAGCTGATTATGCTTGGCACTCGACACTATAGGCTGGACATCAGGTCTTCCGTGGCATCACAGAGTGGAACGACCTCAATCAAGGCCTTGAAAGCCATGCTGTATGAACCCGGCTACTGCACGAAGCTTATGTATCGCTTTATAAACTCGGGCAATCTCTCTGGACGAGGGAGAACTGGAAAGGGAATCCTGCCGAACATGCCGAGTTTTTGTTTCTAGTCGCTGGGCCGTCCACAACCCATGAGCTCTCAAGAGATCCGAAAGCGGATTGAGGAAATCAAACGAGAATGTGGAGAGCCTGTGTCTCCCGAGATACCGTTCAAAGACCTTGTAGACATGGACAAGGTGGAAATCGGCAACGTTGCAGTGACGGAGGAAGTTTCCGAAGAACTGGAAGAAGGCGAAGCAAGAAACCGAGATGCGTCTTTCTACTGAGGGAGAGAGCTCCCTACCCACTCATCTTGAGTACAACGAGGACAACAGACAAGGATTACTACATCCCTTGACAGGGTCGGCAAAGTCGCCAGTTGCACCTCTCGATGAAGATGCATGTGGCCTAGATTCAGTCAGAAGTGTGCCCGGCCGGGAGTCTGCCGAGCTCCACAACGATTTTCCCCCTATACAGCAAGACGGCGGCTCCGAACAGGGGATGCATGGCGTCCAGAAGACCGGGACTATGGTTGATCCAGAAGAGATGAGCAACGACGACGAAAGAGGCACCACTGAGGTCGTCATTAGACGTACTAGAAGACGCACCAACGGCAGACCCCGGCAACGGGGAAGTCATTATGAAAGACGGCGGGAACAGCCACGAAGCTGTGGCTCGGTGCAGGTCACAATTGGTGGCAAGTGAAGCTCCTAATCCTCTCCCTCCACTACACCTCGACCTCCACTCCCCAAGCACATACCCACCGCCACCATGCAGCTCAAGACCTTCACCCTCACCGCCTTCCAGCAATCACCACGGCGGCCGCATCCCCGTCTCCACCCCATCACACACGCCACCTCCTCCGCTGTCTCCACATCTCCATCTCTCCCGGCCCCCGCACCAATGCCGCCGTCACCACCTCCATCCCATCACCAGCGCCGTCTTTCAGACTCCCGCGTCGAAACGCCTGGACGTCCAGCCAGGATCTGGCACTATCGCGCTGGCTGGTGGCCGGACAGGAGTGGTTTTGCCAGGACAGGAGAACGGATGACGTAGGTGCAGCTAGCTGTATGGGGATTGGGATTCGGGGTGTTACCCGTGGGGAAGGGGGCGTGTGGGGTGGACGAGGTGGTTCAGGTTTGGAAGTTGGATACGGAGTGGATTTGCGATGTGATGGGGCCGAGGACGATGGATTGGTGTTTGCTTAGCAATGAGATGGCATCGCGCTGTTGCTTGATGCTTGGTGCTAATTCTGAACTCGTATGTAAACAGAGAGGGCTTGGCGACTGTAAGGTGTTGGTCTCTCCATAATTGCTCATCTTCACATTTGCATCTTTTGCATCCTTCTCTGTCCTACTTGTCTTGGCTGCTCCATGACCGTTCTGCTGAGCCGCCAGCTTCTTCAAGACATTCATGGGACAAACCACTCTCAGATGCTTCCCAACCTCATTCTTTTCACTCTGCCGTACACAGGCCATAACAAATGATAGATTGGATGATCTAATGATGAAATTGACGTTACGATGCTTCTACGTTGAAATCAACATCAACGCCCACTTCCCGGCAACCACGCCAACTAGAGCTTCTCCGCCGCCTTCCCCCCAAGCCACGCCCTTTCAAACCTCGAAAACGCACTCCCAGACTCCTGGTCCCCAGGCGGCAACAGCTGACTTCCATAGAACAGTCCGACGCCCTTCTCTCTATCCACCATCCACAGCAAATTCGGCAGCCCACCCCAGTTGATAGCTTTCCCGGCACCGCCCCTTCCCCCCTCAACCCCCTTATCCACTACCAAACCACCCATCGCATAATCCACCTCAACCTCGTCCGGAATACTCCCCCCATGGAACATCGCCCCAATAGCCCCCTTCTCATTCCCCGGGTACTTCCCATAGAGCGTAAAATTCAACGCCTGCTTCGCCTCAGCCGTCAACGTAGGCGTGAAGAGCAGATCAAGACTCTGATCGTTGAGCAGCGGACATGGGCTGCGGACGAGGGCGGAGAGAATCTTAGTGTAGTCACGGGCGCAGGAGAAGAGGCCTGCGCCCCCGGCGTCGTCTTCCATGTCGTCGGGAAAGAACCGGGTGGGGGAGGGGACGAGCTGGCCTTCGGCGCGGACAGACATGTCCGCGCGGCGCGCCTTGATCTCCTCCGTGGCGCGGAAACCGGTTACCCTCATACCGAGCGGCTCAAAGAGGTGCTGCTGCATGTATTGGTGGAGAGTAAGGCCGGTTACGTTCTGCACCGCGATGCCCGCGACATCGATACCCACGCCATACGCCCAGCTCGTACCAGGCTCAAAGAGGAGCGGCTGCTCCAGGATGGCTTTGAGGAACCCGGCTGTGATGCCGGGGGGTACGCCGCGGTACGCCTCCTCCTTGGATAGCTTAGGTTCGAAGATTCCGTAGCCGTAGCCGGAGCTGTGGGAGAGGAGGGTGCGGAGGGTGACTTTTCTGGTTGCGGGTGCGTAGGTTGGCTTGGAGGCTTCGCCTTCGGCGTCGCTGTCTTGTTTCTCGAAGCCTGTTAGGATGCGGAGGTTCTGCAGCTCTGGGATGATGGAGCTGAGGTCGTGGTCGACGGACGGAATTAGCCCTTTCTCCACGCATTGGAGGGCGCAGATAGAAGTGAGGAGCTTGGTGCACGAAGCGATCCAGGCAGTGGTGTCGAGGTCGTATGGCTTCTCGGCGACTGCAGATTGCGGATCCAGAGACTGTGTTCCGGACTGGAAGGAGTAGGTGATGCCTGAACTAGAGTCAGAACGGAGACGACACGAGGATTAACAGGGGCGAAGCATACCATTTCCGTCAACGGCTGCGACGACGACGCCTGGTAGCTTGCGGTCGGAACCTGGGGTGGTGGCGGCCTTGAGAAAGGATTCTAAGGCTTCCATGTTTGCCATTTTGCACGATTCTCACACGTAGATGTCGTTTGAATTACAAAGGAGACGGCGATGGAGTTCGAATGAGATGGATCGGATAGGGATGCAGTGAGAAAGTTCAAAGGCTCTGAATGAGAGAACTTGACTGTTTCTTTAACCACCTTCAACCGTAACCTTGCTGGCTCCCACACCCTTGTAGAGCTGCTGAGGTACCGAGGTTGACGTGAGCGGTAGCTCGCCATCGCGAAGTCGTCCAATGAGGGGGCTTAGCATGCCCATGTTTCGAGTCAAAGCGTAAGGATCAGGGTTGGTTATTAAGCCTTTTCAGTTAGGTATCACGCCTTGCGTCCAAAAGCCCATAATGACGCCGATAAACTCAGGAGAGCGGGGTTTTGAAGCACTAGAAGGGGAATGGAATGTTCGAGGTGGCGGTGTTGACGAAGCGGCAGGGGATGAGGGCCAGAGCTGTCGAAACCCCGCAGTGCCAAGACATGTCAGCTCAATTGACGTTAAGTCTTCCTATCATAAGCGCGCTTTGACGCCAGGCTTCTTAATTCCTATACCAAATTCTAACACCGTCGTTTGCTGTGCGGCTATATTATGTTAATTATCGCCCATAAATCCAGGTCTAGAGAAACGTTGAGGCATTAACACTTTTACCGTGAATAGCCGATGATAAGTAGTGCTGACTAATATCCCAAGGATGGTTACTCTTATCTGAAGGCAGATGTCTCATCGTGTTTGGAGTACGTTTGGCGGCAAGGATGTTATTTCTGGCAAGCCGTGTGCTTTCACTCTGTGGTCAGGTGTCTGTAGAAGAAGATGAGGACGGTGTAGATGGGTAGATAGGATGGGCTGTTAGAGTAAGGCGCTCTTAAGACGCCGACAGTGTTTCTTGAATGTGTTTGAACCTTCATGGAATAATTGAGCCTATCGAGGCTACGTCACACTGAAAGTCCACAACGCATCGACGGTCCTGGGGTCCTGGAGTGAACCTCAAGCTTATCGCAAAAGCAGGCCAACAGAACTACTGCGGAGTTCCGTAGAGCACCATAAACTTACTCGGCGGTAATATAGTATGAAGCAACAAATGCACGAAAGAGCATAAAATGAAGTGGTCGCGAAAATAGAAAATTAAGAAAACCCAGTAGAAAAAGGCGAGAAAGCCTTGTTGAAAGTAGTGAAAACATACCATACCATACCATTCTTCAAATTCTGACAAGGGTAAGTGATGAACGGGATATGTTAAGATAGTATGGTCATCGATAACCTCGCCTATGTGGGCCCAACACAGCAAGACAAGGTGAGACAGTATGTTTGTTATTCTTTTATTCTTCTTTCTCCCTCTATCGTCGTCTCGTCATCATAAATATACATTTTCCAATCGACTACACGATGCAGATGCCCCAACGCCTGCAATGCTTGCTCATTTTTCTTCGTTGCTCGCTAACGTGCCAGCTGCGAGTGTTGCTTGCTTGCTTGCTTCAACCTCCCCGGAAGCTGGTATTCTCTATCCTCCCCTATCCAACCGCGGCTAAGTGGTTGAACTGTTTTGATCTCTTTCTATGACGATGACCTTGAAGTCATCTCGAATCCAGATACTATTTAAGCCTTGCGGGAACGGGTGCTTCCGTTAAGAGCTCGGTCAGTACCCTTGGCGGCGTCAACAACGGCACCCTCAACAGCCTTAACAGTGCTCTTGCCCTTAGCCGGGGACGAGCGACGGATGTAGCTGCGGTAAAAGAAGCGCATGAACAGATACATGAGTGGCCCAAGATAGAAGACATTCAACCAAGTAGCGAAAGTCTGACCCTGGGTATCAAGACAATCAACAGTCTTATATCCAATAGTCTGATGCACCTCGGCTCCAGCCTTTCCAACAGCCTCAGCGAGGCCCTCGGCACCAGCGGCGCGGTAGATGATAGACTTGACGATAGCTGGGACGGTGGTGTTCTGGGTCTCGCTGGCGTTGGCGTAGGTGGAGGTGACTGGGATGTCGTAGGAGATGAAGGAGTGGGCGGCGGCGTAGTAGACACCGATGACGAACTGCATGATTTGCATGGTGGTGAGGGTCTGCTTGACGGCTTTTGGGACGCGGATGCGGAAGGCGGTTATGGTATAGTAGGTGTACTGTGAATCGGTTAGCTAGCTGTTTTCAAATTTGAGAGTACCAAAATCGGTTGTTTTAGAACGGGGCCAATGAGCTTACCATCATAGCGTGGACGCCGGAGTTCAGGAAGCAGAACAACCAGATCGCTGGAGTCATGTAGCGCATACCAGCCCACATGCACATCATTGCACCAGCGTGATGGTAGGTCTGGAGGGTGGAAGACTTTTTGCCCTTGGCGAGAATGATAACGGTGTCAATGACCTCGTAAAACTTGGAGAGGTAGAAGAACCATCCGTAGAAAGCGAGGCACTCGTTCCAGAGACGCCCACCAGCGGTCAAGGCAGCGGCAGTGACATCATCTTGGCCGGTAGCAGACGAAACCCAAGTGTTCTGGGCTGGGGAGTATGCGACGGAGTTGGAGAGTCCAGCTGGGCCGTGGAGCTTGCACAACGAGTCAACGACGCCGATGATGCCGTCAGGGCCGGATGGGCGTGGGATGGTGGCAGAGAGTCCCTTCCACATTCCGACGAAAGTCCAGGCTGAGTAGACGGCGAGGAAGGTGTTGTGCAGGACAACGAGCCAGTGGAACCAGCGCGTCTTGGAGATGGCCCATGGCTTGTTGCCGCGCGCGGCATTGACCTTGTTCATGGTGATGGCGGTGACGGCGTAGGTGGCCGCGATGGTGAGTGGCACGCGCGCATCGTAGGCCTGCTGGTAGAGCTCGGCTGGGAGGTTGAATGGGGAGTATGGCGCTGGTGGCGCTGCGAGCGTAGTTGGGTCGGCCGCGGCTGGGAAGTTGAAGAGGGAGGTGGATGGGGGGGAGAAGTAGATGTTTGGCGACATGGTGAAGGCCGTGGAAGCAATCGTGCTCCTCGTTATGATGCTGCTGACTGTTCGATTGACTTTCTTCGCTATCGCAGTGTCGACGATGCGGATAAGAGGTAAAGTCAAAGAGACAGAAAATCAGATGAAGAACAGCAAAGAAAGACGAAGGTGGTGCCGCGCAAAGTTTATACTAGCAAGCCACAAAAAGTTCTCTGGCGCACAGGGCACAAATCTAGTAAGGTAAGGTAAGGTAAGGCAGGGCAAGGCACCGCGCGGGCAGTCAAGCACAAGTTTCGGCGGTGTTCGGCATGCAGAACGGGGGTTTAACAGTAGCCAATTGGCGCATCTGATTAGGCCTGGCACAACCTTCGCCGGGTTAAGCAGTCGCCGTTCAACCAAAGAGGCATCTATGTGGCTGGATCCCGGATCTGGTCTCTGAATGGAGTAGGTTGAGCCTCGGCATCACAACCAAATTCTTCACCTCATGCTGTCAGTTCAGCATTGCCAGGCCGTCTTCAGCTGTGCTTACTACTATCACATGCCAATTGGCCCCCCCTCTTTCATATGCTTCTCAGCCTTGAAGATTATCTCACTTGTGCTCCTTCTGGCCGTCCAACCACGAAAACAGCATGTGGAATTTCAAAATTGTTGAGGATCCAGCGCCGTTATCAGTCTTATCGGACATTATCACATCTTATCGGAACTCAACCCCTGGCAGCCGCGGCGAAGAAATGCACATCGGCGTCATGCTTGGTGCGGCAGCTAACGAATGGCGGCCCTCCAATTCGATCGTGCAGGGTTCTCCAGATTTTGTAGATCTGCAGACGTGTCTGGCCACTCAACATTTTTCCTGGACGCCTCGCAGATTTGCCGGTGTTCCGAACTCATCTCTTCGTAAATGTAAGTGATGAGCAGTAGGCATATATCCTGCACCACTACCACAATACCTCTGTCCGTATCTCCAATAGCTTCCTCATTTCCCCATCCCTCCTCGATTTTGACAACCTCGATGGTTGTGATGTCGTCTCAACAACGCTTCTCGTATCCAGGTGTCAAGCTGTGGCGGCCGATTCTCAGACCTTATCCTTATCCCGATCCCTGCCATAAAATTCTCCATCCGAGCGCAACGAGGTCTTCAAATCGTCCCGAGAATCCCAACAAAAACGGCCCTCCCACCTTAATACGCATGAAGCCAAGCTAAGACCAAGCTAATTCTCCCCGCACTTCAACGAGTCGGCCTTGCTTCTGAAAGGTGCACAATTTTCACCTGAGATGCATAAAACCTCTGATTTCAGCAGTTTGATGGCGGATCTATGAAGGCACAACCGCTGCACGTAAACGCGGCAAGTTTTCTTGGGTTTGAAAGTGGATGTCTCCCGGCAGATCTCGCTGTTGACGGAAGGGTGATGGGGCGCTTGAAGAGCTGTCAGGTCAGGTCATGTAAACGAAAACCTAGAAATTTTGCATGTGAAAGACCTTCCCTCAACGTCGAAATGGGGGCGGTCCCCTCGTATTGCATTCAACGGGCCAAGGTGAGAGGCTTGAACTAGTGACGATGATCGCTGCTATACACGAACGTCGCGTAAGGTACAGCACGTGTACAGATACGTTGCTGTATCTGTGCAGGGCCAGGCTGGATTGGCCGAGAAATGAAATTGAGAACTAAGAATCTGTGCCTCCCTCCCCTATCCACCGCATTTAGGTCAAGGTTATGATCCGCAAGAAGTTCTAACAACTCATCCTTCAATTTTACTTGACGTGAGTCTGCTTTTTCAAATGGGTCCATCAACGTCTTCCAAAATCCGCTCATTCATATAAATAAAATAAGCTTATTTGCTTTCTCTCGTTTCTAAGCTTAGTAAGAATAAGATTCATAGCCAAGGATGCTCTTTCGGAAGCTACAAAGTATGCAACAGCAGAGAAAATAGACACTGATTCGAGGGAGTTCTCTGACACCGTCGTCATCATCTTCAAGATAGTTTTTCCGATACAACAAACGGTGGAAATTGCAAACATATGTGTGCCTGGTTGTCCTTACTAAAATCATTTGTGTATTCTCGGAAGTGTAAATAGGCAGCATTAACTGCCAGCTGGAGCTGCTGGTTTTTGGCCCTGTCATTCTCTTGAATGCGTGTACACGTAACCATAAAATAGTTGTGCTGGTTTTTATGGTTGTTGCGCGAGTTGTTTGATGTGCGGGTAACAATAACAAAGCAGTGGTGTGACGAGCTACAGCCTGCACATGCTGCCCGCTTAGGCCGTAACTTGTACGCTTCTACCTGCATCGCGTCAACAAAGGTCAAGTGCAGAAGTGACCGGACACTCGCAAAAATGATATCAACAACAACAACGTGGTTAACGAACGCGAAGACAGATCTGACAATCTTGCGTCCACCCTCGGGCCGGACGGTGGAAGTGCGCCATTTGATGGTGGAAGTCCGGGGAGACATTTAAGAGGACTGGCGAGGACGATTTTCCAGTCGAGTCGTCCCATCGTCTCCGCAACTGTCTTTGGGCTTCCACGGCTGCAAAGCCCGCGGCATGTCTGCACTTTGACTGCCGACTACAGCAATATGCATATGATTTCAACTTATGAGTTTGTATCAACAAGTACTTTTGGCCTATAACCCTATTATGGCGATCCCATTGAAGCATACCAATCTCAACCCAACCACCTCGAGCCTTGCTACCATCTACAGCACCAACCACAAAAGCAGCGTTCTTATCGCTAGCTCAACCTGTTATGTTTCACAATGCTAACAGCATATCCGCAAACCGTTCGATCTGTCATCAGACTTTCTTCCATACCCACTGCAATAACGCCTCCGATCCCGACTTCAAGACGCCAACTCTAACCGGTCTCGCACTTCTTTGTAGTAGTGACCAAGAATCAACCTCCACAACACTACTGCAGTTCCCGACTTGATTCCCACGAACCGGGCACTTCTTCATTCCACACCCTCAAATTTTTCCGCATGCGCGATTAGCTTCTGCTGCCTCATCTTAATCTTAATCCTTCGATTCTCTCCTCTCCAACCTCGAATCCTTTCATCACAACAACAAGATGGGACGAAAGAGGTGGCAATAACTGCTTTATTCTATTTACCTCTAATATCGCTCACAAGGTACCTCCCAACCTGTAAACCCAGAAAACCGCACCAAATAAAGCTTCTGACGAATAAAGCTTCTGGGAAGCCTTACATACCACTGCTCTCTTTAGCCAAACGATCGTGCTCCTCAATATCCGTCGCCTCCCACGGATAGCAGATCCAGAAATCCGGACAAGTCCTCGCCGCCAAATACCTCTGGCTAACCAGATCCTCTGGCAGAGTTCCCTTCTTCGCCTTATCCTTGTTGTGCAAGACAAAGATGCTGAACTTCGTCTCGCCCTTATCCTGGAGACCCAGACGCTGGCACGCCTCCTCGACGTCCTTCTCCAGCTCCCTCACGGCGTATTCGAGGGTTGTGCGCGTGTCATCGACCTCGTCGACAATGAGGATGTTCTTTCCGACCAAGTTTCCCATCTCTCCAAGCGAAGTAAGATCCAACCACTGAGTCCTAGTAACCTTGGTGCCTGGGACCTCGACCTCCTGTCCGGTAACCTTCTCCTCGAACGGGTTTGGGGTCTGGGTTCCTGGAGTCTTGGCAGGTGGAAGATCCTCGTAGAGGGAGAGGCCGATGGCTTGGATAGGGATGTTTGGCGAGCCGGACTTCTTGAGGAAGGAGCGGAGGATGCGCGCTGGGACGTAGCCGCCGCCGCCGATGGCGATCATGAGTTGGGGCCTGAATTCATCAAGGATGCGCGGGGCGGCTTCCTGGCACAACTGGTGGATCTGTGTGTGTTAGTTGAGCTCGGATGAAGTGGGATCTATCAGGTGTGGTCGAAGCGCTGCTACGGCGTAGAGGAACTGGGTAGGTGGAGGGAGGCAACGGACGTACGTCGTTATAAGTAAGATAGACTTTCTGAACCATGATTGCGGTGATGCGCCTCGCGACTTCAAACAGCTATGATAGCGGGGTAGTTTTGACGATTGTCGAAGATTGACTGGCAGGTCAATCAAGTCAAACTAAGTGTTGTTTATCTGAGGATGCCGATAAAATAGATCAAGCGTTATGCCCAAAATAAGTGAATCCAGACAAGTGAATGTGGTTCCCAAACCAGAGAAGCACAAGAGACGGCCTCGACATATCCGCGACCACTTTTCCTTGCCAAGACTTAACGGCAGCTGAGGAGGGGCTGTGGCTGTGGCTGGTGTGTGTGACCCTAATCGCGATAAGAGGGTAGCCTCAGATGATGCTGTGGCTGGAGAGGAAACATGGGAGGGCCGGGGCAACTATTCCACCGAGGATTTCTCGGCAATGACTGGGGAATGCCGACACGCCGCTGACAGTTCGTACCTTGCAAGTAACAGTACGACAACACAAAGGAGAAAAAGTAAATGCGCGTCTAAGCTTCTAACGAGAAAGGTTCAGAGTTGATGTTGCGCACCATAGGTAGACATTACGGTCTTTTACCTTCTCGCGTCAGTCCATTCGTCAGCGCTGTCAACTCTGACAACTTGTCATCTCCACTTCCTTACTTCCATTCCCAAAAACCCCTAAGGAAGGAAGTCGCAACACCCTCGCCTTCAAAGATATAAAAATCAGGTGATCCCCTCTATTTTCGACTTTCATCCCCTTCCCATCGTCCAAATCAAGCCAAGCTTCACTTTCACATTCACGCCAAGACCATCCTTCCACATCCAACCCCCGCACATCTTGATCCCGCTCGCCGAGGTCCAATCCCCTTCGTCCCATCTGGTTTCCATCCCCGCATTGTCAACCAATTTCCCGGGGTAGCGTGCTTAGCTCCTCTCTCCAGATATTGATATATGGCGACGTCCCTCCTGTTACCTTGTTGTCTCTTAATCCCTCTTTTCAAAATCCTCGCGCCTTATAACTTCGACACTCGAAGTAAGGACTGAGAAACACCGCAATCATGGCTTCCGCACCAGCACCGGCAGGTGCTATCGAGACACTCGCGCCCCTCGGCGTCGCCCTCCCACCTGCCCCGCAGCGCCACCACTACTTCAACGACGCGCAATGGTCCATCCTCCTCTCCATCATGGACGCCGTGATGCCCCGGGTAGCACGCCAGGGCTCCCCCCTCCTCACTAATGTCTCCGCCGAGGACAAGAAGAATATCTATATCATGCCGCAAGAAGAGTATGAGAAGGAACTGCAGGAGATGAAGAAGAAGGTGGTGAATCCGCCGGATGAGGGTACGTGGGAGAAGTATCTGTGGGAGAAGGGTGTGGAGTTGGAGGGCTTTGATGATGGGTTGAATAGGATGTTGGGGGAGTATACGAGGAAGGATCAAAGGGATGGGTTGGCGGTATTGTTGACTGCCTTGAGGTGAGTTTGTGGCTTTCCTTGAGATGTGGCAATCATTCTCGCTTCTTGGAGTGTTGTGGGAAGAGCGTCGTACTGGCTTTGGTGGCACTCATGCACGATTCGCTGCGAGCTGCACCTCTACATGCAGTATCACGAGCATGCACAATCCATTTCGCAAACCTCACTTGGAGTTCAGTAGCACTAACAACCACCACAGCACCCGTGTCGGCGCCTACTTCATTACCGGTTATGCAACAACCATGGACCAACTCGACATCCCAACCCGCACAGCAATCATCAACAGCTGGCGCACATCTCGTATTGGAGCGATTCGTGGCTTATACAAGTCCTTCACTTTGCTCGGAAAGACTTTATACATTAAATCCTCGCCGCTCTTCCCTTCCATCTCCGAATACTCGCCAATTCCACATAACTACACCGTCGGCGAATCATACAAGTACAAGTTTCTGCAGTTTCCATCGTCACCCACCCCCGCAGTCCTCGAATACGACGTCGTCATCGTAGGCTCAGGAATTGGAGGAGGTGTCACCGCAAAGAACCTGTCAGAGGCAGGATTCAGGGTTTGCGTTATCGACAAAGCTTATTACCACCCCGCCGAGCATCTCCCCATGAACGAAACAGAAGGTGCAATCCACCTGATGGAGAACGGCGGCATAGACACCTCCGAAGACGGCAGTCTGAACGTCCTCTCGGGCTCTAACTGGGGAGGAGGAGGCAGCATCAACTGGTCAGCATCCTTACAACCACAGGGTTATGTTCGGAGGGAGTGGGCACAGGATAGGAAGCTCCCTCTTTTCGAGTCCCAAGAATTTCAGGATTCTTTGGATCGGGTTTGTGGCCGTATGGGTGTTGATGATAAGCCGGTTAGACATAACCACGGAAACAGAATCCTCCTCGAAGGAGCCAGGAAGTTGGGACTTACAGCTAAGGCTGTCCCCCAAAATAGTGGTGGGAACGAACACTACTGCGGCCACTGCGCGCTGGGATGTAGTTCGTGCCAAAAGCAAGGCTCGAACGTCACCTGGCTCGTAGATGCCGCGAATGCCGGAGCCGAGTTTATCGAGGGCCTTGAATGCGAAAGAGTCGTGTTCAAAAACATCCGAGGCAAGAAGACAGCCGTGGGCATCAGAGGCCTCTGGACAAGCCGCAATGCACAGGGTGGTGTCGACGGCCCAGTCTCAGAGCGCATCCGTCGCCAAGTCCTCATCAAAGCCAAGCGCGTTGTGATCTCTGCCGGCTCCATGTGGTCCCCCACCCTTCTGATCAAGTCGGGATTGAAGAACAAACACATAGGCAAACACCTGTACATGCACCCCGTCAACACCATCTCGGCCATTTTCCCAGAAGTCGTGAAGCCGTGGGAGGGAGCGCCTCTGACCACTGTCTGCTCGTCGTTCGAAAATCTGGATGGCCATGGCCATGGGGTCAAGATTGAGGCGACTTGTATGCTTCCAACTTTCAGTCTCATCCTGAATAACTGGCAGAACGGCGCACAGTTCAAGTTCTTTGCGCCGCGGTATAAGCATCTTAATACGTATATCTGTATCGTGCGCGACAGAGACCCAGGCAGCGTGGTGCCGGATCCGGATAGTGGCAAGCCGAGGATTAAGTATACGGTCAGCGACTTTGATGCTAGGTCTGCGATGGTGGGTGTGTTGGAGACGGCGAAGTTGTTGCTCGTCACCGACGCAAGCGAGATCCACGTAAACCTCTTCGGCACCGAGCCTTATATCCCCCAGCCTGGAGAGTGTAGGGATATCAACCACCCACGCTTCACTGCTTGGCTGCAGGGGATTGAGAAGGTGGGCAACAGGTCACCGGACGCACTTTACTTGTGTGCGCACCAAATGGGGTCAAACAGGATGTCTGCGACGGAGGGACAGGGTGTTGTGGATGGTTCTGGTAGGGTTTGGGAGACGGAGGGGCTTTATGTGATGGATGCCTCTGTCTTCCCGTCTGCGTCGGGGGTTAACCCGATGGTTACGAATTTGGCCATTAGTGATGTTACGAGTCGGAGACTGGCGATGGGCCTGCATGCTGGGGTTGGGGTCGCCAAGCTGTAGGTGGTGATGGCAGTTACGAGCTGAAGACGAATATGTGATGGGAGGCGTGCGAGATGAGTATGACCGATGAGGATATGATGTTCTGTGGAGAAGCGATGTTCTGCAGCGACTTCGGGGAGGATGTATGAATATCTATCTAACCAGTTTATGAGCGAGCGAGAATGTAACCCTTTTATCTACTTCTCCACCTTTGAGAACATAAAGAAGTTCTCCAAATCGGGTCGGAATGGAAAAACCGGTTGGCACAACCAGAGGTCACCAAGAAGATGAAGAAGGCTTCACATTGACATAAAAAATGAGAAATTGTTGACAGAGCTACTTTGAAGGACCACGAGAAGCTCGAAAAGCTCTGCGGGATGTTCTACTGTCCGGGCTCTCCTGACTACTTGATGAATGGCAGGTACAAGAGTACAAGATACAAATACAATGTACCGAAGTACAATCTAAGCGCGCGCTGGGCGTTTATGCAGGTCGTGTCACCAACCCTTGCCACCTCGGCTCCGATCAGCTCAGCTCCTCAGCTCGAGGGCCTTGTTTCCTCAACATCAACATCAGCTTTCGGCACCTTCCGCTTTATCAGCAACGGTATTTGTGCGCAACGCATCGTTGTTGAGATACATCCTCGATATTACGAAATCCGAAGGACCAACCGATTGATGGCGGGTTGATCGGTGCGACTTACACTGGGAGGATCACGGGACGGCCATACGAGCGGTGACGCAAAACGACAACAAAGCGGGGGGGACACCGAGAAGTGTCGAGATGGAGTGGCCGAGAGGTCTGGTAAATCAGGAAGAAGAGTTAGCAGGAGAGGCCCGCGCACACAGGAGCCGAGGTTGCTTGTGGGAGGCGCGGTGGTGGTAGTGAGGAAGAAGTGGCAGAGCGTTGCGGCGATGACTTGCCGGATGGTGGAGAGGGGAACGGAGGGGTTAGAGACGATAGAGTGGACGGAGGAAACGAACGAAGCGACGACAAACGTGATGCGCAAAATCTAATAACAGAAGAGACGGAGGAGGAGGGTATGAGTTATGTGGACGAATCAGAAGAATGCTTTCCAGGGCGTTACAAAGGGTGTCCGAGGTTTCAGAGTGGGTGTTGGTGCGCCAAATGCTGCGAGAGGCGCGGGACGCAGAGACCCTTGGCTGAGCCGCCATTCTTCAATTACGATCGCTTTGCCAAGGACTGGTAGACTAGTGATAAAAAGCTCCACGTTATATTTCCAAATGATCCGGTGCGGAAGACGAAGTACAAAGATCTACAGGGTAAAATGGAATTGTTGGAGGAGTACACAGATTGGACTTACAGAATGGGATTCTCTTCACATGGACATCCGAACATTTACAATGCTCCATTGAGGGGATTATATCACGATCATCATGATGTAAGTTTGAGCGGGGTGACTCTACAGACAGCTCACGCCCAGAATGCCAAGATGCCGTTAGTAAGCTCACTTTATGGGAGGCGAGGTAGCCGGACGAAGAGGATGGCGGTACTCAAAAACTGAAATATGTCCTCAAAGAGGGGCCGAATCCATTCAGAGAACAAGTGTACGAGGGCAAATGGATTAAGAACGGGCTGAAATACGATGAAGGATGGACGAAGACGAGGCTGAAGTACGATGACAAATGGACTAAGATGCTGGATCCATTCAGAGTGTACGAGGACGACCGGACTGAGAATATAGAGGCGAAGACTAAATACAACTACAACTATCTCCCCGATGCACAACCTCATCATCCTAACAATGACCTGGCAACATGGATGCACTATCACCTCATTTCCGACGGCGGAACAATAAGGATTGAAGGTTTATCGCCAAAACTGCGCATTGACCATTTTCGAGAACAGGTATGTTGGGACCGAGCATGCGACGTCTCACGAGAAGTATGGAGCTATCTATGCCTTTGGCAAATTGGGAATGCAAATGGCGGGACCTTTAGACGGGACCTATGATAATTGGGGTTCCCATTTGCATCAATTCTGGCTTCAATACTTTCTGGGAGAGTAACTGGGGCCGGAGGAAGGGTTTTGAACCGCATGAGAAATACGGCCATCTGCCTTGACAAACTTCCAAGGCGATTAAGAGATAACGTCGAAACCTGGGAATAATACCAACTAGGTCCTGGATTAGATTCTCAAAAACCCTTGAAATTAAGAAAAGACAAAGGCGAATGGTTTTCGAAACACTTTACAAAGAACTAGTATGGTGGTCTGGCAGCAACGGCAAAGTACGGACATTATATAGGTCCTGCAATCCACGACGAGTATGACGAAGATGGAAGTTTCAGGTCTGTGGCAGGAATGTGGAGCATCAAAACAGTGAAGGAGGATAGCGAAACCACGACATGAGAGATTGAGGCTTCGGTCCGACAACAATCTATTTAGAGAATGGCAGAGATTGTGAGGACATGGAGTGGTTGGAATCGCCAAAGTTCTAGAGGTTTGTCAAGCAACTAAACCGCGAAAGAAGATATTGGAACGAGAGCTGCAAGCCTGGTACGATCTTATGAAGCCTCCCAGTATAAACGCGAACAGAAGGCAAGAAAGAGAAATCAGGCGGTAGGTGACTCAAGCATAACGAACAAACGAACGAATAACAAGGACTAAACTAAGGCATAGATCAAGATGCAGGAAAGCCACGAAGCGAGAAGTGAGCAAAGAAGATAAAACCAGCAAAACAGCAGAATAGTTCTCGATAAGGGGTGTGAGGGATGCTAACTGTCTGTGTCAGAAGTTTGTTAGTCTCACTAAGGCCTTTGTCGTAGGTCGTAACTTTATCCAAGATCGTACAAGTTATCGGTTTTACCATTAGCTACCCCAGTGTCGGTATGTTGCTATGAATAGTGACATTTGAGGTTGGTGTTACTCTCAACGCTCAACTTCGTCGAGCTCGGAGTTCGTTTTGAGCCTTTGCCCGTAAAATCAGAGACGCTCCTTCCATCACCCACTTCTGCTCGCGTGACCTCCCCATCACTTAACGCTCAGGGAGGGCACCGTCCATCATGGCGATCTGTAGGTCATCAGATCATCAGATCTGGCTTATGCGACTATGATAGAGAGGGGAAGAGCGTTCCCCCGACCCTTGCTGGGCTGTTTCTTATCAAGGTGCGCTTAGCCAATGAAGTGGTTAATATTATATTTTGAATGAAGATCTAAGACGAGGGTTGAGGGGATGATGGAAGACCTCCAATGATCGAGGTTAAGGATGCTCGCAGGCTCACAGGCTCGCAGGATGATGGGCGTGGTTGATAGGACAAGGAGTAGTGAGAGTGATGATGGAAGATGGACATGGGGATTCCTCGTATTTGTATCGATCAGAAAGCCACAGGCGATCTATGGTGTGACAACGACGGCATGCTCAACTTCAAGTCATAGATCGAGGTTGTTAAGGGAAGGCGCAAACGTCAAGGGAGGCTTAGGATGGGACGAGAGAATGATAAACAGCGGTGAGCTCCGCCGGCAGGCAGTGAGTGCCGTGCCGCTCTCACCTCCTTCAGCTTCTCAACTTGCGGGAAAAAGGTGTCCTTCGAGTACTCAATCGCAACTAAGACCACAGAAGCACTTGCAGTCTTTACTCCAGTGTCCTCGTGCTAAGCTTTGCTGACATCGTCTTGACCATTTACGGTGCGCCAAAGAACGATCATCTCCACTCCGCAGCGCCCCCCACTCGTGCTAACGAAAGTGGAACGACGGAGACTGTCAAGCAAGCTCGCGGAATTTGCCGACCCAAGCCATACGACGACGCAAACGGTGGCGAACTCACGATGCGAGCTGAAATGTATTCGCAGACGGGACGAAGTTGAGATAGAGGCCTGGAAGGGCCGAAGGAGCCGAGGATGAGGTCGGGGAGGGGGAAGGCGGAAGAGCGGATGATGTAAGTGAATGTATCGTGATTCCCGTTATAATGGTGTCGGTCCGGGGATTGTGGTGATGCAGCCACTTACGAGTTGTTCGAGGCACTTAGGCGTTCTCGACTCTGTGTTAAGCAGTCAAGCAGTCAAGCACTAGCACTCAAGCACTCAAGCACTCAAGCACTCTAGCACTCTAGCACTCAAGCACTCAAGCACTCAAGCAGATAGATGATAGGTGATAGATGATAGATGATGTGGCCACGATATGTTTCGCTGCAAGTATTGCTGCGCAGTTCGTTACTGCAATGCTTGGCATTAGTTTCTATATGCGCAAGGGCATCTAGATTCTGGTATGGTGATGACTGCATAACACGGTGAAGCTGTTTGGGTGTGGTAAAGATGCCGCTCATTGCCGAGCACTGCATTAGTGCAGCCAACACTGTTGGTGGCTTTTCTTGTGGCACGCGAGTCAGCCTGCTGTGTTGGACGGACCCGTTTTAGGATAACTTAGGCGCCCGTTAGTGTTATTTAAAAGAGTCTAAGCGTGGGGTTAGAAGACCCTCTTTGGGAGCTTGAAGACTGATTGGGAATTTATGGAGAGTGAAACCTAGAAGCGATATTTACCAAGAGTCTAGATGTCGAGAACACGCAGCTGCTGAAGGCGAAGCACGCGTGTTCATCATGTGTTTGGAATAGCTGAAGTTGGAGCGAGATAGGAGGAAGGGACTGATGACTCTATGGTTCGGAAGTGAAGACTGCAAAAAGAAACTCGAAAGGGTCAAGTCGAGGCGACGGGGAACCTCGGATGTAAACGTGGTCTGTGCAGTGTGTCCAGTGCTTGGGAGCGAGGACGAGACAGGGCGTCGTGCACGGTTACAGCGACAGCCGAAATGTGGGCGACCGGCGAGAACGACCGGCATGAATGGTCTCTCTATTTTTCGACATGTGCGGTGAACTCCGTTGGAAAGAATGACTTCACTATCAATTTATCGAGGATATCAACTCCGCGGCTGTGTCTTCCAGAATGTCAGAATATCCTCAGGATCTCACGATCTCTCGTCAACACATCATGTCTCATGTCTCATCTCTCATGTCTCACTCCTTCCTCATCTCTTGGCTGATCTTTCTCTGTCCGCGCGCACCCTTGTCAAGCCACAATCCATCGTTCCTCAATCAAGAGCGGCCATTTGTCGTAGCCCACCAATCATCTCCACCCGATGAAGATTCCTTATCTTTGGTCTTGACCGCCAGCCGGGCAATTCGGGGGCTTTCACTTAGTGCGTTCTGGATGATGATCCGCGCTCTTAAATCCAATCCACATCCCCAGCTTCCAGTCGCAGATAAGTGACCTGCACAACCACGCATCAAGGAACATCCTGAGAACGTCACAGAAGTCGACCTTATCAATCCTACAGCAGGATCTACCACTTTCCAGAACAGCTATATTATAATAGTGAGAAGTATCTACGCTGCGTTATCGCCATCTCGTCCACTCTGGTTTCATGCGAGTCGCTTGCTCCGCTGCACCAACCCAGCCCCAGACCACACCTGCCACCAGTCCGTGAATAGGCTCCGCCGCTACCAGTTACCACATAACGAGTTAGGCGATAGTTACCTGGCTAGATTCATGTTTCGTTAGGAGGTTCTTTACTTTAATACACGCTTTACCACTACTTCAAATACTCGTCATTCCCACTAGGCTTTGATCGACCACACGCGACACCACACGCGACACCTCACACGACCAGTTACCCATCTTGACACACGACGCCACCACCACTTCATACCACGATAGCAGAATCATACAGAACCACGATAGATAGAATAATGACAACAATGGCCCACCAACAATACAACTTCCAATTCCCGTCCCCCGCCACCGCGTACCCAACCACCCAGTCCCAGCAACCATATTCCTGCTACCAACCATCCTCCCAAGCCACATCGCCCAATTCCTCGGCACCCGTCACACCACAAGACTCCTCCCCTACAAGTCCACATACACACCACCCAGCGCACTCCAAACCAAGGAATCCGTTGTATGTTCCTGCTGTGCTGAGACCTACACAGCCACCAAAGCGTGGAAAAGGGATGAGTGCGAGCGCGCAGAATTTTACGCCGCCGGATAGTACATCCAGTAGTTTGGAGTCGGGCAATGGTTTCGCTGGGTTCCAAAGGCAGGGACTGAAGAGGAGCGATACAGCGGCGAGTAGTCAGTTGAGTGTGGAGACGAGCTATCATGGTGTTTCGAGTGGACGGCCGAAGCATGGTCCTTGGAAGGTAAACTTCATCCCTTCTCTATTCACTTGCGGTGTGGTGGTTGGGATCTTTTTGCGCGAGAGGTTGTGTCCATGTGATGCGCCCTTCGGATGTCGCCCTACCCTCTTCCAATACATATCTGCGCATCTTGATTGTTGTACACAAGCTAACATTCCCCGAGCCAGACACACTCTCCACAATCTGCGACGCTCCAACCTGCTCCACCCAATTCGGCTGGGCCTTCTCCCTCTCCAAGCCAGTCCGCAAGCACCACTGTCGCCGCTGCGGCAACATTTTTTGTGATGCCTGTTCCTCTCTTCCCAGGAACATCTTAGTTCTTGATGACGACGCTAGCTTCACCACCGAGTCCGAAATCAATAAGGGAGCGGCACAGAGGTATAGAGGTTGCGATCACTGCGGAAACGAGTACAAGGCGTGGCTGAGAGCTACGGGAGACGCGAAGGATCGGGCGCTGGCACAGGAGGGGATGACGGGTCAGCAGACGCAAGTCAGGCCGGCGATTGAACCGACGAGGAAGCGCATGAGCCGATTTGATTCTATCGTAGGCTCTCTTGCAGGCAGCTTGGCAAGAGACCATAACTGGAGCACGTTTTGAAGTGCCGTGATGGGTACATTCAATACTTTAACCATTATTATCATTCAAGACGACCAGAACTGGCACCGGCCATACTGTCAGCACCACCCACCATTCTTAGCAGTATCACCATCGGCACTATTGCAGCCTCGCGCTTTGAGGTCGAGACACCAAAGTCGACCCGGGATTCTTTGGCGAGCAGTTTATACACCTCAACATTCGGCTGTCTTTTTGAACCGACATTATCGGACGAATTTCACCGTGCCAGATGGCGATGTCCTTTTACTTCGCCACGCGCCGTTTAGCAGTTCGCGCAAGCTCAATGTTGCAGCTCAAGTTCGGCAGAAGACCATGATTAATTTGTCGCGTATATCCAGGCGTGAGGTACTGAGAGGGAAAACGGATAGACACGACGGCGCAGGGTCTCTTAACCACTTTCGACTTAATAGACGGCTTTCAGGCCAGGTCAAAGGGATCATATTAGAAGAGTATAGAGTAGGATCTCGGTTTTCAGATTGTTTAATCTTGATCTTCACAATGTATACATACGCGAAAAGAGGAGGAATAATAGAGGTGCGATATAGACCGGACGGAAAAGATATCAGGCGGATATTCGTCTCAGCGGTTGATTGTGTATATTCGTTTCTCGAAGGAGATGTGGATATCAACGTTGAGGATGACAAGAGCGCTTGACTACCTGGCCAAACTGGTGATCTTTGCATCTTTCGACTTGGTCTCCTGGAGAAGGGTAGATAGTGTTGGTATGGTAGTAACCTGTTTATGAGTAGCTAGTAGCTAGGCAAATAGATGATTAGATCATATAGCACATCCACATCCCGTTGGCCCTTTCTGTGGTTCACCGTCCTTTTGCCAGAGGGTCGTTGGTGAACGTGGCTTTGAGCTTCTCACTGGTGAGGTATTCGTCTGCGAAGGAGTCGTAGTCGAGAACTGGCGGCTCGGCCATGGGTGGGGGACATGGCGTGACCGCGTTAAACTAGTCTTGTGGGTCCTAGGGCTTTTGCTTTCTTTTTTCATTTCTCTCCCTAGCTTTCCTGATCTTCTTCTCTTCCGTGCTTGAGGATTCATCCACCCCCCTGTTCTGGTGCTCGACGAAATTGCAGTTTTATGCATCGTCGACTCGAGGTCTACCCCTTCCTTCCTGTCACCACTCTCCTCGTCGTCCTCTGACTTTCTCTTCTTGGTGTACTCGGCCGTCTCAATACCCTCCATTAAACTCCATGTCGTTTCTCCCACACCCACGTCTTGGGCGCCATTATCACCAGCCCAATTTCCTTCCCCAACCACCGCGTCAGTCCCCGATGCTGACGCTTCCGCACGTAACAACTCGTCAAGGTCCATGTTTCAGAACGTCCACCGCTGCATCGTTAACCTTCAAACACACAGAAATAATTTGTGAAGTGCTTCGTATTCACCGATGACTGAGCGGCGAAAATGATACCGGGTTAGGGATTGGGCCTTCTCAGTTCTTTACTAGCGAACAAAAAGGTCGTCAAGTATGATAATAGTGAAATTACTGAAGCTTTCCAGGTTTAAGAGAGTCCTGAAATGTTCCGTGTATTCGGCGCTTACACGTCGTGGTGAGACGAGGCAGATGGCGAGTGGCGGGTCTGATAGAATGCCGTGGCGCATGAAGGTTAGTAGCGCATCACAATGATTCAGTAAGCAAGCCCTCCAAAGATCGAAAAGATCTCTGATCTATGAACTCGCCTCATACTTCACGTCGGTGCGAACTGTAGTTGTAGATAGCGTATGAAACGGATACTTCCCAGCCACACCCCCAGCCACACTTCCCCGGATTTCCTAGGTCTGATGCCAAGCAACCATGATGTCTGGATGACGTTCCTCTGTGGCGCAGCAGTTACCGACTCGCCCCCGCCACCATCAGCTCGCCAGCCAAGTACCGCGGACTTGGCGATATCATCATCACGCCCCAGATCCGCTGGACACGATAACCTGTCAGTGTCAGATAATATATAGCGCGAGTCAGTGCTTTGATTTCTAAGAATTTTGACTGTCAAATCAACCAACCTATAACTCTAGCTTCTAGCAACCTTGGTAGATACACCGCGACACCAATAGTGATATCGATACCTTGAAGAATACCAAGAAGTTTACAAAACCAACGACATCATAACCAACAAACCTTTCAACGAAACCTACACAAACAAAGACAACACATCACACGAACAAACATGGCCGAATTCGCACCACCAACCGGCCCACCCCCTCTTCCCGAAGGCTGGAAAGCAGAATTCGACAACAAATTCGGCAGATAGTTCGTCGCCCTCTCTATTTTCCCTCCTCTGCCCAGCTCCCTGCCTCGACGTCCTACAATACTAACACTTTATAGCTACTACGCAAACATCTACACCAAAGCAACACAATGGGAGGTCCCAACCCAGCCTGCGCGGCCCGAGAACGCGTCCGCCCCCCCTCCTGGCCCGCCGCCTGGGTATTCCGACAGCCCAGCACCACAGAACCAATATAATAGCCAAAACCCGTACCAAGCAAATCAAGGACAAAACATGGGCCACGAAGCAAAGCTCAACCCGTACGATTCTCAAACTTACGGACAGCGCGCAGACGAAGACGCCAAACTCGCTGCTAGGCTCCAAGCTGAGGAAGACGCTCGCGTTCGTGGTGGCTCACACTCGCCTTACCCACCTCAATCCCATAACCAAAATCCCCACGGCAACCAAGGCCAAGGTGCAGCGGGTGACTACTACTCCCAACAGCAGCAACACAACGGCGCCGTCCCAGGCCAGGGCGCATACACAGGCACGCCAGTCGGCGGAGGAACATACTCAAACGAAGTAGTCGGCAACAAGGGCGAGAAGAAGAAAGGCCTTCTCGGCAAGCTGGGCGGCGCCCTCGCCGCAGCCAAAGCCTCTAAGTCCCACGGTGGCGGGTACGGACAGCAACCCATGATGGGTGGAGGGTATGGTGGAGGGTACGGTGGAGGGTATGGGAGGCCGATGGGAGGCGGTATGATGGGTGGTGGGTATGGGCAGCCGATGTATGGACGTCCGCAGAGAGCGGGCGGAGGAGGCGGCATGGGTATGGCGGGTGGTGCGGCGATGGGGTTGGGTGCGGGAGTGCTTGGCGGAGCGTTGCTTGCTAATTCTATGGATGATGATAACAGTGATTATGGTGATGGGTATGGGGATGGGTATGAAGATAGTGGGGGTGGGGGTGGGGATGATGGAGGAGATGGAGGAGATGGCGGGGAGTAAATGGGAGGTGAAGGAATGGCGTTTGGTGATTGGGAACGTGTGGGCTAGTTAGCTGTTTAATACCACTTTTTGAGTTCAGTACCGTTTTCTAAAGCACCTTCTCGTCTGTGTATTGTGAGCGGAGAAACTTGATGAAAACGTGGCTGACGAGGCAGATGATACTGCTAACTAAAGGGACCCATTGTCACCGCAGAACCATCACCTCGAGATCAGGCAGATTCGAATGCTTGGTTGTCACTTTCGAGGTTTGGATCGCTAATCCGTTACTGAGGCTAGGATCACCAATCTGTGGATACGGAAGTTCCTCAAAGAAGGCCATTTCCATTGCACATTTGCTAACCGCTAGCTTGAGGATAACCCGAATGAAATCATCGAAGTGGAAGTTCTTCCAAACAAAATATTCTGAAAACACGTTCGCTAAACCATTTGCTAACTGGTCGCTGCTGAAGGATCTGATGTCTATTGATTTCAATGACTTTATTATA
>RCNJ01000212.1_pt1 | contig 40361 bp, 48 predicted proteins | sample 2041171 | NCBI WGS metagenome assembly RCNJ01 (sample SAMN09708213, study PRJNA481090) | feces metagenome | biome: feces | host: Pygoscelis adeliae | place: Antarctica: Rookery Lake | collected 2010-03-01 | reverse complement strand
CTACGTACAACATGTAGGCCGATTCTTGGGGTCTCGCTTAACCCCTGGAGTACGTGTCGGGTCCTTGGCTGAGGGGTACGTAGCTGAGACTCAACCCGGCTTCTCTTTTATCCGGCTCACGTGCGGCATACAACATTATGCAGGTCGTGCCGCTTTGTACCTCGTACCTCCCATCCCACACGCCAACCGGTTGGCAACGCACAAACAGCATCCTACGACGCAGGTTCATCGTGTCAGCGGCATTGGCTGATCTGCCACAAGTTAGGTCTGAATCCATCAGTACTCCTCATCAGTGCTGTATGTCTTAGAGTCTGGCAGTTCCTGGCGCCATCGTGTTCAGCCTTCGTAAAGCTTCACTGCCGGTGCGCTCTCCGAGAAAGAGCTGGGGAAAGGAGCACTATTGAGGTGAGGCGACGCCGGGTAACTGCCGAGATGTATTACTTCCACGAGAAGCAACGTGGTTCAACCGACACAGTTATCGTGGCTGTGAAACAGCTGAATATCTAAGCGATTGCACTGGTTAGCGAACGCAGAAACTCGGCGAGTGGGAATACATCGCACGAGCAAAGGGTCGTACGTTCGAAGTTTGGTTCTGATAGACAAGGTGGGAACTGGGTCTTCACTCCATTGAGCGTCAGATTATCACTTTCATTGTCCTCAACTCTCCTTCGTCGTCGCTTGCTATCACTATTTCTCCCAATAAGTTGGGTCTTTGGCTCCATGGAGGACTATACTTACGAGCCCGAAAGTGTATATCCACAGCGGAGACATCGCCCGACAGAAGTTCTTGAGGCATTCGAGGATATAGCTAGCAGTATCACTTCAGCGTATAAACGAGGTTTCGAGGTGTTGACAATGGCATTACCGAAGTAAGACTTCACTCTTCACCTCGACCCCTTTAGCATGCGAGGGCAAGCAGCTTTATTCGGCAGACTAACATCTATTAGAAGCATTCGAGATGCAGACAACTATTCCGCATACACAAAGGTCGACGAATTAGAGAAAGGCGACGCTGCCACCACTCCCCGCGGCTCTTCAGACACGATTCTCCCACCAGCAGATGCATCCCACGCCACACCACCCCCGTGGACCCAAAGGCTCAGTACCATCCTCCTCATCTTCCTCGGCTGGCTCTACCTCATCTTCATCCTCAGTTTCCCAACCTGGCTCCTCTACATCCTCATCTCCTCCACCATTAAAACCCTCGCTCCCATCCCTCCAAAACCCGGCAACCTTCCTTTCTACGGCAAGCATCCAATAAATTGTGGGAAGAACCAACAAGAAGCGAGAGAAATGGGTTGTAAATTCGACCCTATGTCCTTCACCTGGCTCCAACCCCCCTGCTATAACGCCACCCTCGTCGAACTATGGCTCTCCAGTCGTCCTTCAGCTCCATTTCCAGGCGGGACTCACTGGGCCCAGCACCGCAACGAGACGACATTGGAGACGCACGGGTGGATAACCGAGGAGGAAGTCAAAGATGGGAAGTTCGACCAGGGGTGGGTGACGTGGGAGTATCATCGTACGCATTGCGCGTGGACTTATAGGAAGGTTGTGCATGAGGTTAATCGTGGGGGGGGGATTGATGGGTATGTGGCTGGAGAAAAACATACGCATCATTGTTCAGAGATACTACTGCAAGGCGATGGAGCGGACGGCGGAGGTGGGTGGAATAGTAGGTGGGATGTTGAGTTTCCGGAGTGTTGGGTCACGGAGTGATGAGAGGGGGAGATTGATATTATTCATGGATTGAGTGGGAACATGAATACTAGCTCTGCTCAATTGACACTATTCCATGGCAGCTGCGTAATCCTCCCAACCGAGTTACCCTTCATTCTGCCCTAGCTCGTCCACCTGACTCTCCAATATCCTCTGTCTTGTTGGCGCATGCGCTCTGGTAGCAGCTCAGGTCCGTGCCGCGTGGTCTCTGTCTTCCCTCTCAGTGATTCTGTCTCCTTTTCACCCCCGCCTCGTCGACCCGTCCTCGTTCTTCATATCCGCAACCAATACCTTCTCAAGCACAGGCGACTCTGTCGGCATCGGCTGTAACGATATCCTCGTTTCCAGTCCGGAGAAGCTATCCTCAACTGTTATGAAGGCCAGCGGATTTGTCGACGTAATGTTCAACGGCGAAGCGAGACAACTTCCAGGACAGCTAGTACTAATGTTATTCGCCAGCGCCGTAACTGGTGGAGGAACTGGTGGCGGAGTATAGATCGTGAGGTTCGGTGCTGGTGATATTGACGTCTCTACTACCGAGAAAGCCACGGCGATGACCTCGTCCCGATGGCTGTTTAGAAAGCTGTCGTAGCTGATTAGCTCACGAAATTGCATTTTCATATTCCTGGCGAGGTACGTACTTTGGGTAGGGAGAGAGGAGCTAGAGCACACAACCAATGGTTAAGCAGGGCTTTATCTGGCAGCAAAATAAGTGAAATATGTTGAATAGACTGGAGTCAATCGCGGTCACCCATCAGCGGTGAATAATGTTGCACGGTCCATCACTGTACAAGCTTGACGTGGGCATGATTGCGCGAACCCAGAATCTCGTGATCCTTCAATGCTGTCATGCCCAAACACACTCATCGGCTTCGAAACTCGGCACCAACATAACCTGTTTGAAAACCGCACAATGGCGGAAAGCTTTTATTTCCCACACTTTCCTCTTTCCTCCGCGCCAAAAGTTATCGCCGCCGCCCTCTCAAGTCGTGCAAGAGCTCGCCCACGTCCTACCCTCTTCCTCCGATAAATCCTTCACTTCCTTTCTCTGCCGCCGTTGCGACCACGATTTCGCCATGTCAGAGCGGAGAGGTTGGCGCCTTCTTCGTCCCTTCATCTCTTTGGCCTTTTCGAGCGGATACGGATGAGAAGAATCTTCCCAGTGTAGGACAAGATGCCCGAAGACGTGACTGCTTTCAGTTCTGGGACTATGTCTGTGGATTTGAGATGTTTGTGCAGTTTTATGCGGCATTTGTGTAACACATAGGTATCGGCGTGCTTGTGTATACGTTGAGTGGTTGTTTGCAGATTTCGTTCTTCCCACTGTGGGTTGCAAGAGTTTAGGACGAGTGCGCTTCGGAGTGTCTGGTAACGATAGATACTGTATTCATTACAACTGCTTGGCGAGCGCGGCCTATATCTTCGCAGCTCAGGCGGTGTGCTGAATGTATCCGCTGTCAACCGGTTCCCAATGTGGCATCTTTGCTCAGTGCCAGTACTTGAGAGAGCAGCTCTTCAGCAGCCATTTCACATTCAGAATGAGTGTCAGAAGTTATGTTACATTGTTGGTCGCTTCACCGATGAGGTGTCTGGCTATTGTTCTCCTGCTTCCGACCGTTCTGTTGATGATCGGTTGGTGCATCCGTTGAGCATGAGAAATCCGAAGGAGAATCCCAGATATCTCTGCTCTCCTCCTCCACAACTTTCATTGCCTGAGCAACCTCCTCCAGCTTCGAAACAACATCCAGCACTCCACCATTGACTCTCTGAAAGTACTGATCGTTGGCCTCACGTCTGCGACGCGCCAGTCGGATGTCTGCCTCAGTTTCTTCTTCAAGCTTCGAATCACCCATGTCTCCATGACTGTCTGGCCGGGTACTGCTACTGTCGACCTCACTCTGTTCTGTGCCATCAGGAGCTGTCTTCCCTTCGCTACCTACGCCGGAGCTCCTGCCGGCTTTCATGTCCCTATCAATTGTCTCCACAGCATCATCTGCCTCGCTTCGTGCCCATGCTTGCGCCAGCGCAATTTGAGCCGTTCTCAATCCGTGAAGGGCTTTTGTGTGCTCGGCGCCAAATACATGCGTTCCTCTAATGGCTGTAAGCTCAACCTCCTCCAGTGTTGACTGCATATGCGCCCATAATGCGTCAGTTCTATCGGCCGGTGTCTGTCCATCGGATTGATTGCGCGGAAGACCACGATGAATTCCCGTCATGCCTAATCCGTCTGTAAAGTCCCCAGTTCGAGGTACTATTCCTCTTGATCCTCTGCGCGAAATTGGTAGTCTGCTCGCCGTGGTCGAAACTGTTCCCGCTGTAAGAGATGGTTGTAGTGTTGAGCCGATTTGGTGTCCAGCACCTGAGAGAGAGACGTTTGAAGCATTCTGAGAAGGAGGACCAAGAAAGAGAGCATTAGGAGGCTCGCCTAGCCTTCTGGATGTACCAGTGGGTGGACGCGAGGACATGTTTGCAGTAGTGTTACACGTGGTCGGCTTATCTTTGCTGTGCTTACATGTTTATTCCTCCGAGATCGAACATCTCCAAATAAATTGGACTTCGTCGTCGTTGACACTGACACCTTGGAAGTTCTGCCAGCCTTATGCCAAGCTTTTTGGCCTCGCCTGCGTCGCCTCCGATGGGGCACAAGTGGCTCACACACGTGACTGCGGCAGAACCGAAACCCTATCCTCCCACTTTGAATATTCCTCGTCAAACCTTGAATTTAGAGATCAATCGACACCGACAACAACACCCCATATCTCTCGCGATCATCACATAAATCGGTATGTAGGATTCTTATCCCTGGAGGATAACACGGAACAAACGCGCGCAATTATTATCGTCCTTTTACACCTTCGCGCGACAACCCGATTACGATACAGAAAGAAGCAGGACTTCTAGACAGAACTCGAGGCTAATATTTCGACTTTGCAGCCAACATGGGAAAGGGAAAGCCACGTGGACTTAACGCAGCTCGCAAGCTCCAGAACCACCGCCGCGAGCAGAGATGGGCCGATTTGTCCTATAAGAAGCGCGCCCTCGGCACTGCTTTCAAGTCCTCCCCATTCGGTGGCTCTTCGCACGCCAAGGGTATCGTCCTCGAGAAGGTCGGTGTTGAGGCCAAGCAGCCAAACTCCGCCATCAGAAAGTGTGTCCGTGTCCAGCTCATCAAGAACGGAAAGAAGGTTACCGCCTTCGGTATGTTACGACTCTGCCACGCACATACGCACAACGGAGGATGAATGCTGATGGACTACAGTTCCAAACGATGGTTGCTTGAACTTCGTCGATGAGAACGACGAGGTCCTGCTCGCCGGTTTCGGTCGCAAGGGCAAGGCCAAGGGAGATATTCCAGGTGTCCGCTTCAAGGTCGTCAAGGTCTCCGGTGTCGGTCTTTCCGCTTTGTGGAAGGAGAAGAAGGAGAAGCCAAGATCTTAGATTATCGACTTTTACTACTTTTTATCTGCGACAATGGGGGAATGGGTGTTATTTTGCGGTACATCACGGAAAGCACAGCATGCGCTCGGAATGAATGCTATCAGCCTAGAGTAGCGACTGCTGCAGATGGTCACCGAACAAGAGGCATTCAAAACATCCATCTTGGATTCTTCTTAGATGTGATCAGATGGCCGGCTCGCGTGTACTAACCACAGACAGGACAGATTCAAGATAGAGGCGACACAGACAAATAATACACCGATCAACCAGACAACCTTCCAGCATGCAGACTTGCAAGTATTCGCCACCTCCGACTACATCGATATTTCATTCAAGCCAGCCGTTTATCAACAGCCCAACCTCCCCGCCATAACTCTATTTTTAGTCTCTTTACGTCCTTCCGACACTCTTTACACTCCGCACCAATTTCATTACATCCTTCCAGCCAAATACCTTGCTCCCACGGTTCACCCCTTCCCTCTTTCTTACTTTCCATCGTTAAGTCAAGGCATCTTCCGCAGCTAGCTGCGTAACCCATAGAAGACCGTCTGTTACAACTTTGGTAGATCGACTGACACCTCGTCGCTCCTAATCCAGGATCCCTTTCCATGCTCTTTCGGATACCGTTGCAATTTTTGTATTCTGGAGGAAGAGAGATCCAGCGGATCGGGCCTCGCACTTCGTGCCTGGCTATGGCTTCTAAGGACGGTTAGGAGCAGACGAGTCACCTGTCTTAGGAGACTCGTCGCATTGAGGTGTTGAGGGGTCGTTTGAGTTGAGTGCCTCCTCCGGATATCCTGTAAAGGGACGATGGATAGGTGGCGGTGCTCTTAGTAATGACTTGTACATTCCATCGTGATAATCTAAGTTTTAGAAAGAATCAAAGATTTCCGAACCACCGCCTTATGCCTCTGTGACCGTTGCATATGTACTTGATTTCGCCTTCTTCCTCTGCATGTTTAAACGACTCAACCAGCCTTCCACAGTACAAGCAAATGTGTGAGCTCGCATCACTTGGATTTTCAGCGGTAGATGTCTTCATGCCCACACAGTAGCACCACTGGCGCCTGCAGGCTACTTGCATGCTAATACTTGACATATCTTGGACCTAGCTATACCATGCCGGGTTCATAGGCCGACATTGCAATGGCTTTCCTTGCTTTCAGACCCTCCCCTACACTTTGACATGCAGGTTGTGCCTCCAATAGGCAGAGGTGTCTACAAATCTAGCAGACTCGACGTCTATGGTAAGCGTCCATATCACTTTCTTTCCTCGCAGCCCCATAATATTCGGTTGGCCTCGGCCTTTCTCTACCCGCTCACCTGAATCTCCTCGCATCCCGCCGTCTGCTCCCCAAGATGCCAAGCATATCCCTCTCTGCAAATGCACGGTTGAAAATTGCATGTTGACCAACACTCCATGAACCACACTTCTTCAATGGTTTAGTCTCACAGTACCTCCGAGATGATGTATCCAGACCCTATCAGTATTGTGTTGATCTTCCTCCATTCTTCTATGGCCGTCGTACTTCGTACAGTAGTCCTCCTTTTGTCTTGGTATATGCGCCGCCCTACATCCTGAACGCCGTGCTATTCATTTTCCTTTCGTTCTGGTCGCTCTCTATTTGGCGCCGACGAAAGTGGAGAACTGCGCCTGCGTTAGTAGAGGGTCTTTAGGTCGAATAGGTGGAGAGCTTACGGCCATGAGCAGGCAACATATGCTTATGTATGGGCTCAGACGTTCTCCTATCCTTGCGCATTTCCAGAAGACACCAAACACACTAACAACCAGTTAGTCCATATCTCCTGGGTTCACCGAGACACTCGTGTGATGTGGTAGAAGGGCGTTTGAGGTGTTGCTGAGATGAAGTCGTACCCATCTTTATTCCTATCCATAATCCCCGGAAACAACTGGTGCCCATATGCTGAGGTACAGATAAGGAGGAGGAGAACCATCAATAAAGACTGGAAGTTGAAGAGTGCCGACTAGTGTATAGTTAGCCTCATATCCACAATCCATTCAACTCTCCAATCTGAAGACTTCAACCACTCACCATCTTGGCGTTTGGTGCTCAAAACAATTGAACTATTTCGATTTGGTATTATTTGGCCTTCTGAACAGCTAAGCTCGAGGCTACTGCACGTCACAGCGACACCTTGGCCGGCGCGCCCAAAACCAGCGGTACGGAAGAACAATGTCCCCGTGCGTCAACTTCCCCATGTCAAACTCTCCACCTGCCAAAGCTGGGTTCACCATGCTCAGGAACAACGATGAGCCGGAACAACCACAGCCGCGGGGGCATGCCGTATCGAAAAAGGCTATCCGTACATCCAGGGTATTTCAACAGCGGTCTTCAGACAGAAAGCAGATAATAAAGTTCAAACTCGAGCCTACTTTGGGGAGGAAGGAAAAATACACCTGAGAAGCCCCCAAAGTCCTGGAACAAAGTAATTGTTAGAGAACAGAGCTATCGACGCCGCACTTGGACCGCGGCGCAACTCGACAACAGATAAATCGCAATTTGACCACAGCTCACCCTTGCGACGCCGATCTCAAGCCGTCAAGCGCGTGCATGATATTCAAACGACTTTGCAGCCGGGAGAAACATATTGGCGGCCAGATCCTCTACTACAAACACCTTCTCTACTGAGCTCTCCGCGAACAAGAAAGATGGAACCCAGAGCTAGAGCAGCGAAGAATCGCGGACAGCAGAACTTCACAGATCAGGAATGTATGTCATCTTCCGCTCTGGCTTAAGTCAACCTCACTTGTATCCCAGCTTCATCTCCCTATGTCTTTAATTCACCCAAGTTCAGCAGCTAACACACACCAGTACAAATGCTCCTCTACGCCCACGGCGACGTCCCCACCTCCCTCCCAAGCGCAATCCGCGTCCTCGACGAAATCATAACCGACTACATTATCGAGCTCTGCTTCGAAGCCGATCTTCCAGCACAATTAGCCTCCCGCCAAAAAGTTAAACTCGAAGACTTCAAGTTCGCGGTGCGGAAAGACCCTACTAAGTTGGGTAAGATCGAGGAGGTGTTCGAACGCAAGGCGGAGATCGATGCTGCCCGCAAGGCGGTTGATGTTAGTGATGATCGGGTTGAGAAAGGGGCTGTTAGTAGACTTGGGGTGAGGGAGGAGGAGCTGGGGGATCAGGATGATGATGAGGAGGAGGGGGGAAAGAAGAAGAGAGGGAAGTATAAGAAGAGGGAGCCTAAAGACTAAGGTAGCGACGGCCAGAGGCGAGAGATTGGTGTTCGGCGTAAAGGCAGAAGCGGGAGAGATCGGCGACGGATGCTAGACAGTAGCGCCGTGGTGGAACACGGTCAGGCCAATCTGTCTGGTGTGATGGCTGGGAAGACGTGGCATAGAAGCCAGACAGTGGCGTCGCTGTAGAAGGCGATCAGGCCAAGCCGTCTAGTTTGATGCCTCGGTATCCGCCTCTGAAGGCAAGGCGGGATGACGAGCCTGGGGGGTGTTAATGGCGCGGCACAGCAAAGAAATTCGGCCTGGTCCGGGACATGACAATCAGCATGGGAAAGTGGCGTTAAGTGCGGCATGCATACTCTCTTTGGGCAGCATCAGGCGTTTCAGATTACGGAAGATACCCTTGAATTACAATTCTACAGAATACCATGGATGTTCCGCTCTTCTTTGGGGTGATATTTGACGTGATGTTAGAACCGGAGCTTATTATTCCTCTGGCTGTCAAGGACACCACACATGGCCTTGAACCTCAGGCCCGCCGTATTTTTGAACTATATAAGCCTGCCGTGCCTATGTTGCCTCGTCCGTACCTTTATCCAGCCACCGCGGCGCTTTCTATAATCATGGGCGTCGACATGTCCAAAAAGCAACAAAACAGCGATAAATATCGAAATATCGATCCAGCTCGTCCATCATATCCCGACATCTTCCCATCACCACCCCCAGCTGAAACAGATAAAATCCATCCTCCTCATTCCCCAACACTACGCGATACAAACCCACATCTTTGAGCGCACAAACACCAGCCCACCTCTTCGCCCACTTCAGCATCTCCAAACCCTACCACGCTTATATCTCTCCTTCCTCAGCACTCTCTCAACCAACATCCTCGAAATAGAGGCCAGTTGGCTGCGGACGAACCTGGACCGCGATGGCCTGCCGCAATCGGGGTCCAATGCAAAACTAAAGAGGAAGGCTCTCTCGTACACAGATGCGCAACTCCCAGGCTGGAGACCAAGCATCGTTGAATGGCTGCGGGAGTCGGGGGAACAGGTTTGTGCGGTTGCGGACGAAGAGAGGGCTGGGAAGGAGGAGGACGTATCTTTCCCATCATATCGCAGCACTAGTGAAGGTGTGGATGGCGCACCTTCACTAGATGACGAGTTCAAAACGAGACGAACACTAGCTCTCTTTTACGCATGCTGGCACATCGGAGAAGCCATGCGGGCTAACCGGCTTTACAAAGTCTTTGTTTACAGCCTGGTAAATGGGGTTAAGGAGATGGAGAAGAGGTTTTCGCCGGAAGAACTTCGAGAATGGGGATAGGTTGATTAGTGAGAGAGAGAGATGGTTGAATTTACGGATCAGCGGATTGTGTGTTGGGGGTCAGTTATTGTTGTAAGGTGGGTTTGGGAAGCAGGTGCAGGAGGTGAGGGGGCTTGTTGATGGGAGGGCAAGGGAGGGGTGGAAGGGCAAGGAGGTAACTGCGTAAACAGCCAAGTATTTTGTACTTTAGCCACCTAGTTTTGTCTATCGCCATGGTTTGTCACGAACACGGCAGAATACTAATAACCAAATGCGAGCCGCAACCGACCTGAATGGGAAGGAGCCAAGGGGGGCCAAATGAGCAAATACGATTACAATGCTACAGAAGTTGGCACATAGGTACAACGTTGATATACTCAAAAGACTGGGCCATCCTCGGAGAACATTTTACAGACGAGCAGACCGAGATGCGTGATGATTTGTGATCATGGGTGCTCATTGCTCTCTGTCTCACAGATCCAGTGCCCACTGCCCACTGCCCAATCTCGAGCAGCCTAGAAAATAGTCGGCCAAGCCACTGCGCCAGAGGCTTATGGCAACCAATACTTGCCTACCATCACTAAGGTTCAATTTTTTCAATCTGTCTCATCAATCCGTCATACTCGCGCGTGATTTCTGATCCGCCAGTAAATCTCGCTGTCGGGGAAAGTGAAAGTGGCCACAGACCCATGGCATGTCTCTGTTACCTCTTGCGTCTCTCAACCTTGTCTCCGCCACAGACTCGCATTCCAACCTTTTTAGCCGAGCTTGACGTGCGGGGATACACCGAAAGTCTGCGGTTGTCAAGATCTTTAAAAAAGTTGCAGAAACATATCGTTGGTCATGGCGAGAATGTGAGCCGCTGTTGGATGACGTGAGGTGTAAATGTTGGCAACCGCCACGTGGCCAAGAAGAAGTCGCTGAGAATGGCATTATTATACGCGACCGCCTCTCCATTCTTATCCATTTTCTGGCTAGGTAATTGGTTGATAGATTAAGGAGGGTAAAGAGAGGGCGAAGGAGGAGATGCCGGTCTCGTGTTGTTTTGCGAAATTGAATCTACGCGGGAGACCTGTTAGCATGAAGATACATATCATTGCCTTCCAAGAGAGATGGCTTGGTCCGACGACCAAAAATCGGTTAGTGTTACTTATTAGAAGAAATGCCAGATAGGCAGTGTATTTCCAGCTCCCTGGCAAGGAACCTCGGAAATGAGTCGCAGGCCAACCTGTTTGCAGTCTCTGGTTATAGTGCTCAATCTAATTGAACACAGAGGGAAGCTTAGACTGTGTGCTTCTCCATGGTCGCGCATGCTCCTCTCATCCTTATTACTTCTCCGAATCCTCCTTCCACCTTCTCAAGTCTCCTTGCCTCACTAGTCACACCAAGTCACGTTCACAAAAACTCGCTTCATCTTGACGTTAGTCTGGTATTCACACTTCATATCTACCTGCATCCCGCAACCAAACGCCATGCTTTTCCTCATCCCGTTCAATGCAATGCTTACCGCCAAGCAAAGGCTCTAAGGAATCAAGCCAGTTCGTCAAAAATTCAGTAACCGCTCTATACGTTATTCGCAGTCTAAAAATCAATTCCATTTTACCCTGATCCGCTCTTTCAAGGTCGAAAATGGTGCCTCTTGGCTCGAGTATCTCTCGCTTTGATTGAGTATCCTCGATACAAGCCAGATTTACTCTCCTCTTGGCTCGCGTGGCTCTCTGGTCTGAGCACCACCACGTCCACCGCGTCCACCACGACCGCCACGGCCTCCCCGGTTGCCGCCGCGCTCGCCGCCCTTCTGCTCTCCACCCTCTGCTATCGCATCACCCTGGCCCAGAGTGATCGCGCTAGTCGCCAAACGTTGCGATAAGTCGATTTGTGTGCGGATAGTGTTGGTGAGGTAAGAAACGACGAGGATGTCTTGGATATGGTTGTTGAAGTCGCGCTCGATGTCTGCAACGTCGACCTTTGGTGCTAATGAGAGTGTGTTCATGAGGAACTGGCCGAGGGCGTTGTTTGGCTCGCGCTCCTCGTCGAGGACGGAGGAGACGTACTCGGAGACGCGCTCCAGAAGGTCGAGGGTGTGCTCGATGGCGCGCTCGAGCGACTCAACATCGGTGACGACTGGGGCGCTGCGGTCCTCGGTGTCCTTGGCGGCGGAGATGAGCTCCAAGCCCGACTTCTCGGCCTCGTTGTACTTGATCTCGTAAGGGACTGGGATGAAGAGGCAGGACTCTGCGGCGCGCTCGACGTTGACGCCGACTGGAGCGGAAATATAGGTCTTGGCGACGATGCCCTTGCCAGCCTCAGTGGAGATGGTCAAGTGGATGGCTGGGTGTGGGAAGGTGCCTGTCTCGGAGCTGGCGAAGAAGTTCTGGATCAGGGCGGAGTAGTTGTTGAGCTCGAGACTGGTGGTGTACCATCCGAGGAGGACCTCGCGTGGGTTCGCCTTCATGTGAAGGGAGAGCATGTTCTTCTGGTACTCGACGTCGACCTCGACTTGCTCCTCGGTCTCGGTGTGGTTGATGGCGAAGCAGTTCTTGACCTCGACCTCCATCCCATCCTCAGAGCGGGAACCGAGGATGGCTCCAATGACGCGGTTGCTGGATGGGTCGCGACGGGTGGCATGGTCCAGGATGCCGAAGACGACCTAGGTTTTTCTAATCAGCGCAATTCGCCGTGCTCGAATCCGGTGTAAACAAACCTGTGGCTGGATGACAACGCTAAGAGGGGCGGTGGTGGGCTGGGAACCTGGCGCAACTGGGCCGAGAGGTCTCGCGAGGTGGAGGAAAGAGTTGGAGGTAGTGGCGGCCATGTTTGTGGTGTTGAAAATACCGGTAATTGTGGTATAAAGTGGCCGTAATGGGTTGTAGAGAGGCTCAATGTACCTTGACCTCGTCGTCGTTGTAGCATTAAGGTTTGCTGTGGGTGCCAAGATTTTCTGCCCTGATCACGCTAAGATAAGGGATATACATGTCACTCGTTAGGACCTTCATATTGTTGTCCTTTGGCAACAATTCCAAGCGCATGTACACAACAAAAATAAGCCATTTCTTTGCAAGATGCATCTATTATTAATTATTAACCTGCATGAGAGGCCTTGATTATTATGTTTGGCTGGGCTCTTCCGGCGTTGCTTCAAGTACCTCATGCGCTGTCCCAAACTACCCCACGTTGACATCAGGGACCATGTCCCCTGAAGGTGACAATCCACACCGAATAATAATCACGAGGAGCACAACACCTGTAACTTTTTAAATCATTGACCAATTTAGAGCCTTCGGCTGAATGAACTGATCACCAGGCTGAGAGGCAGCTTGACCACGTCAACGTTGCCCTTATTCTGAACGCAGCCCGGAGGTTGAGAAGCTTTCAAGGCAATTCCATACAGGTGACCTCTACTTTATGTGCCATTAAGCGCGAAGGCTCGCCGCAAGGCTCAGCCTGAAACTCAACTGCTGCAAGGCAAGTTCGTGCTATAGTGATCTCACCTCCCATTGATGGCCTCGCCAAAGTCGCGACTTCCTCCGTTCTCAGAGTCGGTGAGAAGCTACCCCGCCACACCCCGCTCACATGTATTTATTCCAGCTGGCAACCCACCATCCTTTTTCTTCATCCGAGACTTCAACTTACAACCCGTTAGCTCTTAGATAGTGAGTTTGACATCATACTTTACTGCTATTCTAGACTTACACAGACCTATCATAGACAGTCTTCAGTTTCAACCTCACCCCCAACCTCCACCATGTCTCAAGGATCCTGCCCAAGCTGTGGTGCTTCCAACGATGACGGCACCTCAAAGACCTGCAGCTCCTGCGGCGCTGTAAGCATCCGCACAAAGCATACTCTCGGGACAGTATTCAATACTAACTGTTTTTAAGACCTGCCCAAAATAAGTTTTCAAATATGACACATGAGGCGCTTTTCGGTTCAACTTCGTGGATTCCGGTGTCCACGTCCCACGCTGAGTCTTGACACGCCGACTCGACCAACAGATGGCTCAAAACCTCAGGACGAAGCGGGAACGAGGTGTGATGGACTGGTGAGACTTGGCATTGTAGAGTCTAGCAAGCTGTATACTCATCTATTTAGTATGCCACTGTCATCTGTGCTCATATCTTCACCTTGATCTCGCCGTTAGCTCCCCAATCTACCCCTTAATCACGGAAGGAACGACCCAACCTCCCTACTCGTACTCGCATATTTTGGTATATATATTTTCTTAAGTTATTTATACCAACAAAACCCCCTCCGTACTGGTGTATCGGTAACATATCCGCTTTTCATGCGGTTGCGCGGGGTTCGACTCCCCGGTACGGAAGTATCAACTCGGAAACAGAGTTAAGTCATATATTTTGTTTTTGCCGTTTGTTATATCCGCCTGGCCTGAATGCCTCAGTGGAGAGGAAGTGCATGTTTTGTGGGTTTGGTGGTGGAGGTTGATGGGAAGGCGGAATTTCGAGGTGACACATGAGGTGGCTTGTGAGACAAAGTGTAAACGAGCGAGAGATACAAAGACAACGACGCGGGGCACAGGAGTGGACGACTTTCAGTATTTGTGCTTGTCTTTTAACTTTTGTTGACTTGGGTGCATCGTAACCAATTGATTTTCACTTTATGGTTTTCCTATGGCATTTTCATCCACAGTGGCTGCGCTGGTTCTTCCTCACCACCTTTTTAGCAAGACTATCCAGCATTTAATCGCTCTTGGCGGCTCGTGCGCTGCACTTTTCTGAAACGTGTCGTATTGGGCGTAGCAAGCGCCTCTGCTGACCAGTTAATCACTTATTACACATCTCCAATAATGAGTTTGGGTTTAAGAGCAGGCTGTTTGAATCAAACGAACTTATTTACATCATAAAACTAAACTGAGAACCACTTCCAAAGCATTATGTGAAATGTTATTAAAATGCGTTACCCATTGCAAACGCTTATAAAGAGAATCACTTCTTGGGGGGCCCAAAATGAAAACTCTTGAAAAGTTGACACTGCGTGACTTTTAATTTTGACGTCCACAAATCAATTAATTCAAATTGGCAAAAAAAATTAAAAATGTGTAACTTGGAAAATACTGTCACTGAGAATCATCGAAATGGTCGCATTACCAAAGTCATAATCCCATTCGAAATTATTGAATACCAATCCGATTCGGCTTAATTTTGATTTCATTTTAAGCACTCTGTTCGAGGCTCGGATTAGAACACAGATGGTGTGATTCTGTTGGCGCGTCAACGTTAAAATGCAAGTCTGCCTCGTTTACCCCGCATTGGCCCATTCATGGCTGTGCATACTCAACCCCGAGGTAAGGCACCGCGCATACAACGGCCTTCTTTCATAACCATGGTATATGCTCTTCAAAATTCCGAAAAATTTCAAAGTGGTTGATGTTTGCTAAACTCCCAGTCGTTGCGAGAGGCCCTTGTCGTCAGGCTCCCCCCACATGATTGGTCACTTCTGGGTTTGCTCCTTCCTCGTGCAACATCTAAGCCAAGCCTGAACCACGCGGTTAAAGTCAACGACATTCCAACTGGACTCACACCGTGATTCATTCCAAAGTTTCCTTGTCTTTGACACAACGCGCTACAAAAAATCACAAAGCATGCCGAGGCCTCCAACAAGAAACCCCCAGCTTCACACATAACCACCCCCAAATATATCGTGACATTTACGCTTCCAACCACCCCACACAGCCTCACACATCACCAGACACTAAACCTCAAAATCGCTCAAACTTCAGCTCTCAACACATCCTGGAGGGCCACCCCAAAGGCCATGACCAGAAGTAGAGTAAGAGATGGCCACTATCAATATTCCAGCCTGGCGCGCCTTGTGGGACGCAACACTCGTCAAGTTCTTCGGCGTCAAAGACCGGGATGTGTATGCGGTGGAGCAGGAAAGGGGCTGGTACGAAGCTGAGATGGCACATCGGAAGAGGGATGAGGAGAAGCGAGAGCAGGAAAGTAGACGAAAGGCGGACGGGAATACTCAAGCGGGTGAAACTGGAGGTGACGTCAAGGGAAAGGGAATGGCGGCTGAGGATGGCGAGGTGAACGGAACCCAAATACCGCGTGAGCGGAGCAGTAATGATGAGCCTCACTACCGAGATAGATTTTAGATGGACGCTGAGAGAGACACAGCGGTGCTGCTGAATGGATGGCCCCAAATTGGGAATGCCGGAAGTGATGCAGAGGGTGAACAATGTCAGATGAGAGGTGGCAGGTTTGGTGGGCATTATGCTTGGTGTTGGTGCTTGCCTAATAGGTAAACCCCTCAAGTTTGAATTTATGGGATGGTACAGGGCTGAATGCGGTATGAAGAGGCGAGTCATATTCACAACTTTATCAGTACAGTGTGTGGCTTGGGGTCACCTTCGATGCGAGATGTAAGTGTCTCCGAGTTATTCTTCTAAGACCCTTGAATCTCTTGAAAATAGATTACAAGGCGATATCTGTGGCATATCATAAGTTCGTACCAAAGATCTTGCTTCTATAAAGGGTTCCTGACCGATAGGCAAAAAGCATTATCGTAGCGGCGAATAACGCCCAAAGCCTTTACCAGTTACTATGTATTTTGCAGTCACTGTGCGAGATGCAAGTGTATCTAAGTCGACCTTATCAGACTAGTAAACTTTGCGAGAATCGAAGTCTGAAAGCCAAGGTGCGTAAAGTTTATAGCGAGACTTCTAGCTTCGGGGGAAATCCATAACTGTACGATGGAAAGCATTACCGTAAACGCTGTGCTGAGGTAATTTGTGGACTCGAGGGAGTAGCTCCGGCTGCTGAATTTGGTCATCCAGTCAAGACAGCACTAACCAGCCAGGATTCGCAGTTGGTGTTAGTATGTGCTAATTCACTGTTCGTCTGAACCCGAAAAAAGAGACTCGAAAGTAGTTGTGGATGCAGATCCAGTTAGTCGGGTTTTTAGTCCTGCTTAAAACTTAAAAACTTAATTCACCGGAAAACTCTGGGAGCAGAGCTCGAGACGATCAGGTTACAGACCCACGTGGGCTGTGTTCCAAGCTCCGAGTCCGAGGGGGTTGATTGTCGCTGAAGTTCGTAACCACTCGCGCTTCTCGGTCGTGGACCGCCAATCGTTGTCGCGCTAATGCGTCTAGGGTCAACAACATACTGATAACCTCACCACGGCAAGGGCACGTTGCCGCTGCCGCGAAAACCGTTCTTCGACCCCCAACTGGTGTCGCTATTCGGCTTCTTGTCGTCAACGCCACAAGTATCGACGACATCACAATCTCTGTGTGCTATTTTGCGCAACCGCCGACGATAAGACGCAATAATCTCATCTTTACGCCGGAGGATTCTGTCACCGCGCTTAGGGACCTACAACTTCACCTCCTCAGTGTCTCGTTCTGTCGGCGGAACCTTAGCCTTGTAATTTTGTTTCAATCGCGCCTTCCTAAAGGAGTTATCGCTACGACACCACTACACCAGAACCGGAGATACCCAAGACCACGTGCCAACACCCAGAAACATGGCGAAGCAGAAAACGTCCCAAGAGGGCACAGCGAAGAGAGTCCATGAGCGGGGTCGCGCCCTCAAGCCGTTTAGGAGCTTGCCGGGCGCTTCATCTTTCAAGTAAGTCCGGCTCTTGGCTGACCAAACATAGCTAATAGGAACTGGCCGCATCAACAGCGAGACCATTTTGATCGGCGTCGGCGCAGAGAAGAACCAGTACATCGTCCGCAACGCCCATCACAGTAAGTAGTCGAGGTACTTCAGTGCCGCCCCTCGTGGACCGTACACGGATACTCAGGCTGGAACGTTTGAGCTCAAGGAGTCTTGCCCTGTCGTCTTCAGCCACGTGGTCGAAGGGTTATATACCCAGAACATCAAAAAGACGGAGAAGCCAGTGCGTGATGAGAGCTGCACCGTCAACGAAGATGAGAATTTACTGCCTTGCCACATTTCCTGTGGTTGTGTGGTTCAAAACGATCTCACATACATCGCAATCTGGAAGTTGGCGGATTATCTTCAGATGCCGAAACTTCAGAGCTTTGTGATATCCCACCTTTGCGACGAGTACGACTTCATCAATACCCAGTGGATTGCTGAGCTTTGGGCCGGCGGCCATGCTCACTTTGAGAAGGAGAGCACGTTAAATAAAGTGCACAAGTATCTCTGCAACGACTTCCTGGTGGACGTGCCCTGGATTCGCACCAAGACGGATGAAGCAGCGGGAAAACATCAGGGGGTTCCGAAAGCGGGGAGATATTTCGTCGACGAGAAAGGCAATCATGTCAGCAAAGAGTTGAGGGACAAGAAGACTGAGATATGGAAGGTGGATCCAGATGATTTTGAGGTAAGTTCTGACTGTGGCACGATGTTTCGCACGGACTTACTGACGAAGATGTGACAGGAACCTTCAGAGGGCGTGGCTGATGAGAGCGAAGAGGGTGACTCTGATGACAACTGATGTAAGACAAGTCTCAGTTTCTCCGTATGCGCAGATAATTGTCGACAATTGATGAAGATCAGGAGACCCGAAAGACCAACACAGCGATCTAAGCCTCCCTCAGTATCGAGCTAGTTAGTAGATGATCATGAGTTGTCAGGCCGAGAATGTGGCACGAGGACTCCTCACATATAATGCGCGAATACTTTAAGCTGGGACCTCTGTTCATCAACTTATATCATACATGGGGTAGGCGATACAGAGAAACTATCATGCGAAGCGCTTTGACATTTACAGTCAAGGTGCAAGAGTCACCATGTTCGTTCTTTGTGGTCTCGCAAGTGCTTCCTCAAATAGCCTTCTTTGTAACTTCCGATTTGGAGACCCAACAAAGCAGTCAGTTTCCCTAATCCGGCTCTCGGTCGAAGACAACAAACTATGCGGCCTGAGCACGGTCTTCTGCATAATCGACACAAAGCCTTGCTGAGGTATATGAGATACAGAGGTCAACTGTTCAGCGAAACATGCTTCCGTATCGCGACCCAATTCGCAATCATCCACGTATAGCTTCATTTAAAATAGATTCTCAACTCTTACAAATTCTCTCAACACCACATTATTACTAAGAAAAAACCGTTAACAGTGGCAATGGCATCCAACAGCCCAGAGACGACGAGTTCCAACGCAACACCACGCATCCCAAAGCCCTCCAAGAACAAGAAAGAAGATGATCATGTATAAGGAAATTGTCTCCGGGTATGAGTAAATGGACCTGATGCTGCCGAGTCGCTGTCAATGGAGGAAGTACATGAGACGTGTCCAAGGGATTTTCTTTTCGATATTTTTTGGATTCGGGATAAGCATTATGGTGGTGGCGACCCTCACGATTTAAGACCGCTTAGGCCTGAGAGATACTTTATCGACGACAAAAGCAATGCTAACAATAAGTATTTGGGCGCGAAGCCGGACGAGAGATTCCATTATGATGATGAGGACTTGGCGAGTGATAATGAAGGTATGGTATACTCCTAGAATACTATCACAGCAGGACTAACTAATCATTTCTAGATATCAAGAAAACGAAGACGAAGGGGACAGAGACTTGGGGTCGCTCTGGGCAAAATTAGTGCCTGGAGCACCCTTTTTACGAGAGTGGAGGAAATTGGTATTGGCTTTGGCCGTGATGAGCCCAAACTTGTGTCCTCCCACTGTTGGACGGACTCGGAATCACTACGCACCTGCATAAGACGGCCGGAGTTCGGAGCTCATCAATGAGCCACAGGATCAGTCTCCAACACTGAAAGAGGCTTGAGCGCCGTCTACGAATCACCTTCGCGATTGTGGCATCTTAGCGAGTTCAGGACATAAGGGATTGAGGGATTGACCATATAACGTATTAACCCACGATTACTCATGATGATGGCAGGACTAATACGCCATATTCTTCAACTTGAAGATGTTGAATTACCGAAATGGTGATCTACTGACTTTCATATGTCGAGTCTACTCAAACTGAACACCAGTGTGGGCTCAAAAGTGCATCTGCTCAAGTGGCTCCTCTTATCTTCTCTGCCTCTGTCATAGGGTCATTCCACTTCTGATCAGTTGCCTTCGGGGGAGCTGCTGTATATGGTGGAGGCGACTTGATGTCTTCCGGCCTGAACTTCCCGTTCCTCTCTTCCATTGCCATCATTTTCTGACAAACCGGCTCATTCCCAGGCTCGTCCATCAAGCTTCTCTTCCTCTCTCCGACCTCAGGCCTGACATGAGATTCCGCCTTCTTTTCCGGAGGATATGTGGCCGTTGGATCATCGAAGCTAATAAGGTTGCTTCGCTGCCTGGTTGTCCTTCTTTTCTCTCAAAACTTCCTGCCCCGCTTCTTCCGTGTCCATCACCCTGATCTTTTGTTCCTCCTTCTCAATCTCGACTTCATCAATGTCCTCCCAGCCGATTCTCTTTAGGATTCCCCCTACGAGATACTGATAGCGCAAATGTCCACTAACAAGTTCGCTGACATTCACATTCTCCACACCCGCAACCTCAATCTCCTGAAGTCCAGCAATACCAAGCTGAATACTGCTGGTGCGATACAAGAAGCCAAGAATGTAATCGTTCTCAGAGTAAACGTTAACCAGTCGGCCAGCAACAACACTCTTCATCATGCGCCAGAACCTCGCCTCACTTGGACACGGCGAACCGATAAGCACAGCTGATTCGACAAGTCCAAAAGCCTTGCGCTCCGCAAGCTCGGAGAGACAGGAGTAGATAACTCTCGCACCGAGACTGTAACCAATCAGCACAACAGGTCTTTCGCCTTGGGCTCGGTTTATGATAGCGTCCGCGAGAACCCTTCCGGCCTTATCTGCCCGGTTCTTCGCCACGGAGAATGGATTGTCCAGAACCTTACTGGCTTTGAGGAAGCTCAAGGGCCAAAGTGCCATCATCAAACTACTAAAGATTGTGCGGCGGATGATCTCACTCTTGGCTGTGCTCCATGCATAATCCTTAATGACGGACTCCATCGAGGTTCCGAGGTTCATAAGGGCATCGAGCTCCCAGCGGAGCGCGAAGACTTCACTCGCACGGCCGATTACGCGCCAAGGTGAGACGACGTCTTCTTTTTGTGTTAGCCAACCTGAGATACCAATAGACACACGTAAGCGACGATCTTCAGGTGCTTCAGCAGTGGTCTTCTTCCCTGTTTTACGGTCCGTGATGACCTTCCCATGAAGAGGTAAGAAAGCGAAGTCTTCTACTTCTTTTGCGTACGCATCCATCATTTCGCCCGTCATCTTTCCTCCATAGGCACCAAAGAGGGCACCCACAAGCACACCACTCGAAGATAGAGCGCCGAGCAGTCCAGCTGCCGCGGTAGCACCCAAGCCGAGTCCCCCCATGATTGTTCCAATTCCAGCAGCTACCAAAGGCGCGGCCAAACCTCCGGTGATGCCTATTAGAGCTGCTCCCGCTACACCGGCCAAGCCAACTTTCCAGCGGCGAGATTTTTTGTTAGATTCACTGCGCGTCTTTGCCTCTCCGGCTGCAGACATGGCTTTTGCGGCTTCGAGAAGTGTTGCAGCGACTTCTTGTTCCATTTTGATAAGGCATGACATTGGTAGGTGAAGCGATGAGCACATATTCAGGAGCAACACTCTTGATTGAGCTTCGTAGTGCTCAAGACTGAGCAATAAGAGTAGTGTGGAGTTCATAACCAGTATGCGTTTCTTCTGCTGAAGAGCCAAGAGGGGCGTGCTGATAGGTGGGTATAACTTGATCAGAGCCTCGTCCGGCGTTTCTGAGTCTTCCTCCTGAGCTTCGTCTGCGTGGATGTTTTGAGATTTCTTCAGGACGTCCGACATGCCCACAACCTTATATTCAGGCCTCTTTGGTAGACGAGGGGCCATTCTGGCTTCATCACGCTGATCCTCTGTTTTTGTTCCGAGCACATCTCCAATACGTGCTAGAACGGCCTTTTGCCATTTCTCATGGTGCTGGAGCAACTGCCTCTTCGTTTGCTGAAGTTTTGGTGCCGAGACCTCTCTTTCTCTTTCCCTTCTCTTTGCACGCTCTGTTTCTTCCTGTCTGAGCTCCTCAGATGGCGATGGAGGATTCGCGCTCGAGATGTTCTTGTTCTCTCTCTGCAGACGTGGATCATCGGGCTTTTTGGGAACGGTGAAGGAGGCATCGAAGATGTCCCGGACATGGCGCTTCATCTTCTCAGTGATAGTGACAACCAGTTGACTGAAGTCTTCCCGTTGTGAGGCTGTAAGGAGCTTCTTGAGGTCGTTGTCGTCGCCATCTTTGCTAGGCGGCGACTGTTGTGGGCGCCTCGCGGACATAGTTGAGGTCTGTCGGCGACGACGCTCGCGGTTGCGCCTGGAGTATACTACCGTGCTACGGCTAGTTAAGTGCTGGTATTTTATTGTGGTAACAAAAGCGTGGTGCGCTAAAGCCTTAGAGGTTTTGTGTGTTCACACGAAGATGTTGCCTAGAGCTCCGACCTCTGACGTAAAGGAACGGAGGACGCGGCAGGATGTGGCTGAAGATACATACTGTGGCTGAGGACCACATGCAGCTCACACACCTTTCACTTCCTGTTCAATTCCACAATCACATCAACGTGGTCTTAAGAGTAAAGAGCAGATATTCTGCTCGGACTACCCTTCTTGGCTTGGGGTTATACATTTCATACCTGAGGGATCTTTCAAACGACGAAAATGCTAATTCGTGGAGCAGGCGACTTACTCGACCTTATTAAGCGCAACTTCCAATACATTGCTATCCCAACCTCGACAACAACATCATTCACCGACACCTATCGGTTTACCGCTTTCAAAAGCATGTCGCCCCTTTACACATCAAATAAGAGCGAAGCTCAATGCCATAGCACTACTCAACCGTCGTAAGGGCCTTCGTCAACGCCACTTCAAAAGAGCTACGGTATCGCCCTGAGGATTTGGAAAGTGGGTGCGGGCCGTGAGCATCGAGGAAGAAAAACGATGTAGTTCTGTTCGCTCTTAGGGTAACACTATCATCGAATTCCCCTTTGTAGCTCAGTTGGATTAGAGCATCGGACTGTAATGTGACATATCATCCGGGGGCCCCCGGTTCGATTCCGGGCGAAGGGATTATAACCCTTCAGAACCAGTTAACTGGTTCTTGGAATTCCTCTTTTTCATTTTTTTTTAAACCGTGGACGAGAATCCCCCAGCATTTCACCGCGGACAATGGATCAGCGGAACACTACTCGTATGCCAGGCGATCCTGAGAGTTTATTCTGCCCTTGCCTATGGTCCCAAAGAGTTCGTGTGTCGAGGACTGAGGACCCACAGCGAAGGTTTCACTTGCGAAATCGTGACGAGACTCTTCCTGTCGGCGCCAGTGTCTTCAGGCTTAGGAGAAATACCTTGTGCTCTGAAGTTTCGACTTAGCTGACGATAAGTTTGCTGTTGTTACGCACGAGTCTCATGCTGAAACGTCGTCGCAAACAGACCTCGACACCTGTGACGCAAGCTGGACATTGACCCGAGACCAGCAAACAACGCTTTTATAGCTTGAGCCAGATAGTGCCTGAGCAGCAACAAGGACGCCCAGGAGCAAACCATGAGTAAGCAGGTCCTGACTGTCTCGAGATTTGGAAGAATGGCATTGTTCTGCGACTCGAAGAGATCTTGACTATGATGGACTCTGACGGCCGTTGGGTCGACCTGAGACATCAAAAGATAGATGATATGAAGATGTATAAAGTGCTTCATTTCCTTTCGCCATGTAAGCCACTATCAAAATCAGTTCATTACTTGCAACTAAAATCGAATAAGCTCTTGTCCCACCATGGAAGGAAACCAACCACCTCCTAGCTCACAAACGGTACGCCGATCAGTGGCACGCCGTATACACATCAGCTGCTATGAAACAGGGTACCGCTTTACGTCCTCATCGTCAACAACTGTCGCCAACCACCTCCGCTCAGGAGCTCGCCAACAGACATACTCTGTGGTTTATGAGCACCACACGCACCTTGGTGTCTCTACCTCCGCCAATGCTCAACTTGAGGCATCAGAAGAGGTGTCTTTGCGAGGAGGTGACTTAAGTGGCTCCTCCGCTCTTAGTGCTGACGCTGCCATAGAAACTGTTGAGAGTAACGACGGTTTACATTCAGAGCTGTTTGACGATGAAGACGACGAGCTTACTTTCTTTCCGGATACCACTTCTGCCAAGTCGAATACAGTGGTCTATGAGGAATCCCTGTCCGCCGAGTCTCAAACTCAGAAAAAAGAGGCAACCACTCAATGTAGTCTAATTACGGACGGCGACAAAGAAAACCAGAATTGTAATGCAGAGCAAACTCCCGAACCAGATTCTCCCGAACCTAAGAGAAGGAAGCAGGCAAAAAAGAAAATGCCGGCGATGCATCATTCAACCTTTTGTGGCTTGCCTCCATCACCTCCACCCGAAGACACCCTTGCCAAAATCGGACCCGCTTCGACCAGCCGCGATGATCTCACTTCAATACTTAATCGACCGCCATCAACCAGCAATGCTTTGGCGAACCCCCATCTCAAGCGTAAGTCAGAGTTCACCGTCCATGTCAGACATGGTAAGGTCCCACTCTCGCAGCAACACCTTAACTCCCGCCGTAATGCAAGGCCGAGCCCTGGCTCAGACTACTATCGTGATTCTAGGCTTGGTCTTATCAAGTATATCCCAAAAATCCCAAGGCTCGCTGAACTTGGAGGTGCGGTCGGTCATGACTGTGTCGTTCTCAAAGCAGTTGACAATCACGTACTCGTCCTCACTTTGACTTCGGAAAGAGAAGGGAAACACCACTCGCCGCATGTCTTTTTTGTCTGTCAGCAACAATGCTGCTTAGGTATGATACAAGGCCGAGAAGGATGCGAAAATGTACCAAAGCGGGCGCTACATTTCAACGAGGCAGCACGCCCGGGTTGCAATCTCACTTATCTTTACCAAATAGACCAAGTGGCGAGAATGCGCCACGAATACGGAGCTTATCACAAACATCAAGGAAGGCATCAGCAAATGTTCCAAGGACACTGGGTGCCTGAGGATTGCTTAAGACATGCCTATTTCCATCTTACAACACCAGGGTTACCCTGCAGACTCGCAAAAGAGAGCCTGGAACTTGTACAACAGAGAACGGTAAACTTCAACTCTCTGCCACACCAGTGACAGCAACAGAACGAGAACTTGCGACCACGGACCCGCTGAAACGATTTAGCTATTACACTAATTACAAGAGCATCAAAGGTAAGTAAAGTCACCGCAGATCTTACTATGATATCTGTACGTAACTTGAGTGTGACAACAGTTAGAAGAGACTTGGAAATTACCTCATAAAACCTCCGTTTTTTTGCTGCTTTATGCCAGGCATTGCACCCTTAACTGTTCACGTTTAGATTGCTACTGGTTGAGGTGACAATCGTGACGCGACGAAAGATAGTGTTTGCTCTGCTGATGCGGCCAATGTAATTGATGGCTATGTTTGGAACTTAAATTAGACCTAGCGGCAACAGCGAAATGTGAACACCGCTTTTCAGATTGATTAGCATTATAACAACTGTGCTCGGGAAAGCAACCTCTATTTGTTGCAAGATGTTGCATAACTGTAACAACGACCCCAAATCAATTGCCCACATCGTTGTTTACATCCGTGAGCGATCACCAAACTGCTGCCTATGCCCGATTTATACCGCTTAACGCTCCCATCACATCCGCGCGCCAATTTCACGTCCATCGCCCCTCGTGACCCTCAATCCCACGCGACACCTCAAACAAAACATCGCAATCACCGTCACCCATTCACCCACACAATAACCGCCGCAATGGCAGACCCAGATCAGTTCGGAACGCTCTCCAGCCAAGGAAAGCCATACACAGTACGTCCCCAGCTTCAACTTTCAACCTTCAACTTTCCACCATGACAACGTTACAATAGCGCATCACATCCAAAACTAACACACCCAGGCCCCAGCAACACGTGGCCGCCCGCTCGCCCTGCCACCAAATGGCACAATCGAAACCCTCAACGGCGGCGTCTCGCGCATAAGCAATAAGGAGAACGCTTTCGCGCCTTCCTCTGCGCCTTTGGCTCCAAGCAAGCGCGTGTCTGGACGCGCTGGCCCGGGGAAGCCAATTACCAAGCCCTCCATCAAGCCCTCCATCGAGGTCGAGACCCAGAACGAGGAGCAGGCTGAGGATTTCGTTTACACCCCTGATACCGCCGCTGCTTCCACCACTGTCTCCGACAACGATTCCGCAACCAAGCACCTCTCGGACAAAGTAAAGGCTCAGCTGAACACCACTCTCGCCGCCGAGGATGCCAAGTACGCGAAACATGTCGCGGACCTTCCAGATTCGTTGCAAGGCTTTGACCTCGGAATGCATGTGAAGTGGTTGCAGGATGGGTTGAAGATGAGGAAGTCTGATATCCGCGCCAAGTATGGTGTTGGACTTCGCAATACCGACAAGACTGATATCAGAGGTGATTCCGTCGTGAAGACCTGGGCTGGGGAGGACATCGTGGCTAAGAACGATGTTGATGCCGCTGACGCGAAGCCAGCCACCAGCATGCGCACCGGCGGAACCCAGACAACTTTGACTGGTGATGTTGACGCCCGCACCAATATCCGGGATATGTGGGCCATGCTCCGCGAAACCTCCGAGGCTATGGACCAGACGCAGGCCGCTCGCGCCGAGGCTGCTGCCGAGGAGAGGAAAGTCGAGGAGGGCCAACGATTAAAAAACGCAATCATCTTCGACGCCCGCTTCCTCTCAACCCACGAGCTCAAGCTCAAGGATATTGAGCGCTTCGGTGCCGCCCTGGCCGGCAGCTTCAAGATGGCCTGCGACTACCTCGGCTTGCATCAGGGGGGTGTGTACTGGGTGATGACCGCGCCGGTTAACGATAAGGAGAGGACCGAAAAGAGGACTGAGTGGATTCATGGCCTGAAGATAGGAAGTGAGTGGAGCGAGGGGGCGGTGAAGCGGGAGAGGTGGGTCAGGGACAGGCTCTTTCAGTATCGGCATGCGCAAGGGGGGTGGAAGGGGGAGTTGGCAGATGATGTGAATCCGTTGAAACCGCTGAGCAAACGGCACACTACCAGGGCGGGAGAGGGCCCGAGATATCGTTAGGCGTATGGCAGTTGCCATGCTTATGTTCGGTGACGTGACGAGGTTGTTGGGTCCTGTTCCATGGAACTTGGGCCTGAGTATACTCGAAATATCCACGAGTTACAAGTCGGCCATTGCTGTGGGGCTTTGGAGTTGAGTTATCGCCAGTTTCCTCGCTGGTGCTTAGGTGGACCCCGTCGGCTCTCTCTTCTGAGGCCTATTCTGGGCCTGGATCTCGAACTGGAAGGAAGAGTTGTCTTAGCTGTTGAGGTGTAGGTTCATGGAGAGGACGATGCGAGGACATTGAGGTAGGCACTGGCATACCGGTGTTATAGAACGAGAAGCATACAATAAAGGGAAGTGATAGCAAAAGCAGTATAGTACGCGAACAGAAATCTCATTGCCATCACAAACCGGCGAGTCATTGACTTGACATCAAGCTGGGTATCTTCCTTAACTCCTCAACAAACCTTTCTCCCGTATCGTGCCCTCGTAAGCACCATTTCTTACTTGTCAACCTTCCCCATCCCCTTCAACGCCTGCACAACCTCCTCCCCGAAATCCTGATTCAACAACTTCCCATACCTCAGGTCACTCAACCCACCAACCGTATTCTGTATATCCGCAAGCAGCGCAGCAGCCTCCTGGCCCATAGCCTCAATCTCGCCTTGTATCTCTTCAGCAGCCTTTTCCATTGCACGCAATACTGTCCGTGGAGTATGATGTTTCTTCTCCGTCGCGAGATTGGTCGTTGATCCAAACAACTATTTTCCCTTAGCCTCTTCCTCTCCGTTTATTTCACGATGTTTGGTGTGCTTACTTCCCGCTCAATCAAAACCTCCTCATCCACCTCGTCTTCCCCCCTCTCCTCTCTCTCCTGCATCCTTCTTGCCCTCACCACAGCTCGTCGCTGTGCGACACCTCTGGCGACCTCATCGTCGATGTTGTTTTCTATGGCGTCTGTGAGGAGGGCGCGCTGGTGGGTGAGGTGGCGGTAGAGGCGTGCGATCTCGGCTTGAGGTGTGGAGGCGGGGAAGAGGTTGGTGAAGCCGTTGAGAGAGATGATGGATGGGACGGGGCCGGGTTGGAGGAGGAAGGTGGTGAGGATTTGGACTTCAGTGGGCGCCATGGTGAGGTTGGTTTGAGGCCTTTATGACGATGCTGGGATGTGATATTGAGGTTTACTGGGGTGAGATTCAGCTGGTTTAAGGCTTCCAAGTCGCACGACTGCGGAATGTGATAATAAGGATGAGCTCTAAATGCCTGCGTAGCCTGTTTACCGAAGCCGAGGGCGCTGATAATGGGGACACGCAGGAACGACCAGGCTAAGCTTGCGTTGGGGGCAGTTATGGTGTTAGGGAGCCAGGGTGGGCGAGACAGTTATGGGTTGTCTACAGACGGGGTTAAGAGCGCGTTCCCTGTGTCAGAACCGCCAGGATGGTGTGCGGTTGAGGGTTGGCCAAGTTTTGCTGGGGTAATGGTTCAGGGACGACGATTAATGACACCGGGCACTATGGGGTCCTAATGTTGGGGTAGATGGGCGGGTAGATGCAGTGGAAGGCAGACGCGCTGGTGGTGATAGTTGAGTGCTTCGCTTTATGAAGAGAGCGTTAAGCTCGCCATTTAGAGCGCATCAGCCTCGTTTAAGAGATGATGTTTGTGATGCAGCCTTGTCATCCTAGAACGCGCTCAGGAAACGCGACTTCAAATTGACAGGCACGGACCACTTCCGCGTCCGCCATGGCCCTCCTCACGAGTTTCCCATCCACCCCCCCCTTGCCCGCAACACCACATCTACGCTGCTGACTATACCAACCTTCAGCGTGCTCAAAACTTGGTTCAGAGTGTACTTCAACCTCAAGTTAATCTGAACCCTTCAAAGTCGATACTTCAAAAGTTAGAATCCAAGATGGCACCATCCAAGGCAGAGAAGCAACCGTATGAGGCAAACGAGAGAGTTCTTTGCTTTCACCACGAGGTGCTCTATGAGGCCAAGGTCTTGGATGTCAGAAGAGCAGAGGATGGTGTTGCATGGAAGTGCAAGGTTCATTACAAGGGATGGAAGCAATCGTGAGTTGGCTTTTTCAGTTTTCAGTTCCCGTCATCCGTTCTTTCAAGTGGTCATACGCTATTTGGAAAGGTTGAAGGACAGATAGGCTACAAGACTGGCCATATCAACAATCCAAGGGTGTTACCCAGTGAGCAGTCGTCTTTATACAAAGACAAGGTGGTGCTGTCAGATTTTCGTATTCAGAAACGTGGCTAACAGAAAGAAGCTGGGATGAGTGGGTTCCAACCGACCGTATCCGGAAGTTCACCGAGGAGAACCAGGCACTCGCAAAGAACCTTCAGGAGCAGCTGAAGAGCGCCCATGCGAAGGTTTCAAAGTCTGTTGGCACTAAGGGAAAGAAGGCTGCCAATGGCTCTGATTTCAGCTCTGCCAGGGGAAGTGAGGAGAGAGGATCAATCGTCGCCGCCCAGGGTGGAAGAGGCCCAAGAGGTTCTCGTCGCGACTATGATCTTGAGCAGGTATGTTGCAATCTTTTTGCGCAGTCTATGTCTTTCCCAATACGCAGATTTTTCTTTTCCATTATCCACCACCCAAAATGCAGGCCAAGTCGCACACAGTTTTCACATCTTGGGGCATGCCAGCCACACCACTTCTGCCCATATGTCATCACTATTTGGACTCAATAATTGGCTACCGCTGCCTGGCAAGCTAAACCCATTGCGCTTCATTTCATCTAGACGCTGCGCGGTGGCAAGAGTGCTGTCCCAACCTCCCACACCACGACCTACACAACTCAAACCTTTCCAAGACATTCATCACAGTCATCAAAATCAAAAATGTCTTTGGAGGAGTCCCGATCAGCTACCATGATTCTAGCGTGGAAAGTTCCTTGCTGCCACAACTTCGTGCGGTTGCCAAACGAAGTCAATGCGGCAACCGGCTGGCTCATGAGTTCAACAAATCCCATGGAAACTTATTCACTCCATCGATGTCGAAGAAACCTCAATTCCACACCCGCAAAAATCATTGAAGGTTTGATATCGTCGTTACGTTGATTGAAGGCTTTGCCGTGAATACTATGCTAACACATGACAGGAGTCCGACTTCAACACCCGCCCAAAGATCAAGCTCCCAATGCCAGACAACATCAAAGCCATGCTCGTCGACGACTGGGAGAACGTAACCAAGTTCCAGCAGCTCGTCCCCCTCCCGGCAACGTACACCATCAACCGGATCCTTTCCGAGTACGAGACTCTCGAGATGGCAAAACGCGAGGCCAACTCCCCTTCCGCTTCCATCCTCGAGGAGATGTTGCAGGGACTTAGAGATTACTTTGACAGGATGCTTGGCCGCATGTTACTTTATCGGTAAGTGTCCCAGTACCTCGTGACAATTTAGGAGAGTAATGTTTAATAGTGGTAGCTTCGAGCGCCCACAGTACTCGGATATCCGCGCCCACTGGACCTCAAAGGAGGGTGAGCTCGCCGGTAAGGGGCCGTGCGACACTTACGGTGCCGAACACCTCTGCCGTCTTCTTGGTACGCTGCCCCGCCGAGCGGTGTCGCCAACTGCGAGGCCGTTCCCCCCATTCCCCCTAGCTTTCTCCGATCAAAGCTAACACCCCCAGTCTCCCTCCCAGAACTCATCGCCCAAACCAACATGGATCAACAATCCTGCAAGCGTCTGCGCGAAGAGCTGGACAAGTTCGCGACCTGGTTGGGTGGTAAGGAGAATGTGAAGAGGTTCTTTACTAGTGCTTATGAAGTGCCGAATGCGGGGTATGTTGATAAGGCTCGAGCGTAAGGGATTAGAGGATGGACAGAGGCTTGTGCTTTGATTTTGGCGTCAATGGGGTAGGGTGATGGAGCATGGAGCGTGGCGTATGGACACATTGCTTGCGGAGGCTTCGAGGGAGTTACGGGTTTTTGGCAAGCCGGGAGTGGGATGATTGCTTTGCTTTCGGTTATCGTACAGAGAGGTCAAGTGCTAATGAGATTCTGCGGTGATATGAGCGCGAGAATAAATTGATGGGCATCGAATCTGGACTTATGTGACTAGTACTCTAGCTCATCAGGAGTGTGCTCAAGATATACAAGAAAATTTGCTACAACAGCTGCATATCTCATCGCTGTGATGCCCGTAAGGCGAATTGTGTGGGTGAGTCGGGCATCGTTCTATAAAATCACCTGACGTCACCACCAGATTCTGGTGGACAAGTGCCATTCTCTTCTGCCCGGTTTCAGAGGAATAGTCCTTCGACTCTCAGTGTCATTTTCGTCCTCAGCCCGCTTCGGGATTGACAGGGAAGGCGTATTTAAGCAAGTCTCAGCGCAGACTCCGGGGCATCACGGTCGCAAGCGGGGAAAGCACAGACCCATTCACAGCACTTATCAAAATGAATATTTCTATCTCTTTTTCGCGAGGCTATATATCAACAACCACCAACGCCACTTATGCTCCACCACAGGTGTAATCCCAACGCCACGCTCAATGACAGCACACAACGTCTAGTCTTCCAATCTCACCATCACTTCACCTTACCCATAATAGTTTCCGGGCCCCTAACAACATCTAACATCGCAGCTCTAGCCTTAACACTATTGACCATGCTCCTCTCAAAGTCATCCCTAGCCCTCAATACCGCCTCCACCCAGCTGAGCTGCAAGTCCCAATACTCAGCCTTAAAGCCTTCGAATGTTGAGACCACGGCACTCTTATCACAGCAGACCATTTCACCAAACCACTCTGTCACACGCCACTTCAACTTCAACAGATCGCGCACCTCGTCTGAGAGATTTGAGGTGCCGAAGAACTCGAATACTGTAGAGACATCGGTATAGAGCTTCTTTTCGAAGGGATCCTGGCGTCTGAACTTGGCGCCCTTGTTTCGTACTGACTGGAGGTAGGCGACGAGGAGTGCGTCAGACATTTCTTCTACAAGGATGTCGAGTAAGGAGTGGTGCAGCACCATCTTGTAGTCCCCGATATACTCGTCGAACGTGACAGTCAGCTGCTTCATAGCATTAACAGGGTACCACTTCGGCGTAAAGATGTCTGGAATAACAGTCCTGAAATCCACAGCAATGATAAGCTTAGCGAACGTCGACATGCAATAAGCACTTAGATCCACATAGTCATCACGCAGCTCCGCGAGTTGTGTATCCGCAACCTCAAGGTACGCAGGCGAAACAAGCGGCGCGAACTTTTCCCTGAATGAAGTAAGGTATCCAAAGCGACCCAGATCCTCGTTGTCGTCGATACAAGCGATCTGATCATTGGCGGTTGCTACAAGCCAGTCTTGCAGACCCGGTAAGCCCTCCATTTCTGGGTTGGGCTGCATATATCTCTCCGCCTCAGCCTCAAGCATCTTCTGTGCTGCCTGCTGGCGATTCTTAAGACGCAGAATCATGGCGTCTATGACACCCTCAATAACATCCATACGTTGTGATGCCTCCGCGGCATCAGTCTGCTCGCGCAACATGCGCCACAGATCCACGACGTTGCGAGTACGGAAGTATCCAAATTCGTCGTTATCGAGGTTCGAGCCCTCCACGCTGCGCTCTGCAAAGTCCTTGGCTTCTGTGGCCTGGATGCGGGATATCCATTTGTCGAGGGAGTCGATGATGAGACTGCGGAACTCCTTAACCATCTCAGTTTCGCGTCCGTCGATGACTTGTGGTGTGAGTTCTTCCATCTTAAAGCCCAGCTTCGCCATCTTGGCGTAGTATTTCTCTGGCCAGTTGAGGATAGAAAGCATGTGTGCTGAGCTGGTGTCCGAGTTGTCAATCATGCCGATAAGGAAGTCGTGCATGACGCTATGATATATTTTGGCGTACGTCTGAAAGATCTTCCACTTCTTTGGCATCAGAGGCACCATGCCCTGTTTAACAGCATTGAGGTTATTGAAGAACCAGCGCATGCTCTTTTCGAGCTTCGATGGGTCGTCGAAGAAGAGCTGTTTGTGGTTCTCGAGCTCTTGCTCGGCATTCAGTCGTATGGCTAGTAGGAACTTCTCCTTGTAGCCGCGCACCTCCTTTGCGCCGTCTGTTATGCCTTGGAAACGTGCTGTCATGTCTTTGTGGTCCTTGAGGACTTCTTGGAGCGCCAGCACTCTCTTGTCACTCTTTTCTTCGGCTTCTATGATGACAGCGAACCTCACAATGAGGGTGTTGTTTCCAGCCATTAGGACGTTTATGAGGTTGAGGGCAATCTTGCCAATGTGCTCGTCGAACATTGCTACGACATCCTCCAAGTCGCCAAACAGTTGCTCAAGTACGCCCTCGAAGCTCCTGTCCCCGGCTCTTCTGATTTGTTCCATCGCGTCGTCTCGTATGTTTCGTAGCTTCGTCAATTCGTAGTGCGCGTTCAGGAGCTCCGGCATATTCTCTTCGTCCTCCTCGTCCTGCTGCAGCATGTATCCGACCTTCGCAATTCCATCCTTGAAGCCCTCCAAATTCATCATCATAGACTCCACAGCATTAAAGTTCCGGTTCGTCTGCGACACAATGTTGATATTCGGGAAATCCTTAATCATGACCTGCGCCTCCGCACACAGTTTATCAATCTTCATCATCTCTTTCTTAATCTCCTTCACCGTCCTCTGGCCCTCCTCAACCCCCACCATCCCATTCTGCGTCGTCTCCAACTGCTCCTTCAACCCAACCCTAAGCTGTGAATCGACCGCGCCCTTCTTGCGCGTAAACTCCGCTTTCAAATTGGCGCTTTTGTCAAGGTCATCGGGATGTCGGAGGAGCTCCGCGAGCTTTGCCGTGGTGGAAACTAATATATCCATGGCGCCTATGGTTCTTTCATCGCTGGTTGTGTTGGTTGTGTCCGTCGTCGCATCTGTTGATCCGTAGCTTGGGGTCGTGGCCAGTGAGGTACCCACGCGGCTGCGCTTCAGGCTTGGCATCGGCGGCTAAGGAACCCAAAATTAAAGCTCCGCGACGACATACATTGAGCCAGAACGTCGCAAGCCTCTCAACACAAGGCAAATGTACGAAATCATCGCAATTACAGGGGCAGAATAAAATGCTGACAGTAGATATCTCAGATCACAATGTCTTCCTTCTTCCGCATCACCCTCATGCGCTCCGGCATTGGATTGCCAAAGCGCACCCAGGGCGTCCTCAAGGCCCTTGGCCTCCGCAAGCGCATGAAGACTGTCTTCTATCCAGTCACCCCAGAAGTCGCCGGTCAGATTATGAAGGTGAAGGAGTTGATCAAGGTTGAGGAGGTCGCCGCGCCAAAGACGAAGGAGGAGCTCAGCCAGGAGAGACGCCCGGATGCCGGTTTCTACATCGAGATGGCTGTTCCAAGAATATAAGCGATTATCGCGCACGCATCGATCGACGAAAAAATACGAAACTTATCCGACGTCAAGTAGCTGGGCGATAGTGGAGGAGTGATAAGGAGGAGGATGGAGAGTGAGATGGATAGGTGGATGCGCCCCAGCAGTCAATCAGCCGACCAACGACAGAAGCGTCCATCTCGAGAAGCACGAAGAGACGCGGTCCCCATGTTTCAATAATCGGCAAAAGGCACAGCAACGGCGTTTGGGACGATGTACTACATAGATGTAACATACCGGGGCGAGACGAGGAAAGAACAAAACATGCAGAAACACACCAAGTGGGCGGCATAAGCCTTGAAGAATTATGTGTATTTTGAGGAGTTATATGTGATTCTCTTTTTATTTTGCTATTTCGAGGCCGCAATTTGTGCTACAAGAGTAGTCATGAGCTGCTGACTGTGCTAGGACAATCAAAGCTGTAGGCCTTTGCTTGAAGGGAGTGCATAGAGCACACTGTGAAGGAATATAGTCACTGCAGGCAAATGTTTCGACACCACCTACCATTATCCGGTTACTGTACACTGTACACTGTGGTCCTTTCCATCCTTTCCCCCGTAACACATTGCCTCCAATTTCGCCACTTAGTAACCATCCCGTTGAAGACCTCTTCAGCCCCGATACACAAAAACCACCACTTCCAGCATTCAATATTCGTCCTCCTCAAAGATGTCGTCCAAGTCAATGCAAATCCCACCATTGCGACAGAGTCTGACCTTCTCCATCAACCACTCTCTGGTTTCGCGGCTGCTCAGAAGTCTCAAGTTGACCATGTTTACGTAGTCTCTAAAAACATCCTGGTTCTGGAAGAGAACCACCATCGCCAGGTTGCCGTGTTCTGTGATACCCGGTTCATCACGGGCGAATGCGAGAGCCTGATTACGAAGTGTTGAAAGCTCCATAGAACGCATCTGTCTGCTCAACTCGAGGATGTAGCCGTGGTCATCGTCCAGTCGGCGGCGGATGCTGCGTTCACCGGCTCTGCTGCGATCATTGCGGACGTCGACTGGCTGGGCCGATGAAGAGCGGCGACGACGGCGGCTATTACGAGGCGGGGAGCGACCTTGCTGGACTGGGACAACTGCACGGTTGTTGTTCTGCTGGTTGACTGGTCTTCCGGTTGCGCCAATGTTGGCTAGGCGTGAAGCAGCTTGGGCGGGACCACGGCTGGCGGGGCTGTTCTGAGGGGCGTCTCTTCTTCTGCCATTTTTGCGTGGGTTGGCTATGCGTCTGCGGGCAAGGTGACGAGCTTCGTACTCGTGCCACTCAGGGCCGACGAGGAGGTGACCGAGGGCGTCAAACCCGTGGTTCACCGGGCCCTGATCATTTTCGATGGCGGCGGCTTGGTTGTTCGCGTTGCCGCAGCGGAGCATCGTGCGAGGGGATTCCTGAGCTGTCGAAGATGGCGAAGCTTTCACTGGAATTTTGCGGCCTCCTTTCTGTCTGGCTGGCGAAGTGCGCATGGACTGGTTGAGGTTGACACCACCGCCGGAGTCGAAATCGTCTTCGCTGTAAAAATTCTCGCCGTCGTCCTCGGCGTCGGCAACACTTGCCTTATGGCTCTTTCTGGCTGAGGAAGCTGGCTGGCTCATGGCGTTTGTGATGGTCATCGGTCCTAGTTGCGCAGTCTTGCCACGACCCTGGCCCGTATTCTGAGCAGCTGGTAGACTTTTAAGCGAACCCTGGTCGTTGTAACGCTCTGCGGGGCCACACTGTGGTTCGCTTGTCTTGACTGGCGACCCGTCACAAGTGTGACGCTGGAGGGACAAACTTGGCTGATTCTGTTGGAAGTCAGGAACTGATTGAACCTCACGCCTGAGCCGGTCAGATAGGCTATGACGCTCGGATGGAAAAAGCCCAAGAGGAAGGACCGGGATTGTGGGAACCGGAGGTGGTGGGGGGAGTTGACGGAACTGAGACAAGGTTTGAGGAGCTGGAAGGTGCTTCGAGGCAGCACGCCCCCCACGCCTGACTCTGTCGCTTGGGAATGCTGCGGCGGCCTGTGACCGAGTCCTTCTCGTGGGGCGGTTCTGCATACTTGGCAAGGAGGCAAGTGCTGAAGTAGGCAAAGCCTGGTCTGCCGCTCCGTCCAGGTTCTCTTGCTTGACCATGGTGGCTTGGAAAGCAAAAATGTTGATACCTTGTCACTGATGATGGCTGGCATGATGAGGTGGTGTTTAATTGTAGGCGCGATGTGGTTGTTGTGCCAACCAAGGACACTAGTGCAATGGTATAAAGGGCCTTGTATCCCTGTGCGGCTATGCTTGGCAAAAATGTGCTCTTGGCGGAATTTCTTTGTTTTAAGTTTATATACTCTCTGGTGCTTTCTGGCAAATTAAGCAATTCTTATTTTACTGTCCTATAATCTCATTATCTTGGCTTAACGGCGTTATTTGTAAAAACTGGTTTAAATAGCACAACAAATAATTGCAGGCAAATGCTTTAAATCAAAATTTAATGGCATGATTTGGATGCTGGCTTTCCTCTTTGTGTCAGCACTTGTACCTTGCCGAATGATGCCAACGCCTTTATTGCAACACTTAGGTGGCAACTAGGCAAAGTGAAGCTGCTACATGATATGCCACATACATATATAAGAGCTCCAGATGACATACGTACTGTCAGCTGCGAGAGTCAACTAAAGCTTAAGATACAATCTTGATAACATCTTGATTGCCCTCTGTCTGATGATGGTCAGGGATGACATGCTCCGTCGGCACCTCGGTTTGCACCATCTAAGGTTTATGCCTGGTCTGTTCTAATCGGTGTACACGAACTCAGCACGAAAAGAATGCATGTCTGCACCTTAGGAAGTTTTTCCCTCTGGGTCCCGTTCCCATCAGTGCCCACCCTTCCGTCATCATGTTCGAGATACCAGGACCCGTGGTCTTATCGGTGTTCTCTCTAGAGGTGTCGGAAATGCCTAAAAGCTTGGCATTATCCTCGGAGTGTTGCCTAACCCTCATCAGATCGAGGAACACCGGATACCAACTGTTCTTTTGATCTGGCGTCAAGGTGCATCTCCCAGTACTGGCTTTGGAGGTCGCACACTGACATTTAGATACTCATGTGGTGGTGGTTGCCCCACCAACCAGGATGCCCTCCTCTACGAATATCGCGGCGACGACCACCAACGGGTGACGCGTACGTCACCAGGCAGCGTGGGACCAAAGTTTTCAGAGCTCCAGAAGCGAGGACGACTCTCCCAAGACCGGAGAATTGTTTAGCCTCGCCACACTGCCCACTTCATCCACCACTTGATCTTTCAAGCACATTGCGCTCCACAAGATAACGGGCATTTACATCTTTTGGATCCTCCATTGCGCCATCACTTGTAGAAGACTGCGCTGTGGTACATGCGCTTCAAAGTGCAATTTCTGAAGAAGGTATCCTGTTTCGCTACGAATCCATCGTCGAGCTTCAGCTGACCTTTGACATAGGACCATCCCATGCATTAAGGCCGAGACCCGCGACCAACATCCATAGAACGGAGTTCCCTGGAAAGCTGCCTCAATTATCCAATTTTGAGAAATCATGTCGTCGCACCCCATGCCTCCTCGCTCTCTGGGTAATCTCCTGATTGGAGCCATGAGGTTCAGCGGCGCCCACTGTGTCAACAGCGCATCGAGAGAACTCATCAGCATCAGCGAGAAGATATCATACATTGAAATGGGCGAACGGTTGGCATCTGTTAGAGTTGTTATTTGAAAGTCTAACTACGAGGGTCTGAATATATGGACCACATAAACAAAGAGTGCAAACAACAGCTTCCGGCTGGCTCTGGTCACAAAGACTCATCGCAGTCAAACAGGCAGGTTACGAACAAAGGAGTGGCAACAGCCACATTCTTCCATATGTCGCATACCACATTCGCGCTCTTTCCATAATTCAACATCATACTACCGCCGCCAGATCGCAGATTAAGAGACACGCCCAAGTAACACACGAAGTGATAAAAAATATTGTAGACCGTATCAACGAGGTCGCCCGTCGATCCGTTGAGATCAGCGGCGATCAAGTCGCCAGAGAATTTGTTGTCGCCCGTTTCGAGGAATACATCCGTCAGAACGAGGATGAAATCATACTCACCGAGAGATCGATCCCAATTGCCAGAGGATGCATTGAGTTCGAGGAGCACAGACGTGTTTACGTCCCGGAAAAGTCGAGTCATGCGGCCAGGGTCCTCGAAGCGATCAGATAAACACACCACTTTAATACACATACTTCCACGACCATTAAGAACATATACGACTATACGACCAACAACATAAGCCAACTACTCACGACCCCCCCCCATCATCTCGAACCAACGCCATATCTTGCATATTGGGCCATAATAAGCCTTTAGATGAACCTCAATGCCCAGACACAATGGCCACTAGAAGAGACCGCGACCTTCTTGCGTCGGGCCTTCTCATATTGGCGACACCTTCTGTTCGAAGACTCACACAATTGTTAGAACATTATATGAACCCAATACAGTAATGACATGTAGAAAACAGCCAGGCTCTGCCCTCTTTTACAATGGTGCTCCGCAGAGGTTTTCTGTTACGCACAATTTTCAGCTTAGCCCTTTATCAAAATACGCAGACTCCATTGTTACCATATATACCACTGCTTCTGTATCCTCCATTTGAACTTGTTCTCGCTCTTATCTCGAGTCGGCCGTAGATAAATCGTTCTGTAGCTTCTATGCGTTCTCTCGTCAAGTCAATGCTCGTGTTTGTCGTTTTTAAGTATCAGTCACACTCAACGTTGCCTTTAACTTGTGGCTTATCCGTTTTATTCATAGCCAACCTCCTTTTGTCGTTGTTGATACCTTTTGTGAAGTTGCGCCAATTGGTATCACCTTGAGTTGAGCACGAAAGTTGCCATTGCTGCTATTAGCATCTCTGTTCATCCTTCGGCCATCTTCTAGCGTGGCCAACAGCCTATTCGAACGGCTCTAGCGAGCGAGGGGCCTAGTCAGCTCATTCGCATGGGGCTCTGAGAAGAGGCAGTTCATTTGTTTGGGCACGTTGAACAGACGGGTCAAACGGCGGCGAACGGTTGAGAGGCCAACAACGGCACTTTTTGGCCCTTTTATGATTTGAAGGCAATGTTTATACAATAATTAGATGACGTAAACTTGCTGGCATTTGGAAACACCACCGCTAGCAACTGCCGAGCGCTGGAACAAGCTCACGAACTTTGTCTACAATGGGCAGAGAATCATGGGATGAAGTTCGCTCTACACAAGTACACGTTAACTCATTTCTCCAGACAACGTCTGCAAGACATCAATGCAGTGGCAAACTTAGAGCTTGTTACAGTCAGACCGACACCATCAGTGAGAATACTTGGGGTACTACTGGACTCGAAGCTCAACTTTAAAGCACATTGCAAGGCCACCCTGACAAAAATGACTACACAACTTAACGCTCTATACCGAACAACCGCATCTACCTGGGGAGCAACACTTCCGAAGGCCAGGCAACTTTATCTGGCCATCATAAGAACATCACTCACTTATGGCGCGGTTGCATGGCACCGTCCCAATTTTCAGTTAAAGGGTTGTGTGAGGAAACTACAGCAGCAACAAAACGTCGGCTTGAGAATTGTGCTCCGCACTTTTAAGCGTTGCAGCATCCCACAGCTACACACAGATGCATATGTTCCCCCTCTACATCTGTGGCTCAATGGAAAAGTCTCACTTTTCCACGTTAGAATTGAAGCAAGTGGGATCAGATCACAGATAAAGGATGCATGCTACACCATACAGCTTGCCATGCAGGTAGCCGATGGTTTTAGCAGTCAGCGACCATTAACACCAATTGCCACACCCAACACCACTACCCGCCAGTGGGCCTTGAACTGGCTAGGAGGATCATTCGCAGACTGTGAAGGGAAGATTAAGGAGATAGTCCTCCAAGACTGGACCGATTACTGGAGAGAAGGACCCCGTCATACTTATAACCCGAGGGAGCTTGGGAATCAAAGTATCATTAAGGCGAACACGAAGCCAACAGCAAAAGTGCTACAGCTACACCGGACACTACAGAAAGCAGAAAGTTCAATACTTATCCAGTGCGGACCGGCTGTATTGGCCTCAGAAAGTTCTTGTACGGATGTAGAGTGCACGATATAGACAGCCCAATGTGCGACTGCAGAGGAGGAGAGGAGACAGCTGAGCATATAGCAATGTTGTGTCCACTCGAATCATCTCGAAGACACTTACTTTTTGACGATCATGGACGCCAGCAATCATGGAAAGCACTAATTGGCAAGCCAATCCAAGCAAAACG
>RCNJ01000211.1_pt1 | contig 40783 bp, 30 predicted proteins | sample 2041171 | NCBI WGS metagenome assembly RCNJ01 (sample SAMN09708213, study PRJNA481090) | feces metagenome | biome: feces | host: Pygoscelis adeliae | place: Antarctica: Rookery Lake | collected 2010-03-01 | reverse complement strand
GCGGTTGTTGTCTTGGGTGCGCATACTGAGCCTGCTGATATGAGCGTTGCGGTGGGAGAATCGGAGGTGATTGACAGTATTGCGGTTGCGCAGTGGCGTATGGAGCTTGATTATAATGAACCGGCTGAGACATCGGTGGCAGTTGCTGCCGATTATTCTCATAAAAAGCTTGCTGATTCTGAACTTGCATCGCCATGAACTGCTGCTGGCTCAGATTTCCCGGTGGATATGCGCCTGGCGACTGAGGGATGGGCTGCTGCATGTAGCCTCCATTCTGGGACTGTTGGCTTCTATATGCTCCTTGCTGGCCATACTGTCCATTATAACCCCCGCCATACCCTGGAAGCCCTTGATAAGACATTCTTTTTATCTGCTGGGGCTGGCTGGCCTCCTCAGCTCAGCCTTATGGTTAGATCGATGCAAGTCTGGGCAGGCTGCATGGCGCTTATCGGCGCTTATTGGCGCTTAAGACGCTTGAGATACCTCGGCAAGTAGCAAGAGCACGAACAATCTTGATCCACTGGTCAACAACGCTAAAAAAAGCAACGCCACGGACAGGGGGTATTTGTAGGGATCTCCTGTCTCTCTCGAAAGTTCACATAAACTTTTGTTGTTTCTTCCATATTCTTCACTTCTTGTCGTCATAGCATCTCCTTGTTTTTCCTCTTTGCCACCATTTTATACCCAGAGTCAAGCCTCGAATTTCAGCCACAGTCAGCAGCAAAATCATGGAATGGCTCGGACATGCCAAGATCGGGTTCACAACCTCGCCGGAGCCAGTTGAGTTCAAGACAAAATATGGACAGCATTCAGATATTCTTAAACTCGCTGAAGAGTCTACGCCACCATGTCGTTTAAATCCGCTATTGTTCAATGGCCATCTTCAGACTGCCATGACAGTCTTGAAACCTGATGGACCAATCGTGCATTTCAAACGTAAGATCTTCGAGGCCGAGGACCTAGCATACGAAGGCAGTTTTGCTGTCGATTTCGTGGTGCCAAAGTCGAGGTTCGAGGAGGCGGATCCAGAGTTGCCGCCAAGGACGGCAGACTTCGACAAGCAAGAGTTGGAGGAAATGGACGCTGGATCAGATGACACTCGTCCGATGCTCATCTGTCTTCATGGACTTTCCGGAGGGTCTTACGAAATCTATCTCAGACACGTACTGGCACCTCTGATTGCTGAGGATGGTGGATGGGAAGCGTGTGTTGTCAACTCGAGAGGCTGTGCTATGCACAAGATCACCAGTAGTATCCTCTACAACGCACGTGCAACCTGGGACACCAGACAGTTTGTGCAGTGGGCAAGGAAGAAGTTCCCAAACAGGCCTCTATTCGGAATCGGCTTCTCCCTCGGAGCCAATATCCTTACCAACTACGTTGGTGAGGAGGGTGAACATTGCGAGCTGAAGGGGGCTGTCGTTATTTCGAGCCCCTGGAACTTGGACGCTGGCAACATGGCATTGCAGCGCAGCTGGATTGGCAGAGAAGTCTACTCCAAGGTCATGGCCGGTAACCTCAAGCGTCTCGTTGAGAAGCACGCCGACCAGATTTCCAAGAACCCAAACATCAACATGGATCGCATCCGCAATGTGACCTACCTGCACGAGTTCGATCGCGAAATCCAGGGCCCAACATGGGGATATCCAACCGAAGGAGCTTACTATCGTGATGCCTCATCTTGCGACGTCCTGCTCAACGTTCGCATCCCTTTCTTCGCCATCAACGCCACCGACGACCCGATTGCTGTCAATGAATGCATTCCGTACGAGGAGTTCAAGAAGAACCCTTACACTGTTTTGTGCACCACCTCTCTTGGTGGGCATCTCTCCTGGTTCGAAGGTCACGGCAACGGTGATCGCTGGCATGCGAAGCCAGCGGCAAACTTTCTGAACAACTTGGTCCACAAGGTCGATTATGATACTATTGTGCCAAGGGAGGTGCTTTTCAGCCCAAAGACGATTCAGAAGCAAAGCAAGTTCTCGCCATCGAGACGCAAGCTCCACGTTCAAGAATAAGTTGGTTTGCTCGAGGATGGATATAGAAGTGGCTACCAAAAGTTCTCATGCCATTATTTCAATATGGTTACATAGATGTTATTTCTTAATAGATAAGGCTGCAGAACGGAGGACAAATATCAGAGGAACAAGAACTTTTTTGTAACCATGACACGATGTATTGCAGTAAACTGCTACCGCATTCTTCGCTTAAATCTTCTCCAGAAGAACCACCTTCGTTATGCAATATCCAGAGCGACATGCTTGTCTTGCTCGAAAACAAACGCATGAATCAACGCCAAAGCTATGCTAAATATCCAACAATTCGAGTTGCTTTACATCTTGACGATCTTCTCCAAAGCCTCAAGCAGGATGTCCGCATGTGGCTTATCGAAGATCAACATTGGACGCAGTCGAACAGCCTTCACGCCAGATCCACCAATGTTAACACCAACAGTCTTAGCCTTCTTCAAGAAAGCATCACGCTGTGGAGAATCAAATGCAATGAAGGTACCCTGGCCCTTTCCTCTAAGATTCTGGAACTGGTCTGGGTACTTCTTTGCCAAAGACTCAATGCCGCTGTAAAGGTAGTCGCCAACCTTAGCAGTGTGCTCAACAAGGTTAAGGCGTTTAATCTCCTCGACGATACCGCGGAAGAGGATAGCACGGGCTGGGTCACCCATCCAGGTGTTAAACTGACGGTATGGCTTGTTTGGACGAAGCTCTGGGTTACCATAGAAGTATCCTGCGGTCTGTGCCTTCTTGGAAAAGGTAACCATATCTGGTGGAGTCTCAAGTCCCCAGTGCTCATGAGCCCAGAACTTTCCAGTCGCACCAACACCGGTCTGCACCTCATCGACGATGAGCAGAACGTTATGCTTCTTGGTGATCTCGCGAAGACCACGGAAGAATGCTGGGGAAGCGTGGTTGTCACCACCCTCAGATTGGATTGGCTCGACCACAACAGCAGCTGGTGGGTTGTGGTAGTTCTGGATGAGATCCTCAACGTTGACGAGTGCCTCTTTTTCAGCCTTCTTGTTCTCAGCTGCGTGCGCCTCAAGTGGGTACTTGAGAAGTGGGAAAGTGGCTTGTGGCCAATCGAATGCCGGGATATCGAGCTTATGGATTGGCTTAGAGCGGGTGGTGGAGAGAGTGCCGAAGAGGCGGCCGTGGAAGGCAGACTTGAATGATAGGATAGAGTATGGCGAGGCACCTGGTGTCTGGTTGTTCATCGAGGACAAGAGCTCCTCCTCAGTGAACTCAACGTGAGCACCACCACGCTGTTGCTGAGCCTTCCACATGAAAGCTGCCTTGTAAGCAGTCTCATTGGCGTCGGAGCCAGCCATGGCGGTGAAGACATGGTCAAGTCCTTTCGGTGCAACAGTCAACAGACCAGTCTTCAGGATCTCGGCCCAATTGGCCGACGGGAAATTTCCAAGAGCTGGCCTGTTGATCAAGGCGTCGACCATCTCTGGAGAGCTGGCAGCCTTCGCCAGTGCCGGGTTGTTGTAGCCAACAGGAATGGACGCAATCTGTGCATAGACATCGAGCAGAACATTTCCGTCTGGGTCGGTGAGGTAGTTGCCCTTGCTTTGAGTGTAATCTGCCAAAGTGTTCACAGCTCTGGTATCGAACACCTTATCGAGCTCATCAATGGCCGCCTTGGTCTTTGGTCCTGGGATTGCAGTCTTCACCGATGGTGCTGAAGGCTCTCCTGGGAACAAGCTCTGTGATGCGCCGGCGTATGCGCGCTTCTGCTGGAACACAGCACGCGATGCAAAGCGTGCAATTGGCTTCAGGGAAGCCGCAGATCTAATGGACGCCATTGCGAAATACTTGATAATGACGCTGTGATTACTATTGCATCAGTCAGTTATGTATGCTCTTTCCTTGTGTAGCGTCGTGGTTACGGTTGGAAGTGAAGATTGTATCTTCGTTGCCATTGCGACAAGTGAGAACGGAAACATACAAGGCTGTTCTGCGAAGGTATCGCTCCAAATTGCTCCAATATGTTGCGACTTTTCTCCGACTTTTCTTCTATAATCTAAGTCGACGGACAGGTATCTAAGTAGAGGGACAGGTATAATGAAGAAAGAGAGTGTGTATGGGAAAGAAGGAGACAACTGGTAGTAGTACTCGTTATGTATGACCGCGTCATCTCCACTTAAATGGCCACTGGGTCTGGACCTTATTTGGGCCATCGCTAGCGAGGCGTCATTGGCGCTACATTTGTGGACGGTCAAGCGGATAACTGCAGTGGACAACGCGGGGAAAAAGCCAATCGTGCTCAAAAGTGAATTCTTATGACAGATTGTGCCAGGGGAGAACGCCCTTGACGCGCCAATGGATAAAGCTGTCCGAAGTGATACCATCTGACAGCGGCGGCGGAGTAGAGAGAACGGGATAAGGCCTCGGAATTTATGAACCCAAATAAAAGGAATGATAGCCGCCTTGCTGTTTGTCTTCTGAGATAGTTGGTGTTGTTCATCGCTAGATCGGTTTCCATGACTAAGTGCACTCTACCAACCTGTTGTCGTGGTCGTTGAACGACCCCAACCTCATACTTCGGCTCGCCTTCGCCTTCGCCGTCGCTACCGACGCTGCCGTGGTGCCGCCAGCTTTGCTTGTCTGCCACGAAATAGTACTTAGGCTCATCGTTCTTCACGTCAACAGCGTTTGTGATGGTTAACTGGTTGTCCTGATGGTTAGCTGGTTGTCCTGATGAAGCTGTTCTCACGCGATATGAGCCAAGTCGGCTGAGCTGGCTATCACAACATGGGAATCACACATTTCGAGTCGCACATAATGAGAAGAGGACGCGGCTCTAAGGACCTACAAGTTCACAGAGGAAGCACGAGTCTTGGCATATCATGTTTTTTCGGGATCTGTTGTGTTTTTAGACATCTTATAGATGTGGGTGGCTGGCTGTGGCTGGAGAGACTTGCAAATCAGTGAGCAAGCGAGTCGGTGTCACGAGTTCTCGTGATGGGCACTGTTGTGCCCTCCTCGAAGTCGACGACGAACACCAACCAACACCCATCACTTCACCGCTCAGCCTCGTGATTTTCGTACTGATGTCAGGATAATGCTGTTTACAGTGAAAGACTCGTGGACTTCTGCATGTTGAGAGTCGCCGCCGAGTCTGCCTTGAAAAGACGGTGCACAAGGTCTTAATCAAAGCCCGAGTGATCCAGTTTCGCACGACAACCAGTCGGCAATCGAAGGAAGACTGCTGCAAGACTCAGCATTGCCACATTGGTGGTTTTGGCCTCGGATATGGGACCAGCTACGCCGTACGTTATGTTCATTGGAATGCTTCGATGCTTCTACGTCCAATCCACTCCAAGCTCTTGGCCTGCCAACGGTCTCGTTAGGAGTTGAAATGATTACATGAAGCTCCGTCACGTCCACAAGCTTAATATTGGCTGCTTTCTCTTCTTCGCTTTCCCATGAAGCACTCTGTGACCAGTTTTCTTCTTGCTGCACGTGAGCTCCCATCGCACGACGAGATTCACACAGCGACAATACAGCTTGGAAGAGCCTCTCCCTTGCCTTGGGAGCTATCCGAGGCAACTTCTACATTCCCCAGACATCAATCCTCCTTATAACAAGTCACCGTTGAGATTTAGTCGAGCTTCCCGTCTATCGTGTTTTTTCAGCGTTGCAATTTTAAATATCCCGCAGCGGCAGCTACGCAATCAATAAGAGACAGGTTGCGAATTGATCGAGAACAATGCATGTCGTGCATCCAGCCCACCGATTGGAGAGATAATCCCAGCGGTGATCCCAGTACGAGACCATTTCGCGTTGTCCCTCACTGGAATATACCGGGCACCAGAGTGAGCAGTGGGATACTATAAACAAGACGTTGCCAGGTCGAAACTCGAGTGAGCAGAATCTTCCACCAGTTAGTTGGCCCATCGGTTCGTCGAGCATATTGCCAATTCAAGGCAACTTCTTTACAGTAAACACAAACATACGATTGCCGCAGATAAAGTGTAAGAAGAATCAAGTCAGCTCAATCCACCCAAAATCTTGGAGTCTAAGATTGAAACAACATATCACCAACAAACCCAAAGTCAGCGCTCTGGGGTATCCGCATCCTCAATCAGAAGAAACCCAAGCGAAGGGTAGAAAATTGGCCGCAGAAAGCCCATCGTCCTCCTCCAAAGAATCCCTTGCGTTGGAGGTTCAGCAGAGGCTGTCTGTCCTCCCGTGTTTCAGAAGCACAAGATCGCACGACTGCTCGACTTTCCGACTTTGCAAATCACTGCTTCCAGCCACTCAGCAATCGAAGGTCGAATGACGCAGCCTTAAGGACCCAGAGCAGATCTCCCAGTCGTCTGGCTTGGACTGCGGCTTCCCGCCTGGCCAGGGAGACTGTTCGCTCGACCACTCGTTTGCAAGATAGCAGTCCGGATCCTACTTAACTTTGCTCCCGTCGCAATTTTGAGATTGAGTCGCACAATCGCGAACGCGCTGCTATCCTCTAATACGAGTAGTTTATTGAAGATCATCGCGACTCTTTTCTCTACTAAACCATTGACCCCGACTCTCACAGCACCATGGTGTGGGCCGCCAAGTACGGAAGGCCTTTTGGCATACTCGCTGCAATAACCGGACTGGCGCTATGGGTTGTCATGATACTCATAACGGAGGCTCTCATCTGGTATAATTCCAATATTGGGTGGTTGATGTTGGCAGCTGTAGCCATAGGGGGCGTTGCCATAGTGCTTTTGACCTTTGCTTTCGGCCGCTACTTCTATCGAATACGACATAGTCGCAGGGAAGACGCCAACATATTCCTCGAGAATGCTGCGAACTGGGGCGTCATCTTTGCGGTCCTGTGGTGGGTGGTAGCTTTGGCAGCATTAATCTGGTTGAACGTCACCAAATCGAAAAAGCTCCCCGACACCGTAGTGGGCGTCAACGCAAAAACCATGAACTTTGTTGCAGATGCACTGTGGGTTTTGGACGCAGGAGCGGTTTGCCTGTACCAGTACAGTTTGGGCCCAAAAGGAAGGAGGGCTATCGAACTATACAAAGCTCGAAACGCAGATGAAGAAGCTCGAGGTCAATCCGAGATGGCTGCACACCCGCCCATCGTAACGACCTCAACGCTGCCACAGGGTGCAGTGAATGCAACTGGAGGACGTAGGCCGCGAGAGTCGGAATCAAGCCGACGCAGGTCGGGTTCAGACACGATGAGCTCGATTCGTCTCTCGATCAGCAACGCTGTCCGGCCTATGTCATCCAAGACTCGTCTCGTTGGCTACAAGTCTCCAAAGCAGCGCGGGTCTCTAGAGTCATCGACTGGCGAGCGGGATACTCATGATGATGGCTTCGACTCCTGGGATACTTCAGCAGTGGAAACACCAGCATGGCGCTCTGTGATGCAGTCATCTGAAGGTCCTACTCCTATGGACACATCCGCTCCTCCAAGGATTCTTGAAACCATACCGGCTTCACCGACAACTAGTTCGCGCGCTCCAAGTCCAGGAAATCCACTGGATCTGCCAGCACCGCCATTCGGCCACCGCCGCTCGAGGAGCCAGTCGCCTAATCGCCCCGGAGTAACGAGTCCTGGCAGCGATGAAGCTCATGTGCATCCTCTATTCCGGTCCAACAGCCTCACACCGCCACCCACGGTCTCAAACGAAAGCGTAATCACTGCTGTGCGAAGCCCAGTACAAACCCGTAGTAGTGCTGATGTTCGAAGGAACCGAAGTGGCTCAATGCCGGCACCAAGTCCGTTAAGCAATTCCGTCCAAACATTCGAGAAGGATAACCGTCGGGTAACGAACGGGAAAATGGAAACACCAGTAGAGACACCGGATGAAAGTGTACTTCAAGGAAGCACAAAGACGAGCTCGAGTGAGGAAAGAGCTATGACGCCACCCATACCTGACTGGGTTTTGGTGGCGATTCCAAGGAGTGAGAAGAATGGGTATGCGAGAGGAAAGGAAAGCTTAGAACGAAGTAAATAAGGACTTTGACGAATGAGTTGATGCTTTTTGATGACTTTTCTTTTGCGTTTTGAGCGGGACGGTATACCACTTTGGGTTAAATATGGCGTTGATGAAAAGTAGGACATAGACTTGTGATGAGATGATTGATATTCGCTGGTAGATTTGGTAGTAGGAAAAGTATTGTGCACCAAACCACAACAAAATATGGAGTCCGACTCTTCGTAACCTTGAACCATACTCGTACTCGTACGTGAGCTACAGGATGATGAAAAGCGTTGGGCAATCAAAGGATAATGAGGTGACAAGTACTTGGCGGGGTAGATATGTTACGGTGAAGTTGTCTAAGAAAATTAATCTCGACGTTAAACGAAGCAATCAAAAGAGCGAGGTTGTTCCTACTCTGGTGTTTTATGTTTTGTGAAGTCGTTGAAGTGCTGTTCCAGTGACCAGTACCAGTGACCAGTACCAGTGCACGGTGGGGAATAAGCTCAGGGGCCACGGGTTGGACGAGGCTGTGGACAGCGCTAGAGACAGCTGTCGTTCTGCGCCACTCCACGAACCTCCCTTGGTGCCTGCACGAACTATCAAAACATTTCTTCCCGCCGACCATTCCCACCCAAAGTTTCCGACCTGCGACCACATCGCAAATTTTAAGCATTTAAGCATTTAAGGGTATAAGCGTATAAGCGTATATCAGCGTCGAAATTACTGCGGCATTGCTCTAAAACCGGTTCTCACAAATAACAACACCAACTTTAAGTTCGATAACCGTCACCATGAAATTGACATTCAGAGACTTGAAGCAGCAGAGTAAGCAATATTTCTCGTCCTGTTATAGAGACAAGCTAACAGACATCCGTGCAGAGTTCCAGATCGACGCGGAGCCGACGGAGACCGTATGTTCATCCTCAGCGACACCTCCGATATACTCGGCGCTTGGACGAGGCTGACTCTACAAACAGATCTCCGAGGTTAAGGCTAAGATCGAGAAGGAGAAGGGATGGCAAGCTTCGCAGCAAAAGTTGATCTACTCGGGCAAGATTCTCAACGATGCGCAAACCGTCGAGTCATACAAGATCGAGGAGAAGGGATTCATTGTCTGCATGGTATCTAAGCCAAAAGCCGCCCCGGCCGCTGCTGCTGCACCAAAGGTTCCATCAACTCCTGCTCCAGCTGCTGCCGCTTCAACTCCTGCACCGCCACCAGCCCCAGTGTCTCACGGTGTCTCGAATACCGGTGTCCCAGCTACTCCGTCCCCAGCTGGTCCAGGAGCCTCTTCCTCCACCAACATGCCAGCTCCAGCGCCACCACGCTTCGACGACCCAACTGGACCAACTATGGGTGCCCAACGCGCTGAGGCCATCGCGAACTTGGAGGGAATGGGATTCGAGCGTGCTGCCATCGAGGCAGCTATGCGTGCCGCCTTCTTCAACCCAGACCGTGCTGTCGAATACCTTCTTAACGGTATCCCAGATAATATTCAGAGTGAGCAGCGCCCAGCTGCGCCGGCCTCCGGTGCTGCTGCTGCTGCTCAACCTCAGGCACAAGCCGGCGGTGAGGCGAACGATGATAACGTTAACCTTTTTGAGGCTGCTGCCAGAGTTGGTGCCGATGCCCCACGTGGAGGAAATGCGGCGGAGGGCGAGGACGGCGACGCTGCTGGTCTTGGTAACCTGGATTGGCTTCGCAACAACCCACAGTTTCAGCAGTTGAGACAGGTCGTTCAGCAACAGCCACAGATGCTCGAGCCAATCTTGCAGAGTGTTGGAGCTGGTAACCCACAGTTGGCACAGTTGATCGGCGCACACCCAGAGCAGTTCTTGCAGTTGCTCGGTGAGGAAGGTGAGGAGGGTGATATGGGTGCCCCGCCAGGAGCAACTCAGATTAGCGTTACCCCAGAAGAGCAGCAGGCTATTGAAAGAGTAAGCTGGCCCACACTTTGCGGTCACGATTATTGCGCTAACACTGATGTAGCTCTGCGGCCTCGGCTTTGAGCGTGACCTTGCCATCCAGGCTTATTTCGCATGCGACAAGAACGAGGAGCTCGCAGCCAACTTCTTGTTCGATCAGCCAGAGGACGATGATCACCACAACTAAGCACATGATATCCCGGAGTATAGCGGTAATGATTTGTTCTTTGAGCGGGGGCAGTAATGATGACCAACGATTGCATGAAAGGATGGCTCTTTATTTTGGCCTTTATGCGATAATATACGGCTACTTTAGCTGAACATACGTTTGGATGGGTTGCTATGCCATCTCTATTGCAACTCTGGCTTTCATGCGTCTTTCAGTATTGACTGACAGCAGCCACAGAGTAGGCGCGAGGGATATTTACCAATCAATAAAAACTGAATATCATCACTGCGGGAAATTTATGCCTTGTCATGTCTGTTGAATATACTTTACATGTCGGTTGGAAACAGGTGCCTCCGAAGTTTTGACGGCCTCTAATTAATTCATAGCAATAGTGATGTTAATCCCAATTTTTATTTTAGATCCAATGCGATCTCCTACAGATTCGCACTTCATATTGCAGTTCGCAGAAACGTTCTTTCAGATGACGGAATGACCCTAAGCTTGATAAAGCTCCCAGGTTGTTGCCGCCAGATGTGGCGCTGAGATGTGGCTTGACTGTGTAACCTTGAACTCCCGTCCGGCGCTAAAAGTGGCAAGGGTGCCCACCCCTGTCAACTGGGTTTCGACCCACTAGGTTAATCTGGTCGGTCTCCTGAACACCACAAGGCTCGACTTCATCTTCGCGACGAACTCTTCAAAACGCATATACACAACGCAGTTGCGAGAACGGAATTTGCGAACTCGTGCATGACAGCGCAGTCATGGCGAACCCAAACTCTGCGCCAAGGTACGTTTCCTGACTGCCAGACGTCGTGTTGACAGCTGCAACCTTTTTCCCCGCACAGTAGCAGATTCCCGTTCCGTGTGGCAGATGGGGATGTTTGCGCGCAATATTATTGCGACAATACTGCGCATTTGTGCCGCGTGTACATCGCGATAGGTGCAAATACTAACAGACTACAGCGGCGGCTTTGCGCCAGGACAGTTTATGAACCCAGGTCCAGCGCCTCGTCCACCGACTGACCGCCCACGACTCAATATCACACCGGCCATCGCCAACCTTCCGGGTAACATGCAGCATATGGGACTCAACCCCCCTAGCCCAACGGTTACAAGGTCGGCCGGTCCACAAACTGGCTATGCAGGAGCGACAGTTGCACTTCCATTGATGAATACGTTGACGCACACGGATACCAATGGCGTTTCCATCATTAAGGAGGGGTTTGCGACCGTTAAGGATGGCAAGACTTTCCTGAACCCATGGAGACAGAAGTATTTGGTCCTGAGAAAAGACGTCCTCGACTTTCACAAACAACGCGATGGAAAGGCCTCATACAAGATCGTTCTCAAGGATGTCGTCGGTGTCTCTCGTGTCGAGGCCGCTGGAATTATCTTCGAGGTTAAGCGTTACCAGGATGGTAGCTCCAACAACCCGGGCGAGGATGCAGACGGTATCAGGACTCTTAAGATCAAGGTCGACAGTGACGACGATCTCTATCAGTGGATTGATTACATCTATGCGCGCTGCCCAGGAATGGGTGGTGTTAGCAACCCAACCAACTTCTCCCACGCCGTCCATGTTGGATTCGATAATACCACTGGAAAGTTCGTCGGTCTCCCACCGGAGTGGTCGAAGCTCTTGAACTCTTCCGCTATCACCAAGGAGGATTATGAGAGAGATCCACAGGCTGTTTTTGAAGTGCTTGAATTCTACTCCGACATCCAAAAGAGATCGGAGGAACCAGAGACATACCCAAGCTTGACACCAACACCACCGGTATCTAGCAACAATCAGAAGCAGCTTGGTTATCCTGGCTCGGGGGGAGCATCTATCGTGCCTCCAAGACAAGCCCAGGGTGCCGGTCAGCGGGCCCCGAACTCCAATTACGGCCAGCAGACTCAAGGCAGCATGGCACCAGTTTCCGGTAGCCAACAACAACAAGTTGATCAGATGCGTGCGATGGCACAGCAATTTAAGCCACAAAACAAGCAACCATCTCGCGAGGATCAGGCTCAGCAAGAGAAGCAGGCCCAGCGTGATCGCGAACGCCGTGAGGCCGAGGAGCGCGAGCGCAAAGAGCTTGCAGAGTACAATGCGTCGCTTCCACAGACCCGCACTCCGCTTGCTCAACAGGAGATCGGCGGTAGTGGCTACTCAGGCTCACCTTCCTCGGAGCGTTATAATCCAACTCGTGCTGCCCCGCCAGCGCCAGGAGGAGCTCGTCAGCCACAGGCTGCTGGGTCTCTTCGCTCACAACGCCCAGCGCCACCTGCGCCAAACCGTCCACCGCCTCCAGGACAACAAGGTTCTTCGGCATCGGCCAGCCGTGACCAGCAGCAGAGGGACAGAGAGCGCGAGAGAGAGTTGAAGTCTCAGAGACAGAACGAGAACCAAAATCCAAGGAACGACCCACGTTACCAGAACAGTGCTCCATCGCAGCAGCAAGCTCAGCGTCACCAGCAGAACGGCCAGTCGCAGTCATCGACAACTCGCCAACAGCCACCAGCCGGCGCTCCCAAGCCTCTCAATGTCACCAAACAGACAGCTTCTCCTAATGGCGTTAGCAAGAATGATGCAGTAAAGGCAGCTGAGGCTGCCCTTACTGCCAAGCCAAGCCAGCGTGACAAAGATGTCCGCATGTCTACCATGTCCGAGGCTGATGTCATGCTGAAGCTGAAGGAGATTGTGTCCAAGGATGACCCATCTCTGTCCTATAGCAAGCAGAAGAAGATTGGCCAGGGTGCTTCTGGGTCTGTCTACGTTGCCAAGGTCAGGCCCGATGCTGTTTCTCAGGTGGCTCGTCAAGTCTTGCGTGAGCAAGGGCCGAAGGCACAGGTTGCCATCAAGCAGATGGACTTAGCACACCAGCCAAGAAAGGAGCTTATTGTGAACGAGATCATGGTCATGAAGGATAGTAAGCACAGGAACATTGTTAACTTCCTGGATGCTTTTCTTCGCAACAACAGCCAGGAATTGTGGGTCGTCATGGAGTACATGGAGGGTGGTGCGTTGACCGATGTTATCGACAACAACACTCAGACCGGTATCACTGAGGAGCAGATCTCTACAATCTGTCTTGAGGTAGGCAATAACCTAAATGGCACCGAGTATCAGCACTAACTTTCTTTAGACCTGCCGTGGATTGGATCACTTGCATCAGCAGAGTATTATCCATCGTGATATCAAGTCTGATAACGTCCTTCTCGATTCTCGTGGACATGTCAAGATTACCGACTTCGGTTTCTGTGCCAAGCTCACCGAGACGAAATCCAAGCGTGCCACCATGGTCGGTACACCTTACTGGATGGCTCCTGAGGTTGTCAAGCAGAAGGAGTATGGACCAAAGGTCGACATTTGGTCCTTGGGTATCATGGCTATTGAGATGATTGAGTCCGAGCCGCCATACCTTAACGAGGAGCCACTCAAGGCACTCTACCTGATCGCCACCAACGGAACTCCACGCCTGAAGAACCCAGAGGGCCTCAGCAAGGACCTCAAGGCCTTCTTGTCCGTCTGCCTTTGTGTCGACATCCGTAGCAGAGCCAGTGCTGAGGAACTCCTCAAGCACGACTTCCTCAAGCGCGGATGTTCGATTGAGTCTCTTGCCGGTCTCTTGAACTTCAAGAGAAAGGCTTAAATTCTCAAACCGCTCCAAAAAATATTTCAGGGGGTGTTGCGGGGGCATATTACGACTAAAAATGGGCTTCGGTAACTGTTATACTGGTAACCTTCACAGCGGATGACACCTGCAAATGCGTTTGATATACCCACGACTAGAGGCGGCTCATATCTCTCAGATTGACCGTCATCATATCAGCTTTTGACTTGGGCGTTCATGGTGTTGAGGATGGGCTATGGGATAATAATGTGCTTTCTTGTTTACAGATGCGAAGACAGAAGCGAAGACAGGTGTGATGCGAAAAGGGTATTCTTGACCTTACAGAAGGAATGATGAATGCGGGTAGAGCTCCTGGCCAAACGGCCGATGTTGTTGCCGTCACAAGAGAGACCAAGCGCTCAGCATGGCGTTCATAGTTATCTTCTCATGCTTTAGAGCGGGGTTTGATCTGAACAGCGAAAGTCTTTTGCTTTTTAGCGAGACGTTTGAGTAGCAGCCAGTTGCGTCGTGCTGTTCTAGACAATAAAACACATCATGATATTGACCTTTCTTCTTTACCATTTCGTGATGATCTTGTGATATTTCTGATCTGTGACCGACCCCCCAACCTAGACGAGGAGCACCTACCTCAACTCGTCCTTATAACTCCCCAACCACCTCCAAGTAATAGTATGCCTCTCCAACTCCACAAACGCCCTATCCACCTTCGCCTTTGTATCCAGCATCCTACTCCCCTCAAACTCCACGAAGAAAATATACTGAAACGGCTCCACCCTCGACGGTCTGGAGTTAATACTCGTAAGATTCAGTCCCTCCATCCTGAACGCCTCCAACGCGTCTGCCAACGCACCCGGACTCTTGTGATCCACCGTGAAGCTCACCAAACTCTTCTGCTGCTCCCCATTTATCGACGCATATCTGCTTGATTTGTCAATGACATCTCTGTCTAGCCTTTTGCGCAGGACGAAGAATCGGGTGGTGTTGTTTGATTTATCTTCGATGTTCCTGCCCAGGACGTCTAGCCCGTGGACTTGTGATGCGCCGTCAGAGGCGATGGCTACTGATCTGCCTGAGGGATCATTTGCGACGATCTCGGCGGCTTTGGAGGTCGAGGAGACGTCTATCCTTTCTCTGCCTCTGAGGTATGTTTGCAGGAAAATTTCGCACTGGCCGAAGGCTTGTGGGTGGGTATATATCCTCTCCACGTTCTCTAAGTTGCATTCCGGCTTCGCTGGTGATGGTTGCGGGTTTGGGTCTAAGGGTGTTGGGGTTGAGCATTGAGGCGGAGATCTCATGCCATCGAGGATTGCGTTTAGTGTTGAGGGAGGGAATGGAGGTAGATGACCGAGAAGGCAGTGGTGGACGTCGTGATATATCTCGCCACACACGGAGATGTCTGGGAATAAGGATTCGCGGTCTGCGAAGAGATCGAGGGTGTAGACTACGGAGCCGTTGGTGGAGTTTTCGAAGGGCACGACAGCGCGGGCTACGCTGCCAGACTGGACAATATCAAACAAGTCGATTACATATCAGTAAATGAGCTCGCTGAGAAACCGGTTGGTGGAGAGTCCTTACCTGGAATCGTAGTAACAGGGACAAGCTCGAATTCCTCGCCCGGGAAGTAACCCTTCGTAGCCTTTTTTGCACATCAGTCAATTGCCATAGGCACAGCTTAGGCGTCTTCAGCGCACCTGATGCGAATATGAGGCCACAGGGCCGAGGAAAGCAACCCGTTGCTTTGCCATTTTGTGATGGAGGGTTCCAGTACTTTTGGCGGGGTCAAATCGCTGACTGAGACCTTTCAAGGTGTTTTTGGCGGCAGCTCCCCCCGAGTTTCGGAGCGTCAAAAAGCTTAATCGCTTAGACAGTCAGGTACGGGTGCCACAAAACATCTCGGGCTGTCGAAGACGGATGAGCTTATATAAGTATAAAGCGGCATGGTTATATTCATCTGAGAACGTCTGGTGAATGTAGCCTGTCATTTCACAATTGGCACGCCAACCAATTGAGTACACAATCACATTCAAAATTTCTCATCAACTATTTCAAAATTGTATATTTCTTAACTTTTTCTGAAGTGTTCCTAAGCTCTCCAGTCCCGAGGTCGATTGACTGGCGTCTCCATCCTTCTGCTGTACGAAGCCGTGCATCGTACAGTCGAAGATGACGACGCCAGCTGATAACTCATTTGCTTTTCAGCAGATTCACCGCATGTGTTCAAATTGGCGGCACAGCCCACGCATGCATAGCTCCGCGAACGCCGGCAGAGAAAGGCGTGCATGTTTGGGCTAATGTCGCTGATTTTGAGCACATGTTGTGCAAGATCAGCTGAGAAGCAAAGGTAAGAGAGCGAACCTCGGGAATGGATGCCATCGAAATCAAGCCAATAATCTATGGACGTGCCTCGACCAAGTCCTCCTGAACGCCATGCGCTTTCAACCTAAATAATTCTGTGCTGTGAAGAGTATTTTTTTCATGCCCTCCCACTGGATATCTATGACAATAGTTCCTCTCCTTTATCGTGCTTCAACCTCTGCTGGCGCGATATCGGCATGAGCTCTCTCAGGCGGTGGCTGCACATCAACTGCTGTAGGTTCTAGTTCTTGCTCTTGCTCTTGCTCCGGCTCCTCAACCACTGGCCATCCTTCCCACATAGTCTGCCACCACCTCGGTGGATCGAAGGGTCTGTATCCATTATGTATTGGCGGAAATACATCCTCGAAGAACCACCACACATGTCCAACTAACGCACCCATCACCTCGTCCTTTGGCAGTGAGCCATGGAAAACGAAGCTGAAGCCCATCAGCACCCATGGTAAATACGGCGCTGGGAATACGAGCAGTCCTAGAAGCGACAAGCGGACATCTGGATTCCTCCGCGACCAGATATATGTGAGGGTTGCGGAGAGTGGATGTGCGAGGAAGGGTGCGGCGAAGAATGGCGAGAGGATGAGGAGCGATGAGCAGATGAAGAGAAGGAGCCACGAGAAGTGCGCTGCGGATGGTGATTGCGTCTCAAGGTTTTTCGCATAACGTGCCACGAAGAATACTTGGAATATGAGGTCGATGCTCAGAGGTCCGAAGTAGATAAATGTTGTTATTATGCGCCATAGCTTTAACCGGTTAGCTGAAGAAGCTAGCTCTGCGTTCTATCAAACTTACCTGTTGTTTTATGAATGCCGATTTGAATGTATAGAAAAGCCTCAGCGGATATAATACATCGCACTGAACAAGTATGGCTGTGATTACTGTTGACGTCGTCCATAGTCGTGTGCAAACTGGCATTTCCCAGAACCAGTTCTCCAGAGGGAATCCGCCTTGACCACCCATCCCACCCCCAGCACCTACCATTTGGTCCATGGTGACCGCTTGATATATGGCCTCTTGTTCTGTCTAGCTGTCGTGTATACCTGGGTGGTTGCTAACGCGGCGTTCTGATATTCTCGATGCTACTGTTCCCTTGGCCTTTCTATCGTAGAATTCACTTTACGATGAAATTAACTTCTGGCCCAGCAGCCTGAAATATATTCGAGTTTAAAGAAATATTTGAGTGCTTTGCGATGTGTTATTATCTTATTTGTAAGAAGCGTTTGCTCGAAGGTGTCGCTCAACAAGCTGTTATCACCAACTGGCCTCATGCAGGGCTGACGTGCCGCGCTGACTGAGGAGCGGCCGCTGTACAGTAACTGCCGGCAGGGGTAGTACCGCCACAGGTGGGACGATCCCCTGCAACCAATTCACCACCCCACTCTAGCCGCGACCTTGGGCGGTGGAATTCCCAGCAGTGTTTACAGACTATCAAAAGTAAACATTAAGAACACCACAATATCTTCCGCATTACCATCACCCACACCATTGGATACAGCATCTGACCTTTCTTCCTGCCTCAACATTGCTATTAACGAGACATCACCCGGCCAAAGACAGCTCCAGAAAACCCAGACCTAGTCACTTCTTCGTCGACGCGTTTCCATCGATCCTCGCCTCAAAGGGCTTTTGGTTGTTGAAAAGGGCGAATTTTACTAGGACTCGCCGATTGATCCGTAGAGATAAGCCGATTAACTGCCGCTGCTGAGAGATTTCGGGCGACTCTGCATAATAGACCCCCCGCGTGCGAAGCTCCTTCCAACCATGTCACAAAAGCTCGCCCGCCCTCCCTCTTACCGCCCACCACAAGATTACGGCGTTCGCAAGTCATATGGAGACAAGCGTTTACCGAGCACCGCCGTTTACAACAACCCACTCATCCACAAGACCAGTGTCAACGACACCTCATACATCCCACCCCGAATCGACACCTCGAGATCCAGTCGACCATTAGTAGAGCCAGGCGATCCTCTGCCTAAAGTGAAGCGTCGCTATCGTCCAGGCCATCTTGCGTTGAAGGAGATCCGCCACTACCAGTCGACCACAGACCTTGTATTGCTGAAGCTGCCATTTGCGAGGTTGGTGAGGGAGATATGTGAGAGTGTGGTTCCAGCCGGGAAGAAAATGCACTGGCAAAGCCAAGCGATCATGGCATTGCAAGAAGCGACGGAAGCATTCTTGGTGCATTTATTCGAGGACACGAATCTGTGTGCTATCCACGCTAAAAGGGTGACGATCGCACCGAAGGACATGCAGCTTGCCAGGAGGGTTAGAGGGATGTGGGGTGGATTGTGATGAGCGAGACGACTTGACGATATGTGGTGTTTACGACCAGTTAGAAGTGGCAGATAAGAACAACGAGACACCTTGCTTACTTCATGGCGATATTTTGAGTATAATTCCTTGGGTGGCTGGCTCTGGTGCATGCTAGTGCTTACCGAAATCTGGGATTTTCAGTTGACACGCATCGTCAGACCGCTCAAGTTAGTGATTGAGGTCCGTCGTCGACTGCCAGATCTAAACAGGTTTCAGATTGCGCTAGTGGGCACATATTCTCCTCCTCCCTCCCCGTTTATTCCCTTCTTCGTCCAACGACTCTCATCTCACCTCATCTCACCTCGCCCCGCTACCAGCCAGTTCTCACTACCACCACTTACTACCACCAACCTTCAACACCGCAATCATGCAGTTCACCAAGCCCACCTCCCTCATCGCCTTCGTGGCCACCGTCGCTGCTCCAATCGCCCAAGGCGGCAACGCATTCACCTTCGATAACCACGCCCCGATCACTTCACCGCACCGTTCTCCATCTACTTAGCGGTTGAGAGTAAAGGCACAAAACCAAGTATCGGGGTTGGGGACAGGGTTCGCACGCGCATATAGACAATGAAAATCACCATAAAAAATGACACATCACACAAAACTGGTGATACAGGACATTGATATCCGTGATCAACCGCTCTATTATCGAGCAAGATACGGTACGCTACAACCGCTAGTCTCCATCGTTGACGCCTCGAAATGCCCGTATACGCCAAATCCATGCTATCTACCTTGACGCCATCAAACCAATACCCCATCAATCTACATCGGCCTCAAAGTGGCATCCCCATCCCCATCCTCGTCATGAAGACTCCCATCCGCACCAAGCTCAAACGTCGCAAACCTCGCCGTTAACTCGCTCAAGCCACGCTGTCTCCTCGGCGGACTCGGTGGTAAAAATACGCCCGAGCTCGACGGCTCCTTTTCCCTCCTGATTGTCATCGGGCTACCATTGTTCTCTGGTACTGGTCTCCTATAATTTGAATCACTCTGCATCGGCGTTATGCTTCCGTACAGATTCTCATTCCCGTCCATCTGACTCAGTGGGTTGCTCCTTTCATATCTCGGCGTTGTATTCTTCATAACCGTCTCCATAATGAAAGAATCACTCCCAGCAGTATGTGGTCTCATGAGGTTCTGATCCCACTTGTTACCGTTATCTTCGTAGTCGCATCTGGATTCTAGACCTTGGGCAATGTTGTAGTTGCGTAGTAGCAGCTCCGACATACGTGTCTTCTGCTTCTCCCATCTCTGGTTCAGCACGTCAATGGCACGGTCGATATCTTGTGGCGTAGCCGATGGGCGCTCTTGCTTCATATGAACACCTAAGAGTCCAGCTGTCTTCCGAACAGCATGCTTCGTGTTGCTTTCTGCCTTGGCCACGTTCCTGCCACTCTCATTCATCTTGCCCTTCATCTGCTTTACAGACTCTGCTTGATCCTTGAGCAAGAACGGAATGTGCAAGATGGAGAAATTCTTGGCCAAGGAGTTGACGATGACAGTGAAGCCTTGTAGATTGATACCATTGTGCTCACAGTAGATGTGAGTCAGCGTTTCGTTCTCAAGAATAACAGTCGCCAGCGCGTCAGCACCCTCGACTCCAAGACCTTGATGCTCGATCTTTAAAGTACGCAGCGTCCTGTTGGTCTTCAACCCCGATAATGAATGGTAAAACCCTCTGCCGAAACGTGCAGTCTCCAGATGAGCCTGTTCGCCAGAAACATCAAGCTCCTCCAGCGTCGTGTTCTCCTCAAAGATCCTCTGCAAGGTTAAGCAAGTCTCCTCACTTGCGTCAGTTGGAAGCGAAGCTTTTGAGATATCCAAGATTTTAATGGTCGTGTTTTGGCTAACGGCCTCAAGCAGCTCTCGGAAGCGAGACTCCGAATCATACTCAACCATACGCATAATCAGATGAGAAGGTGCGAAGTCCTCTTTGATTGCCCGCGAGATGTCGCGGTTGCCCCTTTCGAGCCTGTTGGCGCTGATACACAGTTTCAGATCTCGGCCTTCACCAGGATTTTCGCACATCGATCGCATGATGATAGCAACATGGCTTCCTGTAAGGTTGCACTGATCGAGCTGAAGTATGCGAAGACTCCTGGACATGTCACTATGCAGATATGCACATATGGCATCAAGGGTTTTCTCGTTTATCTAAAATCCGAGTTAGATTCGTCGCTAACAATTGAGCAGAAAAGCACTTACTGGAAGTCCGGTCAGTATCAACTCCTCCAGTCGCCACGTCAGGAGCACCTCTTCTTGAAGCAAAGCCACCTCGCTCGTGGTACTTGTCGCCCTAGCCAGCTCTAACTTTCTGATGCACTGGAAACGACTCATCGTAACAGGGAAGGATGACAGGTCCAGCCGTCCCGGATTGTCCGCAATATTGATGCACTCCAACGTGCCAGCCTGCTTCCCGAGGTTCCTCAGGAATGCTTGAAGAAGCTGATCGTTCAGGCCGCATTTTGCAACCTCAACAGCTCGGAAATGAGACAATCTACTCTGGATGGCAGGTGTCATTGCTTCCATGTCCATTTCGCTAAGTTCAACACCATTCAAGATAATCCAGTCAACATCTGTCAGCTGCAGCACGCAGAGCGCAAAGAAACCAGCGACGATCTCGCAACCAGGATCCCTCGGCGCAAACTCGTCATCCGATGGCGTTTTAACTCTCCTTTCGGGCATGCAATTAGAAAAATTTAACCGACGAAGACAAGAGGTCATCATCGCCAACCCTTGAACTTCTTGCCACAACAATGACTTGTCATGCGGATTTATGCCGAGCGTCAATAGTTTGACTCCTTGCCGTGTCCTCCAAGCAACATGCTCGTTTGGGTTCTCGGCCGGCTTATCGACGACGCCATAGAGAGCTTGCAAACTAATGCCTGCAAAGGATATGGAGTTGAAAGATTTCTGCCACCTAAGAGAACGAAACATAGCTAACAATTCGTGTAGGCTATAGTTTTTTGTCTTATCTGGGGGCAAAAGGACGAACTCTGGCCCATCTTCGCAATAATAATCCACCATATAACGAATATTCGCCGCCACACAGCCATAAGCACTACAGTATGCCAGAAGAGTGCGGTCAAAGTAGTGATGGTCCTCAGGGAGGAGAAGTCCGAAGTCGACATCGGAATCGTCGATCACGCTCGGCGGACCATAATAACCGAAGGTATTGTCCAGCCAGTTTGGTCTGAGGTACACAACCGATCTATACAACGAATGCGCTATGTCATGCGCTTGGGAGGTTGCGAGCGAAATCCGTACTTCAGGTTGAAGAGGCAAGCGCCAGATTATATCGATCGCATCATCGGCTTCGTCAATCTCCATACCCGTCAGGGTCATGTATCCGTGGCTCGCCTTACTCGCCTTAAATGTGCTGCTCTTTGCTCCCTCAACAGGACTCGGCGAGAGAATGTGTAGTTTGTTAATGCCGAACACGAGATAACATACAGCAGAACCTAAGTTCTTGAGATCCTCTGTCGACTTCTTGCCTGCTTTGAGAGGGTTCCCTGCCTTGTCAAGCGGCTTCCGTACGGCACGGAATATCTGCATGGATGAAGGATTATAATCCAGGGCGGCGTCGAGTATGTTTGCAGCATAGTTGATTATGCGCTCTGGCAGCATCTGCCCGGTCATCAACCGCACTTTCTGGCATTGTGCCCGAATGCTCGTATGCCAGCAGTCCGCCTCGTCAGGATCTCCAGAAAATACCTCGATTGACCCGGCCGTTCTCGAGTCGTCATCGAAATACACCACCTCGGTTATGAAGGAGGGTCTTCCATCTTCCACCTTATGGGTAGCAACCACCTGGTGCAGAGGTATGCTTGATTTAAACTGTCCGTCTGTGCTGGACCTCGAATTTAGTGATTTGAGCTCATTTGAGGAGTGTATCGAGCTGACGGAAGCAGTCGAGGCATGTCTTTTCGACATTTCCATATCTTTCATATGGTTGGTCTTTATTTCTTTAGGGTGCTCGTATATTTCAGGGAATGCTTCTGCGGCCTGGGCTTCATTTTTGAATCTCAACAGATGTGTCTCCGTGAGCACAAGATATTCCTTCTTCTTCCTGAAAATCCCCATATTCGTCTGCACTTCGCCATGCTGCTTGACACTCTGCTTCCCAGTGCGAGTCCGGTTACGGTATACATAGGGCTCTTGAGCTTCCAGTGAAGGCTCTATTAACCCATCACTGCTTGTAGTCGAGTCGCCGCCGATGGAGGACAGTGATAGCTTCCCGACTGAGCCTATCGATCCGAACCTTGAGCCAGGAGGCTTTCGGGTTATTTTATTTGGCCTATAGCCATTCGAGTTGTTGCTTTTCAGCGAGCTTGCCTTACTATCATATCTGGCGCTTTCTTGTGTCGAAAAGTTGAGAGGGGATTTGAGTGGTTGCGCATGTATCGATTCCGAGCTTTTCGAACTCTTTGAGCTCTTCGTATATAAGGAGGGAAGGTTCGCCATTGAGAAGCGGTTGGACGTCTTCCGCAGGCCAGTTTTATCTTCGAAGCTTTCCATGGTTGCGGTGTGTATAGATCGGCATGAGCTTGTGTTTCAAAAAGCTCAGGTGTCTTCGAGCTCTGTGAGGCTTATCGCGCAGACAGCTATGGGGCGTATGTGAGGGTGGGGAGATGGCAGCGCGCAGGCCACTTCGGAATGGTCGATTGACAGGCGATGAAGCTGAAAGACTGTATGAAATGCTGCACTTGTATGATTGTGTTTCGAAGTCAAGATTTGCTCAATGCCAGCGCAATGGAGATGTGAATGTGGTAGTTTGTTGTTTGAGAAGATCCGTATTCACTCCCATCTAAAGGTACCCCTCAAGTCAGCACGACGGCAGATAGCACCACTTTATTTTTGACTAACCGGTCCGTAATTCGTCTGAAAAGGGCTCAGGATCGCTCCCAGCGAATAATACGAGCAGACTGCAAAAATGAAAACCACACACCTTTGTTCAGCAGTTACTGCAGTGCCGCGGTGGATTTAATATCTCCTTGGTTTCAAGTCCCGCAGTGTCATCAAGAAATGGGATCGACAGTGGATACAGAGATGCGATGGCACTTCAGTCTGGGCTCTTCACAGCCACAAAGCTTTTCTTCCTTTCGCGAGATTGCTCGCTCCTGCGCTTGACGGAACACCCGCGCGTCAAGTATCACGGCACGGAGAGGAAGATCAATTGCAGTGTATCCTCGTATATTAATGGGCTGGTCAGGAACTACTGCACAGCACGACTGTACTGCTGCGGCAGAGAGTGGATTGCACATATTGAACTCTATCGCGACAACGTCATGAGCGACAGGGGCCGTGGGGTGTCTTTCGGTCTTGGCAAGGCCTGCCAAGCGCCATCGGGCTCCAGCATAGAGGATTCCCGAAGAAGTATATTCAGAATCGAGGATCGTCGTCGCTATCAAAGCACACCAGGGAATCTGAATATGGCGGTTAGGGGGTCAAGAAGCACTCTTCCAAGAAGCATTTGATTTCAGGCCCCTAAAACTTTCAGCAGGTGGTTCATACTGGTCTCAGACATGCTCAGAATGTAGGTGAAGTCATGAGTCGTAAGCTATGCCACGGCCCTCCTCCACCAGCTGGTTCTTTCTCCGATTATACTCCAGAACTGTCTTTGCCCCAAGGTTGACTCCTGGTTACAACGTAACAATCAATTTCCCCTTTATCCTTATGTTGATTCCCATGAACCCTCGAGCCCTACCCTCTTAGGAGGGTTTACTCCGGAGTAGAGTTCTCGCGGTCCTGTGGGAGCTGTCCGCGATAACGAGATACACCTTCGAATCACAATAAAGTATTAGTTTAAAACATCCATTCTTTCTTGCAAAATTGTGTCATTACTTGTGCGCGAGCACTACACACGCTCGCTATGTATGCAGACAGAGCCATCCTTCCAAATATAAAACCATATATGCGCCATGCCATGCTGCTAAAAAACGTACCGACTAAACGCCTTTAATATGCCGCTAAGTCTCGATGCCGGAACTCCATCAGAGACATGAAATATGGAGGGGCCCATCGTGATACTGCTGAGATGGTTCCGTTGGCGTTTCGTAGTGATATGGAATCGATACAATGAGATGCGGACGCGGATGTGATGCCGAAGAGGGGTGGTTGGTGATTCATAAGGTGGAAATCGCGGTGTCGTGTCATCTCAGCGCTTCATCTTGTCCTCCGCACCATCCTCCTCGCTGTCATCAAACTCCTGGTCCCCCTCATCATCGCCGCTCAAGTCCACATCACTGTCGCTTCCTCCGAAGTCATCGTCTCCAGACTCGTACATGAAATCATGGTCGTAGTCCACCTTCTCTGGTGGAGCATCCTCGAAGGTGGTTGGCATCGTGAAGTCGCTCGGGATATCCATTCTGCTTCTTTGTGCGTCGGATCTCGCCCTGGCCTCGAAGGCCTTGCAGTCATCTCGGTAAAGAACGCTGGCGTCGACGTTGGCGGGGGAGTTGATTTCTGGAGAGTCGAGGAGCACGAGGATGGAGCGGAGGATGGACTCTGGGCTTTGTAATGGGTTCCATCGCTCGCTCGCGGATTCGCCAGACGTCACGTCCTCGCCTGGCTCGTGCAGAATGGAGATGCAGACCCTGCCGTCTGGGTAGATGTTTGGGTGGTAGATCGGCCGGACAAACTTAAAGCTTGGTGGCTTCATTGGGTAATCGTCTCGGAAAGTCATCTTGCACTAGTGGGAGGGTTAGCAAGCGATCCGATTATTATAGTGCCGGAAACTACTAACCTTGAGGTATGCGCCATCGTAGAAACTGTCTCTGTTGATAACCATGAGGCCAATAGTCCATTCCATAAGGTTCTCGCCAGCACCGAGCTTGAAGTTGTTAGCTGATACCTTTGCCCGCTATGCCAGATGATACATACGTCAATGTTGCACCACTTCTCTCCTGCGAGGTGCTTGTAATCGTTTGCCAAACGCGCCTTCGCGATAGACGCACTCATTTTGAGGTCGTAATGCTGAGGTTTCGTCTTGTCTGAGCAGTAAGATAGAGCGGTCGAGAAGCACTGTCCGTCTGGATCTTCGTCGTGTTCTGGCGACGACCTGTGGCGTTTATAGACTCGGACTCGAGTGCTGTTGTTGATATTATTCAAGTATTGTGGTGAGACTGTGGTTTGAGTAGTAGACAGCACTTAGGAACAGTGAGTTGAAAGGGAGGAAACAGTGGAAGAGGGAGTGAAATCCGCGTGAGGACGAAAATGACTTGAAGGTCAGGAAGAAGATCCGCGTGGAAAGTGAATACAAGGGTTGGCTGACGGTACAGTGAAATGGGACAGAGTCGTGGTGGAATATGAGACGTCTCGGCCTAGACACCCGACTTGCTCTTATCGGTCAAGTCACTTCGTGGTAGCCTTGCATCCTGAGTGCCGAGCGGCTGGTACCAGTAAGGTACGCACATCAGTCTGGTTGCGGATCTTCAACAACCGGAATTCTTCATTCACTCTTAATGATTCCATATGAATTAACAATGAATTCGTTCTTGTCCATTTGCCTTTGATATGCACTACTTGAGACATGTGCTCGCCAGACGCGGTATCTAGATAGCCGGAATCGATCAGAAACTTCTCGCCACGGGACCTTTCGTCATGCACTCGGATTTGATGACCAACAACACCAAGCAATGTTTGCCACCTTAAAACGAGCAAATCCAAAGAGATTCTGCATCCGACTTCAATTGTATTCAAGATCCCTTAGTAGAATGTGATAGGCGATACAAGGCTTTGTTCAAAATATGCTATCATAAGTCTTTGGTGCTGTGCTACACTCTGACGCGCTGCAGTCTGGCCGTCGCATCTAAGCGCGCTTTCTCAGCATTTCTCCTCTCAAGTCTTGCCTTCGCAGCAGCATGCCGCTCCGGATCCAAATTAGATCTGGATCCTGTGCTAGCCATACTATCAAGCCTGCTTCTCTCTGGAGCTAGTGACATCCTTCTGTCCGCCGAATCGGTATCTGTGTATCTCAACGTTGCTGGTCTTGGCCTGTCGTTGTCTGCCGTTAAGTTGTACATGGACGGCCTTGGACTTCCCTCCATTCTCCGAGTGGACTCCCTATTGGCGTCCGTCGGCCGTCTAGACTCTGAGAGTCTAGCTTCCGCCTTCGCTAGATCGTTGTTGAGAGTCGCAAAACGCTCGCGCAAACCGACGTCGGCGGTATACCGTTTAGACTCTTCAGATATGCCAGTCTTGACGTTGGCAATCTCCGTGAGCGCTGTCGTCAAAGATTTGGGTCTTTCTCTCCTCGGCTCGTCCGAGTTGGTATCGATGTTAATGCGTGACCTGCCTGGCCTCACTAAGGAGCGGTCGCGAGCTGGGATCCTATTTCCAGTGTCCTTATGTTCTTTTTTGTCCTCGTACCCTTGTTGCTCAGTCCTGCTCTCAGCCACTCTGCGAAATTCTGATATAGCTGGTCGAGTGCGAGACCGGTGCCTAGTCGAGCGTTCTGCTGGCTTCTTCTCATGCACTTCCACTTCAGTGATCATTGACCTCCGTTTGTTCCTCGTTCCTGTGAAAGCTGGATCCTCCGCGGCCCTCGTAGATGAGCCATCAGCTGCTGCTGCTTTTTTCAGATTCAGAATCTCTTTCTTCAGCCCTGCTACCTGCTCATGGCGCTTCGAAAGAAGGGACTGTGCATCTAAGCGTTGAGACTTTGCTGCATTCTTAAGGTGGTCGTAGTTCTTCTGCAACTCCATCAAAAGCTTGTTGCTATCGTCGTTCCTCGCTTCCGCTGCCTGGCGGCGTTCCTCACTTTGGGCCAGTTCCTCCTTGGTCCTTGCCAACTCGCGCGCCAGCTTGGTGTTCTCTTCGTGAAGCGTCGATGCTCTCTTCTCAGCTGCAGAGAGGTTCCTGCGCAAGCTCTGCATATCCGCGCGGAGCTCGGACATACCACAGTCTTCGTCCTTCACATCCACGCATCCGGCCTTGCGCTGCTCTTCCCTTGACGTCGTCCGGTTATCATCTCTATCAGCTTTCTCCCGTTCCTCTAGAGCGACCTTGAACTTTTCGACCTGGCTCTTATACTGGACAGCAAGCGCCGTCTGCCGTGCTAGGTCCCTCATCAAGCTTGCTGAGTCGCTGTCTCCCTCAAAGTTCCCATTAGCAGCCAGAGCGGCAAGATCAGCCAACTTCTCCTCCATCTCCTCTACGCGACGTTGCTCCTCCTTCAACTTGGCCGCCAGATCTGCAGCTTCATTTTCCTTCTTGGTAGCGTGCGACTTCGCAAGCTGCTTGTATTTTACAAGCTTCCGAAGCTGCGCCTTTGCATCTCGATGATAACTCTCATATTCCGACTTCCAGTAACGCCCTGAGTTCGAATGTGGTTCGTTAAAATCGACCGTATGATCTCCGTTCAGGTCAAGCTTCGGAATCGACTTTGATGTATGGCCTTGCATTACGATCTGGTTCTCCGCTCTCAATTGTGGGCTCGTTAATCCGGCCTGAACTTCCAGTTGACGAACAGCTACAGGCGTATCCTCCAAGTCGTAGTCGTCCGTGTTGAAGTCCTCCTTCGTATCGATGTCTTTGTCTAGCCTCTCAACGAAATCTCCTACTTCACTCGTATCGGGCTGCTTCGTAGGTGCGTTCCTATTTTCGACCCGCCTTCCAATATCGCGCACCCTCTCCATGGACTTGGTCACCGACGTCGGCTTGCTTGGAGTCACCTCCTCACGTAGTTTGGACGGAACCTTCGGCACCCAAGGGCTTGGAAACTTTCCGGGACAGTCATCTGGTATGCCTGACTTGCTGATTGGCTTCTTTTCATTCGCTTTCTTGGTACCACCGCCGAATGATACTGATTTTCTTGCGCGCGCAGTCCCAGGTGTCATGAGAATGCCCTGAGGCTTTATGGCACTGTCTCCCTCCCTGAGCATCCTGTAGTTGTCTAAGCGCTCGAACAGTGCGGTCTCATCTGGATCTGGTGCTGGAGTGCCGAATATGGCGCTCTTGATGGCACGCGCGGCGAAAACGGGTGCTGGAGTCTCAGGCTCTTGCTCGTCTGTTTCGTCGCGTTAGTTAAGGCCCTGCCGAGTTGCGCTGTGAAATGGTTTGACAGCGCACAAGTCTCGTGGGAACGTTTTCGCGAACTTACTGCTATCGCGTCGCGTGTTCTGGGCGGAATCCTTAAACCACCACTTCAGCATGATGAATGCTGTTGCTGGCGAAATACATATATTTTGGCGTCGGCCCTTCTCATGCAATAATAAAGACAATGAGTTTGCGACAAAAGCGATATGTTCGATGAGGGTCGTGAAAATGAGGATAGGTGCTGCCTCGTCGAGCGTGCTCCCGCCGTCATTTGTTTACTTTGTGTCGCGGTTTCCAGATGGCAGGGGTGGCATCACTGGCCAGCGCGGTAGTGGGCACCTGACACATGTGTCATACAGATTGATGAGGCTATATCTCAGCCTTACTAGCTGCAGCGTTGTCGGATCATGACGATCGATTAGATAGCGATTGTGCCTCTTATCCGGGAACCGCGACTCGTACGAGACAAGCCCCGAAGTAAACAATTTGCTCAGGCTTCTTTTCCCTTAGTTGTTGTCTTCTTCGTATCTCCTAATACTCTCTAGCCTATCGACGGTCAAGATGAAAATCCACGGAAGTCTTAGAGATGAGGAGGCGACCGAGGGAGCTTGGGAGGCGGGGAGAGGGGCAGTTATTGGAGCGTCACAGGTGAGAACTGCTTAGACATGAATACTCGAAGAATATGCAACTAATCAATGGCAGTTCGGTATTGGCACCGCCATCTTAGGAGGTGCCATGTATGCCTTCTCGCCGGTTTACCGTGGCTTGACCTTCCAGTTCAAAGTGTATGCATAAACGACATGATATTCGTCAATTCGAAACTAATAGGAGAACAGATTCGTCCAGATGTCTGGAATGATCTTGGGTGGATGTCTTGGAGCTGATGCACGACTCAGAGAATACGAGGCCAAAGTCCGTGTGAGGAAGCGTCTCGGCATGAATCAGATGCAGTGGGAGCAGACCGAAATGGAGTGGGCAGAGATGAGAGCCAGAGAAGAGCGGGCCGCTGCTGTTGCTGCCAAGAACAATTCTTAAAATTGAAGGCGTTCCAAAACAAACGTTCCAGACACCTGCAGGCCAGACGATGCTGGACCCGTTATTACGCTCTCACCTTGCCGCTTGACCTAGGCGCAGTCGAGCACACTGCTCTCGGAGTGCCTGCATATTAATCATTGATCGAAGCTATAGTGAAGCTGCTTCCACAAAACTTAGGTAACTTGTAACTGGCTTCAGGAAGGCCCACGGCCGCTGTAAGTCTGTTAGGCATGCTCAAAGCGGTATCACTTTAGCTCTGTACACGAATTACGATAATAAAAAAGCACTTCCCCGAGCTCGCATGGTAACCGATTGCCAAATTAGCTGTTAAAAATCCTCGAATATAACAACTCATGCCTTCCAAGCCACAAATCCATCACAGGCACGTACTGTCCCGCATCTTCTATCGTCGTCGCCCACTCCTTCTCAATCACAATCTCAATCTGCTCCTGCACCTCTTTACTCGCCAGCAACTTTTGTGACTGATACGGTCCAAAAACACCAGCTCTTACCGCGGCCGATAACAAAGCTTTGACATGCGAGAGCATATACATATACACCATCTCTCTCTTCCCAATCATAGAGACTCGTGCAACGACTCCGAAAAGCGGTGCTAAGTGAGCCGATGCAGCTGGCACCTCGTCATTGGCATTTGAGGCTTTCAGAGCCGCTGAGAAGTCCTTAAGTACTTTCAAGGTAGCAATGTCCGAGTCCTCTGTGAACGAGGCGCGGAAAGATCGCTCCCAGATGGACAACAGTGCCCTCCCTTGAGCTACGGAGGCACGCCGGCCGACCGTGCACATGATTGCTGCGTCGAAGGAGTCATCGATGTGCAGTAGGTCTTGTGGTTGGTGATAGGCGGCGAGGAGGAATGGCAAGGTGGCTGAGGCGTGGGATGAGATGGAGAGAGAGAGGAAGTTTGAAAATGATGCTCGCTTATTGTGAGCGAGGTACGATTCTAGGCCAGATGAGAAAGCGAATGAGCCGAGAGGAAGTGCTGAGTCGGCTAAGAGAAGGAGGAAATGCCGTGATTGTGATAGTTTTCCTAAAACCGATCAGCACTCTGCACCAAGAACTCTTGCGAAAACAATAACCATTTTGAGTCTCGAGTGTTTGTGAATATTGTGATGACTGCGGTGGTGGTGCTGACTCGCCGAATTCATCTAGTTTGATATGAGCCGATCTCAGCTTAGCTCTAAGGTCATTGACCTCATCTTGTAGCTCCTTGGCCTCTTGCGAAACTATTTCTGCACCCATTGGAATCTTTATCCAAAATCGCAAGTTGTTGTTGAGATGAGAAGGGTTGTCGTCGAATTAAGCATATCGCTGGCCAATCACGATTAGGTAAGTGCATGCATCGGCGTTACTCACAATTGCCGACATGAACAACAACAAGCACCACCCAGTACTCATTCAAACAGCTAGCCCCTTTTTTTGGCACAAGAAATTGCAGATACTATATTAGATCTTGTGCGCCATCTGCAGAGTTTGTAGTCAAATCTCGGCATTCTTGACCATTTGGCATTTGGCAAGTTTGTCAAGCACGAGCCGCTGTCAGTGTCGACATCCTCTAAACGCACAATTTAAATCCACAACTCGTGATGCCGCCAAGGGCAATATCAAAATTCGCACAATCTCTCCTCCACCCATTTAGAGCCGGTAGTTGTGTTCAATCCATCGCCTCGACTCGTCGGATTTTGCGTTCGTACTCTTCACCTCCCGCGGTCTTTCCCGAAACTATCACCAACCGGTTATTCTCAACCTCTTCCTCATCATCAGAACCCAAAATGGCCAATTCAGATCAGTCACCAACAATCCACATCCTCGGCCTCGGCAACCTCGGAAAACTCTTCGCCCACTCCCTCACCACCACCCTCGATCCAGCACCAATAACAATCTTAACCCACCGTCCGGGCCTCCCCTACGCATTCGCCCAACACAACTCCTCCATCTCCCTTCTCCGGCACGGCCAAAGCACTTCGACGCCTCCCGGCTCCATCACCATCTCACCCATGTCCCTCTCTGACAACTCGCTGATAAAGCACTTGATCGTGACCACGAAAGCTGCCGCCACTGCACCGGCGCTGCAACCGCTGGTGGAAAGTGGGAGGTTGGGGAAGGGGAGTACGTTATTGTTCACGCAAAATGGCATGGGTGTTATTGATTCCGTCAACACTCTCTTCCCCGAGCCACGCACTCGTCCCAATTATTTGACAGCCATAGTAGTCCACGGCGTCTTCAGCACCGACCCTTTCACTGCTACGCATGCAGGCGTCGCTAACCTCAAGATCGGACACTCATCAAACGGCGACGAGCGTCGTTCTGGCATCAAGAGTGACGAGTTTCCGGGGACCGCGAAGTGGATGTTGAAGCAGATTGTTGAGGCAGAAGCGCTGGTTGCAACGGAGGTACAGCCAACGGAATTAGTGGCGGTGCAACTTGAGAAGCTGATTGTTAATGCTTGCATCAACCCTCTTACCGTGATTTTTAACTGTATCAATGGCGGATTACTCAACCCCAGAGTCATTCCATTGAGAAAAGCGCTTTGTGAAGAAGCTGGTGCAGTCTTCCTGCGGTACTTGGAAGTTATGACAGGACTTGACGATAACTTGGAGAGGAGATTTGCACCGCAGGCACTGCAGAACATGGTTGAGGGTGTTCTGGAAAGGGTTAAGGAGAACAAAAGCAGTATGTATCAAGACGTGGCGGCTGGCAGGGAGACAGAAATTCAGTACATAAATGCTTGGTTTGTGAGGAAGGCTGAGGAGTATGGTCTTGATGCAAGCACGCATGAGAAACTTGTGGAGATGGTGGAAGGAGGAAACGTTGTTGGCATGGATGATATTGCAGAGCTATTTCCGAAGAGCAAGGAGTCTTAGTAGACCGAACTGACTAAATCAATCCATCACCCAATTCGCCCATTATGAACCCCACTATATCCGACCATCATACTCAAATATGCTGAAGATGAGAAAGCTTAAAGCTGTTAGTAGTTGGATTTTGTTTCGTGCTTGTAAAAAGTGATAAATACCTGTAAAGGTTCAAAACTTTACTTCTGCTCTTCTTGGACAGCTGTGATCTCAGACTCTTCGAAAATTGGCTCGGCGAAGACGACTTTTTTTCGTGTAAGAGTTGAAGCTTTCGGAACGGAAGGGAAGCTGGGACGCGGTTGGGTCGTGATCAATATCCGGGTGCGTGCACATGTGCTGTTGCCCCTCCACACGGATTCCACAAGCGGGACAGTTGATACGACCGGCCAAATTTGTAGACATTTTTCTCCTCGTTGGTTCCCTTTTGAAAAGTCAGGCGCTTAAGGGTGGACTTGGCGGCCCCAGAAATTGGCCGGTTGTTCTCGTCGACAGATGGGCCCTTGTCTTGGGTCGCCATTTTGATGGCGACTAGCGAGATTGATGGTTAGCTGAGTGAAGTATAGGGCAAGTTTCAGGAATATATAATCATGGTATTTCTGCCGCTCTGGTTTACACAGCTTGCAGCGCTCCCACGATTCACGTAACGGACAACACATGAAACGCAAGCACCATCAGGTAATCACTACTTTATTGTAGTACTGTAACTCCTACATATGCATCATAGTAACCTCAATACTCGCCATGAAAACCGCAGACTTTCGCCTCATCGCAAATAACACACTATTAAACCGCTCATTGCTCCTGAAAATGCGAACAGAACACGCAACCTGTCCAGCAGATATACAGATCACAATCTTCATCTCATGTACTCGTGCCTCATCATTGGTCGCCATTGTCTCTGGGTATTTCGTCTCATCTCTCTTCCGTCTTCCTCCATATTCCCATACTTCTACTGCAATCGCTTTCGTAATCTCTCATTCGCCGACTCTCTTACTCAGCGCCAATCCACGACTTCGGCAACAACGCAAACACAGTTCCAGTGACCGCCATAATCGAGCAGGTTACAATCAAAAACCAACACCACACCCTCTCCGCATACTTGATCTCCGTTCCAAATATCTTGAGGTAGAACGCAACTGGCAGGATCACGCAGATGGTAAAGCACATCGCACTTCCCATGAACGCCATGATGGAGTCGAAGGATGGGAAGATGACGGCGGTGATCACCAAAAGAATGATGATGACCACGCGAACCACGACCTTGAGGACGCCACGAGTAAAGGCGGACATGCCGATCAAGACACCGTCTTCGGCAATCACTCTTGCGTCGAGGCCGAGCACGGCATCGAGAGTTGCGACGATTGGGCGAACGTTGAGTGGCAGCTTGGTGAGAGGAATGATAGCGATGAAGACGGAGATGAGGAGCGTGAGGCTTCTTGGAAGACCTTCGGTGCCAATGATGTTCGAGGTAATAGAGTCGAGAACACCATTACCGTACATGAGGTAACCAGAAACGGCGGTCATGGCATCGAGAATGTAGGTGAAGGAAAATGACACAGTAACGGCCTTGCTGAACTTGTGAGTATGGCGCATATCTCTGTAAATAGAGTTGATGACACTGTGACCACCGAATGGTGCCATGAGCAGTCCAAGAGCGATCGGCAGAGTCAGCCAGTTGCTTGGGAACAGGTAGGTAGTTGCTGGTTCTCTCAAAGATCCTGGAGTTTCGCCCTTGATGAATCCATCGATGATGATTATGCCGACGATACTGAAGCATGAGAAGATTCCGAGGATACTGCTGAAACTCAAGAAGTGGAGCGGCACAAAGTTGAGCGGGATCATGATAATGCCACAGATGATCTTCCATTCCACATTGCCAATGCCAGGAATAAGAAGGTCCAATGTGTCGGCGAACAAAATGATCAGAGCACATCCGGCTGCCCACAACTCCAAACAGAAGAGCACACTGACAGCAATGCGTACACGCTGGCCGAAGGAGATGAAGGCGAGATCCGCATAGGTGATCAAGCTGTTGTCGGTCTCCATGCACTTTCCAAGCAGTTTTGCGGTGTAGGCAGTGACAGCCGCTGCCATAGCCAAGAACAAGGTACCACAAACCCATCCTGCGTACTTCATAGCCATTGGGAGCGAAAGAATGCCCACTCCGATGAGAACGTTCGTTGCGTTGAAAATGGTCTGTGGAAAGGTCGACTGGCCCTCAACCACGAGAATGATCTTGCCATCTTGCTCAACTTCCTTGACAAGCAGCGGTGCTCTGTCGTTTTCTGGCACCGATCCACCCATCTCCTGTTGCTCCCGCCAAAGACGGCCAGCGTGTATCATGGAGTTGTCGCTGAGATGAGAGCGGAGAGTGCCATAACTCGTGCCGTAGCTTCCTGCCAATGGTGTATCCAGATGCGATTGGGCTGCGAATATGGAACTACTTCCTCTGTAGCTACCACGCATGCTTCCCATGTCGGAGCCTAAGCGGTATTTGCGCTCCTCTCCTGGTGCCAATGCTCTCGGCGTTGCGTCGTCATCCTCAGCAACTGCTCCTTCGTTGTGGGTGGCATTGTATTCGGCAAAATGCTGTCGTAAAAGAGATGTGCGTGGATCGCCGCTCTCCTCATCGTTTGCGGAATATTGGTGGTTCTGGATCCATTGCTCGGTGTTGTCTGGTGCTAAAACGAGTGCTGGTCTGTTAGGAGTAACTTCGTGGAAACCTGCGGCACGCTGCCAACTGCGAGCGAAATTGTTGATCGAATTGACGCCTCCGACATCTGCAAGGGCATTTAATCTCATATTTATGGAAGATCTGTTGCAAACCCGTTAGCCAGATGCTCAATTGTATCTCATAGCCACTGTCGGGGCTTTGATCTCCCAGCATTTAGGTCCAGGAGAAATTGCCCACACGCGCAGCACCATCGCTGCGAATTCAAATGGTAAAGCTTGTAAGGTGTCCGAGGGAGGTTTTTGGAGTCGGATCAAAGAGTCTTACCTTCTTCTTCTAACCTCTGAGCCCATATCGGGCATGACGCTTCTTCCGGTGCCAGTACCACCAGGCGATTGATCTCTCTCGTCGGCGGTACCATCAAATGACACATTTCTGCCCGCTGAGCTCACTGAGTCTCTGTGTTGTGGTGCGCCATACTGGTAGTTCTCCCAGCTGGACGGGTTGCTTGGGTTTCTGCTCATCTTGTTCGGTGATGTATGGTGTTTCAGAGAGTTTGCGATCTCGGCCTCAGGAAGCTTAAGCTCGACCCACTTCACCAAGGAAACTGAACAACAGCGAAGAGCGAAGAGGAGTACACAATTGGGAGGGAGGCTGGGGAAGAAATACTGATGACACGCCTTGCGATAATGCTACGCACGATTGACATGGTATGACCAGACCTGGACCCATTGACTAGCGTGGCTAGCTCTATTAGTGGCCGCCCATTAACAGGGTCCTTGGAGCTACAACTTTGACAGACGGGAACCGCCACCCGTCTATGTTTACTTTGACAGCTGAGTCTGGCAAAGATTTGCTAACCGCTTAGTATTCCCCTTGCTAAATTTTCATCTTTCACTTGGGCACGATAATTTTCCTACCACTGAGCGAGGAAGACCAACCGATTTTCATCATTCCACATGTTTCGCAGTAACATTTAGCAGGATGTAGTGGAAAACTGTGCGTCAAAGCATGCCACCCTTCATGTATGGACGGCGATGAGCATCGGAATCTCCGTATCTTATCGTGGCTGTCTTATCTCATTGGCAGCGAGGAGGCGGCGAGCAAGACTTTTATGCATGCTAAGAAATCTCATGGGGACGCTTGGTGGCATTTGTGGTGTCCGTGACCTTACAGAATCCGCTTCCAAGATCCACATCCGTCATCGCGTCTCCCAGCCCCTGGGAATCACTTTTTAACGGCTTGTTTGACATGGCTCGGACCATCTGGTTAGCCGCCAAAGCTTTTTCGGACACTTATCAAAATTCTTTCAGAAGGGTTCGGATAGATCTAGGCCATAGCAACTCATATAACCAGAAACTTATCAAAATAAAGCCTGTTTAAATCTATTGTGGGAGTCTCTGTTTGCGCCGAAGGCTCTGACGCTTGCAGATAGACTCATACTTGCCAGTCACTCCCAAAACATTCCGTAGATTCGGCATAAGATTCATCCTCACCAGCTTAATGCCGGCTACACGCGATCTCTCCTCATCACGATATTGAAACTTTTGCTTCCCAATTCTTGCTCTACACGCTGCGATGAAGTGGAAGCTATTAAAATTGTAGCCTAAACGATATTGTGGTAGCCGAGGATGATATCTCCGTCCGTGAAATGCTTAACTACTCGTAGTATGGTAGCCCTGGGCAGAGGTGACCCAGAAAAGATGGCGGGGTAAATACACCCCACATTGATACTTCGACCACGTATCGGCCATAGCCTCTCATTAAAAGTGAGCGCCAGGTCATGTAGGTTACTGAGCCTTGGGTAGTAAATAGCCCTCTTGTATTGTTGTCATCATTAAATATAAGAGAGCTAGAACTGGGGTCCTGAGCGAATTTCGAAATGCATACCGAGTACTTGAAGTCGTTGACCTGATATGTTTGTGAAACCCAGCACGAACGTCGAAAATACCGTCTGAATGGTGGTTTTGCCAGTAATTCAGCGCATGACTGTGATAGGCGGTGTAGCGTATATGAATTGCCCTAAAACGAAACAGGCGGAAGGACGTTTTCATACTCTGTAGAGCGGTGGCGCTAAGCTAAAGATTGTCGTGTTCCTGATCTGTTTCAGGGTTTTGCGCGTTGTTGCACGTGATCCCCGTCACAGCTCGCCGTCGCCCGCACTACTTTCCAATTTTGTTCCTGGGAACGCACCCTCGACATCACAAACTCAACTCTACATCGGTCTACACCACGACATTGCTCATCATGTCGGACCCAAATGCAGAGCATGATGCGAACATTGAGATGTGGAAGATCAAGAAGCTAATCAAGCGTCTTGAAGCTGCCCGTGGAAACGGCACATCCATGATCTCACTCATTATCCGTAAGTGGCGGGGAGTTGCGTCTGATAGCTGTGCCCCGAGCTAATAGTATGAAGCACCAAAGGATCAGGTTTCCCGCGCCGCAAAGATGTTGGCTGAAGAATATGTAAGTCAAGAGCGAGCCACCCCAACAGTTAGCGCAAGGCTAACAGCAATCCACAGGGTACTGCCTCGAACATTAAGTCCCGTGTCAACAGACAGTCCGTCTTGTCCGCCATTACTTCTACACAGCAGCGTCTCAAGTTGTACAACAAGGTCCCACCAAATGGCCTCGTCGTCTACTGTGGTGAAATCTTGACCTCCGAAGGCAAGGAGAGGAAGGTCAACATCGACTTCGAGCCGTTTAGACCAATCAACACCTCTCTCTACCTGTGCGACAACAAGTTCCACACTGAGGCTCTTTCGGAGCTGCTTGAAGATGACCAGAAGTTCGGTTTCATTATCATGGATGGTAATGGAGCTCTCTTCGGTACTCTCAGCGGAAACACCAGAGATGTCGTCCACAAGTTCTCGGTCGATCTTCCAAAGAAACACGGACGTGGTGGTCAGTCTGCCCTTCGTTTCGCCCGTCTTCGTGAGGAGAAGCGTCACAACTACGTCCGCAAGGTCGCCGAGTTGGCCGTCCAGAACTTCATCACCAACGACAAGGTCAACGTTGCCGGTATCATTTTGGCCGGTTCCGCCGACTTCAAGAACGACTTGAACCAGTCCGATCTCTTCGATGGAAGGCTTCAGGTCAAGGTCATCAAGGTCGTCGACGTTTCCTACGGTGGTGAGAACGGCTTCAACCAGGCTATTGAGCTTTCTGCGGAGACTCTGTCGAATGTCAAGTTCATCCAGGAGAAGAAGCTTATCGGAAAGTACTTCGAGGAGATCTCTCAGGATACTGGACGCATCTGTTATGGTATCGATGACACCCTTAAGGCTCTCGAACTCGGTGCTGTTGAGACTCTCATCGTCTTCGAGAACTTGGAGATCAACAGATGGGTTCTCAAGGACTCCACCGGCAACAACATCACCCTCCACACTACCAAGCAGCAGGAGGTGAAGGACCGTTCCCAGTTCATGGACAAGGAGACTGGGCAGGAGATGGAGATTGTCGAGCAGATCTCTTTCTTGGAGTGGATCGCAGAGAAGTACAGAGAATTCGGTACCAACCTCGAGTTCGTCTCCGACAGATCCTCCGAAGGCAACCAATATGTTAAGGGATTCGGTGGCATCGGTGGTCTCCTCCGTTACAAGGTCAACTTCGAGCAACTCAACGAGTGCGAGGATGATGATGATGATTATTACGACGATTGACCTGTTGGCGCCCTCGTAGAGGGCGAGGATCAGACTCGAGCAACCCCATCATCAACTGCCATGTCTCAGCAAGCACCTGCGTCCAAGCAGACGGCAAGCCAAACTACCGTCAGTCGCGCCACCGGGCCGGCCACGAAGGTGGTCAAGCCCAGTCCGCTCCGCGCCATGTCGCTGGCTTCAGATGATTCAGAATGAGATTGACACGTAAGCATCTCCCGCCAATATTCGTCGTATCACAAGCTAACTTACTTCAAAGAGACTAGACGCTATCACATCGATGGCAAGTCCGCGGAAATCTGGGAGGACTCCAGCGAGATCACTTGCTCCAGGATGTATTTACTTCACAGGCGTCTTGGTTGCGATGAATTATGCCAGGCAATTGCTAGGGCTCCGCAAGGTTAAAGCTTCATGACATCTTGCTATGCCGTAGCGTATTTTCGTGCAAAATAATAAACTATACACCCATAATATTTCGCAGGATTCTTTCTGTGATTAGATGCGTCCTGCATGTGGTATGTATGGCCGCGTTTTGGGCCACTTACCAGGGGTGCGAGGTACATGTTGGTATTCGTCATTTGACGGAGGGTCTCTTCCGACTCGAGTGTGCCATGACTTCTGCAAACTTCGGATGAGGCGAAGGTATAAAACATGACTACTATCCAGATATATGCTTCGGCAGCGGTATTGTTCTTCACAACAATGATGACTATCCCCAGTCGGTTGGGCGCCGACGTCAGCCCCTAAGCATATCGAGAACGAAGACAGAGATGAGGATCGTTGATTGATGACGAGAATGGTAAGCAGTGCACCAGGAGAAACAGGTTGGCCTGGGTGTCTAACTCCTTGGCAACTAGTATTAAGACGGAAGACGCGGATGATGAAGAGTCGACTGATGACGATTGTGGTAAGCAATGGATGAAGAGAAACTGGTTGGTCTATCTAACTCCTTAGCAGCCGTGAAGTCTCGACCTTGAGACTTCTGTCCTCGACTTCTCTGGGAGCCACCAGAGCTCGCTGTTGAATGGATAGGGCTTCATTTCAACGTCGAAGCAGAATATACTGCCCAGCACGGCACCAAAGATATTGTGTGGCGAAGCGAGGCGATAGACAATCTTATTGAAATCCAGCTTCTGGTCGTCTATGGGAGATGGGCGATGTTGTCCAATGACGTGGGAAAGCAGCTACGGAAAGAGATTTTGTCTGATACTAAAGCTGTAAACGAAGAGTTCACGGTACGGGAAGGACGACAAAGAATTGATTGACTTACGGTTACGAGTAGCTGTTTAAGCCGCTGCCAAGGCTGAAGACTAGTGTCAATGATTACGGTAAATTTTCCAACACAACATGACGCCTAGCCATTTCCCATTCTTCACATTGAGAAGTGTGAAAAATCACAACTACAACTCGCGATGTGCAATCTTGTAAGCTTTGCACTCCAACTACACCTCGAGACGTAATCGAGACAGTCTTATAATTCTAGGACAATGCATGGCGACTGGTTAGCGACTTAGTTTGAGCATGAAATGGCCATCTGCGCGAGGAGTAAGACAACGAGCTGTGCTGCTAGATTCTCACCAGCCTCATCCAGATTTCACAGCAAATATGTCACATCATGTTGACCAGTTGCCACGGAACAAAAATCTCGAGGTTTAAGGCACCTTTTTATTAACATTGCAGCAAAATTATGTGGCACGACGATGGGCATTCTGAAATCTCAAGAATCCTTTTATGAGGGTAGCATCCAGTCATGAAAAGCATTTACTGGAGATATATTACTATGTTCTAATCAGTTGCTAGACAACTAAATAAACCATGGAAAATTGCTGGCATAATTCTATACAAGGGAGGAAAAGACCCTTAAGAAAACCACAAGGGTATCCCAGAATAACGGGCATCAATTAGCATGTGGGACATTCTCCTAACTTGCCCGCTTTGCCCCACCACAACCCCACCACCCACACCACCCACACCAAAAATCTTGCAAAAATGTAGGTTGCTGATGGATTTTAACCAACTTAGCTTTCAATCTCCTGGCGGGACTGGGAATCGAACCCAGATTGAAACGGATCATTCATAATAACTCGCTAGGCGAGGAACCACAACGTCACGTGCTACCATTACACCATCCCACCACGATCTGTGGTAGGAGA
>RCNJ01000210.1_pt1 | contig 40800 bp, 35 predicted proteins | sample 2041171 | NCBI WGS metagenome assembly RCNJ01 (sample SAMN09708213, study PRJNA481090) | feces metagenome | biome: feces | host: Pygoscelis adeliae | place: Antarctica: Rookery Lake | collected 2010-03-01 | reverse complement strand
CCGTGAAGTTCTCGACCGTTTTCGGTGCGTGGTTGGGGAACAATTCGATTCGGATGTCACCAGAAGTGGTGTGCAGGGTTGCAAACATAGGGGCCATTGTTCCACGAACTTGACGCTATAGCGTCGCGCGGACGCGCCAAGAGTGGCAGAGTGGGGGTTGGAAGCGATTTCTAAGTGATCGGGAGCAAACATGTTAAAAGGCATCCGTACTTCAGCTAAAGACAAGGTCGACGCCCTCGACGCCGAGCAACTGAAGGAGCATGGGGCGCACTTTGCCGCGTCAATGTCAGATGCCAGCGCCCAGGCAAGCGAGGTAGCCAGCGTGCTGGCAGAGCAGGCCAAAGACGTCGCAGTCCAGGCCAAGGACTGGAGCGCACCGCATGTAGAGGCCTTCCGTGACTGGTTGACGCCTCGAATTGAACGCGCCTGGGACGACAGCGTCCGCGTGGCCGCGCCCCGAGTGGAGCGCGCCGCAAAGGCCGCAGCACCAATGATTGGCACTGCACACGACAAGCTCGTGGAAGAGTACCTCCCCAAGCTTGTGGAGAACTTCAACACAGCGGCAAGCACGGCCTCCCAGAAAGCCTCCGAAGGTGTTGAAGCGGCAGCAGCCGCGACGACACGTGCAGCCGACAGGGCCGCAAAGGTACCCGGCAAGGTGGCCAACGTAGCCGCCGCGCAGAAGCCGAAGAGCAATAAGGGCAAGGTGTTCTGGTGGATTGCCGGAACCGCAGCCGTCGCCGGTGGCGCATATGTCATCTGGCGCAAGTCGCAGCCCGAGGTGGACCCATGGGCTGAGCCGTGGGAAAAGGTCGACTCCAGTCCGTTCGACGACGTCGTTGGCGACGCTAAGGACGCGGTAGGCGACGCTGCGGAGGCCGTTGGCCAGGCTGCAGGCGTAACCCTAGCCAAGGGCCGTGAAATGGCCGGCAAGGTTGCAGAGAAGGCCTCAGACGCTAAGGACTCAGTCGAAGATGCAGTGACTTCTGAACGTGAGCCTGGCACTCTCGAGGCAGACCGTGGCGCCAAAGCTGGTGAAGCCGTTGATTCGGTCAAGCATGCCGCCGCAGAAACTGAAGAAGCCGCCCGTAAGAAGGCCGTGGAGGCCGCTGAGCATGTCAAACAGGCAGCGTCCAAAGCCAAGCAGCGGGCCGCGACAAAGACCGAAGATGCCAGTAAGAAGACCACGGACAAACTGAACGAAGCAGAAAAAGCGGTGCACGAAGCCGCTGACGCTGCTGAGGACAAAGCGAAGGACACTGACAAGAAGTAGTGTGTCGCGCAGCTCATTCCGGGCGGAATGAGCTGCGCGAACTTCATGGACAGCGCAGAAACATAGAAGAAGCCCCGGCCATCGGCCGGGGCTTCTTCTATGTGTGGTGCGGTAATTCTGAACTGGTGGAGCCACGGGGACTCGAACCCCGAACCCCCTGCTTGCAAAGCAGGTGCGCTACCAATTGCGCCATGGCCCCGCACGGACTGACGTCCGCTTGACGAACTTGTTGTTCGTCCACCTTCGCCTAAGCGAAGGTATCTGTCACTTCTGCCCACAGATCGCGCTCTGCAGACTCTTCGGAGAACTTGCGCCATACGACGTATCCCGTTGCTGCTACCAGCACGAGCATAATCAACTTCTTCATCGCTACCCTCCTCAGGGTTGTGACCAGTGGGCCTAGGGGGACTTGAACCTCCGACCTCTTCCTTATCAGGGAAGCGCTCTAACCGTCTGAGCTATAGGCCCGCACTTGCTTGAGTTCGCAACCCCATGCCGCCGTGTTGACGACTGGTGTCGTTCACACGCAGCGAAACGAGATTACCTTAGGAACCCGCTAGGTCCAAAACTGAGTCTATCGGACCCTGACGGAAGTCAGAAATTCCCTGCCAACTGCTCGTTCCTACGGCGTTGCTCAGTCGTCAGACATGGTCATGTGAATGCCACCGACAAGCGCTGCAACGATGTTGTACAAGAAGGCACCAATTGTCGCCAGAGCTGTGAGAAGGACCACATCGACGACAGCGATGAGCGTTGCCAGAGACATGACTTTGTCCCGAGCTAAGTACTGCAAGATGTCGAGGTCTTCTGATTCCTGGCCAACGATGCCACCGATTAGCTCATCGATTGAGGTGAAAACTCCCAAATCGTTCAGCGCATACCAGAACACCCAAGTAGCCACCACCAGCATGATGCCTAAGGCAACCGACATCAGGAACGACAGCTTCATCACCGACCATGGGTCCAAACGCGCAATGGCTAATCGGACCTTACGGGGGGCACCTGCAGGTCGTGCTGCGGTGTCTGCAGCACGGTCCTCAGCGGGCTCCGATGGTGATCTAGGGGTTACCGGCCGTGGGGCAGCCCCAAAGGCCGCTCCACTACCTGCGGATGTTGCGCTGGCGCCCTGTTCAGATTCCTCCACCTCAGGGTCCTTCTCTTTTGGTGTTGCGATGGACTTCACCGATTCGATTGCAGATCCGGCCCAGCCCTTCACTTTGGCACCGACGGCCGCCATTGAACTTTCTTCAGGCTCATCGTCGTGACTATCGCTCAACTGTGGCGGGGTTGGCACGGCAGTGGTGGGACCACCGCTATGCCGAAAAGCGCCAAGAGCTGGTGCATCGGTGACGGGTGTGCTGGTGATGCCGGCGAAATCTGGCACCTCAGATAGCGAATCGAGGTCTACCTCAGGCAAGGCGAAGTGGTCAGTGGAGATTTGCTCCCCGGCAGCCGGTGGCCCCGGCGGCCGAGGCACCGCCTTTCGGGGCGCGATAGTCGGCGGAGGTGACGCTGCTGCTTCTGGCGGGGTGTTCTTCTCGTCCGTCACTCGGTCTCCTCCTGGCTACCGTGGTTTTCCTCGGCACCAGTTTGGTCGTTGGAAGCTGGTTCGTCACCTGCCACTGGGGCGATGTCGCTAACTTCTCCGTCGATCACTTCGTCGCTGACTTCTTCTTCAACGGCTTCTTCAACAGCTTTCTCGACATTACGCGCAATTGCGATAATCCGGTCCTTCTTGTCCGGCTTTGCAAAGATGACTCCCTGGGACGTACGACCAGTTTTGTTCACCTCGTCGACTGCAGACCGCACAATCTTGCCGCGCTTCATAATAACGAGAACTTCGTCATCGTCTTCTACAACAAGCGCCCCAACGAGATCACCATTGGCATCGGGCAGGTTTGCCACCTTAATTCCAAAGCCATTGCGACCCTGAACGCGGTACTGATCCGTGGTTAGTGCCGTGCGCTTAGCAATCCCGCCTTCCGTGACGGTGAATAGGGAAGCGTCTTCGCGAACCACATCGAGTGCGAGAAGTTCATCGCCTTCGCGGAACTTCATTCCGGTGACACCTGAGGTGGCCCGACCCAGCGGACGGATCGCTTCGTCTGAGGCGGTAAACCGGATCGACTGTCCTTTACGGGACACCAAGATGAGGTCGTCGACCGCATTCACCAACCGAGCGGAGACTAACTCGTCCGAATTGCCGTCTTCGTCTTGCCGCAGATTGATGGCAATAACGCCGCCGGTGCGGTTTGAGTTGAACTCACCCAACCGGGTCTTCTTCACCAGACCGCGCCGTGTTGCCAGAACTAGGTAGTCGGCGTCGTCGTAGTGCCGCAGTGCCAGCACCTGGGCGATCTTTTCATCGGGTTGGAACGCCATAAGGTTCGCCACGTGCTGACCCTTGGCATCCCGACCTGCCTCGGGTAGTTCGTAGGCCTTTGCCCGGTAAACCCTGCCGAAGTTCGTGAAGAACAATAGCCAGTGGTGTGTGGTGGTCACAAAGAAGTGATCGACGAGGTCGTCCTCACGCAGTTGTGCGCCCCGGACGCCCTTCCCGCCACGACGCTGGGAGCGGTAGTTGTCCGAGCGTGTGCGCTTGACGTAGCCGCCCCGGGTAATGGTGACAACCATGTCTTCTTCAGCAATGAGGTCCTCAATGGATACTTCGCCATCGAAGGGCAGGATGGTGGAACGACGATCGTCACCGTAGCGATTGACTACTTCATCAAGTTCTTCACCGACGATGTCGCGCTGACGCTGTGGGCTATTGAGGATGTCGTTGTAGTTCGCGATGCGAGTTTCAAGTTCGGCAAACTCGTCAATGAGTTTCTGTCGTTCCATTGCCGCTAGCGCACGCAACTGCAGGGACAGAATGGCCCGTGCTTGGGTGTCGTCGACGTCGAGGAGGACCATCAGTCCTTCGCGTGCTGCATCTACTGTTGCTGAGGCTCGGATCAGCGCAATGACCTCGTCGAGCATGTCCAAGGCCTTGAGGTAGCCGCGCACAATGTGAGCGCGCTCTTCGGCTTCACGCAGCAGGTAGGCGGTACGGCGGACGATGACGTCCATCTGGTGAGTAGTCCAGTGCCGCACAAAAGCGTCGAGGCTCAGTGTGCGGGGCACACCGTCAACCAGAGCGAGCATATTCGCGCTGAAGTTCTCTTGTAATTGCGTGTGCTTATAAAGGTTATTCAGTACGACTTTAGCTACTGCGTCACGTTTAAGAACGACAATGAGTCGCTGGCCGGTGCGACCAGAGGTTTCATCGCGAAGGTCGGCAATTCCACTGACCTTGCCGTCTTTAACAAGGTCAGCAATCTTAGCTGCAAGGTTATCTGGGTTGACCTGGTAGGGCAGTTCCGTAATAACAAGACAAATGCGATTCTGAATTTCTTCGACGTTGACGATGGCTCGCATCGTGACGGAACCGCGGCCCGTGCGGTACGCATCCTCAATGCCCCGAAGCCCCAAAATCGTTGCGCCGGTTGGAAAATCGGGGCCCTTAATGCGCTCCATCAGGGCTTCCAAGAGTTCTTCTTTGGAGGCCTCGGGGTGACTCAGGTGCCAGCGAACTCCTTCAGCGACTTCACGAAGGTTATGTGGCGGAATGTTTGTTGCCATTCCGACGGCAATTCCAGAACTCCCATTAACAAGGAGGTTGGGAAAGCGTGAGGGCAAGACAACGGGCTCTTGGGTGCGACCGTCATAGTTATCTTGGAAATCAACGGTGTTTTTGTCAATATCCCGAACCATTTCCATGGCCATTGGTGCCATACGGCATTCGGTGTACCGCGGAGCTGCCGCTGGGTCATTTCCAGGGGAGCCAAAGTTTCCCTGCCCAGAAATGAGGGGGTACCGAAGGGACCAGTCCTGAACCAGACGCACCATCGCGTCATAAATGGCGCTGTCACCGTGCGGGTGGAACTTACCCATGACATCACCGACAACACGGCTGCATTTGGAGAATGCGCGGTCTGGCCGGTAGCCACCGTCGTACATGGCGTAGAGGATTCGCCGGTGCACAGGTTTCAAACCATCGCGAACATCCGGAAGTGCACGGCCGACAATCACACTCATGGCGTAGTCGAGGTACGACCGCTGCATTTCCTGCTGCAGGTCGATTGCCGTCACGTTTCCGTGGTTTACGTGGTCATATGCCCTGACCACAGCGACTGGCTGTTCATTTTCTGGAGTTTCGTCCGTCACCGTTCTGTCCTTCACTCGGCGCTGCCGCCGTATCTAGCCGTTAGTGTTCCTTGTTTGCCTGCCGGAGACCGGTCAGATGTCGAGGAACCTCACGTCCTTGGCGTTGCGCTGGATGAAATTACGTCGTGATTCCACATCTTCGCCCATCAGCACCGAGAACATCTCATCTGCTGCTGCTGCGTCTTCCAAAGTGATCTGCAATAAAGTGCGGTGTTCTGGGTCCATGGTGGTGTCCCACAGTTCCGAGTAGTCCATTTCACCTAGACCCTTGTACCGCTGAATCCCGTTATCTTTAGGAATCCGCTTACCGGCTGCAATTCCAGCCTCAAGGAAGGTGTCGCGTTCCCGGTCGGAATATACGTAGTCGTGCGGTGCGTTCGTCCACTTGAGTCGGTACAACGGTGGCTGTGCGAGGTACACATGCCCGCCTTCAATGAGGGGGCGCATATAGCGGAACAGCAGCGTCAGCAGCAACGTACAGATGTGTTTTCCATCAACGTCAGCATCGGCCATCAGAACAATCTTGTGATATCGCAACTTCGCCATGTCAAAGTCTTCACCGATTCCGGTTCCGAAAGCGGTGATCAGCGCCTGCACCTCATAGTTACCTAGGGCGCGATCCAGTCGGGCGCGCTCCACATTGAGAATCTTTCCTCGCAGCGGGAGAATTGCCTGGTTGTACGGGTTACGTCCTCGAACCGCCGAGCCACCTGCTGAGTCACCCTCGACGATGTAGATCTCACATTCATCGGGTTTGTTTGACTGGCAGTCTCGCAACTTTCCGGGCATACCGCCGGACTCCAGCAAGCCCTTCCGCCGGGTTGCTTCCCTAGCCTTTCGCGCAGCCATACGGGCTTGGGAGGCCTGCAAGGCTTTCCGAATAACATCCCGGGCTTCAATTGGATGGGAATCGAGCCAGTCACCAAGTTTGTCGTTCACAACGGTCTGCACATAGGTACGTGCTTCAGTGTTACCCAGCTTCGTCTTGGTCTGACCTTCAAACTGTGGCTCACCGAGTTTGATGGAAAGCACTGCCGTCAGACCTTCGCGGATGTCGTCACCGGTGAGGTTCTCATCCTTGTCTTTCAGGATTGCCTTCGACCGGGCATACCTGTTGATAAGGGACGTAAGGGCCGACCGGAAGCCTTCCTCGTGCGTTCCGCCCTCTGTTGTGGAGATCGTGTTCGCGTAGGTGTGCACTGACTCGGAGTAGGCAGTGGTCCACTGCATCGCGATTTCCAATGAAATTCGACGCGTGGTGTCTTCGCTCTCGATGTCGATGACCTCAGGGTGGATCACCTCCACCTTTTTGGCACTGTTGAGGTGTTTGACGTAGTCAAGAAGTCCGTCGTCGTACTTGTAAGTGATCGTTCGGTGTTCCGACTCTGCCGCGTCTTCGTCTGATGCTGCGTCAACTTCCCCAGCAATCTCATCTTCGGACACGATTTTTTCAGCGCGCTCATCCGTGAGTGTGATCTGTAGTCCCTTGTTCAGGAACGCCATCTGCTGAAGTCGTGCACGCAGAGTTTCGAAGTCGAAAACCGTAGACTCAAAGATGGTGGCATCTGGCCAGAACGTCTGAATAGTTCCGGTTTCGTCGGTAGGCTCGCCTTTGCGCAGATCACCGTGCGGAATACCACCGTCGATGAAGGTTTGGTTCCACGTGAAACCATCCCGTCGCACTTCGGTTTCGACTCTGCTCGACAATGCGTTCACCACCGAGATACCCACGCCGTGCAGTCCACCCGATACGGCGTAGCCGCTACCGCCGAACTTTCCACCGGCGTGCAAGATGGTCATGACCACCTGAACCGTTGGTCGACCCTCTGTGGGGTGCATCGCAACGGGGATGCCGCGGCCGTTATCAACGACTTGCAGGCCACCATCTGCCAAGAGGGTGATTTCGATGTGATCGCAATGCCCCGCAAGGGCTTCGTCCACAGAGTTATCCACAACCTCATAGACAAGGTGGTGCAATCCACGTTCACCTGTTGAACCGATGTACATCCCCGGGCGCTTACGCACCGCTTCGAGGCCTTCGAGCACAGTGATGGCACTGGCGTCGTAAGACGTATCTACTAGGGGGTCAAGAGGTGGAACATCGGCTGAACCAGTATTGGTCTGCTGGTCTGTCACTGGGAGAAGCGCTCCTCGCGTCGTGCAACCGCGCAAAAGCCTCCAGGTGGAGGCGTTCAGAACGCGGGTGCTCATTTCGTGCGATAACTGTTCAGCTACCTAAGCGGATTCGCCGGTCTCGTTACTGGAAGTGACGAAAACCCCGCGCCGTCAGGCGCACAAGAATCAACCTCACCAGTCTACCCGTAAACGCTGTAAAAGCACTGTTTTCACAAAGTTATCCACAGGGTTCTGCACAGAGCATCATCACTTCACCCGTTCGGACCAATTTCCGCACAAAACGAGCCCTAAGGCGCAGAGCTAGCTACCCAAAAGTGTCCCGTGGTCCTCGACCAGGAACCGCTCGACGGCCTTTACGAAAGGACGGACCAACCGGGCCTAGTACGGTCACTTCTTCCACGACACCGTCGCCGATTTCTGTGGCCAACCGATTCAGTAACTGCGGCGTCAGCAAACGCAGCTGCGTTGCCCATGCAGTGGAATCTGCACGCACGACAAGAGCCTTATTTTCAAAAGTTTCCGGAGTGCAATGGTCAGCGATTTCGTCCCCAACGACTTCCCGCCAGCGGCCAATAACTCCGCCAACAGAGACATCTTGCACCCAGCCCCGCTGGGCCAGGAGTGAACTCAAAGTGTCCGCAAAGAGTTGTGGATCCCGTGCATCGCGACCAGAGCCAGACCGTTTGGGCTCAGGAGCGAGAATTCGAGCGCGAGTCTGGCCAGGCCGTACTCCACGCAAACGAGCAGCGGCCTTTGCCCGGTTTAATGCTTCCCGCGCGACCAGATGTGGCGCCGGCAACTCCACCACCTCACGCACGGGCTGGAACTCATCACGCTCATGCTGCTGTTCATCTGACCCTCGATCAGACAACTCGGGTCACTTGGCCTTCCATGACATCAAGCCGGGCACCGGCTAGCTGCTCGGGCACATCCCCAGGCACCGCAGCCGTAATGAGGACCTGGCTAGCCCCCGAAATGAGTTCAGCCAACCGATTACGACGACCAATATCCAGTTCGGCAAAAACATCGTCGAGGATCAGGACGGGTTCGCCATCCTCTGGTGTTCCCCCTAGCCAGAAATCCTCCAGAGCCGGTTCCCCCTCCTTTTGCTCAGCACCCGAGGTCAACAAACGGTATGAAGCCAACCGAAGTGCAAGAGCAAAAGACCAGGATTCACCATGACTGGCGTATCCCTTCGCTGGTAATGGCCCAAGTTGGAGTGTCAGATCATCGCGGTGCGGACCGACCAAACAGACCCCGCGCTCAAGTTCCTTAGGTCTAATTTTTGCTAAAGCTTCTAAGAGTTGTGCCTCAATCAGATCGATAGATTGGACCGGCTCATCAGGATGTTGTGGACTACTGTCGGCGCCGATTGCTGCGGCCAATGATGATTTATAGAAAATCTGAGCATGCCCCTGCCCTAGGCTCACCTGGTCATAGGCCTGAGCTACATACGGGGTGAGCGCAGCGACTAACCGCTGCCGAAACCCAATAATCTGAGCCCCAAGTTGAGCCAGTTTGCCGTCCCAGACGTCCAAAGTTCGAAGTTCCGCGCCCGATTTGGCAGCAGCACCACGGCGATGAGCACCGGCCGATTTCAACAGGGCCCCGCGCTGTTTCAGCACCCGGTCATAGTCGCCAAGCACACCAGCCAGACGCGGTGTGACAAGCACGGTGAGTTCGTCCAGGAATCGCCTGCGTGCGTCAGGGTCACCCTTGACAAGGACTAGGTCCTCCGGCGCAAAGAGCACTGTACGGACGAGACCAAGAACATCACGGGTACGGGGCACCGGTGAGCGGTTAATCCTCGCTCGGTTCGCCTTTCCCGCCGTGATCTCAAGGTCAATTGTGCTGGCGCGATCTCCCCGCACAATCCTTGCCTGAATCACTGCACGAGAGGCCCCAAGCCTGATCAGTGCGTTATCCGAGGAGACCCGGTGTGATTTTAACGTGGCAAAGTAGCCAACTGCTTCAATCAGATTGGTCTTACCCTGACCGTTCGGCCCAACAAAGGCGTTGACCCCGCGTTCCAACTCCACGTCAACATGTTCATACGAACGGAAGTCACGGAGCGCCAAATGCGAAATAAACAAGCAGCACCTCCACTACTGGCAGTCAGCTAGCGAAGCGTATTGGCACCAAGAGGTATCGATAGTGCGACGAGTCTTCCCCATCAAGCGATTCTTGGCCCGTAAATTCTACTGGCTTGTTCGGGTGTGTAAAGCCCATCCGAACAAAATCAGTACCGAGAGCATTCAGCCCGTCGAGCAGGAACGTGGGGTTGAACGCCACCGAAATGTCATCACCAACCAGAACTGCTTCCAAGGCCTCTGAGGCCTGTGCATCGTCGCCCTGTCCAGCGTTGAGCACCACCTGGCTGTCCGCGAAGCTGAGCCGGATGGGTGTATTGCGCTCGGCGACGAGGGCCACTCGCTTTGTTGCTTCGATCAGTTGCTGCGTCGGAACAACTGCATGAATGGGGGTTTCTTCCGGAAACAGGCGACGCACAGGTGGGTAATCTCCGTCAACAAGCAACGATGTGGTGTGCCGGCCGCCGGCTTCAAACCCAACCAAGTCCACCCCCGATCCGGTCGACAGAGCGACATTGACCTCATCCGAACCGCCCAGAGATTTTGCAACGTCTGTCAACGTTCGAGCTCGGACGAGCGCGACTGTGGAGATATCAGGGCGAGTGGGATTCCACGTCATCTCCCGCAGTGCCAAGCGATACCGGTCAGTTGCCAACAGGGTGATCTTGTCACCCTCAATTTCTAACCGAACTCCGGTCAACAGCGGAAGAGTGTCATCCCGGCTAGCTGCCACAGAGACCTGGCCGACTGCGGACGTCAGTTCAGCTCCGGAGACGACTCCAACAATCTCGGGCATAGCGGGAAGTGCTGGGTAATCCTCAACGGGCATCGTCAGCAGGGTGAAACGGCTAGCGCCACAAGTCACGGTGACTTTCGTGCCTTCAAGGCTCAGATCCACAGGCTTATTAGGCATAGCCCGGGAAATCTCTGCCAAGAGGCGTCCAGAAACGAGAATTTCTCCTGGTTCGGTGACCTCAGCTGCGATTTCGGACCGTGCCGACACTTCGTAGTCAAAAGTTGAGAGACGAAGAATTCCTACTGGATCAGCTTCTATGCGGATTCCCGCCAGCACTGGCGCCGGAGGCCGGGTTGGCAAGGTGCGTGCAGTCCAGGTGACCGCCTCAGCCAGGACGTCGCGTGCTACCCGGATCTTCATCGGCAACCTTCCGTAGTCAAAAAGTGTCGGCGCGGATGAAGACAACATCTTTGTCCGCGGAGTCTGGATGAAGAGTACGCGATTTCGGGGCCCCAGGTCACCTTATGGAAACTTGTGGTTGTCCGACTGCCTTCGCGGCAGCGTTTGTTTGTGTTTGGGCAGCCAGGTCAGGAAATGAAGGCGCATGTGGATTGTCTAAGGGTAAATGATTCGTAGTCGTAGTAGGGGCTGTGGATTCTGTGGAGTTGGTTCATCTTCGCAGGTCAGCGCGGTCGTTTGCTTGTGGTGACGGCGGACGCACTTCCTGTGGATAACTCGGTGATGCGGTGGATAACCTCGGTGTGGCCTTCGCTCGTCCACCGAAACTCATAGCTCTGTCCACATGACACGCCGACGCCGTCCACCGTTATCCACAGGTTCATCCACAGGTGTGCATATTCGTCCTACCGGTTGTTCACCGTCACCTTGAGGGTGGTGGTTGGGTCTCAGCCGCGGTGTTCTTGCTTGATTCTGCTGGTGAGTTCAGTCACCTGGTTATAAGTAGAGCGCCGTTCGGCCATCTGGGCGCCGATCTTCCGGTTCGCGTGCATGACCGTGGTGTGGTCCCGCCCGCCAAACTGTTGTCCGATCTTCGGCAGGGACAACTGCGTTAGTTCGCGACACAGATACATAGCAATCTGCCGCGCTGTAACCAAGACTCGCGACCGAGAACTGCCGCATAGATCTTCAATCGTCATGCCGAAGTAGGCAGAAGTCTGTGCAATGACGCTCGCGGCTGTGATCTGAGATCCGTCGCCATCAGTGATGAGGTCCTTGAGGACAATCTCAGCCAGGGCAAGTTCCACTTCTTGCTTATTGAGGTTGGCGAATGCCGTCACGCGGATGAGTGCGCCTTCTAGTTCTCTGATATTGGTTGAGATCTTTGAAGCGATGTATTCCAACACGTCGTCCGGCGCGGCCAGCCGCTCACCCGCTGCCTTTTTACGCAAAATGGCGATCCGAGTTTCGAGGTCGGGCGGCTGCACATCAGTGATCAGGCCCCACTCGAAGCGGGAACGTAGCCGGTCCTCGAAACCGTTCAACTGCTTCGGGGGCAGATCCGAGGTGATGACAACCTGCTTATTGGCGTTGTGCAGTGTGTTGAAGGTGTGGAAAAACTCCTCCATGGTTTGTTCTTTGCCTTGGAGGAACTGGATGTCGTCGATAAGCAGGACATCAACTTCTCGATACCGGCGCTGGAAGGCACCGGCCTTGCCTTCTCCGATCGAGTTGATGAAGTCGTTGGTGAACTCTTCGGAGTTGACATAACGAACTCGAATCTTTGGGTAGAGACTCTTCGCGTAGTGGCCGATTGCGTGAAGCAGGTGTGTTTTGCCCAACCCAGAGTCACCATAGATAAACAGCGGGTTATAGGCCTTCGCAGGGGCTTCTGCCACCGCTACTGCGGCTGCGTGGGCAAAGCGGTTGGATGAACCAATGACGAAGGACTCAAAAATGTAGTGCGCGTTGAGACTCGTGGGTTCAAAAGCTCGAGGCGGGCTGGAAACCGATTCCACTGGACTGTAAAGGTCAGAAGTTGGCTGTTGCGGACCAGAATGTTCCGACTCGGGTTCCAGAGTGCGCTCAGCGGTTGAATCAGTCCCAGCGGGTCCGGTGACATTGCGGACTAGTGGTTCATCATGAGCTTCAGTTTCTAAATCTGGATCGACGGTAATCGCGATCCGTGCCTCGCGGCCCACAGCGTTACTGAGTGCCTCGATGAGTTCTACCCGTACCCGGGTTTCCAGATAGTCCCTGGTCCATTCGTTGGCAACGGCGATGATGACGGTTCCATCGATCTCACCCAGCGGTGTCGCCAACTTGATGAAAGCTAGCTGACGCGGCGTCATATCAGGACTGGCCTCTAGCTCCGCAAGAGCCTGATTCCAGACTTTGGAGGCGTTCTCATCCTGACCCGGCATTGGAATTCCTTGCTTTGATCGAACTTGGCAGAGGTTCTGAGTGTCGCACCATCGTAGGTGATCCCCAGAGTTTTCCACAGGCTGTGGGTAGCCTGTGGGTAAACCTCAGGTTTAGGCACCCCAAGCCTGGGACAACGGTGAATGGGCTTGTGGATGAATCGATATCCGCGGAAGCAGGTTTGACCTATGGGCACCGTGCGCGTAGCGTTACCTAGCCATTGAAGGCACGTTTTGCGTGCCACGGTGCAGTTTTGGTCCCATCTGGTTTAAACACAGAAATAGTGGATCAGAGCTCCCCGCATCTTCCAGTGGCGCAGGCCATATGTACCCACGATCACAATCGACGTCGTGGCTCTTTCTAACGTTCTTGGAGTTACTCGTGAGCAAGCGGACTTTCCAGCCGAATAACCGGCGTCGGGCGAAGACACATGGCTTTCGGCTGCGTATGCGCACCCGTGCCGGGCGCGCAATCCTGTCGGCCCGTCGCCGCAGGGGTCGCACCGAGCTCTCAGCCTGAGAGTGCTTCCCGCGGCGCACCGGTTGCGCCGTTCAACCGACTTCGGACGAACGGTGCGTAACGGTGTGCGCGCAGGACGATCGACCATGGTGGTGCATTTCTTCAAAGACTCTGAAAGCACTGCGCCCCCCATGGTCGGTTTTGTCGTGTCTAAAGCGATCGGAAATGCAGTGGTCCGCAATCGGGTGAAACGGCAACTTCGAGGTCTGATCGCGGAGTCCCTCCAGCAGATCCCTTGCGGAAGCAGCCTGGTCGTCCGAGCACAAGGTGCCGCAGCGGGCGCTTCTTACCTTGCCTTGCGCTCTGATGTCGACAAATGTTTGACCAGGGTGATGCGCGATCCGAAGACGACAGCCCCATCAGTTCAGAAAACATGACTATGCCCATCAGTGATGTCGATCAGCGCAGCGCAGGTCACCGGATTATTGACGGCCTGCGGCAGAGTCCCAAATGGCTTCTCATTGCCCTGGTGCGTTCTTACCAAATGCTGATCTCGCCGATGTCCGGGCCAACGTGTCGCTTCTATCCTTCGTGTTCGGAGTACGCCATCCGCGCGGTGCGTCGACACGGGGTCTTTCGGGGTGGAGGGTACGCGGTGTGGCGTATTCTGCGCTGTAATCCTTGGAATTATGGAGGAGTCGACGATGTCCCAGGAGAAGAACATCCCCTGTGATGACCATCGCGCTAAAAGCTTAATTAACCGGCGGCTTCCAGTGGAAAACCGCCCCCAGAGCTGGGCTGCTAGGGAGCTGGACGTATGAATTTTCTCGACAAGATGCTGCTGCCGATCAAGTGGGTCGTCGCATGGCTCATGACGATCTTCCATGAAATCTTTACGACCCTGGGGATGAGCCCCACATCAGGGCTGACCTGGGTGCTATCCATCGTAGGACTTACTGTCGTTATCCGGACGGCGCTTATTCCGCTGTTCTTCAAGCAGATTAGAGCTTCGCGGGGAATGCAGTTGCTCGCCCCAGACATGAAGAAGCTCCAAGCGCGCTACGCCAACAAGAAGGATCCGGCCTCGCGGGAGGCAATGGCACGGGAGATGCAGGCGCTCTACAAAGAGCACAAAACTACGCCTTTCTCATCCTGTCTGCCCCTGTTGATGCAGACCCCAATCTTCTTTGCCTTGTTCCGGGTTCTGAACGGGATCCCCGCCATCGCCGAGGGGACCAAGGATGCGATAGGTCCAATTGGACCTGAGGTCGCGAACCAGATTAAGGAATCTTCCCTCCTCGGTGCGCCGTTGACGGAAACCTTCCTGGGAACGGACATCACGTCTGTTCGGATCGTGACTGCGATTTTGATTCTGATCATGTGCGCGACGCAGTTCTTCACTCAGCGTCAGCTGACCATGAAGAACATGCCTGCTTCAGCCCTTGAAGGTCCGGCAGCCTCCATGCAGAAGAACATGATGTACCTCCTGCCGGTTATCTTTGCTGTATCTGGTGTGAACTTCCCCATCGGTGTCCTCGTGTACTGGACCGTCACGAACCTGTGGTCAATGGGACAGCAGTTCTACACCATTCGGCGGACACCAACCCCCGGCTCTGAAGCTGCCAAGGCCCTGGAAGCACGTAAAGGGCAAAAGACCGCCGGGAAAGTCGAAGAGGTCACTAACGGAGATGGAACGACCACGACCGTCGTGGAGCCGCCTCGGGGACAGCGACAGCAGCCAAAATCTAAGAAACGAAAAAAGAAGTAATCTGATTTTCACATTCCACCCCTTCATTCTTCCCAGGAGTACCCGTGAACCCTCCCGTTGAAACCAGCCCAGCAGACGACGACGTCCGTTCCAAAACCACCCGCTTAGAAGAAGAAGGCGAAATCGCGGCGGACTACCTCGAGGAACTGCTCGACATCGCCGACCTCGATGGCGAGATTGACATGGACATCGAACATGGACGTGCCACCGTCGAGATTGTCTCCGAAGAAGCAGGTTCGCTATCGGATCTGCAGGGCGAAAAGGGAGTGGTGCTCGACGCCCTCCAGGAACTGACCAGACTGGCCGTTCAGGCTCGCACCGGTGAACGTAGCCGCTTAATGCTAGACATTGGGGGCTTCCGAGCCGAGCGCAAGCGTGAATTGACGATTGTTGCGGAGGCGGCAATCGCCAAGGTACGCGAGTCAGAAGAAAAACTTGCTCTCGAGCCGCTCAACGCTTTTGAACGCAAGGTTGTGCACGACACAGTTGCCGCCGCAGGGCTCACCAGCGATTCCCAGGGAATCGATCCCGAGCGTTTCATTGTGATCTACCCAGAAGATTGAGTACAGCGGGCGGATCAGCTTTTTTCCCCGCACTGGCCGACACCAAGCCACTACCCGTTTCACGTGAAACGGGTAGTGGCTTCTTCTTTGGGCAATCGTTATGGAGGTTCCACGTGAAACAAGGCCGGTACCAGCATGTTAAGAAGGGCGACACCACAGGCTAACCAGAGGACTTTCTGGCTAGGGGTGTCAGGGATCCACGATAGCCTTGTGTGAGAAGGTTTTGGTCTGAGAAGGGTGTTCAAACGGTGTTTGAAAATAACGATGGAACGACAGCTAGCGAAGCGAACGTTCCACGTGAAACCGAAGTGAACCTCGCAGAGGTTGAAGCGTACTTTGGCGCCTCTTACGGTTCGGTGTCGGCTTTTCATGATTTGCTCCTCGCACACGGCGAAGAGCGAGGTCTGATCGGACCTCGAGAGATCGACCGACTGTGGGAGCGCCACCTGTTGAACTCTGCGGCTGTCGTCCCCTTCCTTCCCGCAACCGGTGTAATCGTCGATCTGGGTTCTGGCGCAGGGCTCCCCGGAATAGTAATTTCGATCATGTGCCCCGAGCTCCGGGTCATACTCATTGAGCCGATGGAACGTCGATGTACCTGGCTTGCTGAGGTCGTTGAGGAACTTCAACTCGCGAATGTCGAAGTGAAGCGTGGCCGCGCTGAAGAATTTCATGGAGCATTCCAGGCGGACGCCGTCACCGCCCGGGCGGTAGCGCCACTCGACCGGCTTGCCCGCTGGTCTTTCCCGTTAGTCCGCAAGGGAGGTTCACTCGTGGCGCTCAAAGGCAGGAACGTGAGCAATGAGGTACCACCCGCGATGAAAGTGCTACGGAAATATGGCGCGAGTGAAGTGGAAATCCTAGAAGCTAAGACCCTCGATTCCGTCGAGCTGACCACCGTGTTGCGAGCTACCCGCTCTAAATGAGTCACCCTTGGTGGCTATAAGTCTCGATACAGAGACCACTCAAACGTCTGGCAGTCAGGTAGGGAGAGAGGATCGCATGCAGGTGGGTGAACCAACCGAAGCAGGGACTCCTGTTTCACGTGAAACATCGGAGGCTTCAGAAGTGAGTGACGACCAACAGCGGGATGCCTTATTAGCCTCCGTGCCGGACGGCGACGTCGACACACCTCTAGCGGCACAGTTAGCAATGGACTCACGTCGTCGGATCGCCCTCCGAGGCAAGAAGTTCGTTCGCCCAGAGACCACTCGGATCATTACTGTGGCGAACCAGAAAGGTGGCGTCGGCAAGACCACCACTACAGTCAACATTGCCGCCGGCCTTGCGCAATCGGGGCTGAAAGTGCTGGTTATCGACAACGATCCTCAAGGCAACGCATCGACGGCGCTTGGCATTCAGCACCACGCGGGCACACCATCTGTTTATGACGTTCTGGTCGACGGTGCCGACCTTGCCTCGACAGTGCAGGAGTGTCCCGATGTCGAGAACCTCTTCTGTGTGCCTGCGACAATCGACCTATCTGGAGCCGAGATCGAACTCGTTTCACTTGTTTCACGTGAAACAAGACTCCGACGGGCGCTAGACGAGTACCTGGCGGAACGCGATGAGGCGGGGCTCGAACGGATCGACTACGTTCTTGTTGACTGCCCTCCCAGTTTGGGCCTTCTGACCGTCAACGCCTTTGTCACCGGACGCGAGGTGCTCATCCCTATTCAGTGTGAGTACTACGCACTGGAGGGGCTCAGCCAACTTTTGAAAACGATCGAAATGATCCAGGCGCACCTCAACCCGGAACTCCATGTTTCGACGATCTTGTTGACCATGTACGACGGTCGAACAAACCTCGCACAACAAGTTGCTGCCGAGGTTCGTGAGCACTTCCCCAACCAGACACTCGCGACCAACATCCCGCGCTCGGTCCGGGTCTCGGAGGCACCGAGTTACGGTCAAACCGTCCTCACGTACGACGCAAACTCGACCGGTGCGCTCTCTTACCTAGAAGCGGCGCGTGAAATCACCGAACGTGGAACACGCAAAAGTCCACTCGGTGTTGTGAACCAAGCAGCGCAAACGGAGGCGAAGGCATGAGCGAGAAGAGACGTGGTCTGGGCAGGGGTCTGGGTGCCCTGATCCCTACATCCTCATCGGCGGAGCGTCCCGTCGACGTCTTTTTTCCGAGTGGAAGAACACCCGGTGGTTCGGAAGCCGATCCAGAAGCTGCTCTAGCCTCCGGCAAAGATGCTCTGAGGGTGCCCTCCCCGGCAGTGATGGCTTCAGCATCAAAATCAGCTGAGACTGCGGACATGACAGAACTGATTCCAGTGCCAGGCGCCAGTTTTGCTGAGATTGACGTTGCCCAGATTAGGCCAAACCATCGGCAGCCGAGAACGGCCTTTGACGAGGATGAACTCGCCGAGCTGGTCGGTTCAATCCGAGAGATCGGTGTACTACAGCCGATTGTGGTCCGTACTGCACCCTCGGGTGAGCACAAATACGAGCTCATTATGGGTGAACGCCGTTGGCGCGCCACCCAACAGGCCGGACTCGCAACAATCCCGGCGATCATCCGAGAGACCGAGGAAGATGATCTACTCAGGGACGCATTGCTGGAGAACCTCCACCGCAGCGACTTGAACCCGCTCGAAGAGGCTGCGGCATATCGTCAACTCCTCGACGACTTCAACTGCACGCACGAAGAACTCGCTAAACGGATCTCTCGCAGCCGGCCCCAAATCTCGAACACCATGCGACTCCTCAAGTTGCCGGCATCCGTGCAGCGCCGGGTAGCAGCGGGTGTCCTCTCCGCAGGCCATGCGCGTGCCCTGCTCGGATTAGAAGATGCGGCAGCAATTGAACGCCTTGCGCAACGCATTGTTGCGGAGGGTCTCTCTGTTCGTGCCACCGAAGAGATCGTCTCGATGGGCGGCATCGAGACTAGCCCAACGCCCACACGTCGCCCTCGCCCGGGCGGACGCTTTGTTGCAGTAGATGAATTGGCGGGTCGATTGTCTGACCGGTTCGAAACTCGAGTGAAGGTCGACCTTGGCAAGAAAAAAGGCAAAGTCACCATCGAATTCGCGTCTGTTGAAGACCTAAACCGGATCATCGACGTGATGGCACCCGATGACCCTGGAGTGCTGAGAGATTGATGCGCGAAGGGTACTGCTAGCTGCGTAGGTTGCCGCCGTCAGTCCCGGCGTCACGGTGCTGCGCACCGTGGTTATCCACAGCGTAATGAAGGTTGGCTAGGGACTTCTCGGAGACCACAACTGCCTAGGGAACAGTGACGTTTGGCGATGCCACGGGCCACATTCGCCTCAACGAATTGGGGGAGACCATTCTCGGAAAAAATGATGTTAATCCGTGAAATGTGTTGCAATCCCAACGTATTGTGCGCAAGCAAGGCACATGCGGTCGCGCTGGCCAGAGTTTGCGGACTCACACGTGCTGGGGTGGAGTGCTGGGTTCGGCCGAGGTTGGACCGGGGGTCGAAGTCGTAAAGATCACCCGCCACAGTCTCCACCACAGGTCGCACCGCGTGGCCGTCTTCGGTGCTGATAACAGCAACCGCCAACTCCCCGCCAATCACAAAAGGCTCGATCGATGCAGTGGTTCCGTAGGCAAAACGCGCCAGGATGGTTCGTACGAAACTTACTCGATCCGCCACGATCGAGACACCCAAAGGAGAGCCGCCCTGGGCAGGTTTAACTACAGGTGGCAAACGAAGCCGAAAGACGACGGCGTCCAGCACCAACCCGCTCCTAGATTCCGAATGAGCGGTTGGGGTAAGTGACGTAATCGGGCGTCGAAATCGCACTCTTGGCAACCACCACTTTCGCAACTGGTCTGGTCCACGCCGACTTGCTGGCCTGAGGGCCGGTGCCCACATACCGCAAGCCCTCAAGTTCCAACATGTCACGAAGCGAACCCTCTTCTCCCAGTGTTCCGTCTAAAGTGCCCAGACGACATCACGGCGCTGCTTACGCAAGTAGGAAGCAGATCAGGTCCTGGATTATCGCTGTGGGGCGAGCCCGCTGGAAAACTCGATAGGCCCCAAATGTCGGGCGAGTCACGCGCGGCATCCACGATGCTGACGGCAGGTGCTTGGCAAGGGCGGCGAGCATGGCATCGCGGCGTCCCTTATGTAGGAGACGGAAGTCAGCGATCTGACCTTGTTAGTCACAGGTCGACAGATCGGCATAAATTCCGTATTTCGATGCAGTCGAAGGGCACAGGGTGGGGTTCCGCTGACAGGGTCGCCCCAGCCGGGTTGTGGAAGTGCGGCACGGTGTTCAGTAGCTTCACTGTGCGCCCCCGGCAGCGAGCCGTGCCAAAGCCTCTTCAAGTGCTTCCTCTGCACCAACCTCTCCTCGCCCTGGCCGGAGCCATACTGCAGAGCTTCCGCCCCCTGCGTAGCGACGACGCCGGCTACGGGCGGGTGAGCAGATTGGGGTGGCAGTGCTGATGCCTGACCTCGCCTATCCGTGGAGCTCACATTCAGCCAGTGTGGCGTGGGAGGCTGCGGTGCGCCGGGGTCAGCGCACCGCAGCGACGTCACGCTCCGGCAAGCAGTTCGTCAATCTCCCGAGCAAGCTCAGGCTTGGGGCGGCCTCCCACGAGCGACTTGACGAGTTCGCCCCGGTGGTAGAAGTTCAACGTTGGAATCGAAACGATTCCATAAGCACCGGTCACGTCCGGATTGGCGTCCGTATCGAGTTTCGCAATCTTCACTTTGCCTGCGTATAGCTCACTGAGTTCTTCAAGGATTGGGGCGACCTGACGGCATGGTCCACACCAGGTGGCCCAGAAGTCAACCAGGACGGGAATGTCAGATTCGAGCACCTCAGCTTTGAAGGTGGCGTCTGTTACCGCAACGGTGCTCACTTGACCTCCTCAAGGGCTACTGGAAGATCCTCAGGTGAAGTTTCGGATTGGTCCACCAGATCAGCAAGATACGTCTGTGCGTCAAGGGCCGCTGAGCAGCCCGTTCCTGCTGCAGTAATGGCCTGACGGTAGGTGTGGTCGACGACGTCTCCACAGGCAAACACTCCTGACAGGTTTGTGCGGGTACTGCGGCCCTCCACCAGCACGTAACCGTCGTCGTCCATGTTGATCTGGCCCTTAATGAGATCGGTACGTGGATCATGGCCGATTGCAACAAAGAGGCCGGTTGCGGCCAAAGTGCTGACCTCTCCCGTTTCGATATCGCGGGTTTCCAACGATTCAACCTTGTCTGCGCCATTGATACCCACGACTTCGGAGTTCCATTGGAAGGAAATCTTCGGGTCATTCTCCGCCCGGTCAGCCATGATCTTGGAGGCCCGCAGGGAGTCCCTGCGGTGAATCAGCGTGACCTTCTCGGCAAAACGGGTGAGGAAGGTTGCTTCCTCAACCGCCGAGTCACCCCCACCAACCACGGCAATGTGCTGGTTTTTGAAGAAGAAGCCATCGCAGGTTGCACACCAAGAAACACCGCGACCAGAAAGACGCTTCTCATCGTCGAGGCCAAGTTCCCGATACGCCGACCCCATTGCGAGGATCACCGTGTGAGCACGGAACACATCACCGTTCCCGGTGTGGACCGTCTTTACGGGACCATCTAATTCGAGGGCAGTGGCGTCGTCCCATTCAATCTGCGCGCCGAACTTTTCTGCCTGCGACTGCATGTTATCCATGAGGTCAGGCCCAAGGACCCCAGTGGGAAAGCCGGGGAAGTTCTCCACGTCCGTGGTGTTCATCAGGGCGCCGCCCGCTGTGATAGAACCGGCCAGAACCAGCGGTTCTAAACCGGCGCGCGCGGCATAAATGGCAGCGGTATAACCAGCGGGACCAGAACCGACAATTATCACATTTCGCACGGTGCTGGTGGTTTCAGACTGAACGCTCACAGGTGAACTCCTTGTAGCAAGATGGTTTCTTAACAGGTGGAACACCGAAGGAGGCGGAAGTGTTCCGAATCCCTAGGTGAGGGTGATCTCACGCAGCTCAACACGGTTCTTTCCGTCTGGGGTGCTTGGCAGTTCGGTGAACCACAACACGATGTGTTCCGCCTCAACGGTTTCGCTCAGATCCAGAGTGAGTTCGTTGTCTAGGGCCGCTGAAGCCAGGACTTTGCCCTTGGTTGGGTCCTTCGGGTCAGTTGCCCGGACCTCAACATTTCCGCCGGTGTTGTTCGTGCTGAGGTAAACCGTGGAAACAGGTGCAACCTGTTCAAGCTTGACCGCGAAGCCAATTCCGTCCTTACCTAGACCTGCGAAAGTAGCTGACTGGTAAGTGCGGGTGAACCAGAAGGTTGATGGATCTTGATCGAAGGCAAGATCTACTGCTTCTGGGTGCTCATTCTCGTCACCCTGTGGGTCGAGTTGCTGACCGGAAGCAATCACGGGCGCAATCGGTGGAGTGGTAGTGGTCGTGGTCTCAGCCGGCATCGACTCGGGGTCCTCCTCCGGTGCGGTCTCACCCGGAGGGAGGGGGCGTTCAATCGTTTCGCTCGCAAAGGGGTTAGTGAAACCCGAGGACAAGTTACTTAACGCAATCGGTACCCCCACCACACCCGCTGCCAGGGCAAGAATCAGTGTCAGAGCAGTTGGATTGAAGCGGAACCGACGGTACTCACGCGGCGTCGTCATCAACTCATCAAATTTCAGTGGTCCCTGCGCGTTAGCACTCTGGGGCGGGGCTGTGTTCTGGGGTCGGGCTGTGCTTTGCGGCGCAGATTTCGTGTGTGTCACCGGTGCCCAAGCTGGAGGACCGGTGCTTGGCGCGGGAGTCGGCGTCGGGGTTGGTCCCGTTGCAGGAGCCGCCGACTCCGCTGCGGACGCTGCGGAGGGACTGGTGGGTGAAGGTGCGGCCGGAGCGCCCGTGAGCACGCTCTGACGACGCACTCGGCCGGGTTCAGTGGTTGGCACGGCAGGAGGCGGAGTCCCAGGCCGGGGCACCCGACTTCCACCTGAGTTCAGCGTCGAGCGAATGGACTGCCTGACCACGGGAGTGGGCGCACCGGAGCCGGCTGGAGTCGGTGGCGAGTTATCACCGTTGTGCGCCACGTTGGTGTCGTCTGCCTGATCCTGTCGCTGCCGAGCGGCAACAGCCCCTGCCTGCCCCAGCTCAGACAAGTCAGCGACAGGAGCCGCCACAAAACTCTGCACGGAATCGAAGAGTCGTGGCGCAGTAACCGTAATCGGTCCCCACGGTTCAAGGGCGGTGACGAGTTCACCAGGGGTCCGCGGTCCGGCCGTTTTACTCGACAGTGTTCGGTCCACGAGCTCCACCAGCTCTTTTGGAACGTCTTCAGCGAGGTCGCCGAGGCTCGGGGGCTTGCCGTCAACGGATTGCGCCCTTTCTGGCAGCAGTACGCCAGCGCTGGCATTAATGGCTTCGAGGTTGGCAAAGGGCCAGGTGCCCGTAGTGGCATAGAAAAAGATTGACAGGAGCCCGACCACATCTGCGCGCGCGGACGTTGCTGATGCCCCACGTGCGCCAGGGTTGAGGCTTCCGTCAATGCCCAGGCCCGTGATCTGAACTCGGCCATCCAGCACTCGAATCGCTTGGGGGCGCAACGCTAAATGGTGCACTCCCCTGTGACGCGCCACCTCGAGTGCCGTGGCTGCCTCTCCAACAATGGCTCGAGCTTGGTCGGTGGCAAGCGTGCGACCTGAAGTCAGAACAGACAGATCATCACCAATAAAGGCGTCGAGCACCACATAACGCAACTCTTCGGAGCCACCTGCGTCGATAACACGGACGATGCGAGGGTCAGAAACCAACGATGCCCGACGTGCGTCTTCCAGCGCAGCGGCGGCGTGGGCACCCGACACGATGGCAATGCGAACCGGCCGGTCGAGGATCTGATCGTTTGCCTGCCAGGCAGCAACGTCGGCTAGGTCGGACTCGGCGCGGCTGATGAGGCGGTACCGATTGGCAAGGAGAGATCCGGCGGTGATGTCGGCCATGGGGCCCTCCTTCGGCTCGGGGTGTGATTCGCGGTCTAGTTCGAGGTTTATATCATGACACCAGCAAGTGCCTATGTTACGGCCCCAACCTGGGGTAGGGGCGGTATTAGCGCTGTCGCAGGCGCCGAGTCACAGTTGACATGAGAGTTGTTGCCTCAGAAACGTGCATTGCCTGCAAAAGCGCGAGGTACACACCCGTCATTACCGGCCCGATCACAATACAGATAAGAAGGGAGCGGCCCCAGGATAACCCGTACAAGTCGCCGAAAAGCTGCAGTACTCCCCACCCGACGGCGGCTGCTATGACGGCGGCGATAAACGTGCGGGTATAGGTGCGCAGAATGCGGGCGCCGTCCAGGCCACCGAGCAGTCGGTGCAGCGACCTGCCGCGGAATAGTACGGCGGCTACGTTGGACACACTCATGCTGGCACCGATTCCTGCTACCCACAGTTCCGGTGGCAGCAACCACATGGCGAGGTAAGAGCCGCCGATCAGCACAATTGTGACGGGTAGTTGCACCATGAACACGGTTTTTCCGTCTTCAAAAGCGTAGAACACCCACTTCATCAGCATCATGGCGCCCAGTGGCACTAGCCCCAGGCTCATGGCGATTAATACTTGGGAAACAGCCTGCCCTGCAGTTGCGCTGATTGTGGGGATCAGTGCTTTAGTAATTGGGGCAGCGAGAACCACCAAAATTGCGGTGGCAAGGACGGTAAAGACACCAAGGGTGCGAATTCCGCGGGACAAGTCTTTACGGACTTGATCTTTACGACCCGCTTGCGCGGAAATACTCAGACTGGTGAACAGTGCCGTCGCAATCGAGACGGTGACGAGGGAGTGTGGCAGCAGGTAGATCATGAGGGACTGGCTATAGGCCGCGTTACCGGCAATGCTCGGGTCTTGTGCGTTTGCGATTGCGTCCCACGGCGCTGACGCAGCAATACGGGTGGTAACAAACACCCCTATTTGTTCCAAGCTCACAGCGGCCAGTGTCCATACGGCCACTAGACCAGCCGAGCGGAGCCCGGCTCCGCGGGGATCAAGCAAGATCCGGAACCGGAAGCCACTGCGCACCAACGGCACGATCAAGATCAGGGCCTGACTGACGACGCCGAGGGTTGCGGTCCCGGCGAGCAGCACAATCTTGGGTCCGGTCCAGAAGGAAACGTCGTCTGCAGCGCCTCCAACAACATACCGGCCGAACAACACGATGAACGCCGTGAAACCGATGATGGACACCACGTTGTTTAGCACTGGAGCCCACATGAACGGCCCGAACTGTTTGCGGGCGTTCAGCAGTTGCCCAAGGATTGTGTACAGCCCGTAGAAGAACAACTGTGGAATGCACCAAAACGCGAAGCTCACGGCCAGAGCGCGCTGATCATCGGACCAGTTGGGGCTAGAAATTAGACCCACTAGAATACTGGCCCCCGCCGTCATGATCAACGTGATGACAATCAGCACGAGTGAGGAGAACGTGAGCAACTTGTTCACATAGGCGTCAGGGTTCTTGGTGCGGAATGCTTTCACAATCTGTGGCACAAAGACAGCGTTAAGCACCCCACCGGCAAGGATCGCAAAGAGGGTGTTCGGAATCTTGTTTGCCACGTCGAATACGTCGGCTGCGAGGCCAGTTGCACCGATGGCACTGACCAACAAAATATTCCGGACGAACCCTAGAATTCGGGAAACCGCCGTTCCGGAGGCCATCAGCATCGAACTGCGCCCCAGGCTAGGTTCGGAGTTCTGTGCTTCTTCGTTACTCACGAGGTACTTTCCGGGTTGCTGGGTGGGTGAATGGGTTCCATCCGGGTGGGGCGTTTGCCACGCTTAATTGTTCGGATGATACCGAAGGCGAGCGCGATAGCGAGAACTCCAGCCAGAACGGCAGTTCCGACGTTCTCCCAATCAGCGCGCACGCGAACGTTGAAGTGTGAGGGTATGGCGACCAGGTCACCTTCGGGGGTGAGGATCTGCACTTCAACGGAGACATCACCGCTGCCGATTGCTGTTGCAGGGATGTCTACTGTGGCAGCCGACTGCTCAGGGATGGTGACGGCAACTGATTCTTTGACTCTGAGGCGTTGGTCGTTTGGCACCAGCGCAACTTGGACGTTCAGATCCTGGTCGAGACTGTTGCTGATGGTCACCGGCAGATCCCCCCGGTCACTAATGAGGTTCAGGTCGCTTCCCGGGACGATAGTGACCCCGCTAAGCAGTTTATCTGCGTATTCCGATAGAGCTTCGATCGCAGCGGTTCGGCCCTTGACGTCGTTGCGCCACGCACTCGATGTGACTGCGGTCAAGTTGGTGCGGAACTCCGCCGTGAGAGCGTCAGGGTCAGCGACGGCTTGTGCAAGTGTGTTGATCTGGTTCCGTTGGTCCAGGACGTTACTGAGTTCTGCTGCGGTGACTTGCATGGGGCTGGGCTCGACCTCTGCCGGCACTGATTCGGCGGCCACTTCTTGAATACGGGACCCGAGCAGTCGAGACAGAGGATCCGTTTCAATGAATCGGGCGTCAAAAATGCCGTCGAGCATGACTTTGACTTCCGCAACCTCGGGACTCCAGTACCTGTCAGTTGAAAGAAGCACGTGTTGTGGGGCCTGCGGGTCTGCCTGGGCAATGATGGCCAGACGTGCCAGGAGCAGTTGGCGACTCTCGGCGGTCGAGCGCAAACCTGAGGTACTGGGATGGGCGAAGAGCCGGGACAGTTCCGCATTCGGCAACAGTGCAGTGGCTGGCCCTGCTGCAGTGGGGACAGTGGCAGCGGCATTCAGAATAGGTTCGGAATCAGCCAAGGGCAGCAGCCCCTGGTTCAGCACCACAAGCGGCCGATGGGCTTCGACGGCGTCCTGCAGTGTCGCGAGGCCAACCTCGTCGGTAGTTGCTGTTGCTGGCAGGGTGAGGTCTTCACGCCAACCGGTTGCAGGGGAGAACACGGTGTCGACACCCGGAACGTTGATACCTGTTGTAGCAAGGGCCGCGACGTCTGGATCGAAGGGCGGCAGCGAAAAGACGTCTCGCCCCTTAGCTGCTCGGCTGAATTCTTCCGCCCAGATGGTGCCGCTGTCACCCGCAGTACCAGTGGCCGCTGCGTTCACCAGGGCAGGGTCAACAACCCAGCTGATATCGCGGTATGCGGATGTGAGTTTGAGCAGCGCGTTAAGGCGTCCGTCAGTTGCGGTCACCTCAGCAATTTCTTGTCCCCAGTTGTCCGGGTCGGACGGGGTAGGGGGTGGGCCTGTGACCGGAGTCAAGATGGCCAGCCGCAGTGGCTCGACATCATCGTTGGGATACCAAAGAAGAAAGGTGCGGACGAGGTCGAGCTCCGCGCGTGTGCTGGGGTCAGTTGCCTTGATGATGAGTCCGCGCGGCCCGGCCGCATCAGGGAACGGCAGGAGGCGCAGGTCGGCGGCAGGCGTTTTCAAGGTGAACTTGCGGGCCTTGCCGGGGGCTAAAGGTTGGTCTAAGGAAACAGTGTCCATGTCCACGGGAGCGACGAGTGGTTCAACGCCGGTGAACCAGTTGTCCAAGATGGCATCGGAGGAGATGTTGTACCGCACAACGGACAGGGTGAGGTCGACCTCTTTAAGAGGCTTCGTTGTGGGGTTGGTGAGTTCAATTTCAACGGTCACTTCATCGTCGGGGCCCACGGTTGTGGGCGTGACGTCAAGCACCTTGATGGTGGCTAACTCATCGGCCTCGGGTTCAGCCGCCGCGGGCGCAAGGCCGAGGCCGGCGCCAACGAAACTACTCAGCACGAGCAGGGTTGTCAGCAGGGTTGCAGCCACTTTCACCCGAAGATTCGAGGCGGTCACCGGCCCAAACCCTTAAGAATATTGGGGTTGTCCTCGAGCAGGCTGTGCGCTTGCGCGGCTAAGCGACGTTCGTTGGGGTAAGCCAGTGACGTGAAGAGTTCGCGGGTGGGCAGCCAGGCCACATCTTCTGCTTCGTGATCAGGGTCGTTGTCAACGGTGAGGTAACCGCCAGTCATGTCAAGCAAGAAGTGGTGCACCATTTTGTGAATCCGCCGGCCGTCACCGGTGAACCAGTAGTCAATAATGCCCAGGGGGCGCCGGATCGCACCTGTGATTCCGGTCTCTTCCGCAACTTCACGTACTGCGGCTTCCTCGGGGGTTTCCTCGCCTTCCAGGTGGCCCTTTGGTAGGCACCACTCCAGACGGCCGGCCCGGTTTCTGCGGGCGATGATTGCGGCGTGGAACTCACCAGCAACGGTATTGATGACAAGCCCACCGGCGGACACTTCATCAACTACTGGAAGCCGAGCGGAATTGCCCTCGCGGCCTGATGGGAGGACCTTGGATTTGTCGATGCGCAGGGCGTGGCCACCCGGTGGCGCAGGAAAGCGCCTCGGGCTGTGGTGGTGGCCGGCATCGTTCACACCGCCACTGTAACTAAGCAAACGCTGCAACATGTCACCCGTCCCGTTGGCGACATGGCAGGCTTAGATACCGTGGCCCCGCATCTGAATGATTCCACTGTCCCTGCTGCTGTTCCTGAACGAGGTGAGCCCGTCGTGCCGTCGGACCAAAAACTGGCGTTACAGAAGCGTGCACTGTCAGTTCTCAGCGATCTTCCTCAGGCTGCTCTCGAACTTGGTGAAGTCTTTCAGGCAGCCGGACATGAACTGGCACTCGTAGGAGGCCCGGTGCGTGATGCTTTCCTGGGGCGCATGAGCGCAGACCTTGACTTCGCCACCTCAGCCAGCCCCGATCAGACGCTGAAGTTGCTGGCCCGCTGGGGTGACGCGCATTGGGACATCGGTAAGGAGTTCGGCACGATCGGTGCCAAACGCTTTGCCCGCAACGACACTGCTGAAGTAGTCGTTGAAGTCACCACCTTCCGCACTGATGATTACGACCCAACCTCCCGTAAACCCGTGGTGACGTTTGGGGACACTCTGGAGGGCGACCTGTCCCGCCGAGACTTCACGGTGAACTCGATGGCGCTGCGACTGCCGGAACTCGTTTTTGTGGACCCCTTCGACGGCCTGGCCGACTTAGGTGCGGAATTGTTGCGGACACCGATTACGCCGGCGTTGTCATTTGCGGATGACCCGTTGCGGATGATGCGGGCGGCCCGGTTCACCGCACAGTTGGGTTTCACGGTAGAAACGGACACGCTCGCTGCGATTGAGGCGATGGCTGATCGCATTGACATCGTTTCCGCTGAGCGAGTCCGGGCCGAGCTGGACAAGTTGTTGCTTGCACCGCACCCGCGTCAGGGGCTGGAACTTCTGACCGACACTGGGCTGGCGCAGCACATTTTGCCCGAACTTCCCGGCATGAAACTCACGATTGATGAGCACCACCGCCATAAAGACGTCTATGAGCATTCGTTAACGGTGCTGGATCAGGCAATTGACTTGGAAACTGGCCCGGAAGGTCCGTGCCCCGGCCCTGACCTCGTGTTGCGCCTTGCTGCGCTGCTGCATGACTGCGGTAAGCCGGCCACACGGCGCTTTGAGGACGATGGGGCGGTGAGTTTCCACCACCATGAGATTGTCGGCGCGAAACTCGCCGCAAAACGTATGCGGGCCCTGCGTTACGACAAAGAAACCATTTCTCAGGTTTACCGACTGGTTGAACTGCACTTGCGGTTCCACGGGTATGGCGATGGCGCATGGACTGACTCCGCGGTTCGTCGTTACGTCACCGATGCGGGACCTTTACTGGAGCGGTTGCACCGGTTGACGCGCGCCGACTGCACCACCCGCAACCGGCGGAAAGCACAGCGTCTTTCACGCGCTTATGACTCCCTTGAGGAGCGCATCGCAGAACTGGCCGAGCATGAGGAGTTAGCTGCAATCCGACCCGACCTTGATGGTGGCGAAATTATGCAGGTGCTGAACGTCAAACCGGGGCCGGTGGTCGGGGAAGCGTACAAGTTCTTGCTCGACCGTAGGTTGGAACGCGGCCCGGTCGATGATGACACTGCACGTGCTGAACTCACCGCATGGTGGCAAGAGCGGTCCGAGCAGTAGTTCCCCGCCTTGATTAGTCGGTGATGGCGAAAGCGTCGATTTCGACGAGCATCTCTGCCCGCGGCAAGCCAGTGAACACGGTGGTGCGCGATGGCAGCACACCACTGGGGCAGTGCTGGGCAACGAACTCGCCGTAGGCGTCGTTCATGAGGGTGAAGTCTTCGCGTTTGGTCAGGTAGACCCGCAGCATCATGACGTCGTCAAAGGTGGCTCCGCTGGCTTCGACGATGGCGCGCACATTCTCGAGGGTGCGGGTGGTTTGTGCGCCGACATCGTCCGGGAAAAGGTATTCACCGGTGGCAGGGTCTACGGGACCCTGACCGGAAACCTGCACGAACGGTCCTTTGCGCACACCTTGGTGGAAGGTGTGGGCGGGCGCTGGGGCGCCCGTGGTGCTGACAACTGTTTTGGCCGAGGTCATAGTGTCTCCAGATCAGAATTCGGTGTGAATGAGGTCAATGACGCGCTCGTCCTTGTCGATGACGAGCGCGGTGGCCCACTTATCGAACAGCGTGCACGGGTGCGAGATGCCGAAGCCGATGACGTCACCAGGGCTGATGTCGTCAAGGCCAAGTGCGCCCGCCGCAGCGGGCACGGCGTTATTCATAGATGCGTCGTCGTCCACAGATACGCCGTCGTCGGCGGCACTTAGGTAGGCGTGCTGGTCGTCCAGTTTTGTCACCGCGACGCCGTGCAGTGGTTGCGCGGCGCCGATGGCGCCGTCGATTGCGGCCTTACGGATGCTCATTGCCACCGGCAGGTCAATGTCATAGGGCAGATCACGACGACCCGCACCGCACAGCGCAAGCCCGGGTTCGGGTGTGGACAGCACTTGGGCCCACACGGTGGCAGCGGGCTGCAACTGGCGTGGTGGGTCCATGCGAGCCCACGGGTCAGCGCGCTTCAGCAGTCCGTGGTCTGCCGTGATGTACGCACCTGACCGCAGCAGCGCCAACACCGGTCGTGGTGAGCAATCCGAATTGGTGAGCGGGCCTGGTAGGGCAGGGAGTACGACGTCGACGTAGGCACTGCCGCCGGCCGAAATCACTACTTCGCCGTCGGCGAGCAAGCCTTCATCCAGGAGGTGTTGGGCTGCGCTGCGTAGCCCGGCGCAGAACTCTTGGACCGCCTCAAGCGCCTCTGGGCCACTTCCCCGTGCCACTGATCCCTCGTAGCCGGCAATGCCTGCAACACACAGCCCTGCCGTGTGCGCGGCCCGGGCGACGTCGGTGACCTCGGCCAGGGTGCGGGTTCCGGTCCGGCCGGAGGCGGTGCCCACCTCAACGAGGAGCCCCAGCCGGCTCACGACGGCGTCGTCGGCTCCAGCAAAAGCTTGTGCCAGGAGCGCCACCCCGGTGGGTGAGTCAATGTAGATCAGCACCCGCAGATCATCGGATGCGGTCAGGGCTTCACGTAGCCAGGTCATGTCACGAATATCGACCAGTTCGTTGGCGAGGAAGATGCGTTTTACGCCCCAGGTGTGCACCGTGCGCAGCTGACCTGGGTTGGCGACTGAGGCGCCCCATGCCCCGACTGCTCGTTGCCGGGCGAATAGGGCCGGCGACATGGCTGTCTTAACGTGCGGGGCGTGTGCCACACCGTATTCTGCACAGGCTTGCGCCATGGTGGTGACGTTATGGGTGAGCGCGCTGTCACTGAGGGTGAGCAGCGGCCAACTGAAGATGTCATCGGTGATGTGCGGCTGTTGCGCGGTGATGTGTTGTGGTGTCGTGGGTGACTTGACTCGTAGCCCTTTGGTGGCTGGCCCGATGTGCATGTCTACTCCTTTGTTCGAGACCCGGTTCGTACGCGGGGTCGCAGTGGGGCCCCGGGGGTGTTGCCGGTGAGTCGGCCGCGTGCCAGCACCGGAATCCCAGCAACCAGCACGTCGTCAATTCCGGTGGCTGGTTGTCGCGGGTCTGAATATGTTGCTTGGTCTTGAAGCGTATCGGGATCGATGAGCGCAATGTCAGCGACTGCACCTGCACGGAGCACGCCTCGGCCGATGAAGCCAAACTGTCGGGCCGCTGCACGGGAGAGGTGATGCTCTGCTTCAGCCCAGGTCCAGTCGCCCAACTCCTGCACATGGGTAGTGAGGAAGCGAGCAAACGCGCCCCAGCCGCGGGGGTGTGGCCGGCCGCCTCCGTAAATCGCGTCGGAACCAGCCATGTGGGATCGGTGCCGCAGCAACGTACGGACAGAGGCTGCGGAGTTCGTTGGTGGCTGCGCAAAAACTGCTGTGGCTCGTAAGCGGGTGGAGATCAGTAGTTGGATCGCAGCGTCGGCGGGGTCCAGGTGGAGGCGGCGGGCCACCTCGGGGAGGGTGAGGCCTTCCGCCCATTTCATGTCCCCGGGAACTGCTGCGAGCGTCACTCGCTCCCACAGGTCGTGTAGACCGTTGAGGTGCTCAGTTTTCAGCATGTTGAGCACGGTGGGGTCTTGGAGTGCGCGAACTGCTGCGTCAGGGTCCGCAATGGGCAGCCAAGTGGGTAGGGCAATCATTGACAGGATGGAGCAGCCGCGTAGGTACGGGTAGGAGTCAAAAGTGAGCCCCACGCCCTGGTCTTGGGCGTCGTTGAGGAAGCCAAGAAGTTCGTTAGCTGGCCCGTGGAAGTGTGAAATGTGGGTTGCGGCACCACTGGCCAAAGCGATTTTGACGAGTTCGGCAACGGCGGGGCCGGCCTTCTCTTCGTAGCCGCGCATGTGGCTGATGTGTGGCAACTCGTAGAAGGTGAGTATTTTTGCCAGGGCAACGAGTTCGTCAATGTCCGAGTAGGCCGCGGGTACGTATTCCAGTCCGGTGGACATACCGCAGGCACCGTCTTCTAGGGCCCGGGTAAGGATTGCGCCCATGGCGTCGATGTCGGCGCGCTTGGCCTTACGGTCCGAGTCGCCCATGACGGCGTACCGCACGGTGCCGTGCGGCACGAGGTAGGCAACGTTTATTGGGGTAGTTCCGGCGTAGGTGTCGAGCAAATCGGCGACGGAACCGCCCGTGAAGTTGGGGTGCTCGCCATTAATGGCAGCGAAGTAGCCGGTGGCCCAAGTGAAAGCGTCATGTTCTCCAGCCGTCTCGGGGTCGACCGCGGAGGGCGCATAAGAGACGCCGTCCTGGCCGGTAACGATGCTGGTGATGCCCTGACGGAGCATTGCTAGTTGCACATCGGGGTCGAAGACTGCCGCTTCGCCATGAACGTGGCAGTCGATGAAGCCGGGCATGGCGATACGCCCGTCTGCGTCAATGACCTGCGCGCCGCGGGGTTTTCCGCCCGTTGTTGGCACGACCGCCGTGATGCTGCCGTCGCTGACGTGTACGTCAACCGGAGCCGTTAGACCACCAGTGGGGTCGGGTAGGCGTGCCCCTTTGATGACAATCATTCTTGCGCCCGTGGATCGACCGAGACATCGTCACGCCAGCCACCGGCGCCGGCCCAACCAGCTTGAGCTGCTTCGGCATCGCGGTCGCGGGGTAGCCCGGCCGCACCTGGGCGGGACTGCCAAGGGTGGGGACCTGCCAGAGGACGGTACTCCACTCCTGCTGCGTCGAGCCGGGGCAGGTGTGAAGTTTCTAGGCGGTTAAGGAACTCCTGGGAGCGTGCGCCATCGACTGGTCTCGATGTCTCGGGGCTCCAGGCCACTTCTGCGAATGCCACTAATCGAGGGTACGTCGCAAAGTCGATGCGGCGCTGACTATCCAGGTGCTCGGTCCAGACTTCGGCTTGGATGCCCAGCAATTCGCCTTCGACAACTTCGGGTTTTTCAGCCGCAGGGAACGCGTCGAGTAGCGCGGCTGGCAGTGGCTCAAATGCGTAAAGGTCAGCGATGGTGCTGAGGAATCCAACTGGTGTGGGTTCGTCAGCGTGGTCGCCGGCGCGGTGGTCGAGATACACCACTTGCTCAGGGGCCATAACGACGTCGTGTCCGGCACGCATGGCGTGCAGTCCGGCGGCGTAACCGCGCCATGACATGACGATTGCCTCGCGGGGTAGCCATGGCCCAAAGCCTTCATCCCACACGACGGGCCTGCGGCCCTGGGTCAGGAGATGCTCGCTGAGTTGGCCCAGGAACCAGCCGTGGAGTTCGGCGACGTCTTGGAGCCCGAGGTCCTTTGCTCGCGCAACGATCTGTTCGCTCTCGCGCCACAGCAGAGTGGGGACTTCGTCGCCCCCAATACCGATCCACGGGGAGTCGAAGACGTCAATGACCTCATCGAGAACGTTGCGGAAGAAGGCGAGTGACTCATCACTGGGGTCGAGCACTTCAGTGCTCATCCCCCAGGTGGTGCGCACCTGGTGCGGTGTTTTGCGAGTTCCGAGTTCCGGATAAGCGGCGACGGCAGCTTCCACGTGGCCGGGGACATCAATTTCTGGAACCACGACGACGCCACGATCACGCGCATAACTGACAATTTCACGCAGGTCGTCCTGCGTGTAGAAACCTCCGTGGGGTTGGCCGTCGTAGACGTTTGACTGCCAGACACCGTGAGCGGATTCAGCACGCCAGCCCCCAACTTCAGTGAGCCGGGGGTACTTGTTGATCTGCATACGCCAGCCCTGATCGTCAGTCAGGTGTAGTTGCACGACGTTGAGTTTGTGTGCCGCTGCCAGGTCAATGAATCGCAGGACCCCGTTCTTGGGCAAGAAGTGCCGGGCCACATCGAGCAGCACGCCGCGCCACTGCATCCGTGGATTGTCCAGGATGTCGACGAAGGGGTATGCGGGATCTTCGGGGCGAGCAGTGAGCGGTGCCTGCCGAAATGCTTGTGGCCCCGCAAGTTGTTGCAGGGTGCGTGTGGCGTTGTGAGCGCCGTCCAAATCGCGGGCGCGAATTGTGATGCCACCGTGGTCAACGCGGACGGCATATCCGCCGGCCGGTAGCTCGGCATCGACATGGAACCGCACTGACCCCTGTTCGGGGCCGGTTGCCTTAACCGGCGCCGGAACGACAGATAGCGCAAGGTCAATACCAAATGCGCTGCTTGCGTGCTGCACCCATTGGCGTGCTGCAAGCCTCAGTTCGGGCGCGGCCAGTACCCACGCACCCGAACCGAGGACGAATCGACCCGCGTCTTGCGGGGTTGAGCGAACGGGCTCGGGAATGAGCCCGTGCGGGTTCTGCAGTGTCACAGGCTACCCGTGCCGAACTGGTCGCTTGCTTGTGTGCCGGAACTGATTTCCTCCCGGACCGATCGCAGGAGGTTGCCTTGATTAGCGGGGTTCGGTGCTGCTGAAAGCAACAGCTTGGTGTAGTCGTGTTGCGGGTTGAGGATCACTTCATCCGAGGGACCTCGCTCCACAACCTTGCCGCGGAACATCACGAGGATTTCATCTGAGAAGTGTCGCGCCGTTGCCAGGTCGTGCGTGATGTACAGCACTCCGAGGTTCTCTTCGCGCTGCAGCCGTGCCAGCAGGTTCAGCACACTGAGCCGAATCGATACGTCCAGCATCGACACGGGTTCATCAGCAATGAGGAACTTGGCACCGGGCGCGAGGGCACGGGCAATTGCCACTCGCTGTCGCTGCCCACCGGAGAGCTCGTGCGGCCGGCGTTTCGCCATGACCTCACCGGGTACGAGGTTCACCCGCTCGAGTAGTTCGACTATCTGGCCGTCCAGCTCCTTCCTGTTCCGCGCCCGCTTGTGTAGCTTCAGCGGTCGTTCCAGGTGGTGAGCAATGGAGTGGAACGGGTTGAGGGAGGCGAAGGGGTCCTGGAAGACCATCTGCACCTTGTGCCGATATGCGGCCAAGCCCGGACCCCAGTTTGGGGTCGGCTGGCCGTCAAGGAGTACCGCACCCTCAGTGGGGGTTTCCAACTTTGCAAACATCTTGGCGATAGTGGACTTACCGGAGCCACTTTCGCCAACGAGTGCAACGGTTTTACCCTGCTCCAGTTTGAACGAGACGTCGTCGACGGCGCGCAATTTCTTGCCGCGAAATCCGTCGCCTCTCACGTCGTAGAAGCGACTGATGTTTTTGACCTCGAGTGTGCTCACTGCTCCGCCTCTCCGGTTCGGACGAACGATCCTCGTTCACCGGTCAGGCTCGGGAACGAGCTGAGCAGTTTGCGGGTGTAATCGTGCTGCGGGTTGGTGTAGATGTTCTTTGCTGTATCTAGTTCAACAATCTGACCTTCGAGCATGATTGCGATGCGGTCGCTGATCTCCAACAACAGAGGGAGGTCGTGGGTAATAAAGATGACCGCAAAGCCAAGTTGTTCCCGCAGTCGCATGATCTCGCGCAGAATGCCACGCTGCACAACGACGTCGAGGGCTGTGGTTGGTTCGTCCATGATCATGACCTGGGGACGAAGTGCAAGTGCCATCGCGATCATAACGCGCTGGCGCATTCCGCCCGAGAGTTCGTGGGCGTAACTTTTCAGTCGTTTTGGGTCGACACCAACGAGGTTGAGGAGTGCCTCACTATTTTTTTGTTTCTCCTCGTTTTTCATGTCCGGACGGTGCGTGGTGAACACGTCGAACAACTGTGCCTTGATCGGGATCACAGGGTTCAGGGAGTTCATTGCCCCCTGGAACACCATGGAAATCTTGTCCCACCGGAAGGTCCGGAGTTCGTCGTCCTCAAGAGCGGCAACATCGATGTCGATTCCGCTGTCATCGTGGAAAACAATTTCTCCGCTGGTGCGCAGAGCCGGCGGCTTCAGCAGCTGGTTAAGACCGTAGGCAAGTGTTGTCTTACCACAGCCGGATTCACCGGCAAGCCCCAGAATTTCTCCGCGGTGCAGGGTCAATGACACGCCCTGAACCGCCTTGACCACCGGGTCAACCCGGTACTCGATTGACACGTTCGTGGCTGTGAGAACTGGATCCAACTCGGCAACAGCGTCCTCGTGGACGGTTGAGGTGAGTGGGTCAGGTACGGCGGTCATGCGACCGGCTCCTTTGTGTTCGCAGAAGACGAACCGTGATTGCCCTGCTTCTTGGCCATGCGGACGCTCTTGACTGCCGCGGGGCCCTGGCGAAGCTTGGGGTTGATGATCTCGTCAATGCTGAAGTTGATCAGGGACAGACCGCAACCAAAGAGTGCGATAAATAGGCCCGGTGGAACGAACCACCACCAGGCACCAACTTGGAAGGCGTTGTGCTGCTGCGCCTGGTTGAGCATGACGCCCCAGGTGAGTGAGTCGATTCCTGACGGGCCCAGCCCAAGGAACGACAGCCCGGCTTCGGCGAGAATTGCGAGCAGGACGGCGAAGAGGAACTGAGCTGCCAACAGCGGCAGCAGGTTCGGGAGGATCTCCACGGTGATGATGCGTAATGGGCGTTCACCGGCGACGCGTGCCGCGGCTACGTAGTCCCGGTTACGCAGGGATCGAGCCTGTGATCGGAGCACAATGGCTGACCCAGCCCAACCGGTGACACCCAGAATCACCGCGATAATCAACATTGATCGGTTTTCCAGGTATGCAGCAATGATGATCACCAAGGGCAGGCCCGGGATAACGAGCATGATGTTGGTGATCAGAGACAGGAACTCGTCAGTCCAGCCGCCGACGTAGCCGGAGACGATACCGAAGAACAGCGAGAGCACGACGGCGATCCCACCGGCTACGAGGCCGACGGTCAACGTACCGGCTGCTCCGGCAGCAAACTGGCCCAACACGTCCGCGCCCAGGTTGTTTGTGCCCAGGAGATGTTCACCGTTGGGGGGCAGGAGCCGTGGCGCGTCATAGTTGCCCGGATCCTGGGTGAAATGGGGCGCAAAGACAGCGAAGCCCCCGATTCCGAGGGTCAGTATGAGCCCGACCACGAGCTTGCCGGACAGGCTCGGAAGCATGTCCCTCAGCGCGCTCGACTTCTTGCTGGGCGGGGGGCGTTGGACGTCGTCAGGGTTTGCAGGCTGCACCCCGGACACAACGTTCATTGCGCTGGTTGCGGCACTGAAAGTGGCCGATTCTTCGGCGTCGGTTCCGTGGAGGTTCTCGTTAGACATTCTGCCGCGCCCTTGGGTCGATGAAGCCGTAAAGCATATCCATGAGGAAGTTTGCGGCCAGGACAGTGAGTGTGATGACGAGGAAGACACCCTGCATCAGGGAGAAGTCCTTACCTTCCACCGCGTCGATCATGAGTTTTCCGATGCCGGGGTAACTGAAGACCCTCTCCATCACGATCGATCCAGCGACGACGAATCCGAGCGTAATGCCGAATCCGGCGATTGACGGAAGGATCGCGTTGCGGGTTGCGTAGGTTGTCAGGATGCGAGACGGGCGTAGACCCTTGGCCTCGGCGGTGACGATGTAGTCCTCGGAGAGCGTAGCCACCATCATGTTGCGCATACCCAGGAGCCAGCCACCGAGTGATGAGATCACGACGGTGAGTGCCGGCAATACCGCGTGGTACAGGGCGCTTTGGAAGAACGGGAGAGACATCTCGGGCCCTGACCGGAACTCATAAATGTCATACCCGCCGGCGACGGGGAAGATCTGGTATTGCACCGAGAATACGGCGACCAGGATTAGTGCCATCCAGAAGTATGGAATCGCCTGCATCAGGGTTGATGCGGGAATGAACCCGTCAACCCAGGTGCCGCGCTTCCAACCTGCCCAGGCTCCGAGGCTGACTCCCAGGAAGAAGGAGATCACTGTTGCGGTTCCCACCAGCAGCAATGTCCAGGGGAGTGCGCTGGCGATGAGATCCACCACAGGGGCTGGGTATTTCGTTACCGAAACACCCAGGTCCCCCTGCAGGAGGTTGGACCAGTACAGCAGGTACTGGTCCCACAATGAATCGTTTGACTTGCCGAAGAGGAGCGCGATCGACTTCTCCATTGCGGGTGAAATCTCGCCGCCGCCTCGAAGAAGCTTTGCGCGGAAGATATCAGCTGCGTTCCCGGGCATCAGCCGGGGAAGGAAGAAGTTCAGAGAGATTGCCGCCCACACAGTGATTGCGTAGAAGGTGAAACGTCTCGCGTAGTACTTCACTTGGTATCGCTCCCTGTCATCATTACGCGCTCCTCTTCGGCCTAGCTCACTTACCGGTGAGGTTGCCCAGGATCAAACCGGAAGATACTGAGCCCCAGGCTGGTGGGAAGGCGTACAGGTCGTCCTGTGTTGGCCAGCCATCGAAGCTCTCCTGGTCGTAGAAGGTCTGCGTGGCGTTGAGCACCAGCGGAATGTACGGGAGGTCTTCAACGATTTCGCCCTGGATGGTTGCGTAAGCTTCCATCTTCGCGTCCGTGTCGTTCGTTGCCGAAGCAGCCTTCACTGCATCGTCAACGATCGGGTTGGAGTAGCGAGCGATGTTCCACTTGCCGTTCGCACCGATCTCGAGTTCGTCGCCAACCTCGCCGGTGTTCTGAGTGGTGAACCAGTCGCTGTAGAGCTGGAACGGGTCAGCAACCGAGGTTCCGACCATTCCACCCATGACGAGCTCGAACTTACCGTTTGAACGGATTTCTGCGAAGCCGTCCCAAGTTACCGTCTCAGCGGTGACCTCAATGCCAGCTTCTTGCGCCTGGCCTGCGATCAGTTCGCCTGCGGCGTTGTAGTCGCTCCAGCCATCGACGGAAGCGAGGCTCATGGAGAGACGCTCGCCGTCCTTGGCGTAGATACCGTCGTCACCCTTTTCGTAACCGGCTTCTTCGAGGATCTCGCCAGCCTTGGCTACATCTGGCTCACGTGGTGACGTAGCAGGCATGCCATCGGCAACCCATGCGTCGTCACGGCCTGGCAGTGCGAACGTCGGTGAGACGTCTCCAGCAAGGCCAACGAAGGCCTTCTCGTGGACAACGTCACGGTTGATTGCAACGTTCAGCGCCTGACGAACAGCAACGTCAGTCTGAGCACCTTCACAGCCCAGGTCGACGTTTGAGCAGGTGTACAGCACCGTGGGGTCCATAGGCGTATTAACGACACCCAGGCGACCGTCACCGGTGAGTGAGTCCGGTTCGGGGACGAACATTGCTGCCCAGTCGATCTTGCCGGTCTTCAGCAGGCTTTCAGCCGAGTTGTTCGCGTCAATTCCGATGTACTGGAGTTCCGTTACAGCTGGCTTGCCTTCCTGCCAGTAGTTCTCGTTCGCCGTGAGGCTGTACGAGGCGTCGGTGGTGTCCGTGACCACGTATGGTCCGGTTCCCACTGGGTCCGGGTTTTCCCAGCTGAGTGGGTCCTCCTGGCCTTCCCAGATGTGCTGCGGCACGATGTAGGTGCTGCCCATCAGGTCGACCTCGTTGGTGTAAGCCGGTCCGTCGAACGTCAGCTTGACGGTGGACTCGTCCACAGCCTCGGCGTTTTCCAGGAAGTCAGGCTTGTTGAGCTCGTTCATGAAGGACCACACGACATCATCTGCCGTGAAGTCTTCACCGTCGTTCCACTGAACGCCCTGGCGGATCTGGACGGTCAGCTCGGAGCCGTCTTCGCTGAACTCAAAGGATTCAGCGAGCATCGGTGTGGGTTCTTCGTCCGCTGCCTTGTTGTAGGCGAACAGGGTTTCCAAAATCGGGCCCTGTGTTGCGTGCACCACGGTGGGTGAGTACGGGTTGAAGTTCGCGATGATTGGTGTCTGGCTACCAGCCCAGATCACCAGTGGGCGCGATGCTTCTTTTCCTTCTGTTGAGCTGTCTCCGCCTGCGTTTGTCTCGCCGTCGTCGCTTGCGCAACCGGCAGCGACTAACGCTAGCCCTGAGGCTAAAGCTACAGCGGAGAGCATCCGCTTGCGTCCCCTAGTTAGGAGCATCCTCGGTCCTTTCGATAATGGGCGACTTCTTGAGCGTCGCCACCCTCCGGCGCTGGAGGGGTGTAGATAGAACAATAAGGAAGGAGCCCTAACTAAAAAGCCATTTGCTGGACTCGTTATCAGATTGAAACTTTGTTAGGACTCCGGTCGATACCGGTTTAAATGGCAACTCGTTGAAACTGCAACAACTTCTATCGCTGTGGCGAGAAGATTGAGGCGCAAAGTGCAGGGTGACGATCGGGCGCCAAACGTCCAGCCAGTGAGACCTGTCACATCTCTGTGTGGACTAGCTGGGTGGCGCGTGGCATCCGAGTGCCAAATAAGCCATAAGCCACAGCTGCCAGCACATAGGCCGCAGCAAGGGCAAAGAAGAGGGTTGACGAGTAACCAGAATCAGGAAGAGTCGCCGCAGCCAATGCCGCGGCCGCGATGAAACCGGTGTTGTAGAGCACGTCATAGAGCGCAAAAGCGCGCCCCCGGAACCTGTCGGCGGTGTCTCGTTGCACAATTGTGTCGACGGCAATTTTGGCGCCCTGGGCAGACAACCCCAGAACTACACCGGCACCCATC
>RCNJ01000301.1_pt1 | contig 40867 bp, 31 predicted proteins | sample 2041171 | NCBI WGS metagenome assembly RCNJ01 (sample SAMN09708213, study PRJNA481090) | feces metagenome | biome: feces | host: Pygoscelis adeliae | place: Antarctica: Rookery Lake | collected 2010-03-01 | reverse complement strand
CCCACGTGCTCTGCCAAAAATCCGATCAGAGGTGGGCCGATAAAGAATGCTGAGTAACCCATGGTCGCCACCACACTGACCCGGGCCGCAGCGCGCAGCGGATCATCTGAGGCTGCGCTCATGCCCACGGGGAAGCCCAGGGCCGCGCCCATTCCCCAAACGGCGACGCCAAACATCGCCACCCAAACATTCGGCACCAGCGCGAACACGCTCAGTCCCAGCACGGCGAGTACACCCGTAAGGCGCAATACGAAAACCCGGCCATAGCGGTCGAGCAGGCCAGTGCCCAACAACCGCATTCCCGTCATAGAAGTCAGAAAAACCGTCAGGCCTATGGCTCCCATGTAGTTCTCCGTGCGGAAACCATCAATCACACCAAGGCTGACCCAGTCATTTGCTGCGCCCTCAGTCAACGCAGCAGCAAGCACAATGAGACCGATCATCAGCGTGCGCGGTTCTAACCAGACACCAAAGGTGCGGCCCAGGCCGCGTGCGGCTCGAGCAGCCACCGGCCGAGCATCGGTCGGGTCCAAAGCTGCACGCTCCGGGGCTGCCTCTCGCGGTAGGAACTGCCGCAAACACCACAACACCATTGCGAAACTTAGCAGAATCGACACGCTGATGTGCCACTCAAACGGCACATTCAGCCGGGTCACGACTATCGCAGCACCGGCGCCCATCATGGTGCCAAAAGAGAAGCCCGCGTGCAGCCGCGGCATAATCGTGTAGCCCAATTTCTGCTCAACAGATGCGCCTTCAAGGTTCATCGCTGCGTCCCAGACTCCCGTGCCAACCCCAACCACGAACAAGGCCACACGAAGCAATACGGAGGATTCCACCCCCACCGCATACGCAGTCATCAGGAAGCCGGCGGTATTCACCACACCAAAAGCCATAATCGTGTTTCGCGCGCCCAAACGCTGCATGATCGCGCCCGACAGTGGCAAAGCGGATACTGAACCAATGGCCATGGACAGCAGTAATACGCCCATGTCTTTTTCAGAGAAACCAAAGGTGTCGCGAACCGCGGGAATCCTTGAGGCCCACGAAGCAAAGTTGAAACCGGCCAGCACAAAAATGGCGAACACCGCCCACGCAGCAGTTTTCACTTGACGTGGGTTTGCACTTACTGAACTCATGGTCAGAGCAATCTTTCTGGCTGGGCTGGGGAGTCTTGAATCAGTCCGGTCGGCCCGACACCTGGGTGCGTCTCTGGGCCTGCTGGAGGTTCAGTATCTGGGCCAGCATCTGGCTGGGCTCCTGACTGCGCGGAAGTCGTTGGCTCCGCATGACCAGCCAGACTAACGCTCACCACAAGAACCGCCACAATTAAAGTCAACGCATAGCGCGCACCAATCTGGTGCGCCACCAGCCCCAGCAATGGGGGCGCAGCCAACGACGCCATGGACGCGAAGGCCGTCACCACCGACACCCGGGCCGCAGCTTGCAGCGGATCATCTGACGCTGCGGCAATACCAATGGGGAACGCCAACGCAACACCAAACCCCCACAGGGAAACGCCAATCGCCGCGACAAAGATATTCGGTGCCAACCCGAACAGCACCAGGCCCACAATTGCAGCGCCGCCTGAAACGCGAAGCACCCGCACCCGGCCAAAGGAATCAATCAGCCGGGTCCCGGCAATTCGGAATACCGTCATCGAGCCAACAAAAAGGCCGAATACGAGGGCTCCAACGGCCTCTGGCCTCCCGAATCCGTCAACGACTGCGATCGCAAGCCAGTCATTTGCGGCACCCTCGGATAGGGACGCTGACATGATGACAAACCCCAGGATGAGGGTGCGCTTCTCCCGCCACGCCTGCAGTGAGGTTGCCAAACGCACGCGGCGTGAGAGCCGGGGGACATCCGCGTACGCCACCGTGACGCTATTCGGCGTCGTGGGATTCTGACGAGCGTAAAGCTCGGCGGCGGGCAGCGTATCGAGAACAACGCGTGGCACTGCGACCAGACGCCAGACCAACATCACAAGTGCAACGGAAATAAATTGGACCTCTACGGAGATGTTGGTCCAGGAAGCCCCCGCTCCGATGAGTGTGCCGACCAACGCGCCAATGCTGAACGCCGCATGAAACTCGGGAATGACGGTTCTGCCCATGTGGCGTTCCACTGCAGCCGCTTCAACATTGAGCGGCACATTATTCAACGCAAACGAAATACCGTTGATGAAAATCCCGATGCTCAGCAGTGGCACCGACTGCAGGGCTACACCAAGTGACAACAAAGTCAGCGCAGCGGTGAAACCACCGGTGGCCAGGTGCATCATGAGCAGGCCGCCGAACTTGGCAACAAGCGGCCCAGCGGCGGCCACCGTCAGGAGCGAGCCGACTGCCCCGACGAAAAGCACGAGGCCAACTTCGGCCTCGTTCAGACCAAGCGAGGCCCGAATTGACGGCAAGCGGGAGAGCCAGCTGGACATGAGAATTCCCAATAGCCCAAAGAGCCCTAGCAGAGCCCACCTGGCGCGCGCCACGGTCTGCGCACTTGGACTCTCAACAGAAACGGGCACGCACGTACTCCTGCACAAAAGAAGAGAAATGGGAGGAAAGCCCCCGAAGACTTTCGAATCGATTCGAGGTTACTTACAATACTGGCGGTAGTCTTACCCTGAGGTCAATCCCATCGGCGTAAACACTTACCCTCAAGTAGGTCAGCGCAGGTCACAACACACCGGTTAACAACCGGAATTAGTAAGGAGCGGGCCCTTGAAGTCCACACCACGCCCGACACTCGCCGACGTCGCCAAACGAGCGAAAGTCTCCCTGTCGACCGCCTCCCTCGCCTTCTCTGGGTCCGGCCCAGTTGCCCCCGCAACCAAACAGCGCGTCCTAGACGCAGCAGAAGAACTCAAATATGCCGGCCCCAACCCTCTGGGCAGACAACTACGCTCCGGCCGCTCCGGAATTGTTGGTGTGGTGATCGGAGATCAACTGCGTCACAACTTTCGCGATCCAGTATCCGTTCAGGTACTTGACGGCCTTGTCAGCACACTCGGCGGCCTCGGTCTCGGAGTCCTGCTCATTCCAGGCGACCCAGGGTCCGACACCAAGGCCGTCGCCCCGCTGCTGGAAACAGCCGCAATGGACGTCGCAATCTTCATCTGGGGCACCTACCCCCGCGACCCGCGCATCACCGCGCTACAACACCGCGGTGTCCCGATTGTCGTGGGCGAAGGCGGAATCATTCCCGGCTGCCCCATCATCGAAATCGACGACCGGTCCGGATTCGAACAACTTACCCGCCACCTGCATTCCCTCGGGCACCGCCGCTTTGCCACCATTACACTCCCCTTCCATCAGGACCGGCGCGCTGGCTGGGCGCTGGAAGAGCGTTACGCCGATATGACATGGCCTCCCACGCTGCACCGGCTCCAAGGTCTCGATGACGCCGGCGTCGACGTGGTCGGGATTTACGAAACGAAAGGGTCCGTACTCGAAAACGGCAAAGCAGCCGCATTCGAAGTGCTCAACCCCGCGAACTACCCGGCCGGTCAGCAGCCCACAGCGATCCTTGCCCAATCTGACTTGCTCGCCTCAGGTGCAATCCTCGCCGCACGCGAGTTGGGACTGCGTGTGCCCGAAGATGTGTCCATCACAGGTTTCGACGGCCTCGACCTGCCGTGGATGAGCCCCGACGTGCTGACCTCGGTGCGCCAACCCATCCCAGAGAAAGGCGCTGCCATGGCCCGCGCCGCACATGGGCTACTCAAAGGGGAGAATCCCGGGAACATCATGCTTCCCGTCGAACTGATCCAGGGAACCACCACTGGCCCACCGCCAGTTGCATCCCACTGAAAATCAGCGCGAAAACCCAAGGCGAAGCGAAACCAAGAGGTGGGGCAGTTCCCACTAAAGCAGCTTAGGAAAGCTGCACAACCGCCTGGGACTTACCCAGCACCCGCGCACCAGCAAAGGTCACCGTCAGATCAACGCGAGCCGTACGCGCGACGTCGTCTAGCGCGCCAATAACTCCGGTGACCTCCACAGTGGCCGCACCCTGAGCCGGCACAACAACTGGGCGGGTGAAACGAGTCTGAAAGTCTAGAACTGCAGCAGGGCTCGGGGCCCAGTCCTCAACGAGGGTCACCGCAGCACCCATCGTGAACATCCCATGAGCAATCACGCCAGGCAGGCCAACCTGCTCCGCGAATACGTCACTGAAGTGAATCGGGTTGAAGTCACCGCTGGCGCCCGCATACCGCACCAAGCTGGTCCGGGTGACAGCGACGGACTTAGAGCCAATGCTGTCTCCCACCTGAACGGCGGCAAACGTTGGTTTAGACACTGAAGTCATGCGTCCTCCCCACGGACCGCCAGGGTGGAGAAAACCGTGGCAATGTGATCATCGGGGTTGGTCGCACAGAACAACTCACAGCGTGTAGTCACCATGGCTAACCCAGCCCGTTCAACGACCTTGTCAACGTGCAATGTGGTGACAACCTCATCACCGGCCACAATGGGGCGGATCAGCGTAAAGCGTTCGTCAGCATGCACCACGCGAGAAAAATCAATGCCAGCCTCGGGGTCTTCGATGAGTTGCGCCTCAGCGCGCTGCGCGATGATCACCGCGAAGGTGGTCGGCGCTATGACATCAGAAAAGCCCAAACCCCGCGCTGCCTCCACATTGTGGTGCGCGGGGTTTGTTGCACCCACTGCTGACGCAAACTCACGAACCTTCTCCCGCCCTACAGCGTAGGGAGCGTTCGGTGCGTACTCACGGCCGGCGTACGACGCGTTGATCGACACTTGAGAAGTCCGTTCGAAAGCGGTGCGGAACTCGCTCAGCGAGTTTCGCGGTGGTCAGTCTGCTTGCCACAACGCGGGCAGAACTTAGCCAGTTCGAGGCGATCAGGGGTGTTACGACGGTTCTTCTTCGTAATGTAGTTACGTTCCTTGCACTCCACGCATGCGAGCGTGATTTTTGGGCGAACGTCTGAGCTCTTGCTAGCCACGGTCTTGCCACCTCTCGCGCCTCAGGGACGCATTGCCTACTGGATCCGTACGTCGCCGGCCGACTTACGGTGTCATTCCTTGGTAGCGGAGGCGGGGCTCGAACCCGCGACCTCACGATTATGAGTCGTGCGCTCTAACCAGCTGAGCTACCCCGCCGCAAAAAGTGCCTTGCGACACCAGCCGATGCGATAGCGACAGATGATGAAAAAATGTTTCAACACCGACACAAACACCGAACAGAGCCCCCGATGGGAATCGGACCCATGGCCTCAGTCTTACCAAGACTGCGCTCTACCACTGAGCTACGGGGGCAGCGTCGAGAACTTTACAACGTTTGCGCTCCTGAGCGAAATCGCCCTATTGCGCAGCCGTCAGCATACCCAACTCAGGCCCCATAGCGACAGCCGCATCACGTGATGAGACGCCCAACTCTTTGCACACACTACGCGGCTGCGACTGCACCGTATTTGATGAAACCACAAGGAAATTAGCGATTTCAGTGCGCGTTATACGTTCCGGTAGGCGATTGAGCAGGATGTGTCCTCTCTCACTCACCGTCACCAGCAGGGCAGTAGGCAAACACTGAGTGACGGCAGTCAACGCCCTCGATACCCCTAATTAAACCGTCCACGACCGCGCCAAATTTCATTGCTTGAGAGCTAAGTCCAACATCGTAAGCACACCCTCTTTACTCTCTGCTGCACAGATGAAGCCCGCCTTATGGCAAAAAACCGCGTCATCCACCCCGGTGACCTCCGCGAGAGCCGCATCATTCAATCCACGCCAGGCCAAAGGCAGTTCCTTGCGGGAACCGAACTGCGAACCTTCAGGTTTCACAGTCTGCAGAGTCCAGTTACCAGTAGCACCTGGAAACACGGTGAACAGCAATGCTGACTGTGCAGTGGAAACTGATCCGTGCGGAATGAACTTGTCCAACACCACAAAACGCTTGTCCGGACTGGCCTCATAGGCCGCCACAAACTCACGCTCGGCAGCAAGGGTGTGCACGTATTTCGCCTTAAACCGGTTCAGCAACGTGCGCGCTAGTTCAACTGCCACCAAGAACTGACCATCGAAATCCTCGGCATCAGAAATGGGGTTAAACAGCCCAAGCACCGCGGAGATATCCAAGGGCGCAGTGCGGAAGTCTGTCAACGTAAACAGATCCTGCCCATTGTCCACCGCATCAATTGCCTTCACCAGGCGCGAGTCGATTTTCTGCCACACGGCGTCGTCGCCGTCGCAGAAGTCCGGGCCGTATTGCTGCCACAGCAACCCGAAAGCCGAATACAGAATCCCGTTCGGGCGCGCACCAGAACTGCGCTGGTGGTGGTCAAAACGTTTCGTGGCAACGTCATAAACCCCTCCGACGTCCAACACAATGTCTGCAGAGTCAAGCAGCGCCTGGTCGCGGGTGCGAATGACCTGCGCCTGCGGGAACAAGGACGTGAGCAGGGCTACCCCGAACACGTCGTCTGCGTGGAATTTACCGTTATGCGTAGCAATAATCACGAGGTTCACCTTACGCGAGGTAGCCCTACCGCTTGCATCCGGGCGCTAAGGTCAGGCTATGAGAGCTGACACTGACGTCATCATCATCGGAGCCGGCCTCGCGGGCCTTGTAGCTGCAGCCGAGCTCACGTCCCGTGGACGACGGGTCACGATCTTCGAAAGCGAGCCACGTGCCTCCTTAGGCGGGCAAGCCTTCTGGTCCTTTGGGGGGCTATTCCTGGTGAACTCCCCCGAGCAACGCCGACTGGGGGTGCACGACAGCGCAGACTTAGCCTTCAGTGACTGGTTAGGCTCGGCCAACTTTGCGGCAGGGGCCCAAGACGGCGCCGGGCCCGACGCACAGGGATACCAGTGGGCCAAGAACTTTGTGGAATTTGCGTCAGGGCCCATGCGGCCCTGGCTGCACAAACTAGGCATGCGCTGGTTCCCACTGGTGCAGTGGGCCGAGCGGGGTGGACACCTAGCAGGCGGGCACGGCAATACCGTGCCGCGCTTCCATGTCACGTGGGGCACCGGGCCAGGAGTCGTGGAACCCTTCGTGGCAGCCGCGATCGCAGCGAAACGGGCGGGCCTACTCGATATTCGGTTCCGCCACCGTGTGACCGACCTGCACATCACCGGCGGCAAGGTCACTGGGGTGCACGCAGAAGTACTGGCTGCTGACCCCGCCCCCAGAGGGGCTCCCAGCAATAACGACGTCGTCGGCCAGGTTGATCTGACCGCGGCGGCGGTCATCATCGCCTCCGGTGGCATCGGCGCGAACCACGAATTAGTTCGGGAACTCTGGCCCGATGATGCGGGCGCACTGCCAAAAAACATGCTTTCCGGCGTGCCCGACTCAACAAATGGTCGAATGCTGGCCCACGCAGTCACAGCAGGGGCTGCCCTCGTGCACAGCAACCGCATGTGGCACTACCCAGAGGGGCTCCCCATGCACACCCCCATCTGGTCCCAACACGGCATTCGGATTCTGCCCGGTCCCAGTTCCCTCTGGCTGGATGCCGACGGCGGACGACTACCCGCACCCCTCTTCCCCGGATTCGACGCGCTGGGCGCGCTGCAACACATCACGCAACGGGGCGACGGACACTCCTGGTTCATTCTGAACCGCGCCATTATGGAATCTGAGTTTGCGCTTTCCGGTTCGGATCAGAACCCCGATCTCACCGAAAAGGATGTGCCCCTCCTGCTGAAACGGGTTCTCCCCGGAGCCATAGGCCCCGTTGCCGAGTTCGCCCAACACTCCCCCGAATTTGTGTGGGCCAGTACTCCCGCCGAACTAGCAGCTGGGATGAACAACCTAACGGGTGACAACAGAATCGACCCACTGCATCTCAGCGAACTCATTGCACTGCGCGATGCACAGGTGGTCTCCGGGCTGGGCAAGGACCCGCAGGTGGTTGCCACTGCGCAAGCCCGCAAGTACCTAGTAGATCGCATCATCAGAGTGAGCCCACCGCGCCCATTCACCACCCCAGCAGATGGTCCGTTGCTTGCGGTGCGACTCTCCGTCCTCACCCGGAAAACACTGGGCGGGTTGCACACTGACACCACCGGCGCGGTGTTACGCCCCACTGGGGAGGTCCTGCCTGGGCTCTACGCAGTGGGTGAGGCCGCTGGCTTCGGAGGTGGCGGAATCCACGGTGAACGTGCACTGGAAGGCACATTCCTTGGTGGTTGCCTTTTCTCCGGCAAAGTTGCCGGAGAAACCCTCGTCGCGCTGCTCTGACCACACCTTGATGCGTGGCGAAACCGGTTGGTAACCCACCGCACGGTTGTCGTTACTCCAAATGCCGCTGCAGTCGTTGCAGTCGATCAGTGGCGCATCGTCCCCGCAGTGAGATACGCCTTGGGCAGCGCAGTCGCTAGGTCCTGCGTCACCTGGTGCTGCGGCGAGGCCATGAGTTCACGCAAGGGCCCAGATTCTACAATCTTGCCCTCGGCAAGCACGTGCGTTGTGGTGGTGACCTGTTCGAGGAGCGGCAGGTCATGGGAGATCAGCAGGATTCCCGTGCCCTCATCAGCGCACCACGCCAGCACATCGCGCATCACAGCGCGGCGAGAGGGCTCGTCCAGAGCCGTCACGGGCTCATCCAGAATCAGAATGCGAGGCCGCGTTGCTAAGGCCACCGCGAGTGCAGCCCGCTGCCGTTGGCCACCAGAAATGTAGTGCACCGGGCGGTCTGCATCATGAGAGGCAAGTCCCACCAGATCAAACATTGTCTTCGCGTCCAGCCCAGATTCACGGCCCGCCCGGCGCGCCTTCTTAAAGGCTGCTTTGATCAACTTTTCCGCGGTCTGGGTGGACTCAATGCCGTCGAAGGCACCGTTCTGCGCAATAAAACGCACAGCTGAATCCCGAAACTTCTTGTCCCGCGGGGACACACTCGTAATCTTGCGTCCGTTAAGAGTGATCTGGCCGCGATCAGCTTTGACCTGCCCGACGAGGGCGCGGGCCATAGTTGACTTACCGGTGGCAGATTCGCCAACCAGGCCTGCGGGAGCGTCGCCGGACCGCACCGTGAAATCGAGGTCAGCCAAGACCTGCACCCGGCCTTGCCGAACGCTGACTCCTTGTGCAACCAGTTCATCGCGCTGCGCTGCCATAGATCGGGTCCTCCCCTAAATCGCCGACCCTGTTCAGAGTCGGCGTTGTATGCCGCCTACCAAGTGAACGAGTCACGTCAGTGCTTAGTCTCGCACTTGTCAAACTTTGTCGGTGATTTCAGTCACGCGCTGCTGCGTTGGCTGCGCTCTTCTGTTCCAGACTGTTCGCTTCAGCGCTACGCCACCAGGGCTGCACCACATGCTGCCGGCACCGCGCCTCATAGGTTTCAGTGCCGCCCACATGCTCGCTCACCATGGCGCGGGCGTCAGGTGCTGCGCCCTCTTGGGTGGGGACCTGCGAAGTGAGCTTCTGGTGGAAGGCTGCGTCAGCGCCACAGGTGGAACACACAGCGGTCAGGGCATCGACCCGGTCCGCGAGCGCCATCAAACTGGGCAGTGGTTCAAATGGGCGGGCATCAAAGGTGACGTCCAGCCCGGCAACGACAACGACGAGGCCAAGGTCGGCGAGTCGGGACGCGGTGGCCAGTAGGTCTGGGCCGAAGAAGTGGGCTTCATCGATGGCAACCAGGTTGAGGTCGGTTTGCTGGGCGACGACGTCCTCGATTTCCGCGGTGTTGCGCACGGTGCGGGAGGCAATCCGTTGGCCGGAGTGCGAACTGACCGCACCCACCCCTCGTCTGGTGTCAAGCGTATGGCTGAAAACCTCAATGCGTAGTCCTGCGATTTTGGCACGGCGTACGCGGCGGAGGAGTTCTTCAGTTTTGCCAGCGAACATGGGGCCGCACACCACGTCGAGCCGTCCGAGTCGAGTCATGGCATGAGCCTACGCAATCGTGGTCCTCTTCCCGAACCTCCAGATTCCGGCCTAGCGTGCAGGTTCTGGCCGAAGGTAGAGGTTGTGGCCTAACGTACTCAGGAAGGCAGATCCGCAGGTAATAGATGGCCCGACAAGCACATGAGAGGCGGTCACAGGTGAGTACCCACCTCAGCACTAGTGATTTGCCTGCTCGTGTCCAGAGCCTGTTGCAGCACGGGGCGGACGAACGCGCGACTGGTGACCACACGACCGGAGCGCGCGTCATCATTGGGCTGGTGGGCCCACCCGGGGTGGGGAAATCCACTATCTCGGACCAGTTAGCGGCCGAACTAGGCCCCGTGGCGCAACTGCTGCCCATGGATGGGTTCCACTTGGCGCAAACCGAACTCGAGCGACTGGGCCGTGCTGACAGAAAGGGTGCACCCGACACCTTCGACGTCGCCGGATTCGTCAACGCTTTGCAGCGGGTGCGTGCGGACGAAGGCACTGTGCTGGCGCCGGCGTTCAACCGGGTCTTGGAAGATCCCATTGCCGCCGCAATTGCCATCGAGCCCCAGCATCGCTGTGTGATCGTAGAAGGCAATTACTTGCTGCACAGGGAACTGGGGTGGCAGCAGGTACGTGGGCTGCTAGATGAGACGTGGTTTTTGGATTTGCCGCATCAGGTTCGCCTGGAACGTCTCACTCAACGGCACATCAGGCACGGTAGGTCCCCAGCTGCCGCCAGTGTCTGGGTGGCACAGGTTGATGAGCCGAATGCTCAGGTCATCCTGCACGGCCGTGACCATGCCGATGTGGTGGTGCAGATCGATGCAGCCGAGCCCAGCGGGGCAGCGCGCTAACAGTCTGGTGCGCTTCGGTTTCCAGCACTGAAACCGGGATACCTTTTGGGCATGCAGCAAGGGCACAGCAACGGTGAATTCTTTGAGTTCTCGCTCACCAGCGAAGAGACACCCGTGTCACAACCCAGGCCCGGGCCAGACCGTCCACGGCGACGCCCCTGGGCCTGGTTGGCCGTCATTGCTGGGCTCAGCACACTGATCGTTGCTGGCTTCGTCATCTTTGGACCGGACAGCTTTGGCGACGCACCAGAACAGCCGCAACCCGTTGCGACGACTACGCCACCTGAGGCACCGGCCATCGACCCGATCACCCCCGTGCTGATTAGTTCACCCCAGCAGTGGCTAGCCGAACCCGTCCTAGCCTGGACGCTCACCCTGGCCGACTTTGATAACGCCAGATCACTGCGGCTTCTGATGGACCGGCTGACCGACCAGTCCGGCAACACCAGTGACACCGTCGTCATTGAAGTCGAAGGCGGCGGCACAAAAGAACTGGTCGGAATTGACACCCACACCGGAGACGTTCTGTGGCAGTTCCCTATCGACAGGGAGATACGCAAATGCTTCGTCATAGCCCAAGGCCACCAGGTGGCTTGCATCAAAGCAGGTGCAACGAAGAGTTACGTCACGGTGCTGGCCACAACAACTGGGGAGGTTTACGGCACCACAAACTGGCAAACGGATTGTGTGCCTTATGCGGTTGCTGGCAGCGCAGAGCGCCTCGTTATTGCTGGCAAGACCCGCGCTGAAGACGCTCCGTGTTTGGCCGCCGGGGCACTGTGGGAAACGCGGCCCGACGTGGCACTTCCGCACTCCCCGATGGACTTCTCCGGCCCCGGCATGATCGATACGAAAACCACGCCCGGTGCGGACATGGAGTTTTTCGACAGCGCCTCCCCCTGGGAAAAGGAATTTGCCTTCCTCAGGGCTAACGACAGCCACATACTCGTCAACTTTCACGACGCGCAACTCATTGCAACTCTTGACCTCCAGCAGGAGTTCTCGACTTTTTACGGCAGTCATCTGACGCTGAATCCAACCCTCGGGCCCTTGCAGTTGGACCAAACATCCAATTTGGCGCAAGCCTCGGAACTTCTCACTACTGCTCGAGCTCTCAAACCGACACCCCCTGAACTCTTAAAAGACGCATTCGCAGAAGCGGATGACAAAAGCAACGACGCAGCCCTGACGGACTTCTTAAACGATGGCGAACTTTGGGACTTCACCCACGTGCTGTCCAATCCCGGCGGCGACATCCGCATCGGCACCAGGTACTTCGGGCAAGACGCCGGGGTCAGTAACTTCGGCAGCACGCGGAGCCAACGAGGTGAACCCGAAAGTGGCGTAATCCTGACCCCTGACGGGGGTGTTGCCATCGTTTCTGAGGTGGTTGAAGAGGAGGATCCGCGCCTTTCGGATTACACCGACACGTACGGCTCAACTTTCACCCTCAAAACACAAACCCAACTATTTGCTTATGACACCACCAGCGGCGAGAAGTTGTGGACCGCCACCGCGGACGCCGCGCTGGTGAACCCGATCTACCGCGGTGACGCGCTGATCTGGACGACCTCCAGCGGCACCGAATCACAGTTGCGTGCCCTCAACCTCACAACGGGAGAGTGGGAGTGGACACTGGAGAACGCACCCACCCAACTGGACGCATCCGACGCCAATTGGTTCACCAACACCATGGTGGGGGACGTACTGATTCGACCGTCGCACAACTCCGTTGACGGATTCATCACGGAGCCCACAACAGAATAAACAGGGCCTGTGGTGGCCCAACATCCTGCGCTTGGGCCCACCACACCGTAGCGTGGAGAGGGAATAGTCAACGAGGAGGATCCCGATGTCCACTACGTCCACCGCCACCACAACGGACGCATCCAAACAACCACTCATTATTGTGTTGCACGGCGCACGCGGCGACCTAGCAAACCGCTTGGTCCTGCCCGGTTTGGCTGAGCTTGCCGTGCGTGATCTGCTCCCTGAACAGTGGGCGCTCATAGGAACTGGCCGCCATGCCATTTCTGACGACGAGTTTGTCGACGTCGTCACGGACTCTCTGAAAGAATTTGGTCCAGCGGACAAGGCAGACCGCACCAAGGCAATCAAGGAACTGACGTCCCGGCTCAGTTACGTGGAGGATGTCTCCGAAGACCCCGCCGACGACGACTTAGTGCGCAAAATCGATGCTCTCCGGGAAGACCTTGCCAGCGCCCAAGGCAGCCCCGACGATGTGCAAATCATCCACTACTTGGCGGTGCCACCCACCGCCTTCGCCCCACTCACCCGAGCGCTGGCGGCGCACAAACTCACTAACGGCGCACGCGTGGTCTACGAAAAGCCATACGGCACCTCAATGCAGTCTTTCCGCGAACTCGATGAACTCGTCCATTCGGTGCTGGACGAAGACCAAGTGTTCCGTATTGACCACTTCCTCGGAAAAGAAGCGACCCAGAACCTGCACGTGCTGCGCTTCGCAAACGAGCTCTTCGGTGGGGTCTGGAACCGGCAACACATTCAGCAGGTGCAAATCGACGTGCCGGAAGAACTCGACGTTGCTAACCGTGCCGAGTTTTACGACGCCACCGGCGCCAGCCTCGACATGCTGGTCACCCACCTGTTTCAAGTGGCCGCTGAAGTCGCTATGGAACGCCCCACGGAGTTCACCGCAGCAGGCCTGAGCCACGCCAGAGAATCAGCTATCGCGGACTTCAGCCCGCTCGACCCGATCAACGACGTCGTCCTCGGTCAGTTCGCCGGCTACCGCGACATCGACGACGTTGCTGACGACTCCAACACCGATACCTTCGTCGCAGCCCGGCTCTGGATTGAAAACGACCGCTGGCAGGGAGTGCCGTTCTTGCTGCGGACCGGAAAGCGCATGGCCGGCAGCGCGCAGCGCGTCACCCTAGTGCTACGCACTTCAGCCGAACTCTTTGGCGAGGAAACCGGCCCAAACAACATCAACATTTCGCTCGCCGGCGACGGCGAAATCACCGTCACCACCACGGTAAAGCAGCCTGGACCAGGGCTCGAGCTTGGCACCGGGCACGCGCGCCTGGAGCTTGATGATGTGCACCCGGGCGAGCCCCTGTCCCCTTACGGTTCCCTGCTGAACGACGTCATGCTCGGTGACCGCAGCCTGTTCACCACATCCAAGGGCCTCGAATCCGCGTGGCGTGCCTTCAAACCCATGCTTGGGGCCGACCGACCGGCCCCAATCTCCTACGAACCCGGCAGTTGGGGCCCGGCCGAAGCCGACGAGTTAGCCGAAGCGGTCGGTTGGTGCTTAAACAGGGGCAACACCGAACAGGAGTGACCCCTCCAGCCCAGCACCTCGGGTCTCTGCGCAGCCTGGGCTCCCACGACGTGTTCGTCGAGGAAGCCCAGCACCACCTGGTACCAAACCTTGGCGTGATGCGGGCTAAGAATCCAGGGATTCTCTTCCGGAAAGCACAAGAACCGGTGCGGGGTTTGCCCCTGCTCGTCGGCGGCCAGTTGCGACTTTGACAGCAGTTCATACCACAGCCGCAGTCCCGCCCCAATGGGCACCCGGTAGTCCTTATCGCCGTGGATAACCAGCATCGGCGTCGCAATGTTCTCCACGAACAAGTGCGGGGAGTTCTCCAAGGCCATCTGCGGGGTCATCTCCCTGGCCCAGTAGAACGACGCGTCCGTGGTGGGGCCGAAGCATCCAGCGCCCACAGACTGGCATGCGTCACGTTCGCGCGGAAACGATCGGTGTGACCCGCCACCCAGTTCGCCATATGCCCACCGAAGGACCCACCCATTGCTGCGGTGCGGGACTCATCAATTTCAGGCAGTTGCTCGGCAGCATCGGTTGCTGACTGCAGCGTATTAGAGCGGACAACGACGGCTGGCACATCACGGGCCGCCAGCACCCCTGAAATTCCGCCGGGGCGGGTGGCGATCTGCTCCGCCTCGCCGCCACTTGCGGCTAACTGCCACAGCGCCGGGTGGGGCCCCAGGAGTTGAAGTCATACCTTCAGTCCTACCACCTTCGGGTGGTCCTTAAGAGGTCAGCACATCCAGCACACCCTGACCAAATTTCTCCAATTTGGCTGCTCCGATGCCACTGATCTCTCCCAGTTCTGCAAGGGTGGTGGGCCGTTGCGTGGCAATATCACGCAGAGTTGCATCGTGGAATACGACATAGGCGGGAACCCCCTGCTCCTTGGCAGTTTCCCCCCGCCAGGTGCGCAGCGTCTCGAACAGCGCCGCGGCAGCTTCGTCCAAGTCGACGACGACTTTAGAAACGCCCCGACGTGCCCGCGCTGGACGCGGGGCGCGCTCTACCTCAGTGCGCAACCTGACCTCCCGGCCTCCGGTCAGAACCTGAGCCGAATCATCAGTGAGACCGAAGGTGCCATAACCGTCGTCGTCCACTCCCAACAAGCCCTGAGCGAGCAATTGGCGCACCACACCCCGCCACGCATTGTCAGAAAGGTCCGTGCCGATCCCAAAGGTCGACAACTGATCATGGCCGTTCTCCGACACCCTCGGTGTGGCTTTACCCACCAAAATGTCCACCAAGTGCCCAGCCCCAAAGCGTTGTTGGTGCTCTCGATCCAAGCGGACCACCGTCGACAACAATTTCTGGGCAGCCACGGTGCCGTCCCAAGTTTCCGGCGGTGCCAGGCAGGTGTCGCAGTTGCCACAGGCCGTCGTCGTCTGCCCAAAGTATGCGAGCAGCTGCGAGCGCCGGCAGTCCACCGTCTCGCATAAACCAAGCATGGCATCGAGGTGGGCGGAGAGTTTGCGCCGGTGCGCGGCGTCGCCGTCCGAGGTGTTGATCATGCGGCGCTGCTGCACCACATCAGCCAACCCGTAGGTGAGCCAGGCTGTTGCCGGTTGACCGTCACGGCCCGCGCGGCCCGTCTCCTGGTAATAGCCCTCCACGGATTTGGGTAGGTCCAGGTGCGCCACGAAGCGCACATCGGGCTTGTCGATGCCCATTCCGAAGGCCACGGTGGCGACGATGATCAGGCCATCCTCGCGCAAGAAGCGGGACTGGTTGTTGGCGCGCACTTGGGCGTCCAAGCCTGCGTGATAAGGCACCGCCGCAATGGCGTGATCGTTGAGGTATTGCGCCGTTGTTTCCACCGAATTGCGGGACAGGCAGTACACAATCCCTGCGTCCCCGGTGTGTTCTGTGCGCAGGAACTCCAGCAGTTGAGCCCGAGGATTGTTCTTCGGCACAATGCGGTACTGAATGTTGGGGCGATCAAAGCTGGCAACGAAGTGCTCAGCTTCTTCCAACTCCAGGCGCAGCGCAATTTCCGTGTGCGTTGCCGCGGTGGCCGTGGCCGTCAGGGCGATGCGCGGCACACTTGGCCACCGTTCATGCAGCACGCTCAAACCCAGGTAGTCCGGCCGGAAGTCGTGCCCCCACTGGGAGACGCAGTGCGCCTCATCGATGGCAAAAAGTGCCAGGTTGAGGTTATCTAACAGACGTAGCGTTTCGGGAACGCGCAAGCGTTCAGGCGCCAGATAGAGCAGGTCAAGTTCCCCGGCGAGAAGCTTTTCTTCGGTGCCGCGGCGGTCGGCCAGAGTTTGGGTGGAGTTGAGGAAGCCAGCCCGTACTCCCAGGGCAGATAAGGCATCAACTTGGTCCTGCATCAGGGCGATCAGTGGGGACACCACAATGCCGACGCCGGGGCGTACCAGGGCCGGGATTTGGTAACACAGGGACTTTCCTGCGCCGGTGGGCATGAGCACGAGTGCGTCCTTGCCTGCGACGACGGCGTCAATGATCTGTTCCTGTTGACCGCGGAACTCCGAGTACCCAAAAACGGAGCGCAACACCTCAAGGGGGTGCGCACCGGTGAGAGCGAGGGTCTGGGAGGTCACGGCCCCACTCTAGGCTCCGCTGTGATTTTGCTCCCAACGAGCCCCCGCTTGTGGACTAAAGCCCCAGGAACTAATATGTTCGCCTTACCGAACTTTCGGATTCCATCACGCTAAGGACGCCACCACCCATCATGGAATTTCTCCAAGCTCTCACAGAGTACGAGTACCTGCGAAAGGCCCTCGTCACCGCCGTTGTCGTCGGCATACTGTGCGGCGTGGTCGGCGCCTTCACCATCCTGCGTGGGCTCGCACTGATGGGCGATGCCATCTCACACGCTGTTCTACCCGGCGTCGCCGCGTCCTACGCCTTCGGGATCTCCATGTTCCCTGGCGCTCTCATTGCCGGGCTGCTCACCGCCCTCGGCATTGGGTTCGTCAGCCAGAACAGCAAAATCAAAACCGACGCCGCCACCGGCATCGTGTTCACCGCCATGTTCTCCATCGGCGTGATCATGGTCTCGCTCTCCCCCCGCAGCACCGACCTCACCAAAATCCTCTTCGGCAACGTCCTCGCGGTGCGCTCCTCAGACATGTGGACCACCCTCGTCGTCGGCGCCGTCGTGCTCATTGCCGTCGCACTGCTGTTCAAAGAACTTCAGATCAGCTCCTTCGACCCCACCATGGCAGCCGCCTATGGACTCTCCACCCGGGCGATGCACTTCCTGCTCATGACACTGCTCACCCTGGTCGCCGTCGCGTCACTGCAGACCGTCGGCATCATCCTCGTCGTAGCCATGCTCATCACCCCGGCCGCCAGTGCGCTGCTGCTGTGTAAGGAACTGCCGCAGATGATCGTCGTCGCCTCCGGATACGGCGTCGTGGCCTCCTCCGTCGGGCTGTTCTTCAGCTACGAACACAACCTGCCCTCGGGCGCAGCGATCGTGCTGGTCAGCGGCGTCCTATTCGTCATCACCTTCCTGTTCGCACCGCGAGCAGGTCTCATCCCGCGGTTCCTGCACTCCCGTGCACACCGCAGCACCACCCCACGCACACCACCTACACCAACTACGCCGACTACACCGACCCAGGTCGAATCTTCAGGAGTTCTTTCGTGATCAAACGTTCCCTAGCCGTCCTCACCACGCTCGCCCTGGCGTCGCTCACTGCGTGCGCTGCCGACGACGGCGCTGCGGCTGGGCCAAAGGAAGGCGAACCATTACGCGTGGTTGCGACCTTCTCAATTATTGGTGACATCGTCACCGCAATTGGCGGCGACCACGTTGACGTGCACAGCATCGTGCCGCTCGGCGTCGACCCGCACGAATACTCCCCGCTGTCCAAGGACGTGCAGAAGTCCACGGAGTCCGACGTCATGTTCTGGAACGGTCTGAACATGGAAGTGGGCGGCGGCTGGTTTGAGGCGCTGACCGAGGTGGCCGACAAGGACATGGAATCCGATCAGGTCATTGAGGTTGCCCAAGACGTTGAGCCGATGTACCTATCCTCCGAAGACGGCTCCGACAGTGAGATCAACCCGCACGCATTCCTCAGCCCCCAGGTTGGCATCAGCTACGCGAAGACCATCCGGGACGGGCTCATTACCAACGACCCAGAGCGTGAAGATGTCTACCAGGACAACGCCGAGACGTACCTGGCCGAACTGGACGAAATTGACCAGATGTACCGCGACAGCATTGCCGACATTGCAGAAGATGACCGGGTGTTCGTTGCAAGTGAATACGCCTTCCAGTACATGACTGAGGAATATGGCCTCACCCCTGGGTACATTTGGGAAATTGATACCGATGAGCAAGGCACCCCAGAGCAGATCAACAACTTGATCTCGTTGGTGCGCGAGACGGGCGTGCCGGCCTTGTTCGTGGAGTCCAATGTGGACCGCCGTCCAATGGAAACAATTTCCGCTGAAACCGGGGTCCCGATTCACGGGGTCATCTACTCCGACGAGTTGGGCACCCCCGAGTCGTCAGGTCGCTCTTACCTGGAAATGCTCAAGCACAACATCACTGTGATCCATGAGGGGCTGGCGTCTTGACCACCACTAAAGCGCACTCCCGCCTCGTGAGTGCGCAAAAAAGCGGGTCAGCCGCGCCCGAAACCTCCGCGCAGGCGCGCACTCAGCGCGGGGAGGCGAGTGAGGGTGAGCACATGGTTAGGGACGCACTTCGAGTACAGGGGTTGACCGCGTCTTATGGCGCTGCACCCGTTCTCAAAGACGTCACCTTCGCCATCCCCACTGGGTCCATGACCGCCGTCGTCGGGCCCAATGGCGCTGGGAAGTCCACCCTGCTCAAAGCTGTCCTGCGATTGTTGCCCTCCCGCGGCACCGTAGAAGTACTCGGCTCCGAAGTTTCCCGCGTCCGACGCCGTATTGCGTACGTCCCGCAGCGCGGCGACGTCGACTGGACCTTCCCCATCACCGTCGCCGGCACCGCCCTGCTCGGAACCTATCCGGGGCTTGGCTTGTTCCGCAGGCCCCGCAAGGCCGACCGGCAACGCGCCTTCGAAGCCTTGGAACAGGTCGGCATGGCCGAACTTGCCAATCGGCCCATTGGGGAACTTTCCGGGGGCCAGCAGCAACGTGTTTTCCTTGCCCGCGCCCTCGCCCAGCAAGCCGACGTCATCCTGCTTGATGAGCCCTTCGTCGGAGTGGATGCCACCAGTGAGGCACTCATCGTAGAAATCCTGCGGGGGCTGCGTGAACAGGGCACGACCATCGTCGTTGTGCACCACGACCTGGCCACCGCACCGGAGTACTTCACCCACGCATTGCTGCTCAACCGCACTGCCATCACCTTCGGCCCCACCGCGGAAGTACTCACTACCGAACTACTGGCACAGACCTACCAGATCCTCCCGCAGTGACTCCACAGCCTCCCCGCCGCCGCGCTGTAGTCAGAAGAGTCACACAAAATTGGTGCCCAGCCCCCTACGAAGGGCCGTAGGCTCGAACCATGGACGTGACACTGCGCCCGGTTGATTCCGGTGATCTGACCCACTTTTTCGAATTCCAGCGGGACTCAGAAGCAAACCGAATGGCCGCTTTCGCCGCAAAAAACCCTGAAGACCGCAACTCCTTCGACGACGAATGGACCTCCCTCTTAGCTGATTCGGCCAGCGTTGCCCGCACCATCGTCGTCGACGACGAAGATGGCCCTGGACGACTGCCCAGTTCACGAGTTGCCGGACACGTCATCGCCTTCCCCCACGGGGGTCAAACCGAGGTCACCTACTGGATCGACCCAGCTCTGTGGGGCCGCGGTGTCGCCTCCGCAGCGCTGGCGCACTTCCTCATTGACGTCAGCCAGCGCCCCCTGCGCGCCCGTGTCGTTGCAGACAATGCAGCCTCACTTCGAGTACTGCACCGCAGCGGATTCACCGACATTGGCAGCGAAGTGAACTACGCCAACGCACGCGAAGCCGAAGTGAAAGAAATCATCCTCGAACTCGCAGGCTGATCCACCACGACTTGACGGTGGCACAGCATTGCGTCGGCGAACCTCAACGGCGATGATCGGCACATGACGTCTGCGCCGCCACCCCCCGAAGGCTGGGACTTTCACCATAGTGAAACCCCGCCTGCCGAAGCAGCGGAAGCAACGCCCTCCAAACCAAAGTTCACTGCCCTCGCGTTGACACTTGGGATCGTGCTGGGTTTGGTTGGCGTCGCCGGCGCAAGTTCGGCCACCCTCAAAGTAATCACCGGCTCGTTTCTGCCGACTACAGCCTCCAACGCCACAGAGGAAACCCCACCTCCAGACGACGCCGACGAAGACACCGACCCAGCTCTGGATGTTGAGCCAGAAGAACCAAGCTTTCAGACGGCGGCCGCCTTCGTCTCGCTCCCCGAACACGGCTGGGAAGTAACCGTGACGGCGTTGCTCAAAGCCGCTGGAATCGACGACGAGCCCGACACATTCACCCTGAGTCTGGTCGCACCGGAATCCTCACACCGGCCCAACGCCACCGACATCCAGGCTGTGCAATTATCCGGGCCTGCACTGCAACTGCTGGCTGGCATTGACACCTCAGATGGTGCAGTGCGCTGGACCCACATTTTAGGTGAGGATGACAGCAGTTGGCCCAACTGCTTCACCGTAAATCGGGGTGAACACATCGGCTGCGAAAAAACAGATTATGACACCGGCGGAAGTCTCGTGTTCCTCAACGCGGCTTTCGGCGACGTCGTCGCTGCACCGAAGTGGGCGCACCAAGTCTGGTTCATCGCCGGAACCGGGTCCGATGTGCTCATCGGAGGTGCCACCAAGAAGGGCGCTCTGTATATCGCAGGCGGCAGCATGACCGATCCCGACGGTAGTTGGTTCACCAAATCAAAGAAGAATCTGGTTCGGGCGCAGGGCCTTTGGAACCGCGATCTGACGTTCGATGCGTCCTACGCGCAGTTCACTCTCAACAACCAGGCGATTGTCGTCGACACAAAAACGGGCGACCAGCTCAGCGTGGTGGAGGCCGGTTTCGCTGACGTCGTACCCGACGTGGGTGCGGTGCTGACCTTGGAAAGCTACGAAACTGCCCTGCTCGGGTCGTTCACCGTGCCCGGCAGTGCTTGGGGCGCCGTCGGCGAGCACGATAACGTCCGGCCGGTTCTGGGGGCGGGTCGCAGCCTTTACGATGCACAATCTGGGACCCCACTGTGGACGCTGCCAGCGGCTGAAGGATCAATACTTTCAGACGACATCACGCTGCTGCCCAAACATGCGCTGCGCACCAATGACACGTCCAAGCAAAGCAACGAGAAAAGGTTGACCGCGTACGACTCGCGTACCGGCACCGAACTGTGGTCGCAAATCCAGAGCCCCTTTGAGGTTCTCGCAACCCAAGACGACATCGTTGTGGGCCTGTCCTACCGCAACTTCATCCCGGTTGCGGTGCAGGCTTTGGATCTGCGCACTGGTGAAGAACACTGGGAGCTTCCGCTCAAACTCGAAGAGTCCTCCGCGTATGCGCAGGAAGGGGCCAATAACCCGGTGCAGATCAACGGTGGCACTTTGCTGCTTCTCGAACAGGACCGCATCATTGGAATGGTGGCGACCCCATGACGCGCCACACAGACCCCGAGCAGGCACGCACTGCCGCAACACTGGCTGAACTTGATGCACTCGTCGTCGACTGCTTTGCCTGCCCGCGGCTGGTGGCGTGGCGCGAAGAAGTCGCGCGCACCAAGCGGGCAGCGTTTAGGGATCAGGAGTACTGGGGGCGTCCCGTGCCCAGCTTTGGAGATCCGCAGGCGGGAGTGGTGATTGTTGGCCTTGCCCCGGCTGCCCATGGCGGTAACAGGACGGGGCGAATGTTCACCGGTGACCGGTCTGGCGACTTCCTCTTTGCCTCGATGTACCGCACCGGGTTCGCGTCTCAACCCACGGCAACAGCAATTGATGATGGTTTAGTGCTCACAGGAGCGCGCATTGCTGCACCGGTGCATTGTGCACCGCCGGCGAACAAACCCACCCCCACTGAACGACGAACCTGTGCGCCGTATCTCGCCCGAGAGCTTGAACTCCTCGCCGAGACTGTGCAGGTTGCTGTTGTGCTGGGCGGCTTCGGGTGGCAGGCACTCCTGGCGACGTTGGGGGAACAAGGGTGGTTGGTGCCCCGGCCGCGGCCCAAGTTCGGTCACGGCGCCGAGGTGCTGCTGCAGCACGCTGATGGTCGCACGCTCACTGTGCTGGGGTGCTTTCACGTCAGTCAGCAAAACACTTTCACTGGGCGTCTGACGGAGACGATGCTGGACGCCGTGTTTGTTCGGGCAGCAGAACTCACTATTTGACGTAGCGCAACACTTTCTTCTTAGACACAGTTTTCACATAATTGCCCTTGGCATATGCCACGACCCGGTAGCTACGTTTTCCCACTTTGCTGGACTTCGGGAACTTCACTTTCACACGTCCGGTCGAGTTCGTTTTGTACTTCTTGACCGTGACCCATTTCTTGCCCTTGTACTGTTGAAGTTTCACGGTGCGCTTCGCGCCACTGACCTTGATGACGTCACTTGCCGTCTTCTTCACCTTGACGGTCTGTGACGTGCTCCAACCAGACACCTTCGACGTGGCACAAGTCCCAGCGAAGCGTTGCGTGTTGTAAACGGTGCGGCCCTTAATGGACGTGCCAGAAGCCATGAACCGGTACGACTTGTTCAAAATGGCTGCCCGGTGGCCGGGGGAATTCATGTACATCTGCACCACCTGCTTGGGTGTGTTGCTCTGAGAACCCGAGCGGTAGGCAATGTTCTCCGCCCAGGAACGGGAGCAGCCGGCGGCTTTGTTATCTGCAGCAAGCTTTTTGTGGGAGGCGTGCTGGAACGTGTTCTTCTTTGCCATATAGGAAGACCACCGCACAGCCCCAGTTCGCAGGGTCGGAACCGCCTTCAGCGCAGGAAGATTAACTTTGGTGCGCTCCGCATTCACCAACCGCACCACTTCGCGGTCAAAGTCCGTCCGGGAAAGCGCCGCTTCAGCAACAGGAGCAGACCAAGTTGAGACGCCCAATATGAGCACAAGAGCCAGAGCGATGTTACGCAGCATGCGAGGCATGGGGGTCCCTTCGAAGTGCACTGTCCCTTTTCCTTATCGGCACTTCAGTGCCGAAACCTTAGGAAACCTGCTGCACCGGAACTTAGTTACAGGTGCACTGCTCGTCTTTAGGCACCTGCGCCATCACCTCTTGGGCGTGATCACCACAGCCCGCCCACGTCGTTTTGTGACAATTCGGGCACCGGGCTGGCTCGCACATAGAAGGTCCTCGCGTTCGGGGGGGAGATGAGGGAGTCCCCAGTCTAAAGCGCGAACGACCGTTTCCGAAAGGGCTCGGTCGCTAATTACGCCTAAAAGGGTCTAGAGAAACAACAATGCGGTCCCTGCCCCGAAGGGTTGGAACCGCATAGTGTCAACGATTGGTGGCAGTTGAGGGATTTGAACCCACGTAGCTCTCGCGGCTGATTTACAGTCAGCTCCCTTTGGCCTCTCGGGCAAACTGCCATGCTTCTACTCCCAGCAGCCTCAGGCGCAAGCCTTCGTCCACTTTTTTGGGAGCGTGGTAACAATACTCCACGAACCTCCCGCGCGGAAATCGGATGCGGCTGCCGGCCCCTAGCGCGAGTTCCACGTGGGGTCTCGTGCATCGCGGCCGGCTCGGCGCTAGTGCTGCTCCTGCATTTTACGTGGTCGCGTAGCGGCGCCGCTAGTTGTGCGTGGTGAACTAGTACGCGGCTTGCGCCCACGCAGCGCACGGAGCGCATAGAGGATTGCTGCGAGGTCAACAAACTCCTGTGTAAGGGCCCCTGCCACCGCTGGGATATAGCCAAAGGCGGCCACCAGCATCAGGCCGACGCTCAGCAGCACACCCACCCAGATCGCACTGAATGCAATGTGCAGGGTGTCACGCCCGATTTGCACCGCTTCGCTAACTTTGTTCAGTCCCTCGGAGACGATGATGACGTCAGCCGACTCACCTGCGGCCGTAGACCCTCGCGCTCCCATGGCGATACCAACGGCGGCGGTTGCCAGCACGGGGGCGTCGTTGACGCCGTCACCAATCATCATGGTGGGACCAGGCTGCGCATGTGCCACGAGGCGCACCTTGTCCTCTGGCAGCAGGCCAGCATGTACCTCATCAATACCCACTATTTCGGCGACGCCGTCGGCGACACTGCGAGCGTCACCGGTGAGCATGAAGATCGGATCAATTCCCATCTCGCGCAGTTCGGCCAGAGTTGCTGCGGCGTCATCACGAATGTGGTCACCCAACACGAGGTGGCCGGCATATTCGCCGTCCAAACTCACGTAGACCGCCATGAAACCCGCTGCGAGCTTCTCTTCAATGACTGGACCATTGTGCTCCTGCACAAAGGCACGCTTGCCGACGACGACGTCAACACCCTCCACCTGGGCCCGCACACCGTCCGTTGCGACCTGTGAGCCATGAGCACCCAACGTGGGCTCCACGCCCCGCTCCTTGGCACCGCGCACAATGCTCTCCGCCACCACGTGAGAGGAGAACAATTCGGCCGACGCCACATAGAACAACAACTGCTCAGCGGTGCGTCCGCCGGTGGTGTGCACCTCAATGAGGTCCGGGCGACCTGCCGTGAGAGTGCCCGTTTTGTCGAAGGCTGCTGAGCGGATGCGCGCCAACTGTTCTAGAGCGGCGCCACCCTTCACGATGATTCCGGCACGGGAAGCACGGCTCATCCCACCCATAAATGCCACCGGGGCGGCAATCAGCAAGGGGCACGGGGTGGCGAGCACCATCACTTCAGCGAATCTGGTGGCGTCCCCAGAGAGCGCCCAGGCAAGGCCACCAATTATCAATGAAAGGACCGTAAAAGGTACGGCAAATTTATCTGCAATTCGAACAACGGGAGCCTTTTCTTTTTCAGCCTCTCGAACCAGATTAATAATTCTTTGATATTGACTATCTGCGCTGGTGGCTGTCGCCCGCATTCGGAAAGCATCGGAACCCGCAAGGGCGCCAGACATCACTGCTTCGCCCGGCCCACGCTGAACCGGCAAACTCTCCCCTGTCAGCGACGACTCATCCAGATCAGTTGCGACTCCCAACAGCACACCGTCCACCGGAAGCACCTCAGCAGCACGCACGAGCAGCACGTCGCCCACCTTGACGTCATCCGCTGCAATGTCCTCCGTTTGCTCAGCACCGCTGTCTGGATCCGTCAGGATCCGGTGCGCCCACTGCGGGGCGCGGGCTAAGAGGGCATCGAGCTCTCGGTTGGCACGGCGCGCAGCGTAATCCTCTAAAGCTTCGCCACCAGAAATCATCAGCACGATGATGAGGCTGGCAATGTACTCGCCAACGGACAGAGTGGCCACCATGGCGACAACTGCCAGAATATCCAGCCCCCAGTGGCCCCTAGCGATGTCCTTGAGCATGTCGGCGCCGGTGATGACAATGATGATGGCCACGCGTACCCCCCTAAACCCGCCAGCAGCAGCGCAGCGGCAATCCCTCCGATCGCTACTGTGATCCACACAATCGGATATTGCCGCATAAAACTCACAATCCGGGTCATATTTATATTCTAGGCGGAGCCTTAAAACCATTCAAGCAAGGAAAGGCTCCCCTTTGGCCACCATTAACATTCTATGCAGGCAAGGCTGCCCTAAACTTTTCAAATATTACTTTCTGCTTAACCAATCACAAATAGACCCCCCATGCGAGACGTCGCAGCCACCTCGGTCTCGTTGCCGCACACTCCCGATAGGGTTGTCTCAGATCCCCACCCCTACCTCGAAGACACAAGGAGAGCCCCATGGCAGATGCATCAATGGACATTGTCAGCAACGTAGATCGGCAGGAGGTTGACAACGCACTCAACCAGACCACCAAAGAAGTCAGTCAGCGGTACGACTTCAAGAACGTTGGCGCGTCAATTGCTTGGAGCGGTGAGAGCATCGTTATGATTGCGAACTCAGCCGACCGGGTGCTGGCAATTCTTGACGTGTTCCAGTCCAAGCTGATCCGCCGCGGCATCTCGCTGAAGGCCTTCGACGTCGGCGAAAAAGAGCCACTGCCCTCCGGTAAGGAATACCGCCTCGAAGGCGTCCTGAAAGAAGGACTGGCCGGCGAGAACGCAAAGAAGGTCACCAAGATCATCCGCGAAGAAGGCCCCAAGGGCGTCAAAACGCAGATCACCGGTGAAGAAGTGCGCACCACGAGCAAATCCCGTGATGCATTGCAGGAAGTGCAGGCTCTCATCAAGGGTGCTGACCTCGACTTCGCTGTCCAGTTCACTAACTACCGGTAACTGATGCCCACCCCCTCAACTGGCGTGCTGCGCGTGCCCCGAGTCATTGCGACCGATTTAGACGGCACCCTGTTGCGCTCCGACGGCACGCTGTCAGAACGCAACCGGGAAGCGCTGCGCGCAGTTGAGGACCGTGGCATCACCGTGGTGTTTGTGACCGCCCGACCGCCACGCTGGCTTGATGAGTTGGCGCATGCGGTCGGCGGTCACGGCCTCGTCCTGTGTTTGAACGGTGCCTGCACCTACGAAGTTGCTACCCGCGCCGTCACGGACGTCCGCGGCTTCGAGCACGCATCCGTCACCGAGATCATTCGCGACCTGCGCAGTGGCCTGCCCGCCGTCGCCCTCGGGTTAGAACGCGCCACCGGCGCAATGTATGACCAGCACTACCGCAATCAGCCATTGGTGGCTGAAGAGCCAGCGCGCGCACCGGTGGAAGAACACTTGGACCAGCCCGTTGGAAAATTACTGGCACGGCTGCCAAGCCGCACCGAAGGCAACTTTTTTGACACTGTTCGCGGCATCATCGGCTCCCGGGCGATCCTGGCCTACTCGGGGTCTGAGGGTTTGGCCGAAATGACCGCCCCCGGCGTCACGAAGGCCTCCGCTTTGACTCGATGGTGCGAACAGCACAACATCGCGCCAAGCGAGGTGTGGGCCTTCGGAGATATGCCCAACGACTTACCCATGCTCAACTGGGCTGGCCGCGGAATTGCGGTAGCCAACGCGCACCCAGAGGTGCGCACCGCCATCACGGACCGCACCGCCAGCAACGATGACGACGGCGTCGCCCAAGCGTTAGAACAGTTGCTTTAGAGCGCAGACAAAATGCGGGGGCCGTCGTCGGTAATGGCAACGGTGTGCTCCACGTGAGCGGCCCGCTTACCGGAAAGTGTTTTCAAGGTCCAACCATCGGGAGCGTGCTGGTACCGGCCTGAGCCGCCATGAATGAACATGGGCTCCAAGGCGAGCACTAGACCAGCTTTCAGCACCAAGCCCTTACCTGCTTTGCCAGCGTTGGGCACGAATGGTTCGGCGTGCATTTCGCGGCCGATGCCGTGACCACCGTGGTCCTCAAGGTTGCCGACCTTCGCCTTCTTTGCCACCCGCGCAATCGCACTGGAGATGTCCCCCAGTCGGCCGCCTACCTGCGCAGCAGCAATGCCGGCGTGCAGCGCAGTGGTTGTGGTGGCGATGAGGTCAAGGTCTTGTTGCAGTGGGGTGCCCACCACAAAGGACACCGCGGAATCTCCCGCCCAGCCCTTCAAAACGGCGCCGCAGTCAATGGACACCAGGTCGCCGTCTTCTAGGCGCTGCTCCGTGGGGATGCCGTGCACTACGGCGTCGTTGACGCTGGCGCAGATCACGCCGGGGAACGGGCTAGGCGCCCAGTCCGGGTGGTAATTCAAAAAGGGCGACGTCGCGCCGGCGCCGAAGATGACGTCACGGGCCACTTGATCCAGTTCCAGAAGGGAGCTGCCAACCTGCGCAGTCTCTTGGACGGCGGTGAGGGCTTGTGCCACGATCCGTCCGGCTTCTCGCATGGCGTCAATTTCTTCAGGCGTGCGCAACTCAATCATGGGGTCAGTCTAAACCCGCGCTTGCGGGTCAGGAGCCGCGGGCCATGGACTCCAAGCGGGCTACCCGCTCCTGCATTGGCGGGTGAGTGGAGAACATCTTTGCCATTCCTGCGCCGCGGAATGGGTTAGCAATCATCAAATGCGACACGTTCTCCAGCGACTGTGTCTTTGGCAACGGCGCTTGCGCGGTGCCGGTATGCAGTTTTTGCAGGGCGTTTGCCAGTGCCAGTGGGTCCCCGGTCAGTTTTGAACCGTCTTGGTCCGCGTCGAACTCGCGGGTGCGGGAGATTGCCATCTGAATCATGCCGGCCGCAACCGGGGCCAGCAGCGCAAAAGCTATGCCAGCGATCGGGTTGGCGTTACGCCGATCCCCGCCGCCAAAGAACAGCAGGAAGTGCCCCAGGGAGGTAATGACACCGGCAATGGCGGCGGCTACGGACGAGGTGAGGATGTCGCGGTTGTACACGTGCATCAACTCGTGGCCCAGCACGCCGCGCAACTCGCGCTCATTTAGTAGTTGCAGGATGCCCTGGGTGCAACACACCGCTGCATTGCGCGGGTTGCGACCGGTGGCAAACGCGTTTGGTGCGGCAGTTGGCGAGACGTACAAGCGAGGCATGGGCTGCTGCGCGGTCATCGATAGTTCACGAACAATTCGATACATCGCGGGTTGTTCTAACTCGCTAACCGGCTGGGCGTGCATTGCACGAATCGCGATCTTGTCGGAGTTCCAATAACCAACAGCGGTCGACACCACCCCTGCCCCGACGAACACCCAGAGCAGCGTAGAACTGTCGGAAAAGAACAGTGCCCAGATGCCTAGCAGTGCTGCCCACAGTGCTCCGAACAGCATGGCTGTTTTGAGTCCATTGAAATACTTGCGGCCCATGGTGTAGCTCCGGTTTTCTGTTCCATGCACTTATGCGTTGTGTGTAATTTTGCGTTCAACTGTTCAACGCCTCGACGCCCCAGGACGTTCCCAGTTTCACCCTCCGCGAAGGATCCGGACAGTTGCAGTGCGCGAAGTAACAGCAGCCACAAAAACACAGCAGTACGCAAAAGCAGCAGTGGGCCGGCTCCTACCGGAACCGGCCCACTGCTGCTTAACGCTTCACTACGACTTGATGCTTCGCCACGACTTGATGCTTCGCTGCGACTTATCGCTTCGGGACCTAGCTAGCGGTTGGCCCCAGCTACTTTGGCCGCCTTGGCGATGGCGATCATCTCCTGACGCGATACAAGTTTGACTCGCTCGCGGCCGTGCGGTTCTCCCAGACTGATTTCATGCGCTTCGATGCGCTCCCAGTCTGCCCATTCAATAACTTCAACTCCCTTAGCGACGAGGTGCTCCACAATCGCGTTCGGGTCGGTCTTTGTTGCGGTGGGCAACTCGGCGGCGTCTTCCACTAGGTGGCGGATTGTCTCCGATGCGTCGGACTTGGTGTGGCCAATGAGTCCCACCGGTCCACGCTTAATCCAACCGGTGGCGTACAAGCCTGGGACCTGCTCACCTTCCAGGTCGATGACTCGGCCCTCGCGGTTCGGGATGACACCGCGAATCGGGTCGAACGGCACCTCTTGCAGTTCGGAGCCGAAGTACCCAACCGCGCGGTACACAGCCTGAACGGGCCACTCAGTGAACTCACCCGTGCCGGAGACCGAACCGTCGCCATTGAGCTTGGTGCGCTCAGTGCGAAGGGACTCCACCTTGCCGTCGCCAACAATCTCAACGGGCGCCTGCAGGAAGTGCAGGTGCACCCGCCGGCTGGCGGTGAACGTGCTCGGGTCTTCCAACGCCCAGTCCGTCAGCGTCTTCACAACCTGCTTCGTCTGGTTTGTGGACTCAATTGCTGCCATGGAGCCCTCGTCGAACTCGAAGTCCTCCGGGTACACAATGATGTCGACATCAGGCACATGCCCAAGTTCACGCAGTTCCAGTGGGGAGAACTTCACCTGCGCGGGACCACGACGGGCAAAGATGTGCACGTCTGTGACTGGCGAGGTCTTAAGCGTCTCGTAGACGTCGTCTGGAATCTCAGTGGGCAGCAGGTCATCAGCGTGCTTTGACAGCATGCGAGCCACGTCAAGGGCAACGTTGCCCGCTCCGAGCACCGCCACCTCCTTGGCGTCAAGTGACCAACTGCGTTCCACATCGGGGTGGCCGTCGTACCAGGACACGAAGTCCGCGGCGCCGTAGGAACCCTCAAGTTCCACACCAGGGATGGGCAGCGGGGCGTCCTGAATGCAGCCGGTGGAGAAGATCACGGCGTCGTAGTGCTCACGCATGTCGGTCAGGGTGAGGTCCGTGCCGTAGTTCACGTTAGCGAGCAGCCGGATGTCGCCACGCTCTAGCACCTTGTGCAGTGCCTTGGTGATCATCTTGATGCGCGGGTGATCTGGCGCCACCCCGTACCGGACCAAGCCGAATGGGGCGGGCAGACGCTCAATGAGGTCAATGCTGACGTCGAGGTCCGACTTGGACAAAATGTCCGAAGCGTAAATACCGGCAGGGCCGGCCCCGACAATCGCAACCCGCAAGGGGCGGTTAGTGCTCACGGAATTTCTTGCCTCCAGGTAGGGGGTTCTCCCAAGCGAGTGTATGCAGGGTGAGACGAACCACGCCGTCACTCGTCTTAACATTCGGAACGCCGCACTGGGTGGGAGCAGCATCAGCTCGAAAACCGGCACCCAGCGTGCGGTGCCGTTAAGGGCATGGTCAACCTTACGCGCTCAGTGCTGCCCAAGCCCAGAGTTTGTGTGCAATATGCACGACATCCTCACGACTGGCGGATCGAATCCGCCGTCTGCTGTAGCTCTTCCCATACCAAGGTCTGCTGCGCCTGGGCGCAGGTTCCCGTGATCTGTACGAGGTCAACGACGCTGCCGCGATCCACAACTGCTAGGCGGACAGTCTGCAACAGGGCACCACCGCGGGGCTGCGGGAACTCGCCGTCCAACACAAAGCCCTCCACACCTGCAACGGTGGCGGATTCGCGGCGGGTGTACTTATACCGTTTTGCAGCGGAGGCGTTGCGTTGGGCAAGTTCCACCGCCTGCTGCAGGGTGTAAGCGCCACCAAAGCGGGACACCTCAACAATGATGTTCGGAGTGAACTCCCCAGTCGGCATGTGCTTCACCGCACCCAAGTGCACACCCACAGCCACCAAGGGTTCCCACTGCTCTGGCAGCGCCATGGTGAGGCCCACAGGGGCCGGGAACTCATCACTGGGGTAAGTCAGAACTTTTGTCATAATGTGTCTTCTTTCAGGTCAGTTACAGGTTGTCAGGTTCGACGACGTCGGTTCTTACGCCGCTTGCGCCCGCGTGCTCGCAAGGACGCACGCGACAAGGCAGCCCGGAGCCGCTGCCAGAACGCCCCATGCTCCTTCATCACATCGAGTGATTTATCTACGTCTTGCCAAATCCTTTGACTCTCGCGGGCATTGGGCTGGCCAGGGCCAAACACTGCCGCGTCGGCGCGGGTAGCGACCACACTCACGCGTGCCCCCGGGAATTGCGCATCCAACTTGCGGGCAGTCTCCCGCCGGGTTGCGCGCGCATCCGGTGGGATTCTGCGGTCGTGGGCATTGTCAACGATTTCGTCCCAACCGCCAGTGACCCGAGCAAGCGTCGTTGACGAGTGCCGGCGTCGCTTCCGGCGGCGCACCTTCGCGGCGATGATCAACAATGGCGGCAGCAACAGCAACAAAATAGGCACCGCAATTGCGAGCGTCACCAACACAAGGCGACCTAGGTCCACTTCAGTGCCGGACTCATCAAGTGGGGAGTCCACCTCGGGCTGCTCAGGGTCTTCCTTGGGCGGTGTCACCGACTCTTCCGGCGGCGGCGGCGGCTGAATAACCTGCGGCTGCGGTTTGGACTCTTCTTCCGTCTGGTCCTCATTTGGGGTGCGCGTCGTGGGCGGGGTCGGGAAGTACGGCACCCAGCCATGCTCGGCGTAAGCGATCTCCACCCACGCTTCGACCTGCCCCCCGGTGAAGGTCACCTCAGCCGCGCCCTGTTGCTCTTCAGAGGGGATGAAGCCCATCACCACTCGGGAGGGCAAACCTAACTCGCGGGCCATCAGCGCCATGGTCGAGGCGTACTGCTCAGAGTCCCCCACCATCAGCGGCCCAGTCAGCAGTTCGTTAATGCGTGCGGCACCGTGACCTGAAAGGGACGGGCTGTCGCCGTCCGACACAATGCCGTGACTAAACCAACCGTCGTTGGCCAGAGCCTGTTCCAACGCCCGAGCCACAAATGCTGGAGTGGTTGCTGAACTGGCAATGTCTGCGGCCTTAGCCACCACGGAGTCCGGAACGGACTGCGGCGACGGCAACTCAACAGAGGCAGCTTCGGCCTGCGCCAAGACGTCGTCTTCTGGGTACTGCGGCACGACAACCTCTACCTGGTACCGGTCCCCGGTGGCGATGCCACCAGGCAGCACCGCGGCGCCCGTCACATCGTTGTACCGGAAGGCCGTGGCTTGGGCGGCGCTGCGCCGCCCCTGGAACTCCACCTGCGTGGTGTACCCAACGGTGGGAAGCCAAATTCCGCTCAGTTCCTGCACCTCAAACTGCAGCGTTGCACGCTCACCCTGCACTGACGTCGGAATCACTTCACCAACGCGCCGGAATGCACCCGAACCGTCGGCGGTTCCGCTAGCGGCGACGTTCCACACCACGCCATCGAAAGCGTCCATCGTGGCCAACCGCACCAGACCACCATCAGGCAGGCCCTGCACTGTGACCATGTCGGTCTCGTCAAAGTCCTTGATGAACTTGCGGTAGCCGGCCAGCGGGCTGACCTGATCCTTGGGGTCAAAGGGGGGCACAATTTCGTTTCGCAGCACATGCCGAGGCGCGTCACCAGCAATGATTGGGGCACCAAATACGCCACTGCCCAAGCCCACGGCCGCCATTAACGCCAGCATCAGGTACCGCCGCGGCTGCCACCGGCGCAACCGCCAGGACGTCCAAGGAACCAACAGCACCACGAGCACGAGGCCAACGGTCATTGCCAGCGGCGCATCAACTGTGCCGAGCAGAATAGCCAGCACCAAAATAGCCACTGGGATCAGCGCAGCGCTGAGTGTGCGCGCCTTACTGGCCCGCCTTCCCATTCCGGATAGTCCCGTCCCGGGCAGTTGGTCCGTGTGTTCTGGGAAAGCAACGCTCGGCCCTGCGGCAGCCCCCGCGGTCGCGAGCATCCCCGCCCCAGCAGAACCGACCAGCGCAAGCAGGTAGGGCGCAACCAGCACATTGTCGGAGGCACCCAGCGGTGGGATGAGGGTGAGAATTTCCTTCCACACCGTCACCACACCTTCAAGTAGCCCAATCATTGTGTCGGCTGTGGGCACGAAGCCGCCCGTGGTGGTGGCTGGCGCAGCTAGTGGCCCACCGAACAGCAGATAAGTCGCTGCAGTGACTGCGGTCACCGTCAATGGTTGCCAACGTAGCGCGCGCGCCAAAAAGACGATGCCGGCCCCCAAGAGGGCACCGAACACAATGGGCACCAGTGCGGCTCGGGTGCCGTAAACCGGCACCAGCACCAGCAGCGCCAGCACAACGGCGCTGGTCAGCACGCTGACGTCAATGACCCGGTTTCGGAGCACCGGAACTGAACGCGGACTCATCGGCCCACCAACTTGATGAGTAACCGAGGCAGGTCTTTGGCATCACCAATCGTTGCCATGGACAGTTGGCCAATGGTCTGCAAACCAAGTTCAGCGCCAGGCTTACACGACACAAAAACGGTGCGCACACCGGCGGGTATGTGGCGGCCACTGCTGCGCAAGTCCGTTGACGAGGTGGTGGAACCAGTAATCAGCACGGCCATTGACGCCGAGGGCACTGCCAGCGCAAGGGTGTGCGCCAGCGGCCGCACGTCGTCGTCCGCCTCGGCCGCGAACCCAATTCCAGCGCAGCCGTCCAGGAGTCGCGCGGGTGTTTGGGAGAACAACTCTTCACGCCCTGCCAGCACAGTGAGGTCGAGGCCCTCACGGATGGAATGCACCCCGATTGATGCCAGCAGGGTGATGGCCAACTCGAATTCGTCCTCACTGGAAAACTCAGTGGGTTCCGTTGACATGGCAAGAGCCGTATGGGTACGGCGGGTGTCTTCGAACTGCCGCACCATGAGCTTTTGAATGCGGGCACTGGTGCGCCAGTGGATGTTGCGCCGGTCATCACCGGGCACATACTCCCGCAGTGCGTGGAAGGACATGTCATTCTCGGAAATAGTTCGGGTGGCCTCACCCTCGAGGTCCCGCATCAGACCCGCACGCACTCCGCGTAGGGACACCGTTTGGGGGTGGATGAACAGTTGCTGTGAATCGGTCCACTGCACCTGCCGGCGCACCAAACCCAGTGCGTCACCACGCACGGACCAGACCGGACCGACCGTGACAACGGCGCGACGGGCCGTGGGAACCGCAAAGACTTCTTCGTGCTTCGCACCAGCGGACATGCCCGGCAGGGTGAAGCTTGCGGCGCCGGCACCCACCGGTAGCTCGATTTGGGCGGGCAGCAGCCAGCCTTTGCCAACGTTGCGCACTTCAACGCGACCCAGGGCGCGTTCACCCACGGTGACCCGGTTGTCCGCCAGGTCAAGGGACACCGCGTAGGTGGATCTGCCGATGGTGAGCAGAATGGACAGCAGGAACACCCCCGCAATGACCGTTCCACCAACAATGAGTTCTTCCCAGCCGTAGTGGCGCCCCACAAAGATTCCTAGCAGCGCGAACAGCACCATGAGCCACCCGAGGGCAGACACATGGTTGATGAGGTGCATAAGAGGCCGGGCCCACCCGGCTCGTGCCCGGGCTGCCCAGTTCCGCACCGCACGGGCGGCCGTGGGCAACCTTGGGGACTGTGAACTCATGTCAGACGACGCGCTCCACTGGGGGTGGGGTCATAGCGAGCACGTTTTCCAGCACCTGGTTGGTGGTGACACCAGCAAATTCGGCTTCAACATCAAGGATGATGCGGTGTGCCAGAACTGGTTCAACGAGGTCTTTAATGTCGTCGGGGATCACGTACCCGCGGCCCTGCGCAATGGCCCAAACTTTCGCGCAGCGCACAAGGGCCAGGCAACCGCGGACACTGACACCGAGTTGAGTTTGGGAGTCGGTGCGGGTCGCTTCAGCCAGACGCGAGACGTAGTCCAAGACGGCGTTATCGACGTGGACTTCAGCCGCCAGGTCCGCCATGTCGCCAATAGCTTCTGTGGTGATGAGGGGTTTGAGCGCCAGGGTGCGGTCACGCTCTGCGGAGCCGGCAAGGATCTGCACGGTGGAGTTGTGATCGGGGTAGCCGATTGACGTTTTGATGAGAAACCGGTCGAGTTGGGCTTCGGGAAGTTTGTACGTTCCCGCCTGCTCAATGGGGTTCTGGGTGGCGATCACCATGAATGGGCGCCCTGCAGAGTGTGATTCGCCGTCCACGGTGACGCGAGACTCTTCCATCACTTCAAGCAGCGCGGACTGGGTTTTTGGTGACGCACGGTTGATCTCATCTGCCAACACAATGGACGAGAAAATCGGGCCCTTGTGGAACACGAACTCGTTCAACTGCTGATCGTAAATTGTCACCCCGGTGACGTCCGACGGCAGCAGGTCGGGGGTGAACTGGATGCGGTTGTGTGTGCCCTGAACGGTTGCCGCGATGGCGCGTGCCAGTGAGGTCTTACCCGTGCCGGGTGCGTCCTCAAGGAGCAGGTGCCCCTCGGCGAACATTGCTGTCATCGCAAGGCGCACCGTGTGGTTCTTGCCCAGAACGGCCTTGCCGACGTTGTCAACCAGTGCGGTGAAAGTCTCCGAGAACCACGCGGTCTGTTCAGGTGTCATAACGTGTGCTGCTTTCTCAGTTGAATCAAACGGTTGATACGTCCGGACGCAAACAAGTCACGGGCAGGCAGTAACGCCCCCGCAGACTCTAGCCGTCAGCAGGCGGATCAGGCTCAGCGAGTGTCACGGGCGGGATGGTGATGGTGGCTTCGCCCGCGGTGCCTGAACCAATCGCGTTCACTGCGCGGACCTTCACAAAGGCTGTCACCGGATCAGTCGTACCGCTAGGGAGGTTGATCTTTTCGGAGAGACCGTCACCACCTACGGTCTCCCAGTTCTGAACAAGGACTCCATCAATGGAGTACTGCATCTCATATCGCGTGATATTCCTGCCGTTGTCATTCGGCGGTGTCCAAGAGACAGTGGCCGACCCAGGAGCAGTTTTCGAGGTGATGCTCGGAGCGGCGGGGGCCCTCGGTGCCTTCACAACGACGGTGCGTTCCTGCCACTCGCTCACGCCTTGACTGTTGCGCGCTCTGGCTTTGACGAGTACGTCACCGCCGTCGGAAATCCCGCTACATTGCACCCCGGTACCTGGAGATGCTTCTCCTGAACAACGATTCTTATGGCCCACGACTTCGTACTCAATGATCTGTAAAGCAGATCCACCGTCATTGCGCCCGGTCAACGTGAACGACAGGGTCTCAAGAGTCTCGCCGTTTGAGTTATCAATTGCAGGCTTCTGCGGGACTGTCACCGGGGTGGTGCTTTCCGTAGTCGACCAATCACTCTTCATGTCTTTAGCGTTAATTGACCGGACCTTGGCCCCGACTAATTCTCCACCTGGCAGTCCTGCAACAGTGTGCGAGGTGCTGCCGACGGTGACGGCGTCCCGGCCCTCAACCTTAATTTCGTAACCCTGGATAGACACCCCGCCGCCATCCGGCTGGCCCCAACTGAAAGTCACCGACCCGTCCCCATAAGACCGGACGCCACCATTAGCCTGAGCGCGGAGACCGCTCGGGGTATCCGGCACCGTCCAGGTTTTGGTGCTCGTCGAGCGTGCCTGCGATTCTCCTGCCTTGTTCGTGGCCGTCACCGTAAAGGTGTAGTCCACCCCGTTCTGAATCGAGAAAGCCGAATGGGCGGTAAAGGTCCGCGAGCGCTCATCAGGTGAGAGGCCGGACTTACGCCACGTGCCGTTGCTACCACCGGACGCAGTCAGTGTGTACGTCACCGGTGCGCCATTGTTATCAGACGTAGCAGGCCAACTGACGACAATTTTGCGGCTGCCTTCGCCGGAGGCAGTGATGGATGCGGGCGCAACCGGGGATCCGACCGGGGTTTCGCGGGCGGACCAATCACTCCACCCACTGTCACCTTCGGCGCTGTTGTGTGCCTTGACCTGCACCCGGTACTCGCGGCCGTTGCGCAGACCCGCGAAGGTGTGGCTGGTTGATGACGTCGTGACTGTGGCTGGGCCACTGTCCGGTGCGGGACTGATCTGCAGGGTGTAACTGCTAACGGAAGAACCCGGACTGTTCGGCGTCGACCACGTGGTGCGCAGTTCGCGGTCACCGAAGGTGACCTGCGGGGCCTGCGGCCGGTCCGGAACTTGGTCCGGGCGGGCCTTAGCTGAGGCGCCACTCATTGGGGACCAGCCGACGTCGTTTTGGGCTCGGACGGAGAAGGTGTACTCAGTGTCGTTGGTCAACCCATCAATGGAACACGTGGTGCTGGCACACGATGTCGTGCCTCCGCCTGGGTTTCGAGTCACCTCGTAGCCAGTAATCGGCGAAGCATTATTGGCTGGAGCGTCCCAGGACAGCACCACGGTGCGGTCCCGCACTTCACTGATGCGTGGGGCCCGTGGAGCGTCGGGAACTGAACGCACCTTGACTTTGACGCGCCCTTCCACCTCACGGGATACATCATTTGTGACGTCTCGGACCCGGAAGCGCACGCTCATTTCACCGATGAAGTTTTCGGCCGGCACAATGGCAACTGCTGAGGACGTTGATGACGCCGTGCCCGCCCCCGGAGTTTCCACCGTCACCCCGGTAACTGTCAGGGGACTGCCCGGGTAGGGGTTGTACGCATCATTGAGCACATCGACGGTGCTCGTCTTGCCACTGACGCCCTCAACGGTGACGTCGTTCACCCGCGGAACTTGCCTGGTGCTGGCACTAGCCCGGAACTCCACCTGACCAGCAACGGGAGTCGTGCCGCCGTAATTCACTGCGATACCGACCGAACCCAGAGTGCCGCGCTGGGTTGCTGCGTTAGCTCCAATGGACAGAGTAGAGCCGCTCAGCGTTGCGGTGAACCCGGATGGGGCCGCAGACGTGAGTTCGTAGGTGTATTGCTCCAGATCCCCCGATTCCCCCTCAGGTCCGAGCGTCATCTTGCTCAGGTCGACCATTACCGGTGCTTCTCCCTGGGCGGCTTCAATGAGACTCGGCTGGAACCGCGGTGGGAAAGCCTCCGTGGAATACACGGAAATAGGCAAGGTCAAAGTCTTGCGTCGTCCCGCAGCGTTGGACTCCGTGGAGCCATCGGTCACTTCAAAGGTGATGGACGCCGGCCCCGCATAGGTCTTCTCCGACACGAACCGCACAGTCTTATCGTTGACCACCAAGGATGAGCCATCCGATTTTGTGGCAGAGACCCGACGGTCTTCAGTCAGCAGTGGGCTCCGGCCAGGTGCCACCTGCACGAACTCTTCGAGATCGAGCACGAGTTCGGCACCGGACGCCACCTTCAGTTCCCGCGTTTTTGGACGCAGCATCGGTGGGAAGTCACCCAGGGCCGGCACTGTAATGAACGCATAAGTGCCGACGTCGTTGGCTTTGGGGTTCGTATTCGTCAAGCGGTACGGCACCGTGCGGCTGGTGGGTCCCAACTGCACCAACACTCTCTGTGTTCCCGTCACCTCTGCAATACCTGCCTGCGAGGACGGCACGCTGACCGCCAAGTCACTCAACGGACCCGAGGGGTTCTCCGCAACAGCGAGGACATCAACCTCAACGGCCGCCTTATCCAAAGTTTCTAACGGCGACACCACCACGTCATCGGCAATGGGTGGCAGCACTACGGCATCCCGGGTCACATACACCGTCAGCACCGCTGAGGCTTGGGAGCCCCGATCGTTGCTCACCCGGTACACAATCTGGAAGATGCCTTCCTTGTCCGTTTCCACCACGACGCGGCGACCCTGCACACTCGCGCGTACCCCCTCGGGGACCTCAAGTTCCTCAGACAACTCCAGTTCTCCGCCACCGGGATTGTCATCATTGACCAGCACGCGAACTTCGACGCGCTCCCCCGGCTGCACCGTCACCTCGTCGTCGTGCGTCACAATCGGCAACGGCTCCGCAGACCTTTTCGCAATTCCCACCCGAATAGTGGCAGTGGCACGCTGCCCCACCCAGTCCTCAACGGCGTAAGTAAACGTGTCGGTGCCAAACTCCCCAGGGAACGCCTCGTACTCCAAGTAGTCAGCGCCCACCGCAACAATGCGGCCCTTCTCGGGTGCAGTAGCTTCACCCAACAGCTGTACGCCGTCGCCGTCGTCGTCAATTCCCAGCAGCGGGACCTGAATTCGCACGGCTTCCCCGTCAAACACCCGGGCTGTCAGGTTTCGCGGTCGCGGCGGGTCCTTCTTTTCCGCATCGGACGCACGCACACTAATCGTCAATTTTGCCGAGGTGCTGTTCCCCGCCGAATCCGTCACCGTGAAAATTGCGTGCGCCGTCGTCGGCTCCGTCGGCGCCTGGTACCGCAACAAATCCCCCGAGACGAACAACAAACCAGCGGTAACGTTCTCAGCTAGTTCACGATCCAACGCAATGTCATCGCCGTCAGGATCACTAGCAAAGTCAAGCACCGGAATGGTCACCACACCGCCGGTGCGCACCGAAACCTCAATGTCCTGCACAATCGGCGGCCGCTGACCTGAGGCTGGCGGAACCGGGTGCACCAGCACCTCACCACGGGCCTCAAACGCCCCGTTCGACACCACGTACTCAATCAGTTCAGGTTCTTCTAACACCCGCTGAGAAGAGATACGCAGCATCCGGTGCTCCAGCACTGAGATGCGCAGCGGAGAGTCCGGGGCAGTGGTTGCTGAAACCAGCACCAATACCCCGCCGTTTGGATCCTGATCATTAGCTAAGGGGTCAATGGTGACCTCGCCGCCAGCCGGCAATAAGGCAATATCTCGAACAGCAATGGGCGGCAATGGCTCGTCAGGCCAATCCAAAACATCTATACGTGCCAACCCGGTGGCCTGCTGCGTCGACGTCGACACCACAAAAGGAATGTAATACGGTCCCTGCCGGCCCGCGGTGAACTCAAAGGTTCCCGCCTCACTGTCCATCGTCACCTCAGTGCCATCAATGGCGTCGACCCCAGCCAGCCGCGCTGGCTCCCGCGATGCACTGCGCACATGCGCCAAGACGTCGACCTCAATGGTCTGATCCACATAAGCAATGGCATGAACCGGGTCAATCTGCGGCACCAGCGAACCCGCCGGGCGCACATCGACCGTGACTTTGCCCTTAGTGGTTTCGATGCCATCTGACACCTGTACGTCAACGGTGTGCCGGCCCAACTTCTCGCCGTCGGCCAAGAACGTCATAATGCCGTCCGGGCGCACGCGCACAGTACTCTCACCAGTTGTCACACCGCTGATCAACTGCATGTCGTCGCCATCAGGGTCAACAAAATCAGCCAACACGTTGATTTTGACCGAGGCTCCGAGCTCAACTTCAGCCCCCGTCTGCCGCACCTGCTTCGGTGGCCGGTTCGTGCCATCGGGAGCAACCGTCAGCGTCACCGTCGCCGTCGACGGCGCATTCACCTTGCCGCCATCAGAAATCGCGTACGTAAACGACACCGAGCCCTTAGCATCTGGCTCTACCCGAACTTGAAGCGCCCGGCCGCCATAAATGGACTCCACCTCACCGAAGGACTCCGGAATCTGCTCAAACTCCGAAACGGCGATGATGCCGCACTCCGCCGCGATGTCGTTGTCCAGCACATTCAGCACCGACATGCGGCCCGAACGCACCCCAATCTTGTCGTCCCTGGCCTCCGGGGCTGACGAAATCTCTGAGCACTCCGCCAGCAAGTTCTGAGTGGTTTCCACCTCCTCAGAGATGTCCTCAGTGTC
>RCNJ01000208.1_pt1 | contig 40871 bp, 30 predicted proteins | sample 2041171 | NCBI WGS metagenome assembly RCNJ01 (sample SAMN09708213, study PRJNA481090) | feces metagenome | biome: feces | host: Pygoscelis adeliae | place: Antarctica: Rookery Lake | collected 2010-03-01 | reverse complement strand
GGGGCGGGGGGGGGTGCGGTGTTAGGTGAGGCCTTGTGTGTAAGGAAGAGTCGTGCCATTGCATCTTGAAGGGCTGTGACTGTCGCATATGGGGTGAGGGCTGGGAGGTGGAGGTGTTGGAGGACCGGACGGGCGGCCATTGTTGCGGTTTGCCCTTCGTGTTAACGAGGAGAATGTGTCGTTGATCAAATGGGCAGGATCTGATGTCTAGGGGATTGCTGATATGGTCAGATTTAGTATCCAAAATCAACAGTAATCGTAGAAAGGTAAATTAGCTAGGAAGGTTGCTGATCAATACTCGCAAGGCTGGATGTCGAGGCATAAAGTTGCCGAGAGTCTACAGCCTCGTGCACGGATGTCATAGCTGTGGTTCAATTGAGGCAGACCTAGCCGGAGGTTTACATGTCGTGGGATGTGCAAGAATAAGCGATGATGTTGAGCGGTTTGAGCAGCATGAACGGGTTGCGGGCAAACGGCGCGAGTTTGATGAGCACGACAGGAGGACTCGGAGCATCAATTCCAAATCGTGAAGATATAGAATCATGAACAGAGGATAATCGAAGCACAGCTCGAAGAGACGTCAGAATTGACCTGCCACGCCCATTGTCAGCTGATAGCGTAGCACCGAGAGGCTGCGCGAAATGTACACGTGTGAGATGGTATAAAACACACGCTATGCAAGGTTCATTGTCATTCTTGTATGGACACTTATACCCTACCCATTTTCCCGCTTCATAACTCTCTTCTTACAAGCTCACAGGCTTTCGCCTCCTCCTTTCCTCATCCCAATCATAATAGCCCATACAGTATCCTTCCCCCCAAACGCCATGCATGGAAGAAAAGCACCCTACTCGCCGCCGCTGAATGTATAGCTATCATGCTCATAGAAACGTAATTATAACAAAGGAAAGTGAGTCGCTACACGCTGATGTGTCGCTAAACGATTGTTCTAGTTCTGTGTCTCTCCTTTCCTCTTGTGCTGATTTTGAAGTTGTTAAAAGGCGTGAGTGAGAGGGGAGCTCGAGAATTGATACATTAGAAAGAGTCCACGCGATCGACCTTTTGGAAGCCGCCGTTGAGATAAGTCATAAGACCTAATCCAAGCAAGACGACTCCGAGCATCGATGCATATGGCGATGTAGAGGCGAGGACGTTGGACTCTGCTGGCGGATAGGTTTGCAATGCCGTGGCGATTTCTGACACGGTATCCTTGATATCCGAGGCGCACACGACGATGCCGTTTGGAAGCTTCTCGTCCATGGCATCCTCAAAATCTAGGTCGTTGTCTGAGTCGTTCTCGACATCTGCCTTCCCCTCGTGGTGCTTCTTAGTGGCCCTGTCATTCGTCGCAGACTTCTTGACACGTCTTGCCTCTTCGTCATCTCGTATCTTCTGCACCATCTCCGCCAAAGTCTTCCTGGTATCATCGCTCTCTTGTTCAGCGTTCTCTGCCCTTTGACGATAGGTCTCCATTTGCTGTTTCATCTCTCTCATCTCAGCCATCATCAGCTCGAGCTTCTCTTGCAGCCTCCTAGCTTCCGCACCCACGGTTTCGGTCTTTTTCTCGTCTATGCCGTTAATGGTCTCATCCATAGGGCCATCAACGTCAGCTGTAAAGTCCGGTAGTGGGTTGAAAGCGTCGTCGACGACACCACACTCCTTCACAAAGCCGTTGATATGGATGCCCTTGGACGACTCGTTCTCGAGCTTCTTCGCCAGCTCCTCAGCTTCCCTTCTAGCTTCTCTTTCTTGTTTCAACGCCTCTTCTAGCTCGCGCATGCGATCGCCTTGACTCTCGATCTCTTTCTTCGCTGTTTTCAATGCCTCCAGTAATGACACGACCTGGCTGGAGTTGTCTTGTTTTACTGGCGAAGTAGTTTGCGATCTTGGCCTCTCGGTATTACTCCTCTTCAAGCTTGCATCTCCTGTTTGATGTCGTGCAGGTGCGTCTGGCTTTGCTGGTAATGGCTGCTGCGGCGGCGGAGCTGGCGGATCTGAGAATCTATTGACCACCGCATCCATCTGGACGACAGGTTGGCCGTTGCTCATGAAAGAAGCTGGCTTTGATTGCGATTCTTCAATCCTGTCCTTCTCGTTGAAGTCTGAACTGCTGACCAAGGTTTCCATGAATTGGTCTGCACTAGCAAGATCATGTGCCACAAGTCTTGCTTGACGCATCTCATGCTAAAACACGTTAGTTTGTTCCTGCTGCGAATGACTTCCTGGCTGTCCACTTACTGTTAGCCTCTTGACGATCGCCTCCGTCGTTATTGGCGTCAACCAGAAGTTCATAGGCCGCTGTTGCACAGGCCCAGCCATTTGCATTGCATTCGCGCGTGGGTTGCCCTGGATCGTGCTTTGTGTATTCGTCCGTCCTCTCATTATCGGATTCTGAGGTTGCATCATCGTCCCGTTCGCAGGATCCAAATCGCCAAAGCTCATGTCCATCACATTATTCGTAGCTCCCAGGAAGCCTGCATGCTCCACTTTTGCTGCAACCTTGTGGTGCACCACTGTTTTTTGGTCTTCGCTCACAATATCGATACCAAGCTCAAGATGGTCGCCCGTCTGCAGTTCGTGTGGCTCGGAGTCCCTATTTTCCGCAGACAGTCGTGTACCGTTGACAAATGTACCATTCGACGATCTGACATCGCGAATCCATATCTTTCCGCTCCTCTCTGCCCAGATCTCTGCATGTTGGCGAGACAGAACTTTCGAGTCGAAATATCCATTCGTAGCGGTCGGTACTGTCTTGGCATTTGTCTGTCTGCCAATACGCAGATTATCTGGGTAGTATGGAACGTTTATGGTCTTGCGCTCGAATGTGCCGTTTTGCGATAGCAGGTACAGCATCGGCGTAGTCTCTGTTGGTTGTGCCCCTGGACGCGCTCCATTCTGCTGTTGTGTGGGTGTCTGAGCCTGCTGGGACGGGAGCACCGAGTGCTGCTGCATCTGTGACATCGACGACGATGCTGACACGCCGTTCGATTGTGGTCGTGCTGCCGAGACGCCAGCAGTCGGTTCTGCTTTACTTATGGGCCAAGGCTTGTTGGCGTCTCGTTGAGGCTTCTTGCGATGAAAGGTGTTACTGTTTGGATTGCTGCCAGGCTCGCTGATGGGTGTCAAAGTGCCGTTTGGCTGACCAACGACATTGGTGACTGTACCAGAAGACGAGGTCGAAGAGTTTGACGAAGGTGAGGAAGAGTTCTGGCGCTGAGCACTCTTTCGAGGCATGAATGTCGAAGAAACTTCGTTATCCATCGAATTGAGCATATGCTGACCATTAGAACTCCATCCTTGCCGCGAATGAGGTTGCTGAAAGTTAGGCGGGCTCGCAACAGCCGTCATTTGTGTTCTTGCGACGTGGATGCGGGTCCAAAATGTCTGGCGTACTGGGTGGATTTATGGCTATCGTGTGGCGACGTAATCGCGTCTATCGCTCGGCGGGTTGCGACTGTGCGGAGCACTTAGATGAGGGTATCAGTTTTGCCGTTTCTCTTACATTAATCTCAAGTCGTAACCTGAAAGAGTATGCCAAAGGTGAAAGTTTCTGGGCGAGTCGCTGAATGTTGGTCAGCTTGCAATTGTCGGTGCGACGTCAAGTGCCAGGGACAGTGTGACGCCCAAACAGTAGTATAGAAGACGGCGGAGTCTTACACGCAAGTGCAAATTGGGTGTTTCTAGTCGTTATGATGGTCACGGTCGTCGTCAAGCAGCTGGGTGTGGTTTATTTGTCCTCCCCGTTGTTGCTTCAACGGGTCTGGAAGATGAGGTCCGCCAAGACGCAGCAGTCGCCAACCGAAGTAGGGATCATGAAAGAGTAACTCCTCTTGAGGCGAGCTCAAGGCAGCTTGCAGGAACGTCGTGTGTCTCACGATCTTTTCTTTGGAATTCTTATTCTTTATTCGTCGCTTAGTTAGCTTAGATATCGTAATTAAACAAATTATCTCTTATCATCAAACTGTCCCTTTTTGTGGGGTTTGAACCTCTGTTTTCAACTTAGGCGCTTAATGCACGTGGAGGGCGCGCTTTTGTGATGTTCCAGAGAGCTTGGTGTGCAAGCTTCAGTGGGCAAGGTGGCACATGGACACAATGTGGTCCGAGCGCCATACACGGCTGCGGTGCCTCTGATCACCGCTCCGACGAGGTTGTCCCCGGCCTTACAGAATAATTGACGACGGCGACGCCTCCAAACACTGATCATTCAACGATTATAATCCATAACAAATCGCAATAATGCCTGTTCCAGCCGGAATGAACATGGGTGGCCCATCCACATGGGATAAGCGTAAGTTTTACTTCCAATGTTTGAGACAAAAGCAAATACTGACTGTTTTACAGTGAAGATGGGCGCAATGATGGGTGGAAGTAAGAAGAACCACCGGAAACTCTCACCCAGGGATATATATTGACCAAGCTTCTAGCTGTTGGATCTATCATGGGCTTCATCTTCGGTATGCAACTAGTACATCGGGCGGCGCATTGGCATTCTAACACAGCTTAGGAACCGTCAACATTATGAGATATGGTGCTGGACCAAACGGTGTTATGCGCTCCTTGGGCCAGTACATGTTGGGATCTGGAGTAACCTTCGGGTATGTTGTTCAGACTGCGTCCAAGATAGCAGCTTTTGACATGTATACAGTTTCTTCATGGGTATCGGCTCTACCATCCGTCAGGACAGCTCCCCAATCCTCGCTCAGACCTACCTCCACGCACACCGCACCCCATTCGTCATAGCCAGAAACAACTTGCGTCCTCGCTCTGCATAAGCCTATCGATCTTGTATATAAACGGAGTTAAAAAGGAGGGTGATGAACAATATCTATGTATAAGGAATAAGCGATACCACGGGTATGGCCACTCTAGTTGAGTAATGAAAACTTACGAGTGGATTACTATATACTTCTTATTCTAAATGATCTTTATTTGCTATTGCCCTTTTTTCTCGGAAATCCCGCTAAGTTCTGGTCTTAGGATCACCACGTTGATGCTGTACAGGCTTAACCAGCTGGCCTCGAGCGGGCTGGCGAGGTGAAAGACCGACCGTGATTGAGTTTATTGATAGACGCATTTTTTGAATCTACATCTTCATCATCTCGCCTCGCTGTTAACTGGTTATTGTAGCTTTACAGGCGCCACCACTGGCGCCGTCCCACGGAAACGACATCGATTTCAATCTTTCCGGAGGGCTGTGGCCAGGGAAAACCGGTTGGCAGTCACGGCCGTCCCGCAGGGGTTGTTGACGATTTGGGGAGGCACGGCGGCGTCTATACCTTCGACCCTCCCATCCCAATCTTTTCCTCCTGGTTTCTCCCAACAAACATCACCACACAACACTGCGAACAACCACAGCAACTTCAACAACACTCTCATGAGGGTATATACACTCTCATCACTGCTTTAACGCAATTATGCGTCCAAGAATTTGTATGATCTGGCACTTGGCCTTGAGCCCAGCCATTGCCCGCCCAATTCGTACGGTGACACTCGACGACGTCACAACAATGGGGTACACGACTACCACCGAACTCCACTTGATTGTCGAGCGTTTCGTCGACTTTCGTCGCCTGCCTGCTGTTCCTGAGCTCGTTGTGTTTCCATGGGACCTCAGATTGAACGCCCACTACCCAGATCCGGCTCCAACCCCTCTCGACCCGCCAATTGCTACAGTCGTTCAGCCAACTGCCACCACAGAGCTCCCGGCGGCACCAGCCTCTGCCATGGCACTTACACGCCGCGACTCCCAGATGATAGGCAAGATCGAGGTGCGTCACTTGGTGTGGATCATAGTCTTGATCGCACTGGCCTTCATTCTCGCTATCGCCTGGAAGAGGATGATCAACGGCGTGACCAGATTGGAGGTAGAGAGGATGCATAACCGCGCCGAAAGACTTGAGAGAGAAGCCGAGGAAGCCGAACAAATGCGTCAAGTCCGGGTGCTCGAAGAGGCCGCACTCGAGCTGGATGAGCGCCCAGGAATTCTGCAGCCAATGACACCAGAACCGGCGCAAGAGAACAACGCACTAGGGCCTCCAGTCAGACAGCGCACCATATCGCCAAGTCGCCTCGAGCCAGTCCAATACGGCGTCGCCAATCGCCCAGGCACACCATTCCCAGATGACTTCTAACGACCATAAACCTTGTCTAGCGCACACCCGTACGAATTCTGGGCTCGCGACGAAACCAAGCGTCGCCATATAGTTTTCATCGATGACCAGCAACAAAGACGCCTCTCTAACGGTCCCTCCCGCGGATCCTCCTCCTTCAGCAGTTGAGGCCCATTTGGGATGATCGTCCGCGACTCACTCGAGGCTCGTGACCCACTAGTCGCCCGCGACTCTCTCGATGCTCCTCAAGTTAACCCAAATACTCTCCGCGACCTCACCAATGCAGAAGTCTGGACTCTCACGTGCGTCCTCTTACAGCAGCGAAGGACCATCTGGCTTATGGATGCGCGTCTCCAGCGTGCGTCGTCCAGTTAGCCCCTACCCGTTCGATGATTCTCCACGCCGAAGCTCCAGCTTCATTCGCTCCCACGGTCCTTCATCCAACAGTCGCAGACCATCGAGATCTTTCGCCTACGACGTGATCCCTTCGCGGCGGCATCCCAGTTCTTTCCCACCCTGGATTGTCCGTCGGACGCGCCTCCTCCGCAATCAACAGCGCCGGACCATCGAGACCAACAACGCGCGACTTCATGGACATCGCCGATGCAGCCCGCCGCCAGACAGACTACCGCACTTCCCTCGAGACTGACTTCAGCTTCGTCTGAGACAACATCACACTTTCGCTCACGGACATCGAGGCCCAGGTCGAACGCGTTGACAGGTCGCGTCCATCGATGTTCACACTGCCACCAGTCATGGCCCACGCCACCCATTCTGAATTGGCGAAGGCGGAAAATGCAACTCAGACGATGATGGGAAGGAAGTCGAGATTCGAGGACAAGTAAGCGATCCATGTATGTGACTGTAATATGGATGAGACGATGGATGAGAAGCTAAAGATGATAAAGCAGGACACTACCACGACGACTTCGATGACCAAGATGACCACGATCAATGAGACGAACACGAAGCATTGGCAATAATGAACGATTGATCGGATGGATGGAGGAATCGAACAAGACGGTGACGCTTTTAGGCGCAGGCGCACATAAGGCGGGAAACAGCTTTGCTAAGAAGCAGATGAAGTTGGATTTTCACGGCCCTGGGCGCAGACAAATGCGATGGAGGATCTGGGCCAGGTGATTGGGATTGCTTGCTTGATATTGTGAAAGTGCAGACAGATGTTATCTTGCCTTTAGTGAGATGTTTACGCAGTTAGATTTGCACGGAAAACAAAATGCGAATAAATGTGACAAAAATAAACCTCAGTCTAGTGCTATGTCGTTGAAGTTGTGGCCAATCGCTATTCGTTCGTGTGGCAGAATAATTGTGCTGTGGCGCACGTCAGCATGATGTTGCGCAGTGAATCTCTCTGTCTTTGATCTCGATTGCCCTACAAACATCAGAACCTTCGAGATCACGATTGGAGCAAGTTACTATATCTGGTCATCTGTGCTTCGTTCTGAGCGACACCCCAACGCACGCCCACTGCCCAAATCCACGACAGCCAAACTCTCGTCCTTATCGCACCTCAGCTTCCTTATCTACGACGTCAAGGTATCTTCAGCTCCAGGCAGCTTCGATACTACACAACACAAGCTTTGCATCTCACAACCTGGCCAGCTTCCTCAGACGCCTCAAACAGCTCGCCGCCCGAACACCTCTATAACTCTCCACCTCCTTCGCAGCCATCTCACCAACGACCATGGGCCAAGACTCCTCCGCCGCTCTGACACCCGACGCACCCGCCAAGACGCTTCAGGACCGCACACTCGAGTCCTTCGCCTTGCACTTGAAGAACAGCAAACGCATCATCGTGCTCACCGGCGCCGGCATCTCCACCTCGGCAGGCATCCCAGACTTCAGATCTCCAGAGACGGGATTGTACTCGAACCTCGCGAGACTCGATCTCCCGTACCCTGAAGCCGTCTTCGATATCTCGTTCTTTAGAGAGAACCCGTTGCCGTTTTATATGCTGGCTCAAGAGCTGTATCCGGGTAAATACTATCCGACTATATCGCATGCGTTTATTGCTTTGTTGGCGAAGAAGGGGGTGCTGAAGATGCTGTTTACGCAGAATATTGATTGCCTTGAGCGTCGTGCGGGTGTGTCTGATGAGTTGGTCGTGGAAGCACATGGATCTTTTGCTCATCAGCATTGCATTGATTGCAGTGCGGAGTTTCCACAGGAGGAGATGGATGAGTTTGTCACGATGGGCGATGTTCCACATTGCCATGAGTGTAATGGTTTAGTGAAGCCGGATATCGTGTTTTTCGGGGAGCAGCTGCCGAAGAGGTTCTTTGATACTACTCCTGTCGCGTCAGAGGGGGATGCTATGATAGTCATCGGCACCAGTCTGACTGTGGCGCCTTTCTCGCATCTGCCAGAATATGCCATGGACGGCACACCAAGACTCCTCCTGAACATGGAGCAAGTCGGCGGCCTGGGCAGCAGACCAGACGACGTCCTCCTACTCGGCGACTGCGACAGCGGGATCTGCAAGCTCGCGGCCGAGCTCGACTGGCTCGAGGAACTCCAAGTACTATACAAAGAGGTTGGAGGACCAAAAGCACAAACACCAGCATCACCAGTTGAGGACAAGCGTTCCAAGGACGAGGTTTTGGAAGATGAGATTCAAAAGCTCACAGGCGAAGTCGATCACGCACTCAAGATTAGCAACGGACATAAAAGTTGGCTGGAGAAGCATCTTAGCAAGAAGAGTGCCGTTACGGGCGGTCCATATTACGAGGCTGATGATGTTGAGGGGACGCAGAGGATGCCGGCTGCTGATACCATAAGTCAAGAGACGAAATCCTATGTTGCGGATCTCGAGGCGGCTGATACTCCTAATAGCTCCGAGGCTTCGCCAGCCGACCCATTGACCAAGCCACCGCGTCATAATGAGACTTTGGCGACTAAGCAGGTAGATGATTATGCCACGCAGGACTTGCCAAGTGCTGTGGCGAAGGCGAGGATTGGTGACCAAGAAGAGATTACAACCGGTTTGTCGGCCACGAATATTACGCCGTTGAGCCAAGTTGACGGTGCGGGTAGTACTGATGGGAAGGGGATCTTGGAGCCGAGACCAACGCCCTTTGGAACCAGTCCGTCAGAGACACCAAGGGAGTCCGTCGCCGAAGAAGTCTGCTTGCCCAGGGACTACAGCCAGCCAAAACGCCAGGAAGGGCAAGGAGAAGAAAAGAAGGAGGGCGGAGTTGGTAAGATATCTGGAGAAAAGGCAGAAGTTGGGCAAGTGAAGCAGGAGCTTCATGTTGATCCGGTTAATGCTGACAAAGACAATGTCGAGAGTTTTAAGCCTAGTGAGAGATTGTAGAACAAGCTCAATCATCATTCATCAATTCCATTCCCGTATGTAGCTTATAAGTCAGATATCCATTCACATTTGGTACCTACTAGTACTTCTGTTGTTGGTAGTTTGACATCATGGTGGGAGTATAATGCAGTCAACGACGCAAACACGGCAGTTTTGGCTTTCCCGCTAAAACTAGTTGCATCTAATGCGTGGTGAGAACAATGTGATAAGTGATAACTTTTCGTCTGTACCTGGAATTGCTACCGTAGCTAGCTCTGTTTATTGTCATCACTATTTGCTGGTGCCTTTAGCCATATCAACACTGACGATGCTCCTGGCATCTCAGCTTCCGTCACTTCGCATTAACCAGTGAGTTTGGTTCGTGGCCTTTTGCTAATTTATTTTCAAGTGACAACTGAGCTTCGATTCATGATCACCGCCTAACGCAAAGATCACTCCTAATAACCCATTTCTCCCCTTTAGTTACCTCCCGTCCCTCATGTAACATGCATTCGTCGCCGTGCCGATGGAGGAGCAGCATACCCGTGTCGAGCTCCACAGCCACTTCTTCCAGCGGCTTATCTCTTTTTTTGAATGTCAGGTCATCAGGATCAGGGTAGAAGACTGTTTGCCCGCCTTCGCAGTCTGTCGTTGAGGAGGTGAGGTAGAGGAGGAGTGTCCATGTGGTTTTGGCGGCTATTGAGGGGGTTGAGGAGGTGGGTGGGAGGAGGATGTTGTTTGATTCATCATCTCAAATACATTAGCTTAGCCAAAACAAAAGGTGAAATGCCAAGATAACTCACAGTGTTGGTCGAAGTATTGGCCTTCGGTGTAGCGGTAGATGCGTATAGAGGGGTTGAGACCTATTACTTCGCCGCCCCTTTTTGATATTAGTATGACCTCCGCACTCGGCTTTCATTTTTCATTTTTCATTTCCCTCTCCTTGTCGAGGTCTAGACTTCTATCCCATGTCTTCGAAATGCCACCAACCACAACCCTATCGCAGGAATGCATCACACATGGCAATACATACCACAACTCCCGCCTCTCGTCCTCCGTCATCCTCTCTCCGCTCTCACCATCCACACCATCCTCCCCACCGCACACCAGCTCCCTCAACCCCGTCTCAATCCACAACCGATTAGCCAAGTTCACATCCTCAATTTGGAACCTATCATTAACCCTCACAGCATCACCTTTCTTCGGCTTTCCAGGCGTAGTAACCAGCGGTAACGTCTTCAGGAAGTTTACGTATGTTTTGCAGAGCGTGGAGGTGAAGAAGTTGCGGGCGACGACTATTTGGTTGGGTACAATATTCTCTAATCGCAGGGATTGAGGGGGGAGGAGAGGCTTGAAGGGTGGCCAGTCTGGTTTGGGTGGTGTGGAGGAGGGCTTGGCCCCACGAGTTTTGAGGGCGGGTTTGGCTTTGGGCATTTTGGGTGTGATGAAAGCGGCTGGATTGGGTCTTTGGCAATTAATCGCGCTCTTTGAGGCTCAATCAAGATGTTCTGGAAATAGTCGCTTCTAGCCTTCTTTGTGGCTGGACTGCCGCGTGGAATGTGAAACGAGGTGGGGAGCTGGAGCTTGATGCCCGCTTTCGACTAGACTGTCGGATAACGATAACCTTAATCGAACTTCTCAGCTCTTTGAGCACAACTCACGGCATCAACAACAACAAAGCATTTCGGCATCACCTGTATGCAAGCCTAGCTATTTAGATCCATTCAAGGCTTTGATGTCTAGGTCAATGACTCGACTTCAGCAAAAGATGCTTCATCTCAAAGCTATATCGAGTTCCGATCGCAGCCCTCGTGTCTTGGTGGGTCTTGGTGGCCGGTAGACGCATAGAATGCTCCAAAGAACCACTCTCGTGCAGATCGTGGCCGGCGCGGCCTCCCAGGAATGCTATCGTCGCCACAGGCCGCCCACAGCTAAGTATTCCCGCCTCCATATTTCACGTGTTTAGTGTTCAAATACTCGTTGCTCTTCCCTTCTATTCCTACTTCAATCCTCCCCGTTGATTCATCACCACAAAGTAGAGACTCGAAGTCAAGCTTTTTACATCTGTTCGTTTACTCTTCGCTGGCCGAATACTCTACACTCATAACTATCCTTATCCAAAGAAAACTCGTCACGCCTCAAAACATCCTCACCACAAACAGAATGCACTACACCACCTCCCTCATCACCGTCTTAACGGTCCTCAGCACTGCACAAGCAGCCTACGTCCCACACGCAGCCCGCATACACCACATCCGCAACCTCTCCCCAGCCTCCCACGCGGCGGGCGTCGTCCGCCGCGCCGACGGTCCTCGCCCAGAAGTTTCCCCATTTCTCAGTAGTGCCGGAGAACCCATCCCAGGGCCCGTCTACGGCTTCCCAGGCGACTTGGTAGACCCAAACACACCAGCCGTACCAGCCCCATCAACCCCACAGGCGCCTGCTCCTGCACCAACTGAGCCGATTACTGGATTCCCCGGCGACGGAGAAGCTCCAGCGCCTTCCCCAGAAGCGCCGTCGCCAGCTCCGCCAGCCCCAGAGGATCCGAAGGTGGAGTGGGTCACTGCTACGATTGATGGGAAGGTTGTGAGCTGGGAGAATAACTACTTTGGTGACGGTGCTGCACCAACGCCCCCAGCAGGATTGCCAAATCAGGGCACGGATAAGAATGGGAATGAGGTGGATGTTGAGTATGCGTACTCGACTAGGTGGAGCACGGCGGTTGCTTATGTTACTGCTTCTCCATAAGCCTGTTTGAGCGAAAAAGGGGGAGAAATGTTGGGGCGGTGATTGAAGGAAGACAGACGCGTTCGATCGAGGGGAAGATAGATTGACGAAGATCACGACTCATATATTGGAAATGGTTTTGGAACAGATATGGACGATTTATGGTAGAATACACTTTAAATGGATATAGAGTATAAGACGATTATCTGGCCGCCGTATCTATACCCTTTGAGTGTTATCCGCTTGCATACGATATCAATCTTAAAGCTTAAAAGCTGTTGCGACGACGTCGCTTCGCCTCCTTCTCCTCGTCATCCTCGTCATCCTCATCCTTTTCAGCCGCCTCGCCATTTCTCTCTCCCTCAGCAGGCTTGGCATGACGCTTGCACTCGATATCATATCTATCGCTGCAGTTCTTACACCAGCTCGCATAGCGATACTTATGCGTGTTGGGCTTCGCACTGTAAACACCATCCTTTCCAAACTTCGCACCACAACCCTTCCGTCCGCACTGCACCTGTTTTCCAGCATCCAAGTCCCCATCCTTCTGATGTCTGTCCTGGTTGTAACTTTTGTCTCTAAGGTTGTGTACTTCGCGATGAGCGTCACAGTTCTTGAAGCTGACATGGTAGAAAGTGTTAGAGCACTTTGGCTGAGCACAAACTCTTGAGAGGAGGCCCGAGGTAGGTCCATTGGACTTTTTGCGCTTAAGGCCTTGATCCTGCTGCGATTCCGCCTGCTGGAAATGCATGTGTCCTTGGCTGGAACGATCATGGCAGCTGAGACAGATATTGGCATCCATGCGAAAATTGTGAATGCGCTTCCACATTTTGCAGATTGGGCATTGGTGCAGAGGACGGCCGCCGGGAGATAAAGGGCGACCTAAGTTTTGTTAGCTATGTTTTATAATCTACAGATTCAAAGAAGACACTTACCTTGCTGACTAACTCTGTATGGCTGTGCCTCACGACCATAATGCTCGCCATCTGGTTTCGCAAGCTGAACATTTCCCATCTCAGGTGTCAGAATAGTATTGACATCAAAATCCTGCGGCAATCTGTGTCTCTGCAATCCAGGAATTGGACGAAAACCCCCAAGCTCGTTAAAGCCTTTATTCAGAGCAGCATTGCCCTGTCTGCGAGAAGCGATATGTTGATTAGCATCATAATATGCGGCATTAGCACGGCTAGCTTTCTCCTGCTCATGCCTTGCATGCTCAATTGCCACTTCGCGTGCAGCCCTTCTTGCTAGGCCCCTAAGACCGAGGTTGTCTAGGAATTGGAAGGCGAAAGCCCATTCGTTGTCGTGTGCTGGGATATTTGGACCGGTGTTTGATGGACCGTTGTTATTTCCATCAGCTTCAGGTGACTGCGAGACGAAAAGAGAGTCTTCTGAATTGCGTGAAAGGCTGTGGGATGGATCGATCATCAGCTGGGAAACGTTGCCGGCTGGCTGTTGCTGAATATGTTGCACAGCTCTTGCAAGATCAAATGGATGCGGGGCGCCGGAAGACGCCTGCTGATTCCTAGGTTTTGTTAATATCTAACCACTTAAAGGAAGGAAGACATGTACTCACGTATTTCCATACGCACCGTTCTGCACCATTCCTTGCGGTCCGTAATGAGAATCAGGCTGAGAAGCAACAAGAGCAACAGGATAACCATCCGGGGCAGCATCCCCTCTTCTACCAATACCCTCGGAAGGGCGAGCTAAACCACCATTTGCAGGAGGACCGCGAGCTCCAAAACCAGCAGCAGAAGTAATACCAGGAAAGCCTGACTGGAAAGTACCGTAAAGCGACTGAGTGTTCGCCGTCGGCAAATCTCTCTGTCTAGCATTTCCCTGGGTATTGCGAGTTCCGCCCGAGTTTGGACCGTATGTAGGGCAGTTATCAGTCCCGCCAGCGTAACCTAGCTGTGGAGCGAACGCTGGCTGGTTTGGAAGCTGTGGAGATCTAAGCGATGGGTCGATCATCGAACTGGGAACACTGCTAGCCGGCTGTTGCTGAGTATGCTGCACATGTCTCGTAGGATCGATGGTATATGAAGCACCATAAGACGCCTGCTGACACCTAGATTTTGTTAGTGTGTAACTACTCGAAGAAGGGAAGGTAACGACTCACTGCATTCCGTACTGGCCATTCTGTATCATGCCCTGCTGTCCATACTGGCGACCAGGCGAAGCAGCGACAAGAGAAACAGGATAACCGACTGGAGCAACGTACCCCCTTCCTCCATCACCCTCGGAAGCGCGAGCCGAACTAGCATTTGCAGAAGCAGCGCGAGCTTGCTCAGCAGCCGCCGCAAGTTCACTCAACCATCTTCCCTCATCTCCCGACACACCAGCGATGAGAACAACAAGGTCCTGGTCCTCATTCTGCTCAATCCTTGGGAGGGTCTGCAGATAAACAATCACTTCTGCATCGTCTCTGCAGTAGCCCTCCTGCATGAACTCCATTACCATCGCCTGCTTCTGGTGCATGTCGTAAGTCTTGGTGTGAGCCATTGTTATCGTAGCTGTATGTTTACGGCAAAGGTTTGAAAGTGAAGTTGCGCGATGTGAGTGATGAAGACGATGAGGAAGGAAGGAAACCACATTGTGGAAAAGAAAAGGTGTAGGGCTGCTACTGCTAGTGCAGACCTGCGGGTCCAAATCGTGAGAGTTAGAGCGAAACCAGACCACGGCCCTAAACGTTCAGGTTTCGTGGGCACAAGGATGATCGTACGCAGACGACGTGGATAGGCTTGCAGCAAGCGGGACAAATCACGGACACAGGCAGGAATGCAGGGTGCGTAATAGGATATAGAATTTTGCATTTGGTAACATATGCACTTTACTTCGTCGGAAAGATAATCTATCACTATCCATCTCGCATATCAGAATAGCCTAGACCGATAAACAGTATCCTGACTCCGCTAACGCTTTCATGGAACCATTATTTAGAGCCTCTCCCTCCTTCACCCGTAAGCTCGTTGTTTACGATCTCGAAATGCCCTGTCTCGCCTACACCAACATTAGCCCAATTCTTACACTCCCAATTCTTTTTCCTTTACTCCAACTCCCCACTCTTCCTCTTCCTCGGCCCACCCCCACCCACAATCGGAATGCACTTCTTCCCAGCATTCGCTTGCGCTTGTCTTACCTTCATCTGTTCAATCTTCGCCTTCAAGGCGCTCGTCACTTCAGCCGCTCTCTTCCAGCTCTCTACTGGCGCACCATCTGCTCCCCCGCTCGTCTCTCTTCCCAATCCCCCTCCCATCCTACTCTCGCCTCCACCACTCAGGCCACTCGGTGGACCCATAGTCCTCTGCCTCTTCTCAAATGGCTCCCTCGCCTCTCTCGGCATCACCTCCCTAGCTGGTGATCTCCCACCAGAAAGTGATGAGCCACCCGACCTCTCACCACCAAACCTGCCCCTTCCCATGAGGTCTGGACTCCTCAACTTGTTGCGAGCAGCCGTGCCGTCAAAGCTCCTCTCTCTATCACCATTCTCCTTCTCTTCCTGACTCAGTCCACTCGATGTGTGTGTTCCAAAATCCGGTCTCGATCTTGAAGAGGAATACCGGGAGATAGGCGTACGGCGGCCTTCAGACGCAAAGCCGGTGTCGCAATGAAGGTCGTCGTTACCACCACCACCATAACTGCCATTCGAGAAATCCCTATCGCGGTGTTCGCGTTCAGCAGGGAGTCTTCTTGGCGATGCTGTGCCGGAGTACGAATCGCCGTTCACTCTCTCAGCAGTCGACAAGGCGCGCTTGAGGCGCTCCATTTCGCGCTTCAACTGCGCGCACATCGCCTCCGCTGCCTCTGCTTCGCTACGTGCACGCACGAGTTGTGTCTCTTTAGCCTTTATCGAAAGCATATCTCTAGTGTGGTCTTCGATGAGCTGTGCGTTCTGATTTCTGAGTTCCTTGACTTCGTCGCTTAATCTTCCTCTCTCTTGGCGTAAGTCGTCAGCGGTGCGCAGCAATCTGTCCTTATCCAGTCTCAGCTCCACCAACTCCGCCTTCTCCGCGGTTGTTAGGCCGCTGTCTTGTTGGGCCACCGGTTCTGGGGATTCAAAATCTCTGACTGGTGCTGGACGACCCAAAGGACGGCCGGCGAGACCACCACGACCGAGTCCGAGTTTGGGTGCCGCGATAGGCGGCTCGTCTTCCACCGGTGCTGGGGCCGCAACCCTCCGTGGAGAGGCAAGAGCACCTGGTGCAGCGAGTCTCTTAAGCGGTGCCTTAAGTCCTGGCTTCGCAATCCCCGGTGTCGATGTCGGGACAGCCTCAAGTGGAGCGGTAGCAGGCTTCTTCTCCTGTGCATATATACTCGGCTGCGCAGCCTTCTTCGCTGGCGCAGCAACCTTCTTCACCATTTTTTTCACTGGGGCGGCAGCGGCCTTCGGCGGAGGTGGTTTGGCGACAGGCTTGGGTTTGTCTTTAGCTTTGACTTCAGCGGCGTCGAAGAATTCCTTGATTTTGTTCTTTTTGATGTCGTCGATACCTTCAAGATGTGGACCCATCTGGCGCTCACCCATGATTTTCATCAACGTCCCCATGATTTCGGCTCCGCCGTCGCGGAGGCCTGCTGTTGATTCAGCGAGGAGTCTCTTTGCTGACTCGGCGATCTGTCCCATCTCAGCCTTGGATGGTGCGTCACGCGTGGTGCGGAGAGCGCGGACGAGGAAACGCATTACACCCTCCTTAACCTGGGGGTTCTTATGCTTTAAATGTTCCAGCGTCTCCTCGAGACATTCGGTGAGCGAGGTAGCGAGGAAGACCTGGTCTGCCGCCGCGCCCAGAGCGTCTTGCACAGAAGCCTTCTTCTCCTTCATCCTCTCCATTATCGGACCCATAATCGTAGATCTGTGCTTGGCAACACCCTTGCGCAGGCCCTTGGCCCAGACCTCGATGCATTGTGCTGCGATCGTGACGACTGCCACGTTGGCATCTTTCATGGACTTGGCCAAGCCGCGCACAATCTCGTTGAAGTCCCCATCCCTAATTCTCGGCACGTCCAGGATCTTGTGCAGACCTTCAAGTGCATCTTTCCGGTCTTTCCACTTCGAACTCGCCAGCATATCATTGAATCCCGGATCGAGTTTCGACAACACATCCTGTGGTTCCGCAAGATCAAAAACATCAACCTCCTCCGCCTCACCCTCCTCCTCTACCTCCTCATCATCAGCGCCAGGCGGCGGTGCGCGGGCAGCAGCTTCTTGTTGTGATCTAAGCAACCTCTCTTGCTTTGGCGCCGGCTCGGCCTTAATAATCTCAAACTGCGCTTCCAAGTCTGACTGCTGCGTAGGCTTCAGCTCGCCCCAGAACATAGGCTTCATTGCGTCTCTGAGCCATCTCCATAATTCGACTGCGAGGTTCGTGGCCTCAGCGCGGACGTTCTTGTCGGCGTGTCCAAAGGCCTTTGGTAGGATTTTGAGGACGGGTTTGGGGTCTACGGTTTTACAGCCGTAGTTGAGGAAGATCGCAGTGAGCGCTGCAAGGGTGGCTGCTACGACTTTTGGTTGCTTATTCGATAATGCTGGGAGGAGTTCTTCGACGACTGGCGCTGCGGTATCGAGCTCGGTGTAGAGGAGGATGGCTTCAAGTGCTGAGGCCTTCGTTGCGGCTCTCGTGCTCGACAACCCCTTCTCGGCTAAGGAACCAACGACTTGGGAGCGGGTTCGTGTACATCCATCTCTGCCGCCGAACTTGAGGAATGCGCACAGAGACGCAATACCCTCCTGCTGTGCTGCGACGTTGGAGTCGATTACTGCGCCTTTCCATAGGCCGGAGTCTTGAACGAAAGGTCGAAACAGTGGATCGTGCTCGTCAGGAGTGACTTCAAATGCCTTTGCGGCGTCTTCGTAGCCGGATTTACGGACTTTCCAATTCTATGGTATGTTAGTAATTGTGTCTCTAGGTTAAGTGTAGCCTGGGTGGATGTGGGCATGGCGGAGAGGTAGCAAGCACCTTGTGCTGGAATCTATCGTTCAGCGGTAAGGAGCTGAAGTCTTCTTCGGCTTCCGCCATGTTTGGGGGTTGTGTCGTGGGATAGAAGGAGGGTAGTAGGGATCTGGCGAAGGAGTGTTAGTCGGCGCAAAGCAAATATGGCGGGCGCCATAGAATCTCTCTGTATCTGGTCATCGTAGAGTAAAGCCCCAAATGACCAGACCTACAGGATACTCGTAGCGCTGCGGGAAGTGGTTGCTCACCTGTTGTCTCGGGCGCAAAACGGTGATTGTCAGGCCGTCCTGTCACTTTTCGGGCGTCCGAAACCACAAGCTGAGCTACTCGTCTGCTATAGCTCCTTTGTCGTATTACACTACCGAGCAATAACTTTCCGCTGGTTCAATGCGTATTTATGGCGTGTTCGTAGTGTATTCAGTGTTAGGTTATGGTGTTGTCTCGTCCTGTGTTGGTGTTGTTGACATTCCATGTGGCATCGCTACGGTGATCCGCCAAATATTGCAAGTCCCGCGCGGCAGCGACTGCGACTGGCAGGCCAGCCCGCCACAAACATAGGAGGTCCCTTCCCCACCAAGACACGGTAAATAATTCGTCATAAACCGCAACACCAAGAACGAGACATCACCACTCTCACTTTTACATCTCAAACAATCTTCGCGTTTCATTCTCTTTGCGCCGACAAAGACGAAAGACGAGGCTTCTCAGACAGCGACAACTGTTTCAACGCGTGCGACTGACTGTCACAAGCTCCACCAAATAGTAGCTGCATAGAAAGCCCCTCAACACCACCGGCTAGTCGCATTCTCAGCGATTTGGCGACCTACTGCGCCCACCACGCCATAGCGATTCTTTGAAAGTTTGACTGACAACGCGAATGGGCACAAATCGCGAGCAATGAGCCAAATCCTGACGCTGCGGCAGGCGGAGGAGCTGTATGTAGCTCCCACACACCGTACTTTTAGAATCGCAGTTTGGCAGGGAATAAGGGCTGCGAGGTTGAGAAACATTTGGAAAAAAGGACTGACATGCCCCAACAGACATAAATCTATCATCGCATACCTCACGAGCATAAATATACCGGCAAACATCGTAGCAGACCTGAAAGAGCAGCTGGAGATTGGGGAAGGCTTTGATACGGCAACGAGTAAGAAGTACGAGGGGCTTTTGGAGAAGAAGTGGACGAGTGTTGTGAGGTTGCAGAAGAAGGTAGGACTCTATTACGCCACCAGGAGAGCGCCGGAAGAGAGATAGCTGGCAAAAGTTGGATGACAGCTGTTGCCATAGGCTACGTTGTGCTCGGAAGCTGAAGCCACACGATAATGCTCACGCGCGGAGCTGTTTCGACTCAGACCGATCAGCATCCATAAGAGACAGTAGCTAACATATCACGCAGATTATGGAATTAGAGTCAAGAGCGAACTCATTACAAAGCGAACTCGACTCCGCAACCCCAACATCCCTCTCACAACGAAACACCGATCCGACCTCCTGGCTCCCACGTTCGCCCGCAAGGCATGTCATGCCATCGCATAGAGACCCAGTAACCTGTGTGGCCTTCCACCCTATCTTCAGTTCCCTGGCCTCTGGCTCCGAGGATTATACGATAAAGATCTGGGACTGGGAACTCGGCGAGCTAGAACGCACCATAAAAGGCCACACCAAAGCCGTGCTCGACGTTGATTTTGGAGGGCCTCGTGGAGGAACCCTGTTAGCTTCATGCTCCTCCGACCTAACCATCAAACTCTGGGATCCCAGCGACGAATATAAAAATATCCGCACCCTCCCGGGCCACGACCATTCCGTAAGCGCTGTCCGCTTCATTCCCGACGGCGCCGCAGGCAGTCCCAGCTCCGGCAACCTCCTCGTCAGTGCTTCCCGAGATAAGACACTCAGAATATGGGATGTCTCCACGGGGTACTGCGTAAAAACGATTCGGGGCCACGCAGACTGGGTACGCGACGTCACGCCCTCTTTCGATGGCCGCTTTTTACTGTCATGTGGTAATGACCAAACTGCGCGTATATGGGACTCAAGCAGTGGCGAAGCCAAGGCGACAATGTTGGGCCATGAACACGTTGTGGAATGCTGTGTGTTCGCACCTCCGAGTGCTTATAAATGGTTGAGTGAGATGGCGGGGATTAAGAAACCTCCGCCGAGTAGTTCAAGTGCGGAGTTTGTGGCGACAGGGAGCAGAGATAAAAGTGTTAGGATTTGGGATGCTAGGGGGACGCTTATAAAAACCTTGATGGGGCACGACAACTGGGTCCGCGGCCTCGTTTTCCACCCGGGCGGAAAGTATTTGTTATCAGTATCAGACGATAAAACTATAAGGTGCTGGGATTTGTCACAAGAGGGCAAGCTGGTGAAGACCTTAGACGACGCACACGGCCATTTCGTCAGTTGTATAAGGTGGGCACCTGGAGTGGTCAAGGAGGCACCTCCTACGAATGGGGACGCGAATGGGGTTAAGAAGGATGCTGGCTCGACGGTTAGCATACGTTGTGTTATAGCGACAGGAAGTGTCGATATGAACGTAAGAGTGTTCGCATCATGAAAAAAGGGAGGAGGAGCCCTGGACAGGGTCACGGTCTGCTTATGCGGGCCGCGGGTAACCCAGTAGATTTGATCCAGGGGATGAGCATTGTCGGTATTTACTTGATAGTGAAGAGCATGTGGATAATGGGAGAATGGCGTATATCACGATAGAGAAAGTGAGAGATCTGTGGCCGATTGTGGGAAGTGGAGGAGGAAGAGTAGAAGGTGCTGAGGAGAGTAGTCGGGGAGGACGAGAATAAGAAAGAGCTATGAAAAGGTGGGGGAAAATGGTGTAAGGGTCATTGGAGTTGGTGGCTGCGACGGAAAGAAGTCCACCGCATGTTTGGAACTTTCCTGGTGCAAAACAAGGCGTTGGAGGATGAGACTGGCTTTGCTTCATGTTGCTACATATACCATCGCTGCCACAATAGCTGTGTCTATAAACTGAGGATATTCAAGGAATTAATGTAAGATTGTATCAAGCACAGTTGATGTTTGCAGCCGGTTCTCTGTGCATTGACCATGGTCAAGTATTATATGATATACTAACACCGAAAATCACTGCAGCAAAGGTGGCCATGGGAGATCAAAGTAACTGCTAAAACTGTGACGTCAAGATTAGGTCCTTGTAGGAGACTATTGGAAGGAGGGCTGACTGGCTAGTGAGTTTGCCTAGATAATGTTCCTCACTTGAAGATTATCCTCGCCATTAGGCTACAAGGTAGATTGAAGTTTTTTATTCGGAGGAATTAAGAAATCCTGGCCGAGTTTGAGCCAAAGCTAGATTTGATGAAGGTCACAACAAGACTAAGCCTTATCGGCTCATTTATTAAAGCCCTGAGAATCGTGGATCAGTCGCTACACACAACCACTCGTATTAAGGACTAGAAGCAGTTAACGAAGGAGAGTTGCTAATGGGGACTGATTGGTTGAGCCAGCTTATTTGGAGCTAACTACTTTCATCTAGCTTGACACCTGTCAACACGCCTCTGGGCCAAGACGAGGCTGAATTGGGCATAAGGCTGAGCCAAGCATGACCGCATCTTGAATCCAAATCCAAGCGGCGCATCGCAACAAATGGTCTAAGTCCACCTCATAACCTCACTTAACGTCACCTCACATCGAAAATGTCGAGTAAATACCCGCCCTTGAGTTTTGCGGCCGCGAACTCGTCGGATGAGTCGTCGGAAAACGAGGACGATTTCGACAGCTTCAATCCACGAAAGCGCCGCAAGACCGGTAGAAACAGTAAAGAAAGCGCAGCTCTAGGTGTATTCGGCTCTGAATCAGAAGAAGATCATCCAGGACGAAGATGGAAAAAGAAGACATTACGAGGGAGGGCCATGAGCTTTGTGCAGCCGGGCCAAAAACAGGGCAGTGAAGAGGAGGATGAAGTGGAAGACGAATATCCTGAAGGCGGCGAGGGCAGGAATGAGGATGAGGATGAGGATGAGGAGATGGAAGATGCGCCGACATTGGGCCTAGGTGCAAGCAGAGGAGGATTGGGTGCCAAACTCGGTTCAGGACCCGGACCAGGGCTAGGCGCACAAATGAACTTTCGTCCTAGTCTAGGGAAGAGTGGAGGAATTGGGAGTCAGAGTCCTGCGCCGTCACGAAGTGGTCTGGGGACTGTAGACGGTGATGGCACTTTTACAAGCCCGCTGGGTATGGGTTTCCGACCCACCTCGGAAGTATTATATGGCTCCAACGATGATAAAGAAGAGAAGGACGAACCGCAACCGGTTAAGCGACAGGCTATGCCAAGTGCTTTTTCTACACTTACCAATGGTAGAGGGGCGAAAGCAAAGGGTGGTGGTGGTGGAGGGACGCCGATAAACAAGATGTCCTTCGCGGCCCGCATGATGGCAAAAATGGGATATAAAGAAGGCGACGGCCTGGGAAAGGAAGGACAAGGTCGAAAACAAGGCATAGAAGTGCAACTCCGACCGCAAGGCGCTGGTATTGGAGCTGTGAAGGAGAAGTCGAAACAGGAGAGGGAAGAGGAGAAAAGACAAGCTGCGCTGAGGGGAGAGGGGTTGGAAGATAGTGAGGACGAGGGTCGGAAGAAGAGGAGGGTGAGGAAGGCGAGGACGAGTGGAGTGGGTGCGGCATGGGGCGCGGAGACGATGAGTGGGAATACGACGCCGGCGAGGAAGAAGAAGACCAAGTATGCAAGTTTGCAGGAGGTGTCTCAGGCGGCACCTGGATTGAAGATCCCGGATGCTTTTATGCCGATTCTGGATATGACGGGGCCGGGGACAAAATACCTTACATCTGGATCTGGACTTGCTACACCGACTGCTGGTGTTACAGAACCCACCGAAGTCGTAGAGGCGCGAAAACTGGCAAGAAGAGCACAAAATGACTTATCGTCCTTTGTGGAGGAGTGGAAAGGTCTAGAAGAGAGGAAGGCATACATCGACCTCCAGATGGTGCAACAACAACAAACAATCGACGCACAGAACGCTATCAAAGACCAGCTTAGTGCTGCAGAGGAAGCGGTACAGGGACTATCTATTGCAGTCAAAGACGGACAATGGGACCCTGTAATCACCGCGCTCATTAAACTCGAAGCTCTCGACGTAGCAGGCAATGACGAGCTAGCTAGCATAGCAGTTGCGGCCGTACACCCTTTCCTCCGGCTCGCAGTTGAGGGCTGGCAGCCTCTGGACGACCCGAAGCTTAGTGGCGTGGCTTCAAATGGCTTTGTCTCCGCACTGACATCTATCAGACATCTCGTCGGCATGTCAGCGGATATAAAGCCTCATTCGCTGTTGGTAGCGAGTCTGAACATCCACAGAGCACACAAAACCACGCCATATGAAAGCCTGATGTACACGGTCTGGTTCCCGAAGGTGCGCTCGGCGATCACGAACACATGGGACGTGCATGATCCATCCTCACTCCTCACACTACTCGATCTATGGACTCCCCTCCTGCCGGCATTCATCAAGAGCCAGATCCTTGATAATCTCGTAGTGAGGAAGTTAGACGAAGCACTACAATCGTGGAACCCAAAGAAGCGCTCCCGCACGAGTCAGCTTCCTCATCTGTGGCTGTTCCCGTGGTTTCCTTACCTGCCTGCTCACCACCTCGACTCCCGCAGTTCGAGTGGGTTGGTAGCAGATGTGGAGAGGAAATTCCGCACACTCATCGACTCCTGGGATTTCCGTCGCGGTGTCATACCCGGCCTTACGCAGTGGAGGGATATCCTCCGCCCATCCACGTCCGCGGGTAACGACTCGTGGACGCCACTACTACTCAACCACGTCCTACCGAACCTAGCAAAGTGGTTCAGAGAGAACTTTCAAGTCGCGCCCCAAGATCAAGAGCCTTACATGGCCACTCTTGCCAAGACCTTCGAATGGCGGGATGTCCTAGGCGATGATCTATTAGGCCGAGTATTGGTGGAAGAGCTCTTCCCGATGTGGCACGATGTCCTCCACCAATGGCTCACTCTGGAGGGGGTCAATTATCTGGAGATAAAAGAATGGTTCGATTTCTGGCGCTCCATCATCCGTGAATCCGTCTCTGAGACGCCTGCGGTAAAAGGGGAATGGCGTAAGGGCAACGAGTTGATAAACAAAGCTCTTGATCTCGGCGAGCGCGCGAAAACGGATCTCCCAGCACCATCCAAGCCGGTACCGACTGTTACAAGTGGAGGGGTGCCAGAGGTGCCTTCAGTACCCGTCGTGGCGCCGGCGCAGGAGACAGGTGAGGTATCTTTTAGACACCAGATGGAGGATTGGTGTATGGCAAGAGATCTACAATTCATACCCGAAAAGTCTACCCTGGAGGCGGCTGGACCGGTACACAGAGTCACAGCGAGCGCTATCGGTAAGGGAGGTGTACTCATTTACCTCAAGGGCGAGGTTATATTTGCACAAATTAAGAGAGGTATCTGGACGCCGCTTGGCAAGGAGATGGATGCGTTGTATGAGTTGTCTCACAGGTAGATGAGGATAGCGGTGGGTGGAGATGCTATTGGTAGGATAGAATAGAACGAGGTACCCTTTATGGTGCTTTTGATGTTTCCTTTCTATCTATGGACTATTTTTAAGTGATATTGATGTCGAGCTACGTTGTCATGCAAAGGTTGGGCACCCGCGACAAAGGAAAGAGCCGACCACCACGGAAAAGCGAAACTCCCCACTTCACCACAACCCCAGTTCCTCCACACCAAAACAACAATCTACGATCTCCTCGCCCTTCTCTCAAACTCAGCGTCAACGCCATCATTCAATTCATTCTCAACTTCAGCCCAGCCTGCATCCTCTGCCTTGAAGACGGTGCCCTCATCGTTGTCACCGAAGTTCAAAGCGTCGAATTGGGCTTGGTTGGCGCGACCGACATCTTCATCGTCAGATTCGCAGTTGAGGTCGTTGTTCATGTCAAACAAGGAGTCCGTTGGACTGATGTTTCCTAGTTTTCGGATCCCCGCGAAGATATCCCCCTGACTACCAATCGGTCGTGTCATTACGTGCTCATGAGACCTCTGGCCATCTATACTCGGGACCACGTTGTGGTTGAGAACCCGGTTGACATTCCTGCATTTGCCAAGTATGGATTCTGTTCTCCCTTTACATTCGGCAAGTTAACCTGTTTTGAGATCTGAGTAGGGTTGACGTAGCCAGCATTCCCCATTGCCGGGGCGGACATTTTAGCGGAAACATGAAAGGCGGAGTACTTAAACCGATTGGCATCCAGATCCATCTGCTGTTGATGCTGTTGAGTCTTCTTCTGCTCATCCAGGGCTCTGATCTCACTCTGCCACAATGGACGACCTGCTGGACCAGATTGGGCGCCACGCTTAGCCGGTTGCTCCGGAGATGGAGTATTGGCGAAGGCATGGGAAGAGTTGCGTTTCATGTTACTGTCAATTGGCAAATTGAGGAATTTCGGCGAAAACCGGTTAGCACTATGCGGACGAGTCTGGCGTACACTGATGTCAACCGCAAGTCGCGCAGCTGATCTAATCCCAATGCCCAGTCTCTGCATAGATCTTCCTACGTGGCCATTGATTTGCAAGTCCTGCCAAACACGAAGCATGTCCATTGGGGAGCCTCCGAAATATTTGCGCATCTCGTCGAAGAGGTGTCGGCATGCTTCCAACTGTGACTTCTGCAGCTGGGCAGGAGGGATGTGCGACTGTACAGTCTGAAGTGGGGTGCCTGGCTGCATGTGAGCAGTTGGTGCACTGTTGTTCTCGGCGCAGTTTAAGCCTAGGTACTGACCGTTCGGCTGGGGAGTGCTCGCATTGTTACCTCCTCCCTGACCTCCAAGGTGATTGCCGACCTGTTGAGAGAACATCTGCTCTCCTGCCTGAAGCAAATCCGCAAACTGGTTGAAGTCTCCGTGCTGGCCATTTAGCTGCGGAGCGCCTCCATAGCCGCCTCCTCCCTGGCCACCGAGGTAGGTGCCAACCTGTTGAGACGACATCTGCTCATGTCTCTGATCCGGGAACCGGGTGAAGTTTCCATGCTGGCCATTTAGCTGAGGAGCACTTCCATAGTCGACTCCTCCCTGACCGCTTTCGTACCCAATGGTCATCTCGAGATCGAAGTCCATTTGACCCTGGTTCGGATCCTGGACCTGGTTCCAGACACCCTGATTCGTTGCCGGTTTTGGGGTTCTACGGCGTCCACGAAACGGGCTGGATGACGGAGATATAACTTTCTCCTGTGGCCTGCATGCATGGATTTTAGTACCACAATCACTCTTAAACGCCCATTCACTTCAGAGGGGATACTCACAGCACCTGCTCGCGCAACTGCATCGAGAACCTTGCCAGGACGCATGCAACAGTATCAACAGGAAGTCCGAGCTTCTGGGCCATGGTCTCAAAGGAACGGTCACCACTGCTCTCATAGTCGGCGATCATGGGATTAAGGCTGTCCTGAGCTCCTGGATCGTTCTGCCAGGCAAGACTGCGAGATGTTAGCTTCCACATTTTTGGCGTTTCGCTTCTTATTAAAAAGGAGGGGAACACTCACATGTCTTGCCAGTCTCCGTTCCCAGAAGTGATGTAGTAGTGACGAACGAACTCGATATCCTTCGCCTTCTCTCTAGGGGTTTGCCATTCATGCTCAGGATAACGCTTGCACACGGCTTGGGCGTTTTTTAGGTCGCTGACGCCCTCGAAGGAGAGGCCGACCACGAAACCGATCTTCCCTGGGACATCAACCCAGCGTCCAGCTTGGTTGTAGCTGTTAATCGGTCAACTTCATGATCAGTGGTCACCATTCCTCCGCCTCCCTCAAATTGAGCTTCATGTTCGGAGTGTAAATCGGTTAGTAGGGTGATCGGTACTCACATCGGTCTCTCGATATAGTCTTTTCTGAGGTATTTGATGGAGCTCTTATCGAACTTTCCCCTTTTATCTCTGACTACGCGGCTGTCTGGAAAGCGAAGAAGAAAGTCCACGGCGATCGCTTCAGGACGGACGCCGACGGCGAGCTGGCACTTGACATAGAGGATCTCCTCGCAGGTGTACTTCTGTGTTCCTGGCATTGTGGATGATTGTAAGACTGAATGGTGAGTTGGTAGGTTGGTGTCTGTGAGCCAAGGTTAGAAAGCGATTGCCTGATTGGGACGTGGGGATACTCGGGGATCTGAATCGGGCAGTTATAGGTGTAAGGAGTTATGATGGTGACTTGAATCATTCGATCGATCGAGGGCTGTGAATGCCCTCAATCGTTCAAGTAATGCATTTCTATTCAGAGACGCTAATAGCTGCAGTTATATCAGGTTGCAAGTAAGGTGTTGGGCCTCGACAGCTGTGCTAATCGGTCGGCGGCTTAAACTGTTGACCTTGAAGTTCTTTTCCTGAAGCACACCAGTTGTGTTAACCGGTCGCGGATTGAAACTTTCAATTTAGAAAAAGAAATGCAAAACCACATTGGCTGTGCTACCCGGCCGGCACCTGGAACTTTCGACTTCGAAATTCTTCTGGGAAGAAATGCAAAGATACACCGCCTGTGTTAACCGGTCCGCGGCTGATTCTTTCGATTTGGAAGTTCTTTTCGCAATGTGGATTGCGAAAATTAACTGGTCGCCAGCGGAAACTTCCAATTTAGAAGTCCTTTTTAAGAATACGTCAGATGTGATAACCAGTCGGCGATTGAAACTTTCAACTTGGAAGCTCTTTTCCAACGCCGCCCTGGCTGTGTTAACCGGTCGCCGGCTGCAACTTTCAATCCAGACGAGAACATCTGAATTACGAATTGTTCTGTTAAGCGGTTGGCGGCTGGTTTTCGACTGAAAAGTTTCTTTAGGACAAGTTTTCCGACAATGGGCCTCAGTCACCGAACACACTTGGCTCCGGGAACTCTTTGTCCTCGGATTCTGCATTCGCCCTATTCAGCTTCCTCATGGCTTCTCTGCTTGAACGTCCGCATCTCTAAAAGGAAAAAAAACTGTGACAGAAGGAAAGTCGTGGTAGAAAAAAAGCTGCGTCAGGTAGGAAAACATTTTTACGAACAAGGACCCGGGTCGGCCCACTCTTCGACTCTGCTCTCTCCGAACCCACGTCTATCCCTGTCGCGCTTACTCTTGGCCTGACGCACGGCCTGATTCTGAAGTTGAAGTGAAGTTATAGTCCTTCTTAGCAAGTTCATAGGTAAACTAGCTAGGCTAGCGCAGTCAAAAACCGAGAGATATCTGACGTCGTCAATGGGGTGCCTTGGTGCCGTCGTTCCTGCATAGACCGGCTGTTTTTGTTGTTGTAGGTTGTGGACAAGAGGGATATCTATAGCTACATATCTTGGGTGTTGGGTTACAGAATAGATTTTCAGGTCAGCAGGATGAAAGAAGCAAGAACAAAGAGTAGCTGACAGGGGTATACCTGTTGGAGATAAGCGTTGAGGAGACGGCTATCCTGTTAGTTCGGTGCTTGTCTGCTGTTATGTTGCACAGATCTTGCTGTTCTATGTTGACAGGAACAGAGTGATATATTCTTCCAACTCTTAGCAGAAGTGGAGTAGGTCAAAGGCCATTTACGTTGCGGCAAAAAGGTGAGGTTGAGTAACTGAATTTAACATAGTTCTACTCGTGGAATCAAGCTGACTCTAACGAGGTATGACAGTTGCTACATCCACCACAATGACCAGTTGGATGTTGCTGCTGCCGCAAATTGATGTTGTTATTGTGGCAGGTTGCTGCCGTTGTTGGAAGTTGTTGTTGCCGTAGCTCCTTACTGTAACTTGGTAGGTTGAGGCAGTAGATTTCAATGCAGATTTTCTGTCTCTGTCCTCTGCTGTTCTTTGTAGTCTTAGAACAATGTCGTTGTTCTTGAGTAGGCGTTTCCGCCCTTGAAACCATCCAAGCCTGGATTCAGGATTGAAATTAGGACTTGGGCTCTCTAAGTGCCTCCACCTTTTGTGCAGCGTATGAAGCCCAAAAGTTGACTCTCTCTTAACTGCCGAGCTGACAGACATTGTATTCTGCATGTGCTGTCTTAAGTGAATGTACATTGCTATTCTATGTTTACAGGTTGGGTGTTGGGGGCTGTGTTGGACGCTTTAGGTTGGACCACGAAGAAATGAGTTGATGAGCGGAGGGCTATTTACAGCTTCTTTTCGGCCTTAAGTGGCAGGATGCAAATTTGTCTTTCACGTCAGATGGATGAAAGAAGCAAGAACGAAAGGTGTCATCAGGGTTGTCCTCCTTTTTCAGCTGTTAATGTAATGCCTTGCGACTTAGATATGACTTAACGATTACTTGGCGGTTGTTGTGTTGTTATACGTTGTTCCGAGTTGTTGCTGTTGCCGTAGGTTGTTGTTATTGCCGTAGCTTATTGCTGTTACTGTGAATCGTTGTTATTGCCATAGGGTTTTGCCACTATGGTAGGTTGTTGCTGAAAGTTGTTGTAAGTTGTGGCGGTAGTTTCTCGCCTATGGAGGTTAACGATTGTATGAAGGTTGCAGGCCAAAGTTGTATGCTGTTGCAATAAATTGGTACGTATGCTGTAGGTGTAGCTTACAGTCGACTTGTCCCAGATTGGCCGTCATTGCCCTTGTCTGCTTGTTCTTGGTTGCTACTCGTGCTAGGATGGTGTTTAAATGCTGTCTTGCTGCATAGATCAGGCTGAGTTGGTTGTTTATGGGTTGGTCTTTGATGGGCATCGTAGGTCGCAGGTTTCGAAGAAAGAAGGAACACAAAGGCTGGGAGCGTGCTGTTTCAATTGACCTATAAGATCTAAATGTCAATCGACCTATCAGTATCTGGCGCCTCCTCTGACGGATTCTTGGAACTGAAAAAGAACTGAGAGCGTGAGACGTAGAGATGTTTAATGGGAATTACTATCTGTTGTTTTGGCTGTCAATCAGGGAGTTAACCAATGAGGTACGGTTGAGTTCCAGAGGGCTGAAGGAGTTTGAAGTCAGACCCAGATGGGGTCTGCACAGTAGCGTAACGGCGTAAGGAGTTGCTAAGCGGACGAGGGTTACAGGAAGATGGTGGTATGTTACTCGCTCACAATGCAAACTACATAATTACAGATCGCTCACAGATACTCTGCTAAAATTACAAAAATACTCCCCAACCCTCGCCACTAATACTCCTCGCTTTTAGACATATAGCAAATAAAATACCGACGCTGAACCTCCAATGTAGCAATATATACCGCCCGTCTTTTCTTCACCTCGATCTCCTATTCAGCGCCCTCCCTGCTTCCAACGCCTCTGAAAAGTTTACTCCCAATCTCCAATTCCCGGTTCGCATTCGCAAAATCCCAAACAACCATATGACACTGCTGACTACTCGCCACAATCCGTCTAGCATCAAACTGTAGTTTAAACACTCTACTCCCGTTGTCTCTCGGGCCCTCCACCGCCGGGACAGCTGCAGGCTGGCCGCCATCACCTCCCACTCCTCCACCTCCACCCTGGCCTCCTGCTCCTAGTGCAGGGTTCAGGCTGGGGTGGCCCGCCGGCAGTCCTTGTACGGTGGGGTTCGGACCCACACCATGAGCCTGTGAGATAGTGGTGAGTGCGTTCATCAAATTCTGTTCCTGCTTAATATCCCTCTCTCTCCTCTCATGCAGGTATGCGTGGCGTTCCCATAGCTCCTTGGTCCTCTGCTGTTTCGCCGCAGCCTGATCATGGAATAGTTGATGGTGCGATGGGGCGCCTCCCGACGTCGTGTGAGGTGGACGACCTGCTAACGTATGCGGCCCGTCTACATTCGTGTGAGGGATATTGGGGTTAGGGACTCTGATACGGCCCGGACCCGGAGGATCTAGAATCGGTGCATTTTGTGCCGGGTACTGGTGTGGAGGCGGTGGGTAGTAGTGTGGCGCCGAAGGTTCCTGACCGTGACGTGGCGGGTAATATTGGGGGGTTGCCTGGGCGTGAAGTGGGTGAGGATGCGTGGCATCATACCCCTGCGGCGCATACCCCTCTTGCGGCTGATACCCCTGCATATTTGTGCTCTCAGGCAGGAGGCCATCGCTATGCGGTACATTCCCCCTCCCACCCGTCTGACTCTGCGCCCACGCCTCATACTCTCTCCTCCTAATCTCCTCTTCTCCGGTCCCCTTTGCCTCTTCCTCCAAGTGCTTGATTTCCGCGTCATAATTCTGAAGTTCATAACTCGCCTCCCTGATCTTCTTCACCATGCGTTCGTTCTCCCGTACAAACCCAGCCTGCACAACCGCCCTCATCCTCCCCCTCAACCACCCATCAGCCACATTACTAACAGCAAGCGTCAAGCGCGGAAACTGACAGATCGCCGGATACCTCACCAACGCCATCCTCAGGGCCTCAATCCCATGATCAGCAGCCGCATCCGCAAGCTCGCGGTACCAATTATGGGTCCCGATCTGGTTCTGAAATCCCGGGAGGATATCCTGTTCAAGGAAACTGAAGTCGGTAGGGTCGGGGAGGTTCAAATAGTAGGCTACTAAGGGGGCGCGGGAGGCGTCGACTTCCTTAAGGATTTGTTGCGCTTTCCATATCCCTTCGGAGTCGCGGCGCCAGATGATGACGCTCTCATCATAACTTCCACTCACGATTCTCGCATAGCGACTGCCACCGCCGCCAGGTGGGAGGTTGGCGCCATACGCCATGGTGTCCTCGGGCCTCAGGGACCCAGCGTTACGGGCCCCTTTGCGGCCGAGTCGGGCGGTTGTGTCGACATTTCCCTCCTCCACAGCCTTGAAGTATGTCTCCTTTACACTTTTCGCAACGGCTTTGTCTTCAGCTACCGACCATGGGTAATCCGCAAACCCTACTTGAACGGTACGGACGAGGTTTGTGTGCCCCCGCAAGGACGCGACTTCAACGCCTTTTTCCCTATCAAAGACCTTAATCTCATTATCATTACTTCCCGTCACGATCCTCCTCCCATCGTACTGCACACAAGCAATCCCCTTAGTATGTCCCTGGAGTGTAAGATTACACTTTCCTTTCGGCCAATCCCAAACCTTCGCATTCCTATCCCCACTCGCAGACACAATTTCGTTACCACGGATCTGCACAGCGTTCACAGCCGCCGCATGGCCGTCTAACTCCTGCAGTAGTGTGAAGGGAGGCTTGATAGGGAGCTCTGCGTATGGGTCTGGTTGGAACATGTTTACGGCTATTGGTGCCTGCTTAACGACAAAGTCTGCAGGGAGTTTGTAGCCTAGTTCGCCGGGCCGGAGGGGCGTGCGGTTGAATACCCTTATCGTTTTATCCTTGGAACAGGTGACGAGGACGCGATTATCAAATCTGACATTCAGGACAGATTTTGGATGCGCAGAAATGACATGGAGACACTTCCCAGTACTGAACCTCCAGACGCGGAGTTTGGCGTCCGAGGAGCCTGTTACGAGGATGTCCTCCTCGGGACTCGCATCGAACTGCAGACACAGCACACTCCCCGTATGCCCATGTAGAGGCCTCATAACCAGCCGCTGCGTATCCAGATCCCATATCCGAATCGTACAATCCCTACTCCCAGACACCACAAACTTCCCATCATGCTGCAGCGTGTAAATACACTCCGTATGCGCCTCCTCGGGGTGCGCCGGGTGCGGGAGCATGTAATTTATAAAGCGGCCGTGGATCCAGTTCGATTCTAGCTTGCGACGCAGACTGTAGAGGTACTGCCAGTTTAGGCGGGGGCGGTTCGTGCGCCGGTCGTAGGTTACGAGGGAGGAGAGAGAGTCGAGTTGGATGCGGGAGATGTCGGAAGATGTTGTTGCTGTTGAGCCTTGAGATGAGAGAAGGAGGGTTTGCATGGAGGGTGGAGAGCGGATGAGGCGGCGAGCTCTGCGAATCTCACGGTCTGAAGGGTCGGCGTTGCCCGCTGCCATTGTTGGTTCCGTTTTTATGTTTTGCGAGGGTGGTTCGGCGGAAAGCGCAGGGCCGCCGAAGATGGAAGATTGAGGCGCATCTGCTGCTGGCTCGTCGCTATCTTCATATTTAATAGCCACCTCTCCATCAGCGGATCTCTTTCCTATAACCTTACTCCCGGTCTCATTATCCGGTTCCGGCTTACTCCTCTTCCTCGGCGGCCCATCCACGCTATAATCACTCCTATGCCTCGGCGCCCTTGTACTCCTCCTCTCCTCATCCTCCTCCCTCAACTGCATCTCAAACCTCTGCACCTCATTCGTATTTATCAGAAACCCCTCGGCGAAATACAAATATTGCCACAGCGTCCAATCAAACGCAATACTAAAGCACCCTCTACTCGCCGTCGCAATCTGTAATAAGCTGTACGGGTCTAAAAATCCCAGTATCCTCAGGCAGACTTCCGGCGGCAGGCGGTCCATGAAGTTGATGTGCAGTATTGGGCCTATCGCATCGACTATATCCTGTACCTTGGACGCTGGCAAACTCCTCAGCATAGTCAGCGCCAGACCTATTATTAAGTCAGTAAACATTTACGTTCTTTGTCTCGGTAAAGGATAGGGTATCCCACTTATGCGCTCATCTACGTCGCGGCTGCTGACCATCTGCATGAGTTCGTAGTGGGAGATGTGGGGTTGGCGGGTTCTGCTTGAGGCGGAGCGGCGGCCGATGTTAAGGGGGTCTTCGCTGTAGCCTTCATCTTGGCTGACGGTTTCGAAGGACATGTTGTGACGTTGTGTGGTAGTTGGTAGTGGGCGATGGAATGGCGGGTGGGAGGAGCTTCTTATCGGTGTGATGATGCCGGGGTGGCCGGGCTTGTGCCACCAATATTAAGGGCTATCGCAGGTAGAGCGCTTGCTTCGTGCGCAGCTTCACCATGAACATAAAGAGACGTAGGATTTTTCCAGAGTGTGTATTATTATGATTTAAGCCGCCAGTGACGCGGTGCACTAGTGTAGTGTTTATGTACAGCGGTGGAGCTACCGCGACGGGTTGCTGTTGACGACCTCTTATCCGTATCGGAGTGGATCGTGGCTCAATCGCGATTGTGTCAGATGCTATCGACGTCTGGTTCTGTCTCAACGGTGGTCACGGTGGGAAGAATCGCTGGCTGTTGTGTTGTAGCTTGCCAGACTAAGGTGGCAGATGTACAAGCTACTTGTCATGCTATGCGCTTAACGCGGTAAAGTATCGTATTAGCTACAAGGAAGTGGACAACAGGAAAACTCGTGACCTCGACCGGTCCGCCTAATGCTTGGCAGATCTGAATAAAGTGCTGCCGACCGTTGTTGAAGCGGGGACTTTGATTCCCGCCCGTTCCCCCGATCAAAGTGACCCGACTGTCTTCACTGCCTTCTGTCAAGCAAAGCCGACAAATGATGCTTCAGAAGCCATCACCCACAATGTGTCTGGCCCAATATAACGGCTGCCACCCTTCACTCGCTCACTCTCTCCCCCTCTCTCCCTCTCTCCCCTTTCTCTCCTTTCTCTCCTTTATATTCTATCTCTATCTCTCTCTCTCTCTGATCTCACTCTCTGATCTCACTGATCTCTCTCTCTCTCACTCTCTGATCTCACTGATCTCTCTCTCTCTCTCTCTCTTTGTCTCGTTTCTCTCCTCTCGCTCCTCTCTCTCCCTCTGACCTCCTCTCTCTCTCCTCTCACTCTCTGTCTCGCTCTCACTCTCTGTCTCCTTTTTCTCCTCTCTCTCTCTCCTCTCTCTCTCTCTCTTCTCTCTCTCTCTCTCTCTCTCCTCTTTCTCTCTCTCCCCCGTCCCATATCCCCCCTCCGTCTCTTCTCCGCGTCTCTCCTGTGTTTCCCCTAGATTGAACCCCTTCGCACAGAAAGGTCCCACACTAGTCCCAAACCAGCAAGGTCAATGTCGGAGGCTCAGGACAAAGCGCCGACTGTCTCTTTAGTCCTAGTGGCGGGTCTGGCATTGGACAGCTTCTGTGTCTGGCCCTCCCTTACCCATCACAGGCCTGCCACCCCTCCAAGCACACACAGCCTCCAGTTAAATCCGTTTACACACGATAATAACCCTTGACCTTACATCCTTATACTCCTTGATATAGAATCGCCTTTGAATTTAACAACTTTTGAATTTAATAACTCTTTGAATTTAATAACTCGAATTTAATAACAATTTGAATTGCCCGCGCTTGTCCATGATAACCCTTTGTCGAAATTCTCCATCATCCAAGCATCGGTCCCCTTTACCCCTCAGTCTCGAGCACCCGTTGATGCCGTCGGCAGCTATGGGGATGTCGCACGGACCACACCTAACGCGCATGTACACCGCGTCAGTGAATCTATCCACGACCACCAGAGCAGACAGAGACCCGAACCCGAACCCGAATAAAATGATTGGACATGGACCGCGATCATCCAAGATGTCCCAGTCAACCCTCACATCGGCGTCTTCTGCCAGCTTGAACACTCTGTCGACGGTGCCCACGAGCGGCAGCACCAACAGCGGCACAGTCATCGCCACCGCCAACATCATCAACCAGAAGGCCGACGCCTCGCGGTCCCTCTACCAGATATGTGTCTCTCTGCGACAGAGACTGCTGGCAGCTCCGGGCTTCGAAGATCATCTCCGAGAGGCGGATATTGAGGGGTTACAGCAACAGCACGATGTTGTGGTGTCCCTGTGGAAGTGCTTGCAAAAGGGATACCCGTTGATCACCATCTACAACGTCCTGCAGCCGGAGGTGCCTCTGCAGGCTGATGACAGAGTGTCAGAGGCGAAGAGGGCAAAGAGCGCGGCGTCCAAGTTCGTCTTGAGATGCTTGAGCGAGCTGAAGCTGCCGGCGGAGGAGGTCTTTGTGCTCAACGACCTTTTTGGAGAGGATACGACTGGCTTTTTGAAGGTGACACAGGTTGTCAATGTGGTGTTGAACATCGCAGTAGAGCGTGGCTTGCTCCACGAAAATGCAGGAGAAGAAGCTTCATGCAATATCGGCACTGGTGTCGGAGGAAAGATGAGCTACAGAGACCATGTTGTCAAGGAGCTGGTGGATACAGAGCGCAAATATGTGCAAGATTTGGAGAACCTTCATGAGCTGAAGACTCTCATCGACCAAAAGGGAGTCGTTCCTGGAGACGTCGTACACGCCATTTTCCTCAACATCAACGCCATTCTCGACTTTCAAAGACGCTTTCTTATCAGGATAGAGACGACAAATTCACAGCCACAGAACAGACAAGAGTGGGGAGGACCATTCAAATTTTACGAAGAGGCATTCGAGATTTATCAACCGTTCATCGCAAACCAGCGCAAGGCTGCCGATATCGCAAAGAGAGAGTTTGACAAACTTCACTTGGCACACCATCCGGTTGTCGAGGATTTCAACACATTGGATGGGTTCTTGTTGAAGCCGATGCAGCGATTGGTCAAGTATCCGTTGTTACTAAAGGCAAGATGAAGTCAACTTCAATTCGGGAACGAAATACTAACTCTCCAGGACCTACGCGACAAAACGGGCGCAGACGAAACCACCCAAGCCGAACTCCAAACCGGAATTGACGCCGCCAACCGAGTCCTCTTCCAAGCCAACGCCGCCGTCGACCGCGAACTGCGTTCGGAAGCCTTCGCCGAACTCAAACAGCGCGTTGAAGACTGGAAACAACACGACGTGCACCAATTCGGCGAGCTGCTCCTCCACGGTGTCTTCCAGGTGGTCACCGGCAAAAATGATATTGAGAAAGAGGTAAAGACCTTTACCGTCGCCCACCCCGATATGCCCATGATGCCTATCTCCTCCAACACCTCTTCCTCCGCAGGCTTACACACTTCCCAGAGGAATCAGGTCAGTGATTTTTAGTAGAGATCGAAACTAGACATCACATAGCTGCAGGACTCGATGTTGGCAGTGTTTAACGGGTGCGAGTGCGCCCGTGCACAGGAGGAGATCGTGCTTAATTGATTGTGCATAATCACAACCCAGTGCTAGAAACAACTAACACACTGTGAACAGTACACAATCTACCTCTTCGAACGCATATTACTGTGCTGCAAAGAGTTGAATCCCAACAAGGCGACAAAAGACAAGCTCCTCGGAGGCCAAAAAGCAAAGAAGGATGCAAAGGAGAAGGCAGCGAAAGAAAAGAAGGCTGGTGTGACGTCGACTACGAAGCTGCAGCTCAAGGGGAGGATCTTTATGACGAATGTCACGGACGTTATTTCTATGGCGAAGCCTGGTGCGTTGCCCTCGACCTCTTCCCCTTTCTCACCAATCCCGCATCATCAATTCCGCACTTTCGGTTGAGCAAGAGGAGTAGGGCGTTAATAAGCAACAGGTTCCTACACAGTACAGATCTACTGGAAAGGCGACGCCAGCATCGAAAACTTCGTCATCCGCTTCATCAACGAAGAAACCATGAAGAAATGGCAACTTGCAGTCGAGACGCAGCGCAGGGAATGCATAACACGCGAGCAGGCACGTATCCATGCCACCGACGCCCCGGCACGGGGGTTCGCGTGGATGCATGGACAGACTGCACAAATCGAAAATCCTTACGCGGAACACGAGGATGATGAAGATGAGGAGAGCTTGAATTTGGCGAATTCGGGGGGGTGGGATCAACAATACCAAGCTCAGAGAGACCTGGAAGGTGGGAACCAGTTTCCGGGACAACAACAGTCGAACTTTTCGATGAACAGAAACGCATCGTCAACTTCCCTCAGGTCGAGGAGTAACACGGGCGAGAGTACGCAATCCATCGCCGGGATGGTGAGACAGGGTGCCCCTGCACGCTTCCCTATGCCCAACCAGGCGAATCTGCCGCTGAGCCTGCAGACACAGGTGCCGAGTCAGGGGCAGGCGCATTCTCCTGGCCCGAGAGGGCCGGTGATTGGGGACAGTTATTTCTCTCCTGTTGCGGAGAGCCCGGCGTCCTCCCGCGCGTCCCAAAATAGCATGTACCCATTCCCCCGCCAAGGCACGCCGCAAGGCTACGGGGAGCTTGGCGATCAAAATAGATATACTGCACCGGCACAGATCAATAGAGCACCGAGTCGCGAATCCCAGTCCTCACTCAACAGCGGGTATCCGAGAAATCCCCAGCGGCCGGGTTTGCCGGTTATGAGCTCCCAGAGCGCGATTAGGACCAGGAGCTTTTCGACGCCGGATGTTAATGCGCATATTAATAGTGCGAGGAGGCGGGAGATGAAGGAAGGGGGTGTGCCGGCCGTGCCGGGGATTCCGGCGCATTTACATCCTGCATATGATCATGGGTTGCCGAGGTCGAGTAATGGGAGCCCGGTAAACGGATTACCGACGAGGGCTGGGACGAGCAGTCCGGGGGTGCAGAGGGAGAGGTTGCAGAGCCATGTGGGAGGAGGGGGCTTGAATGGACAAATGGCCCCCCCGTATCATAGGGCGAATACCACCATCCCCATCGGCAGCAAAAACCAGGGTATTGAGCATAACAGCTTAACAAGTGGTTCGATATCCAGCCAAGGCGGACACGGACTGATGGATTCTCAGCCAAATTATCCTGGTCACCAGACGAATCCGAGCACGAGTACTACGCATACGCATCGCAGCCAGAGTTCAGTATCAGGGCCCACCACCGAAAACGCCTTACCGACGCAGCTTAAGGTAAAGGTTAATTGTGCAAATAATTACGTTACACTGGTGGTAAGCTATAATATCAGCTACGCTACGCTGGTGGATAGGATTGATGCCAAGATTGGGCGGTTCTCAAGCGGTGGGTCAAATGGCGGGGGAATTGGGACAGGCGGCATGAGACTTAGGTATAGAGATGAGGATGGAGATTTTGTGACGATTGATGGGGATGAGGGGGTCCAGGAGGCGTGGGCGGAGTGGAGGGAGATGGGAGGGGGTGAGGGAGGTTTGGGCGAAATCGAGCTCTTTTGCAGCGGCGTGGAGTAAGTTTGTCCTAGACGCGACGTCGTCCCTTTCGGGTGTGGTTGGACCTCTGTCGACTCGGCCCGACCACATCTGCTTGCCCATTTCCTGGATGCCGCCTACAAGATCGCACCTTATATAAAAGGGCACACAAGAGCGAATTGGTTCGACGCAAAGCGGATAAGAAAATACTGGTAGTCCAGAAGAGGTGGAGTGTGTATACTGACAGTGCGTACAGCGGGGAGAAGGTTGAAGTTGCGCAGGTTATCTAAACACCCACAATATCTTTGACGTCATCACCAATATCATTATCAGACAAGGAGATTGGAGGTTGGAGTTGCATGGTGGGACGTGGACAATCGAAAGGCTCGAAAGATTTTGAGATGGAAAGATCGAAGTTGGGTTGGGATAGGCCATTGGTTTGGCATGGGCATCCGTCACATTTCGCAGCAAGCCTCACTAAAAATGTTCGGATGTTTATGTCACCCATCTGCTGTAAAGGCTGTTGAGCAGTGGCGAAGTGAGAGATGGAAACGCGACAATATTAGGATGATTTTATGCTTGCGCATGCTTGCGAGGCGTTGTGATGATGATTTGGCAGATTGTATCGTTTGGCGTGGTGGAGTTCTCTGCAGCGGTTGAAGATTGGAGCGGAGCGGGCTGGAGAGGATGTTGAGTATTGCTTTTGGCTATCATGATGAGGAGACTGAAGAGGGTTTGGAAGATCAAAGATTGGTTGGAAGATGCTGAAACTGAAGGAAGTGGAAGACGTATATAGTATCGCTATGCTTTGCTGATAGAGGAGGATTACAGGCGCACGATACACCTTTGCTTTCGGAATGGCTGCTAGCATTTATATTTTGGATCTGGAATACAAAGAGTTAAACCACCCTCCCTCTGTCGGGAGAATGGTGAGATCCAGCGACCGTGATGGCGGTATTTGGTTTTGGGAGTCAGTCGTCGCGAAACAGGCAGCAGCACTATTCCCCCTCACTCCCTAAATATGGCGGGCTTTGGTCTGCCTTCATCTTCATTCTCTCCCGCGTCAAGCCTGCAACCTGCAGCGCTTGCCAACCTGTTTATCCACGTCCCCTACACCCCCCAAGCAGGTCACCATGAATCTTAGGCATCGTTTTCTTGGCCTTGACATTCCAGAAAAGTAGGTAGTCTCACGCTGTTCGTTTATAAAGGTTATATTGGCGAAAATGGTGGTTGTCGTTTTGTTGGTTGATTTGCATGGCCGGAATCGTAGGGTGGGGGATTTTGATTTCATGTTGATTATTTTGGGCAAGGCTGATTGATTTGAGTAAGATACCGAGTTTTTGTAATCAGTTTTGTGAGTCGGTTATGAGATTTTGCAAGCGACTTTGCGGAAGACCACCCGCACTATGCGTGCTGAGTTTATGATTTCACTCTGGATGGGAGGTCTGAGTAAGGTGGGTGATATGATGTTTTTTAAGTCTTGGGACGTTGGTGAGTAGCGATGGGCTAACCAGTTCTGTGCGCAAGGTGGCAGCAATGGCGGCGCCACATAAGTGTAAACTTTGGTATCATTTGTTACTGGCGAAATCCCGATTTTCCATCTCCATCAAGAACTCAACCACATTTGATCAAATCTTTCCTATTATTCACTGGGCTATATATCTTGATCTATTCTATCCCGAAATTAACTTACTTTTACTCTCGTATACCTCTGTATTCCGGACAACTCGAATATGTTGTGAACCAGACCGCGTTAAAATTGGCATCTTATTGCCGTTTCCCCCCTACAGGCCAGAAAAGTTTAGAAAACTCCTTCCAAAGACCAGTATCATACTAGAGGATTTTGTTTAACAGTTCAATAGGTTAAAATTGAAGTGTTTATCGTTATTAGGCACTATTGTTGCCATACTTTTCTATGCGAAACAACGCAAGCATTCGAAGACAGCGACAAGAGACCAAGACTGGTGGCGGAGATCTCATTTATGATGCCGACAATACTACGGGTATGTCGGCCATACAAGACCTGGTCGAGAAGGCAA